>JAABUZ0100005854.1_pt1 | contig 15767 bp, 10 predicted proteins | sample 5562091 | NCBI WGS metagenome assembly JAABUZ01 (sample SAMN12813069, study PRJNA571459) | rock metagenome | isolation source: Antarctica rocks | place: Antarctica: Victoria Land, Linnaeus Terrace sud | collected 2015-12-21 | reverse complement strand
GGTGGGTTTTTCTTGTAGCACCGGCTCGGAAGGGCCGGTGAGGATTGAAACCTGGCTCGGTGTTTAGGGTGCAGGTCAGATACCTGCCAGTAGCACCGGCTCGGAAGGGCCGGTGAGGATTGAAACTCGGCGTGTCCAAGCTGAATGATAGTCGGCTCGTAGCACCGGCTCGGAAGGGCCGGTGAGGATTGAAACTTTAGCCTAAGAAGCTGCCATTCGGCAAGCTGACTGTAGCACCGGCTCGGAAGGGCCGGTGAGGATTGAAACGCAATCACGGCGTCCCGCGAGGTGACGCCTTCCAGTCGCGTAGCACCGGCTCGGAAGGGCCGGTGAGGATTGAAACAAAACTCACCACCTCCGACAACTCTACCCCCAATTTGCCGCAAAGTAGCACCGGCTCGGAAGGGCCGGTGAGGATTGAAACCGCTGCTGAAAGTCCAGCCCGCAGCGCCGGGTGCAGTAGCACCGGCTCGGAAGGGCCGGTGAGGATTGAAACAGCGCAACGGGGTCCTCCTCACGCGGCCACGGCTCGAGGTAGCACCGGCTCGGAAGGGCCGGTGAGGATTGAAACAGCGTCCTCGCCACCCGGCTGGTGACCGGCGCGACGCTCGTAGCACCGGCTCGGAAGGGCCGGTGAGGATTGAAACATCAGGTCCGGGCAGGGTCGCCAGGGCAATGGCGGTAGCACCGGCTCGGAAGGGCCGGTGAGGATTGAAACTACGGAGCCGGCGACGGCACGAACACGACCACAGTAGCACCGGCTCGGAAGGGCCGGTGAGGATTGAAACTGGCGCAGCTGGGACGCGGCGAAAGAGGCGGCAAAGTAGCACCGGCTCGGAAGGGCCGGTGAGGATTGAAACCCAACCGGCGGCAATGCGCTTCGGCCCGCGATGATGGTAGCACCGGCTCGGAAGGGCCGGTGAGGATTGAAACACGCGGGCGTCGAAGGCTCGGTCATCGTCGAGAAGATCAAGTAGCACCGGCTCGGAAGGGCCGGTGAGGATTGAAACGGCTGAGGCGATGCTTGGCATAGTCCTCAATGTCGTCAAGTAGCACCGGCTCGGAAGGGCCGGTGAGGATTGAAACTCCTCCAACGCCAGCAGTTCGGCGTTCAGCATGTCCATGTAGCACCGGCTCGGAAGGGCCGGTGAGGATTGAAACAGGTCAGCTTCGACAGCTTTTAACTTGCCGATCAGCGGGTTGCCGGCCACGCCGAGTAGCACCGGCTCGGAAGGGCCGGTGAGGATTGAAACACCGGTTGCCCCGCCCCCACATTGATGCGCCTCTGTAGCACCGGCTCGGAAGGGCCGGTGAGGATTGAAACTCAGCTAAACTCTGCATAATGGCATGGCTTCCATGTCAGGACGTAGCACCGGCTTTTATAAGCTGGTGAGGATTGAAATTGGCATGAGGTTGGGCGTGACTTTCTGACGCGGTTTACAGGGCGGGTGCGGCGGAATTGGCAGACCGAAAATACTTTTCCGGTTTTCAATCTGCCGGAAGATTAGGCAAAAAGGAAGCAACAAATGGAAGAAGATCAGGTCGTATTAATTTCGGCGCTGGAACACTATTCATACTGTCCGCGCCAGTGTGCGCTGATCCATGTCGAGCGCATCTTTGACGAGAACGTGTTCACGCTGCGCGGCCGCCATGCCCATGAGCGGGCGGATGAGGCGCACTCGACGGTGGAGAACGGGGTGCGGATGGAGCGGGCGCTGCCACTGTGGTCCGACCGGCTAGGGCTGCAAGGCAAGGGCGATGTGGTAGAGTTTCACCCGGACGGGCGGATCGTGCCGGTCGAGTACAAGAACGGGCCGCGCCGGGAGCGGCGGCATGACGACGTGCAGCTTTGCGCTCAGGCGCTTTGTCTGGAAGAAATGCTGGGGGTAGAAGTGGAACAGGGCGCGGTGTATTCGCTGCAAACGCGGCGTCGTCGAGAAGTCGCGTTCGGGGACGATCTGCGGGAAGAGACCTTGAACATGATCGCGCAGGTGCGGGCGATGCAGCAGAGCCGAGGCAGTCTGCCGCCGGCCTTGAACGACAAGCGCTGCCCACAGTGCTCGCTGCTCGATGCCTGCGTGCCGGCGACGGTGGTCGCGGCGCGTCATGCCCGGCTGTCCCAGCAGCTCTACACCCTGCCGAGTTTTGAAACCCTGCCGGCTTTGGAGAATTGAGGGAAACATGACACGAGAACTTTTGAACACACTGTTTGTGATGACCCCGGATGCTTATGTCCGGCTGGACCATGATGCCCTGAAAGTCGAGGCGGAGGGCGTCAAGCTGATGCAGGTGCCGCTGCACCATTTGGGATCAGTGATGCTGTTCGGCAATGCTATGATGTCCACCCAGGCGATGCACCGGTGCGCGGCGGAAGGCCGGGCGATTAACCTCATGGACTACGGCGGACGGTTCAAGGCGCGGGTCGTGGGGCCGATGTGCGGGAACGTCCTGCTCCGGCAGGCGCAGTATGAGGCCCAGCGGGACGACGTGCGGACAACAGAGATCGCGCGGGCGATTGTCGCCGGCAAGATCAAGAACAGCTATCAGTCGGTGATGCGGGCGGCGCGGGACACCAAAGCGGCGGACGATGCGGCGGCGCTGCGGGAGTGCGGCAAGGCACTGGGGCTGCTGCTGGCCTCGTTGCTGGGGCAGGCGACGACGGACGGGGTGCGCGGGATCGAGGGTCAGGCGGCGGCACTGTATTTTGAGGTCTTTGGAATGATGATTACCGTGCCAAGCGATGACTTCTCGTTTCGGCTGCGGACCCGCCGTCCGCCGCGCGACCGGGTGAATGCGCTGCTGTCGTTTTTGTATGCGCTGCTGACGGTGGACTGCACGGCGGCATGTGAGGGTGTGGGCTTGGACCCGCAGTTCGGGTTTCTGCATGTGCTGCGTCCGGGGCGGCCGTCTCTGGCGCTCGATCTGGTGGAGGAGTTCCGGGCGTGTCTAGCGGACCGGCTGGCGCTGACGCTGATCAACCGGCGGCAAATCCGCCCGGAGCATTTCGAGCAGCGGGAAGAGGCGGGCGAAAGTGTGCTGCTGACGGAAGCGGGCCGAAAGATCGTGCTGGGGGCGTATCAGGACCGGAAGAAAGAAGAAGTGCCGCACCCGCTGCTGAAAGAAAAAGCGCCGTTCGGGCTGCTGCCGCATTTGCAGGCGCGTCTTCTGGCCCGGCATCTGCGCGGGGACTTAGAAAGCTATATTCCGTTTCTGGTATAGCCGTGGGGTGTTTGGTTGGACATACTTGTAACATACGATGTGAACACGCTGACCAAGCCGGGGCGGGCACGGCTGCGCCAGGTGGCGAAGATCTGCGAGGGGCATGGGCAGCGGGTGCAGTTTTCGGTCTTTGAGTGCACGGTGAACGACGCGCAGTTAGAGACGCTGCGGCTGCGGCTCCGCAAGGCGATTATGGAATCCGAAGACAACCTGCGGATCTACCTGCTGCGGGGAAGGCGGGAGGATGTGGTGGAGGCATATGGGAAGGACAGCTACCGAGATTTTCAAGATTTGCTGGTCGTGTAGCTTGGATAGTCTCACCGAACAAGCGGTTTGAGAGATACGTTCATTGGTTGCTGCCAGCATTCTGCACTCAAACTCGGCACGGCCATTACATCTGATGCAGCGATCCAAAACTTCGACGTTGCAGGCCCGTCTTGATCTGCAATGGCTTTAGCAAGCCAATCCCTTCGATTGGAGTTAGGAGTAATGACCAATACCCGTGCGTTTATATAGCCTGTTACGGCAGCCAAACATCCGCTGTCAAACAACGCTTTGTAGGCTACCAGCTTTTCCTGCCAGCGCCGGTCGCCGCGCTCTGTTCCACGGTCCACTTCTACTAAGCCTACCAACACCACTTTTTGCAGCCGCAGAACAAACCATGCATCGGGCCGAACTGAGGACGGTGGCCGCTTCTGATTGAGGTCCATCGCCGCCGCTTCTCCGTCCTGCCAGCACTCAAGCTCATGTCCCTCTTTTCGGGCTATGATCTCCAGCCAGACGCGCACGTCCCGCACCGCTAGCTCATGAGCCAAAAACAAACTGTTCTTCGGGCCATAAGTTGGCTTCTTCCTGGCGGCAGTCGGCTTGTCTCCCAGTCCAGCACGGTACAGCGTCTCCAGGCCCTGCACGGTGGGAGTATAGATGTTGGGTGCCGATCCGTATAGCAGGGAAGCGTCATTGGGGATGCCGGGCGGAGCGAGAGCCGCGCGTGAAATGGGCAGAACATCGACCAGCCCCGCATCGAAGAGCGTCCGCATCTGCCGCCGGGCACTCTTCTCCGATAAGTCCTGCCGCGCAGATGGGCAGCAGACTTTAGCGATCTGCGGCAGCGACAGAAACCGCATCTCCGCTAAAAAGCGTAAGATTTCCACCCGAACCGGTGTTAGGGTGGCGCAGGGATTTGCAGACGCAACGCGGGCGTAGCGGCACTTTCGAGCAGTTATGGATGGTCCGATCACTGTGCTGCTGGTATCAACCCCATCGGGGGTGGGGATGAATGAAAATTTATTGTTAGGCAAGGCTGCCATCCTCCGCGATCAATGGCTCATAAGCCGTGGGAACCGCTAGCGCTGGACTAGTTTGGTCACTTTCAGAAAGCTGCTTTTTCCGTTCTTTGTCTTGCATTGCATTTCGTTGGACATTGTTCCGCCGGGCATCATTCCGTTGCGATCCGCCTCGCCTCGCTTGGTTATTTTCCTGCTCGTTGTGGTTGAGCGGCTTCGGTACTTGAGTTGTAAACGAGTTCGCAGCGGAAGAATAAGTAGCGGACGCGACGCTCTTGCCAGGCGGTCCACTCGTTCCGTGCTGTCCTTCCTGATGAGAGACTGGCTGCTCTGCGAGCTTGCTTTCGCCGGCGACCCGCTCTACTTCCTCCCGCCGCCACGCCTGCGCTTGTTCCACTTCCCGCGCCGACTGGCCACTGCCCGCCACCGCTGCCGACAGGAACCGCTCAAAGCCCGCCGGCGCTGTGGGATCAGCCACGTTCATCACCTGCACTTCTCCAGTCTGCCCGCTCGAGAGCCGCACCACCGCCCGCTGCACCGGCAGCTCCGTCAGCGTCTTCACCCACCTTTGGCTGCGCTCGGCTTCCGTTTCGCGAGACAGCACCGCAAGCCGGGGACGGGGAAAGCTCACCACCAAGCGCATCGGCCCAGTTCCAGACAAGTAGTAGTCTTCCGCCGCCAGCCCCTTTAGGTAGCGCGAAAGCTCCACCGGCTGCTTGGTGTCCGCCGCATGGACATACAGCCGGTCAATCCCAGACACCCGCGCCAGGCGTTTCAGTCCTGCCACCTGCGCTGCTCCATCTGCCTTACGGGCCAGGTGCCAGAACGCCTGCGCCGCGGCAGGGGACAGGCAGACCGGCTCGCCCCGCCCATCGCGAATTGTATGCGCCATCTCTGCCCAGGCTTCCGGGTAGCCCTCTGTGTCCCGCTTTGCCACGTCTGCCGCGATCCGCAAGACTTTTTCTCCGGTTCCTGCCGACAGCGACGCCGCCGCGAGCTGTGCATCTGCATACCCCAAGCGAAAGAAGGTCCGCACCGCCGTGTTTGCCAGCAGCGCCGTCCGCAGATCACCCGAAAGCTGGTCCAGATGCTGGCAGGCCACCAAAAGCCGCAGTCCACGTGAGCGGGCAATCGCCAGGATTTTCGCCGCCGCCCCACCGACAAACTCTTCCGAGACGCCCATCTCGTCCAGCGCCAGCACAACGGGAACCGGCCCCTCCGCCCGCATGGCGGTTCGCAGGAGCTGATGCGCCAGCAGCCCGCCGAGTAGCCGGACCCCTTCATCGCCCAGAGCCGACGCATCGAGGTGAACCAGCACCAGGCTGGGACGGTGCCACAGAGCGCCGAGGTGCAGTGTCGTTCGGCGGGCGCAGAGCAGGGAGCGCAGGAAGGGTGTGCGGAGCAGCTCGCGGAACTTGTTGAGGACAGGCGCGACCGCCGCTGCCCGCTCGGACTTGCTCCACAAAGCAAACTCATTCACGAAGTAGTCCCGCGCTTCCTCAAAGGCAACATTCTCTAAGACGATTTTGTTGTTAGTACCAATACTAGGGAGGGGTAGACGGAGCAACCCCTCGCGGTAGTCGTCTCGTTGCAAGAAGCGGGCCACCTCGAACAGGGACAGGCCATGCGAGGCGATCAGGATCAAGGCATTGGTTAGGAGGTCCCCCATCCGGGGACCCCAAGACGATGTGCTCTTTTCCAGGACGGAGACAACGTCGGTCGCCGCTTGCGCCGGAGCAATGCCGGACGCCCGCACGTCCAACGGGTTCCAGCCCGGCGCTCCTGCCCCGGACAGGTGCGGCGATAGCACCGTGACTTGCTCCGGCGTGATGCCGGCGGCGTAGGCAAGCGTCAAGAGGTGGCGGATGGTCTCGATCTTGGGGTCGAGCATCACGACCGAGCAGCCAGCCCGAAGCTGCTCCGCGAGCAGGTGCAGAGCGAGGCGCGTCTTGCCGCTGCCGGTCGCGCCGCAGACGCAGGCATGGCGGGCCAGCAGGTCGTGGCCGATCCGGGCTGTTCCCGCAGGACCACCGGTTCCAGTCATCGCGGCATGGGGAAGGTCAAGGCGCTCGGCAGCATACGCGCGGAACCAGGGCTGCTCGACATGCCGCGCAAGCTCCGGTGCGTCGCAGAAAAAGCGTAAACCCGCGCCTTTACTTGCCGACGATGTGATGTACCGTCCGATGTCTATAGACGTGGCGTTATTCATGGTGTGTACCTGTCAGGATAGGTTTAGCATCAGGACACATTAAGCACCGGCTCCGGCTTGCCGGTTGAGCCGCCACAGCTCCCGCAGGCGCGAGCCGACTTCCTCCACCGCATAAGGCGACAGATGCTGACCCAGCTCTGCTCGGTACACCAGCCAGTCTTCCTCGGTTTCCACGCCCTTCAGGAAGCCCCGCAATGCCACGGCTTCCACCTGCTCATCCGTGACATGTGTACTGACCGGAGGGGGCGAAGAACTCAGAGAAGAAGCGGGAACCGCCGGTGCAGGTCCCGGTGAGAGTGTGATCATGCCCAGGGCTTGCAGCTCCCCGGTGAGGCGCTGGCGGTTAACTTCGTTCCACTCGATGCGGTGGCGCTGTGCGCCCACTTCCCCGGACTGCACGGTGGCTTTGAGGCGGATCTCGGCCTCGGCGGTCTTGCGCTGCTCTTCCAGCAGGGCCGGCCGCGCCTGCATCTTGGCGATGGTTGGCCCTTTCATCTTCTCCTCCAGCCAGGCTTTGTAGCGCAGGCGCATCAGGCCCAGCACGCCCCGGCTGCGAGCGGCTTCCATTTCCGCTTCCATGCGGGCAATGCGCGGCTCGATCTGCCGCTCCGCTTCCCGGCCTGGGTGTCCAAACCCCGGCACGCTGGTGACGCGCATGGGGAGGTTAGCGGGCTGAAGAGTTTCATTGTCAGTTGCTGCGTTTTCGGCGGCCATAGGAATGGCCCCTTTTATCGAGAAAAGATGATGTAGAAAATGCTTAGGTCTTAAAGTTCAAGATGTTCCAGCGCCATAATTACTACGTTTTGCACAATTACTGTGCCAGGCTGAATTAATGCGTCTGGGTGCTTGAATAGATCGTCTCACTGCACAAACCATGCCAAGTATGCTTGCTAGGCTTTTTGTTTTTCAAGAGTTTTCTTCGCGAGCTTTCACGCGGAAAAGTTTATTCATACATGGCAGGCCACGGAATGGGAGAAGTGGTAAACGGGGCTGGGGCCACCTGGTACGATAACTTGGAGCGAGATCGGGCAGATCGGGGGAGAAGGAAAGCGCAGCAGCAGTCCTTCTGTGAGCTAATGCTCGCGGCAAAGCTGGGCAGGTCGTTTTCGGCCGCTCTGGATTTGGCGGCACAGGTCGAGCTTGAACTCCCGTGCAAAGGTGCGCGGGGATTTGGTAGACATAATCTTCTCCGTTCGGGTAGTGTACCCGCAGGAGTTGACTCTACACAGTGGTACGGACGGAGGGGTTCACTTCAAGGCGCAATCTTTTATCCTTCCGAGGTGTTATGCTGGCCGTGCCGCGCCCATCCCAAAAACGTCTTCCAAGCACTTGACTTTGCATGAGTGAACAACCCGCAGTGGTGACTAAGCAAGTTGTCATTGCCCAATGGCTGCCCGAAGCCGTGCTTGTGACATAATGACATCCGCCTGCGCTTGCGCAAACGCGCCCCGTGCTCGCACCAACGCAGCCAGTGCGTCCAGACGCTCTGCCGTCGTAGACTTGCCTGCGTTGTAGCGCAGGGTGGCAAGTACATACCCTTGCTGCGCGGCGGCTATGCCCACTGCGGTTGCCTGAACCTGCGCGGCGGCGGTTTGCCAGGTCAGCCACGCGGAGGCCGTTTCCTGTTCTACTTGCTGCCCCGCTTGCTGGGCATCAGCCCGCGCACGCTCGGCACGCGCTTTTGCCGCATCCACATCCGCGCGGCGCTGACCGCCGTCGTAAAGCGGCAGGCTGGCCGTCAGGCCCAGCGTGTAGCCCGCCCGCTGCAAGCCCTGCCCCAGCGAAGCGTCGCCCATCGCCACGCCGTACACCTGCGGCACGTAAGCGCCCTCCGCGCCCCGCACGGCGGACTGTGCCGCCTGCACCTGGGCATTTGCAGCGATCAGCTCCGGGCGGCGTTTGGCCTCGGCCAGCGCCGCCGCGAGAGTTACGGGCAAGTTCGAGGGCGCCGCGACTAACGTGTCGAGAGTATCGGTCAGGGCGAGCGCGGATGACTGAGGAAGGCCCAGCAGGAACCGGAGCGTGACCAGCGCCTGCGCCTGAGCATTGGCCGCCGCGAGTACGCCTTGCCGCGCCTCCGCCTGGGCCGCCTGCTCCCGCAGTAAGTCTACGGGGGCTAATCGCCCGGTTTGGACTTTCTCGGCTGTGACTCTTACCTGTTCATCCTCAGCCGATTGCTGCGCTTGGGCCACCGCCACCAGTGCGTTCCCCAAAGCCGCGAGGGCATACGCCGACGCGACTTCTGCGGAAACCGTCAGCCGCGCTCCTGCCACTCCCGCCTGCGCCGCTGACGCCTGCCTCCGGGCAGATGCGGTGCGCCCCGCCAAGCTTCCCCCGGTGAACAGCGGCACCATGACCATCAAGTTCTGGTCGGCGAAGCCGCGAGAGGGAACCGCGAAGATGTTCTGGGGGGCGACTCCGGGAGAGGTCGTGAGAATGTTGGATGAGTCGCCGACGGTTCCATAAGTGGTCGTAGAAACGCTCGGCTTTTGCTGGGCCTGAGCGGAACGGGCCGACGCGGAGGCCGCTTCCGCATCGGCCTGCCGCTGCCGAATGGACACGTTGCTCACCTGCGCGAGAGCAAGGGCTTCTTGCAGTGACAGGCGGCGGGCGGACGCCTGTGCATCCGGGGCGGGAACATCGGCATAAGCGCCGGCGGCCAGGAGCGTGAGGCCGAGAAGGGCCGCGATGCCGCCCCAGAGAGGATAAGAGGTTTTCAAGAGTGTATCCTTTCCGGTGCCGCAGGGGCGACCCTACGCTTAGCCCGCTGCCCGAAATCGTCTACCAGGGCGTGCATGACCGGAATGACCAGCAGAGACAGCAGCGTTCCGGCCGTCAGGCCCGCCACAATGACCGTGCCGAGCGGCTGGTAAGCGTCCATGCCTGTTCTAGGCGCGAGGGCTATGGGTAGCATGGTGATGATCGTAATCAGCGAAGTCATTAGAATCGGGCGCAGGCGGTCGCGGCAGGCCAAAGCGATGGCTTCATCACGGGGCATTTCGGGATGCTCACGGCGGCGGCGCATGATCTGGTCTATGAGTAAGATCGCCGTCGTGATGTCCATGCCCGTTAGAATGATTACGGCCATAATGGAGACGCTGGAGAACGCCTGGTGCGCCAAAAAGAGGCCGAAGAAGACGCCCGACAGTTCCAGCGGAACGGACAGCACCATTTGGAGCGGAGCCAAAGGGCCGCCGAACTGGGCGACCAGTACTAAAAAGATCAGCAGGACCGCGATTTCCAGCCCGCGCAGCAGGCGGGCAAAGCTGTCCATCATTTGGGTCATGTCCCCGCGCATCTCCAAAGAGTAGCCGGGCGGGAAGTTCAGCGTGGACGACGCTTTGGTGATAATGCTCATCGCTAGGTCCATCGACGGTGGCCCGCCTCTGCGGTAATAGGCCAGCACCGAAACCGTGCGCTTCAGGCCGTCATGCTGGATCAGGGTCGGCGCAAGCTGCGGCGTCGCCGCCGCCAGCGTCTTCAGCGGTACTTGAACGCTGTTTCCCGAACTGTCTTTGCCCGTGATCGGCATCTGCATCAAATCGTAAACCGAGCGGCGCTGGCCCTGCTGGTAACGGATGTCAATGGTGTCCTGGCGGACGTTCGGCAGGCGGTAGAACTCATCTGTCAGCGCCCCGCCCATCGCATAGTATGCCTGGTCTGCGACATCGGCAGGCGTCAGGCCGACTTCGGCGGCGCGGCGCGGGTCCACGTTCAGCGTATAGGACGGCTTCTCGACCGCCCAGGACGTGCTGACCTGGTATGCGCCGGGGGTCTGCCGCGCTACGTCCGCGACTTGGTTTGCAAGCTTGGAAAGCACGTTCAGGTCAGGCCCGGAAACGAGAATGGTCACGGGCGCTTCGGAGGATGCCATCACGTCCGCGCCCATTTCTTTGATTTGCAGGCGGCGAATGTTCGGGATCGTCTTCATCGCTTCGGCCTGCACCGCGTCAATGACCTGCCAGACGCTGCGTTTGCGCTGGTCTTTGTCGGAGAGCGTAATCATCATGGTAGCGCTGTTGACCTGGCTCATGGCGTACCCGGTGAAGTATGTCCCGCCCGGTTCCTCGCCAATCTCCGTGGACACTTTCTCGATTTCGGGATGGCGCAGCAGGATTCGTTCTAAAGCGGTCGTCGTCGCCTCGGTCTGGGCGTAGCTCGCCCCAGGCTGCATTTCCAGAACGCCGTAAGCCTGGCCGACATCGGCCAGCGGCATCATCTCGGAGCCGATAAAGTTGTAAAAGCCGAAGCCAATAACAATCGTGCAGACGGCGGCAGCGACCACAGAAAACTTGTTTCGGAGCAGCGTCCGCACCAGGCCCTGATACCGGTCATCCAAACGCCCTAGTCCGTTTTGCAGAGGCAAAAGTACCCGCCGCTGGAACGCGCTCCGCCGCTCGGCGGCGTCGGTTTCCGTCAGCAGCCTGGACGCCAGCAGCGCCGTTAAAGTCAGCGAGACTAAAAACGAGGCAATGAGGCCAAAGATGATCGGGTAGACCAGCCCGACAAACATAAGCTGGGTGATGCCGCCGCAGAAGACCAGGGGCAGCAGGGCCAGCACCAGCATAATCGTACTTGCAGCCACGGCGAGCCGAACTTCGGTAATGCCGTCTACGGTAGCGGTCTTGGGGTCTTTGCCCATTCTCAAATGCCGCTCGACGGCGTGGATGTCAATCACTGAGTCGTCTACCAAGCGCCCAATGGAAATCAAGAGGCCGATGAGCGTGGACGAGTTCAGGCTGAAGCCAAACGGCACCATCAGCAGGATCGCCATTGCCATAGAGACGGGGATCGTGATGAGCGAGATGACCGTCGCCCGCCCGCTGCCGAGGAACAGCAGCACGGCGACGCCGCACAGTCCAATCGCCAGCGCCAGCTCTTCGCCTGTGTTATGAAATAGAATGTTCACAAAATGGGCGTTGTCATAAGCGACGCGGAAGTGCAGGCCCGGATGGTCCGCTTCAAGCTGGGTCATCTGCTTCTGGACGGCGGCAATGACGGGCGGGGAGCCTGCGGCGGGGTTCTGAATGATCGCCATCTCGACGGCGCTGCTGCTGAGGCCCTCAATCTGCTGTTTCTGCCCGTCCACAAAATGGTAGCCGCTGCGCTGCTCGCGGGCGTCGTCGGTGACGCTCGCCACATCTTTGATGTAAACGATCTGGCCGTTCTTTGCGCCGAGCGGGTAGTTTTGGACGGACGCCGCGTTCTGGGCGAGGTCCGCGACGCGGACAATGCTTTCGCTCAGGCCGCTCGTGAGGACGCCTGCGGGTTTGGCGACGCTGTTCTTGTCAATGGCGTCGCGCACGTCTAAAATTGAGTAGCTGTAAGCGGCCAGCTTGTCGCGGTTGACGACGACGCGGAGCTGACGCTTCAGCCCGCCGTAAACCTCGACATTCTGCACGTCAGGGATTTGCTTCAGCGCGGCGACGCCTTCGTTTTCCGCGAACGAGCGCAGGGCAGTCGGCGTCCAGCCTTTGTCTCTATCGCCCGTGACGCTGACGGACAGGACCGGAATGTTGAGCGGGTCAATCGGCAGCACCCAGCTTGGCTTCAGATTGGCTCCGGTTTGCGGCAAATCCGCCTGCGCCGCGTTCATCACGGACTGCACATCGGTCGTGGCTTTTTTCATGTCCGTGCCGTAGGGAAACTCCAAAGACACAATGCTCAGGCCGTCTTGAGAAGTGCTTCGGATATAACGCGCGCCGCGAATGTCGGTCATGCGCTCTTCGATGGGCTTGGAGATGTAGGTTTCCATCTCCTGCGCGGACAGCCCCGGCTGCATGGTCACGATGCCGACCAGCGGGCTTTCCACATACGGCATCATGCGGCGGGGCATGACGCCGCCGAAGACGACCCAGAGCGCCAGCAGCACAACCGCCGTGTAGAACGAAATGACGACCCAGGGATGCTCAATGCTCCAGGCCGAGGCATTGAACCCATGCCGGCGCGGCGGGGGATTTTCGTTGCCGTCTCCGTTCGCCGCATAAATACGCGCCCGCTTTTGTACAGGTCTATTCTGTGAAGGTTTATTAAGTGTCTGCATTACATTTTCATTCCTGGCACATTTGAGCCTGATGCGCCGTATGCGCTGTCCAGCAAGTTGGCTGGCGGGACAGGAACCAGCCTGCCTTATCTCGGTCTTTCAGTGGCGTTCGCAATTGTTTTCCTCCTGCCGGGGCGGGCAGATGGCCGAGCCGTAAGAGCAGAAGACGCAGCAATCACCAGGCTTGGGCCGAAGCCTCGCACAGCAGCCTGGACACTGATAGAAGAAGCGGCAAGCATCGGTGGGCATCTCTTCCTCCCGTTGAGCGCCGCAGAGCGGGCAAGTGATCACGGAGGTATGTGGCATATCAATCTGTCCTTTCGAAGTTCCAGTGAGCGTAAGTCACATCTTCATTCCTGGCATACTGTCCGATGGCTTAGGTGCCGGCGGGACGGGGACCAATTTGCCGCCGTCCATTGGGTCCACAAAGTTATGCCTCTTCGCATCTTCTTCCGAGAACGTCATCCCGCACTTCTCGCAGCGGTAGACGGTCTGGCCGTCTGTGGCCGCCGCTGCCGTGGGCAGCGTCTTCGGCCCGTCCGCACCCCAGGCGGCTGCAACAACAGGAGTCCCATCGGTCAGCCCCGCCTGCCCGTGTGTCACCACTTGCGTGCCTGCGCTCAGGGCATCGGCGGATACCTCGGTCCAGGCGCCGTCGCTGGCCCCGACCTGCACGGAGACTTGATGCCCCCTTAGCCCTGTAGTGGGCAGCGCAGCTTGTCCTCCCTTCAACGGAACAAGCTTGCCGCCCTCCATCGGGTCATGGTAGTGGAACTTCTTCGCCTGCGCCGCCGTGTAGTGGATGTGGCAGATGACGCATTCATAGACCTGGCCCACCCCCGAAGCCGCTGCCCCGCCTGTCGCTGTCCACACCGAGGAACTGCCATTTTGAGACACAACGGCGGACGCAGGAACCAGCATCTTGTCTGTCACCCTGCCGCTCGTAATCTGCATGGTCACGAACGCGCCTGGCAGCAGGCGATGACCGGGGTTCGGCACAACCGCTTCCACCGTCGCCGTGCGGGTCTGGTCACTCGCAGACGGAAACACGGCGGTGACACGCGCCGCAATAGTCTTGCCGTCGTCCTGCCCGGTGATGCGAACCGGGGAGCCGACGCGGACGCCTGCCATGTCCTCCACCGCGATACTTGCCTGCACCCGTACACGATCAATCTCGGCGACTTTCAGCAAAACAGTTCCGGGCTGTACCAGCGTCCCTGGTGCCACTGGCCTTGCCGTCACCACGCCCGCGAACGGCGCGATAATCTGGCTGTAGCCCTGCTGTACGGCTGCTGTTCGCGCTGCCGCATCTGCGGCAGACGCGCCCGCTTCCGCTTGAGCCGCTTGGCCCTGGGAGACGGCAAGGTCCGCCTGAGCGATCTGAACTCCTGCCTGCGCTGCCGTCACTTGACGCCTGGCAACTTGAACTTTGTCCCGCGCCGACTGCGCCAAAGCGCGGGCTTGGCTGACCTTCGCCTGCGCCTGGCTCATGGCGGCGACGGCGGCCTGTGCCTGCGCGTGTTCGTTCTGATATTCCTGCTGCGACACTGCGCCCGCGTCGGCAAGCTGCTTTTCCCGCGTGATTTCTACTTTCCAGTAATCTGCATTGGCCTGAGCACTTTGCACCCCTGCCTTCGCGTCGGTGATAGTATCCTGATCTGCTTGGGCCGTAGATTGAGCATCCGAAACACCCTGCTGGGTAGCTGCCACCTGAGCCGATGCCTGTTCCAGTGCAGCGCGGCTCCGCAGACTGTGCGTGGTTTGCGCGACCTGCGCTCTAAGATGCGCCTGCCTCGCTTCCTGCCGCGCCTGATCGGTCTTCGCTCCGACTTCCGCTGTGTCGAGCCGTGCGACAAGCTGGCCTGCCCGGACAACGTCGCCAGGGTAGACGGGCAGGGACACGAGTGTTCCTGTGATGCGCGGGCTGATGTCCTGCTCATTGTAGGCGGCGACGGTTCCGGTGTAAGTCACGGTGTCCGCCAGTGACCCCAGCCGCACTGAAGCTAGGGCCACGGGTGCCGCGCCCGTCGGCGGGCGCATCTGGGACATATCCATCGCCTGCGCCGTCAGCACGTCAAGCTGTCCGGGCCGATGATAATGCCGGACAGCCCAGCCCGTTCCGACAGTGACGGCGGCAATGGCAGCAAGGCCGATCCCATTCTTGATCCAGTTATTCATAGCTTTTTGTTTGTACTCGTCGAAAAAGTGGGCGGACGTGGGAAGATGCCGCGGCAAGGTCCTAAATGGGTAGGGCATTGTCACATCCAGACGTGAAGCAGGCAAGGATGGTTAGGCGGTAGGAGGCGCACGAAGGCCGTGTAGGTGCGGCAGGGCGCGTGGCGGCAAAATGGGTGAAAAGAGTGAGAATGCAGAAAAGGGGGACAACGCGGGCAAGAGAACGGGGTGAGCCGTCGCGGGGGGAGCCAGCGCAGGCGCGGTCAGGAACCAGCGGGTGCGGAATACGGTGGGAGCCGAGGCACCCACAGGAAAAACGTGAATGGAGACGAGGCAGCGGCGGCCCAAAAAATTGGAAGGAAGAGTTGACGGGGTTGTCACCGTTCCGTGAACCGCAGACTGCGCGGTGGCGTGTGGCATGGAGCAGCCGCGCATAAAGCGACAGCAGGCCATCAGCTTGCCGTCAATCTGCTTCTCCGTCAGTCCTGCGGCAGGCAGTTCGACCCGCGCACAAGGAGCCGAGTGCGGGGATGTGCCGGCGCAGCGCATTTGTGCTTCGGCACGCCCTGGTGTCGGCACGACGGACAAGCCGAAAAGCAGCACGGAAAGAACCAGCCCCACAAAACTGTAGCCACGCTGTCGCATGTTACCAGTATACCCGCAGCCCAGAGCATTAGTTCCCTCGCACCTTCGGTTGACAGTAAAACATTCGGTTGACAGTAAAACATTCGGTTGACAGTAAAACATTCGGTTGACAGTAAAACATTCGGTTGACAGTAAAACATTCGGTTGACAGTAAAACATTCGGTTGACAGTAAAACATTCGGTTGACAGT
>JAABUZ0100005853.1_pt1 | contig 15770 bp, 16 predicted proteins | sample 5562091 | NCBI WGS metagenome assembly JAABUZ01 (sample SAMN12813069, study PRJNA571459) | rock metagenome | isolation source: Antarctica rocks | place: Antarctica: Victoria Land, Linnaeus Terrace sud | collected 2015-12-21 | reverse complement strand
AGGGACGTCGGCGCATGGTCCGGGATGTGGCGGGGCGGGATGTGGGCGCGCGAACGTACGTCGCTGCACTCTCACGCGCTAGCGACCGCCACGGACGCGGACGCGTACGCGTCGAGGTGCGCGGCCACGACCGCCTCCCAGCCGAACGCGACCGGAACGTCCGCGGCGCTCGCCGCACGCATGGCGTGGAGCGCGGCCGGTTTGCGCACCCATGCCGCGGCGCGCGCCGCCAACTCCGCGTCCGACGCACAGAGCCATCCGTCGACGCCGGGTGTGACGAAGTCGGCCACGCCCGAGCCCGCGCGGGCGAGCACCGCGAGTCCCGCCGCGCGGGCCTCGAGCGCCGCGATCCCGAACGACTCGCGCACGGTCGGGAGCACGAACGCGTCGGCCGTGCGGTACAGCGCGCGGAGCCCCGCGCGCGACTGCCAGCCGAGCGTCGTCACGACGTCCGCGAGTCCGGCGCGGCGTGCGGCCTGGTCGAGGCGCGCGCGCTCAGGCCCCTCGCCGGCGACGAGCATGCGCACGCGTGCGCCGGCGGGCGCCGCGTCGCGCGCTGCGGCGGCCACGCGTAGGAGGGCGAGCGGGCGTTTCTTGCGCACGAGGCGCATCGCCGTGACCAGGCACAGCTCCCGCGAACGCGCCGTACGCGGACGCGCCGGACGCGGCTCCGCCTGCTCGGCCCTCGGCAGGGCGCGCCACCACGCGAGGTCGGCGCCGTTGGGCAGCACGCGCACGTGCGCCTTCGGGACGCCGCGCTGGAGCTGGCGGGCGACGAGCGTGCTCACGCCGCTCAGCACCACGCCCGGGTCACGCGCCCAGCCGGTGACGGCGTCCGCGACGCCAAGCAGGGGTGCGGCCGCATGGAGGACGGAGTGGAAGGTGACGAGACAGGGGATGCTGCGGCGTCGGGTGGCGCGGACGGCGGCAAACGCAGACGGCGAGACAATGCTCGCGTGCGCGTGGACGACGTCGTACGCGCCCGCGTCGAGCGCGTGATCGAGGGCGCGTTCGAGCGCGGGCGGGTAGGCGATCCCGACGCCGGGGAGCCGCGGGACGTCGAGTCGCACGACGCCCGATTCCGGGTCGCCGGGGGTCGGGGTGAGTACGTCGACCCGGTGGCCGGCGGCCGTGAGGTGCGCGGCGAGGCCGGCGAGCTGTAGCTCGATCCCGCCGCGGCGTGGGAGGAACCAGTCGGAGACGAGGGCGATGCGTCGCGCGGCCCCGTGCGGCGGGGTGCTCGGCCGCGGGTGGCGGGCGGGCGCGACGCCCGGCACGATGCTCACGCCGCGCTCACGCCGCGGCGTTGCGCTCCAGCGCCTCGGGCGCGTACCTCCGCACGGCGCGCGCGAGCGCGTCGACCACGCGGTCGATCTGTTCGTGCGTGTGTTCGGCGGTCATCGACAGGCGCAGGCGGCACCCGTTGGGCGGCACTGCGGGCGGGGGCACCGGCTGGACGAAGATGTGGTCCTCTTCGAACAGCGTTCGCCACACTTTAAGCGTGACGTCGAAGGTGCCGACGACCACGGGGAGGATCGGCGTCTGCGACGCGATCGGGGCGAGGCCGACGCTCGCGAGTCCCGCGGCCATGCGGCGCGTGTTGGCCCAGAGGCGCGCACGGCGCTCCGGTTCGTCGAGCATGATGTCGAGCGCGGCGAGGGTGCCGGCGACCGAAGCGGGGGGCATCGCGGCGGTGAACATCAGCGCCCGCGCGTTGTGCCGCACGAAGTGGATGACCTCTTCCGCCCCCGCGAGCACCCCCCCGACCGAGGCGAGCGACTTGGAGAAGGTCGCCATGATGAGGTCGACCTCGTCGTCGAGGCCGAAGTGGCGCGCGGTGCCGGCGCCGTCTTCACCGAGGACGCCGAGAGCGTGGGCGTCGTCGAGGAGGAGCGCGGCGCCGCGTTCCTGACAGAGGGCGACGAGGCCGGGGACGTTGGCGATGACGCCGTCCATCGAGAACACGCCGTCGGTGACGACGAGTTTGCCCGCGCCGTCGGGGGCGCGATCGAGCTGGCGGGCGAGGTGGTGCAGGTCGTTGTGCGCGTAGCGCACCGTGTGCCCCATCGAGAGCCGTGCGCCGTCGACGATGCAGGCGTGGTCGAGCTTGTCGAGGTAGGCGATGTCGTCGCGTCCGACGAGCGCGGCGATCGCGCCGAGGCTGGCCTGGTAGCCGGTCGTGAAGACGAGCGCGGCCTCCTTGCGGTAGAACGCGGCGAGGCGGGCCTCGAGCGTCTCGTGCAGGTCGAGCGTGCCGTTGAGCAAGCGGCTCCCGGTGGCGCCGCTCCCGTAGCGGTGGGCGGCCGCGGCCCCGGCTTCGAGGACCTTGGGGTGGTGGGTGAGGCCGAGGTAGTTGTTGGAGCCGAGCATGATCTTCCAACGCCCGTCGATGCGCGCCTCGCTCGGCGTGGTCTCTTCGATGGCGCGGAAGTACGCGTAGACGCCCCGCGCGATGAGGTCGCGGGCGCGCGTGTCCGCGGCGGCCTTGGCGAAGAGCGGGTTGCGGGCGGGGCGCGCGGCCCGCGCGGGCGCGCCGTCGGCCGCGGCGGTGTACGCGTGGGCGACGGGCGCGTCGTGCATGGTGGCGCCGTTCGCGTGGGTGCCGTTCGCATGCGCACCGTTCGATGATGCGCGACCCTGCTGCGCACCGTTATTGGGCGCGCCGCTGGCAGGAGCGCCGGTGGCCATGGACGGCCGGTTCATCAGAGGAGTGTCCGCGGGGGATCTCAGGCGCCTCGGCGCACGATGCTGCGGCTGAAGGTAACCGACCCGTGACGTCGACTCTACGATCCTGCCGTCATTAACCGTCACGTCATGGCGATCAGCGCCGTTGGGCTCGCTCGCAGTCCGGTCCAGAGCCGCGGCCGCCGGCCCGAGCCGGTGCCCTGGGCCCGTCTACATTGTGGCCGTGCCGCGCCCTACCGCCGCCCCCTCGGGGGCCGCCGACCTGACCGACCCGGCCGTTCGGCCCGCCCTCTTCCTGATCGCGGGATGGCTGCTCGTCACGGCGGTGCCTCTCGCCGTCGCGGGCGAGGGGCCAGCCGGCTACGGGGGCTTCAGACGCCACCTCTTGCTGCTCTGGCCGATCGTCGCCGCCCTCGCCCTGACCGGACGCGGCGGCGCGCGTGTGCTCGGGTCGCAGGCGCGGACGGCTCTGCGGGTCACCCACGTCGTGGTCGCGTGGTTGTCGTTCCTTCTCGCGTGGCTGCCGCTGCTCGCGGTGCCGGCGCTGTACGCGGCGCTGCCGCGCATCGCGGCGGGCATTGCTGGGACGGGCACCGCGTTCGCCCCGAGGCACGATGGCGTCGTGATCCGGTGGGAGCTCGCGCTGTTCGCCCCGCTCGTTGGGGGCAGCCCCGCGGTCGCGCTCGCGCGCCGGGCGCCGTGGACGCCGCTGAGCGAAGTGCTTCACCTCGCTTACCTCGCGTACTACGTCATCATCTACATCCCGCCGGCGCTGTTGTGGTGGGACGCGCGCCCGCGCGGGCCTGGGGTCACCGGCGCCGCTGACCCGCGGCGCGCGTTCACCACGAGTGCGTTCACCGTGCTGCTCAGCTTTCTGCTCTGCTACTCGGTGTTCGTCGTGTTCCCCGTGCAGGGGCCGTGGTACACGTGGCACACGGGCGGGCCGGCCGGGCTACCACTCACGGGTCCGGTGCGGGAGTTCGTACAGGGGTTGCTCGTCGCCGGATCGTCGCGGGGGACGGCGTTTCCGTCGTCGCACGTGGCCGTGAGCGTGGCGCAGACGGTGGTGCTCGCGCGCGTGGCGCCGCGGCTCGCCTACGTCGTCGGTCCCGCGACGGCGTTGCTCGCGCTCGGCGCGGTGTACGGGGGTTACCACTACGGAATCGACGCGATCGCCGGCGCGCTGCTCGGCGCGGCGGCGGGCGTCGTGGGGCCGCGGCTGTTGGCGGTGATGGGGGGGGGCGGACCGGGGGCGGTCCTGCCCGGGACGAAGCGACCGGGCGATAGAACCGGGGTGGACGGTGACGCCCCGGGGACGAAGTGACCGGGGACGAAGTGACCGGGGACGAAGTGACCGGGGACGAAGTGACCGGGGACGAACCATCCGGGGCCGCTCCACCCGGGGACGAAGGACCCGGGGCGTCATCGTCACACCCGGCCGTATCGTCCGGCTACAGCGTTCCCGGATGGAGCGACCGGCTGTTCCGTCACACCAAGCCTTGTGCCCGGTACCATGCGTACGTCCGTCGCGCCCCTTCCGCGAGTCCGACCGCGGGGACCCATCCCAGCTCGAGCCGCGCCCGCGCCGCCGAGCAGCACCAGAAGCGTGGGCGCGCGAGCCGGAGCTTCTCGCGCGTGACGAGCACGTCGCGGTGGGTGAGCGCGGCCCACGCGTCGCCGGCCAGGCCGGCGGCGGCGAGGACGACCGCGGGCGCGTCGACGGCGACGCGCATCCGCCGCCCCGCGGCCGCGGCGGCCGCGTCGTAGACCGCGGGCCAGGGGACGCGCTCGTCGCCGGCGACGAAGTACGTGCCGCCGACCGCCTGCGGCGCGGTGGCCGCGAGGACGAGGGCGCGCGCGAGGTCTCCGACGTAGACCATCGACAGCCACGCGTCGCGCGTGCCGGGGTAGAGCGCGACGCCGCGGGCGGCGTGGCGGAAGACGGGGAGGAAGTCGCGGTCGCGGGGGCCGTAAACGGCGGACGGGCGGACGATCGTCCACGGCAGACCGCCCGGGTGCGCCATCACGAGGCGCTCCGCCTCGCGCTTGCTGTGCCCGTAGGCCCCGACCGGCTCGGCGGCGTCGCGCTCCGTGCGCGGGCGGTCGGCCGCGCGCGCGGCGCCGGCCGCGGCCTGCGACGAGACGAAGACGAGGCGCGGCGGCCCCGCGCCCGGGGCGGCGGCCCGGGCGGCGAGCGCGTCGAGCAGCGCCGCGGTCGGCGCGACGTTGCCCGCGCGGAACTCGGCGAGCGTGCGCCGCTTCGTCACGCCGGCGAGGTGGAAGACCGCGTCCGCGCCGTCGAGCGCCGCGTCGAGCGCGGGCGAGCGGCCTAACGCGTCGGCGTCGGCGAGCGGGGCGGCGTAGGTCTCGACGCGGCGGGCGAGCGCGTCGGGGAGGGCCGGCGGCGCGGGCGCGCTCTCGGGGCGCACGAGGCGCCGGACCGTCCACCCCGCGCCCGCCAGGGCCTCGACGAGGTGCGAGCCGACGAACCCCGAGCTGCCGGTGACGACGGCGATCACGCGCGGCCTAACGTTTCGGCACCCGGCGCGCGGACGCGCGGCGGTCGTCGGCGCCGAGCCGCTTCGTGAACAGGAACTTCTTCCCGATCGACAGCTCCGAGCGCGAGATCGCGGCGTAGCGCGCGGTCTTCTCCGGGTAGCGCGCGAGGCTCGAGTGGCGGTAGCCGGCGGCCGTGAACAGCGTGTCGGCGAGCGAGACGGCGAACAGCTCGGGGTAGCCGCGCTGGCGGGCGAGCGCCTCGGCGGCCGCGATGAGGCGCCGGCCGAGGCCGCGGCCCTGCGCCTCGGGGGCGACCGCGAGCGAGACCAGTTCGGCCAGCGACGGCGCGTACTCGTCGATCGCCACGCAGCCGAGGAGCGCGCCCGAGGCGTCGCGCGCGACGCGGTAGCCTTCGATGCGGGCGGCGACGAACGCCGGGGTGCGCGGGAGCGTGAGGCCGTCCGGGGCGTAGCGGTTGTTGAGCGCGGCGATCGCCTCTGCGTCGTCGAGGCGGGCGGGGGTGATCGAGACGTCGGGCGGCGTCACTTCGCGACCCCGGCCACCCGGCGCGGCGCCGGCAGGGGCGCGCGCGGCATCCGATCGGGCAGGTTCGCCGCGCCGTAGAGCACGGTGGCCGTGACCACCGCGGCCTGCCGGAGGTCGTCGGGCGCGAGGTTGGCCGCGACGTCGGCGTTCGTGTGGTGCGTGCGCGTCTCGTAGTCGAGCGGGTCCTGCAGAAAAGTGAACGCGGGGATGCCGACGCTCGTGAAGGGCATGTGGTCCGTGCTGCCCGTGTTCGCGATCGTGAGCGTCGTGGGCCCGAGGTCGGCCACGGGCGCGAGCAGCCGCTGGAAGACGGGGCGGGCAGCCGCGTTCCCCTGCAGCCACACCCCGCGGACGCGCCCCGTGCCGTTGTCGAAGTTGAGGTACGTCGAGAGCCGCGCGTGCTCGGGCTTGAGGCGCATCGTCTCGGGGTCGCCGAGGTGGGCGCGTACCCAGCCTAACGAGCCGAAGTAGTCCTCGTGCTCCTCGCCGTCCCAGAGCGCGACGCGCACCGTGCGGCGCGGGCGCGCGCCGGCCACGGTCAGCAGCCGCACGGCCTCGATCGCCACGGCCGCGCCGGCCGCGTTGTCGGTCGCGCCGGTGCCCGCGGGCCACGAGTCGAAGTGCCCGCCGACCATCACCACCTCGGCCTTGAGCGCGGGGTCGCTCCCCGGCAGCTCGGCGACGACGTCGTAGCCGGTCGAGTCGGCGCGCGTGCGGGGCGCGTCGAGGCGCGCGCGGATGCCGAACGTGACCTCGGGCGCGGGGCGCCCGGCGCGCTCGGCCAGGCGCACGAGGTTGGCGAGGCGCGCGTAGTCGTCGCGCGACACGGTCATCGCGGGCACGGCGGCGCGCAGGTCGGTGTCGTAGGCCTGGTACGCGCCGACCATCGTCGCGATCGGGTTGCGGCTCGGGGTCAACACGGCCGACGCGCCTGCTCGGGCGAGGGCGAGGTAGACCCCCTGCCGCCGCGCGACCATCGCGGGGTAGTCGCCCGCGTCCTCCCAGTAGTCCTTGGGCGAGCCCGGGTCGGTGAGCCGGGCGAGCGAGTCGAGCTGCGCATCGCTCCAGCGGTGCACGAGCGGCTCCGCGTGCGGGTCGCGCATGCGGTCGGCGGGCACCTCGCCGAGCATGACGATGCGCCCGCGCACGCGCTCCGCGAGGTGTCCGCCGTCTGCGTGCGCGACGTCGGGCGCGGAGTCGAGGCGCTCGGTGACGAGCACCGGCGTGCCACGGACGGGGGTGCCGTCGCGCGCGGCGCCGGTCGCGGTGCTCCCGGTCGCGGTGCTCCCGGTCGCCGGGCTCCAGGCGAACGGGTATGCGACGAGCCGCGCGTAGTAGGGTGCGGTGAGTTCGAGCGAGTAGGACTCGAGCGTCCAGCGGTTGCCGCGCCGCGTGCCCCACGGCTCGAGTCGCGCGCCGAGGCCGTAGCCCGCAAGCGTCTGCCGCGCCCACGCGGCCGCTTCCGCATAGTTGCGCGACCCCGCCAGCCGCGCCCCGAACACGTCGGAGAGGATCGTCGCCGTCTCGGCCACGCGCGAGTGCGCCATCCCTTCGTCGCGCACTCGGGCGAGCACGCGCGCGTCGACGGCCGAGTCGCCACCGAGGCCCGCGGCGACGCCGGTGGCGCGCGTCGCGCGTGCCGCAGCGACGGTCTGGCCCCGAAGCGTGGGACCGAGGAGCGAGGCAAGGAGGTAAAGCGGGACGAGCGGCGGACGAAGCGGCATCAGCGAGTGGTGAAGGACCGCCCCCGGCCGGCCGGCCCTGGGGCGGCCGACCGCGGGGCGCGGCGGATCATACACCCGCACGCGGCCCGGCGGGGGCGCCCGTTCGGGGATCCGGGCCGCAACGTCGCGGCCCGGATGCTGCCTTAATGTCCGGCGGGTCATCAATTCGCACGGCACTCCGCACCCACCGTGGCTCCGATCTCCGCCGTCACCCGACTTGCCCCGCCGCTGCCGGTCCATCGACCGGTCGGGCGGAGCGTGCCGGCGGATCGACCGGCGGCGTTGCCCGCCGCGCCCGCGATGCCGCGGACCGATCGGTCCGAGACGCCGGGCGCGGCACTCTACGGGGTGGCGGCCTACCTCGCGGCCGGGCGCCTTGTGGCGGACCGTTTGGCGCCCGGTGCAGAGGGACGCGAGGCGCGACTGGAGCTATCCACCCGCGTGCTGGCCGACGGCGGGCGGGTGAGCGTGGCGCGCCGCCTCGACGCCGGGCGCGCGGTCGGGATCGAAGCCGTCGTCGGATGATCGGCCGGCGCAGGGCCCGCGAGTGCGGCGAGCGCCTCCGCCCCCGCCACGTCCGGCCCGCGCAGCCAGACGCGGCGGAGCGCCTGCTGGCGTTCGGTCGGGTCGTCGACGTCGATGAGGCGCACGCGCAACACGTCGTAGCCCGTGAGCCCCACCACCGCGCGCACCGGCGTCGGTTCGGCGGCGCCGGGCGTCGGGCGGAGGACGTCGACGCTGAGCGAGTCGTCGATCTTTGCGCCGGCGATCGCGCGGGTGAAGCTGCCCGCGTCGGTGATCGGCGCGTCGTTCACGGCGACCACGAGGTCGCCGCCGCGGAGTCCGGCCTGGTACCACGCGCCGGTGATCACCGGCGCCGCGAGCCGCGGACGCGTGCCGGCCGCGCCGCCCGCGCTCCCGATGCCGCCGAACGGGACCACGCTCACGCGCAGGTCCGGCCGCGGACGGCCGAGCGAGTCGACGGCCGCCTCGCGCGTGGTGTCGAGCTGCCAGCCCGCGGTCGCGAGGCGCGGCGCCCAGTCGATCGGGCGCGCGGCGCGCACGTAGGCCGCGAAGAATGGCGTCATGTTGCAGCCGCACACCTCGCCCGCGGCGCGCTCGATGTCGGGCGGCGTGAAGCCGCCCGGCCCGGAGAAGCGGTCGTAGAGGAGCCGGACGAGATCGTCCATGCCGCGGCGGCCGCCGGTGGCGTTGCGCAACCGCAGCTCGAGCAGCTCGCCTAACAGTCGCCCCTGCAGGTAGTACGAGATGTTGTAGCCGCCGTTGGCCGACGGTGGGTCCCACGCGGTGAAGCTCGAGCGTTCGGGGCTCACGCGCACGCTCGCCGGGTTGTTGAGGAACTCCTCGATCGCGCTCTCGAAGTTGCGCACCGACGTCGCGGAGTCGCGCAGCCCCGCGCGGCGGACGATCTCGCCCGCGAAGTAGTCGGTGACGCCCTCGCTCCACCAGAGCGACGGCGTGCGCGCGGCGCGGGCGTAGTCGAAGGGGCCGAGCTCGCGGGGGCGAAGGCGCTTGACGTTCCAGAGGTGGAAGAACTCGTGCGCCGTGACCGGGGCGCCCGCGGCCGGGTCGCGCGCCAGGCGCGCGGCGGGGATGCCGATCGTCGTCGAGTTGAGGTGTTCGAGCCCGCCGCCCGCGCCGTCGACGAAGAGGAACGCGTACTCGCGGTACGGCAGCTCGCCCATGACGCGGCGCGCGGCGCGGACGACGGTTCCCACGGTCGAGACGAAGCGCGTCGAGTCGAACGGGACGGCGGCGAGCGAGCGCCAGTACGCCACGCGGTGCGGCACGCCGTCGAGGTCGAAACGCGAGACGCGGAGCGAGCTCGCCGGTCCCATCAGGATCGGACTGTCGAGCAGCACGTCCACGCTCGGCGCGAAGAAGTTGCGCGGCTCGGCGGTGGGGACGAGGCCGGTGACGACCTGCCAGCCCGCGGGGGCGTCGACGTGGACGCGCGCGGGGAGGCGCTCGGAGCCGGTGAGGAACGCGTAGGTGAGCGGCCCGTCGACGAGCGCGCCGTCGCGGCGGAGGAAGCTGCGGTCGGTGGGCGCGGCCGCTGCGGCGGCGGACGGGAACGCGACGCGGTAGCTGATCCGCAGCGCGGTCGTGTCCTCGGGGAGGCGGCGGGCGGAGTCGGGGGAGACGTCGTCGGACACGGGCGGCACGGTGACGATGCGCCACGTGCTATCGGGCTGCTTGGTGGGCGTGATCTTGCGGCCGCCGCGCGTCGCGGTCAGGTCCTCGGCGTACTGGCCGAACTCGGCCATGCGGTAGGCGCCGGGCGCCCAGCGGGCGAAGCCGAGGCGCACGGCGGGGAGCGGTGGGCGGCGGACGACGAGCGTGACGCGGTAGCCGGTGAGGTCCGCGGTGTCGACGTGGACGGTGTAATCGAGTTGCGGATCGGTGCGCGCGCGGTGGAGTTCGAACGCGTCGGAGTAGGCGCGGGTGGACGCTTGGGCGTGCGCGGGGTGCGAGATGGGCGTCAGGGCGCTCACGGCGAGCGCGGCCAGCAGAGCGGCAAGGCGGCAGGACGGCATGCCGCCAATCTACTCCGCGCGGGTCGGTCGTTCCGGGGCGGCTCGCGGGCGCGCCGAGCGGCTCATATCCTTCGGGACACGCCGAAGGACGGACTGGTTACATCGAGTGGCTGCACGAGGCCCAGAAGAGCGGTGAGTTGGACCTTGGCGACCCTGATGAGTTGCGCCGGGCCTTCAACGATCCCCAGCCCGAGTGAACTGGCTGCTCGACACGAACGTCGTCATCCACCTCGGGAACGGGCGGCCGCGCTCGGTCGCGGCGCGGTACGACACGACTGGCCCGCTCACTCTGGCGGTGTCGACCGTGACAATCGCCGAGTTGTGGTACGGCGGGGCCCGCGACGCGAACCCCGAGGCGCGCCGGGCCAGGTGGGAGCGCGTGCTCGCGCCCTTGCGGGTCCTCGACTTCGACCGGCGCGCGGCGGTGATCGCCGGCGGGTTGCGCCACGCGCTCCGCCACGCGCCGATCGGGCAGAACGACCTGCACATCGCCGCGACCGCGCTCGCCAACGGCTGCGGCGTCGTGACGGCGAACGTGCGCGAGTTCTCGCGCGTGGCGGGGCTCGCCGCCGAGGACTGGACGGCGGGGTGACCGGGCCGACGCGGGCGCCTAACAATACGCGTTAGGCACCCGCGCTCAGAACTCGCGCCGCTTCATCTCCTTGAACATGTGCTCGCGCTCGACGCCGGCGTCGTCGGTGTGCGGGTCGCCGGCCGAGCGGGTGGCGTCGAGCGTGGGGTCGAAGCCCTTGGGCTTGCGCGCCTTGGCGGCCTGCTCCGCCTTCTGCTGCGTCTGCTTCATCAGCTTCGCGAACTGCTTGTCGTTCATCGGGCTCTCCGATTGGCCGCCGCGGCTCCCCCGCGGCAGGGTGCGTCCGGCGGGGCGTCGGTCACGACCACTCGTGCGGGCGCTTCCAGAGCTGACGCCCGAGCTGCCAGGAGCGTTTCGAGACCTCGCCGCCCTCGGCCCAGAGGTCGGCGTCGTCGAGGGCGTCGAGGAAGTCGGTGGCCTTGGCGCTCGCGTCGTCGGCGTGGTGGACGATCTGGGCCTCGACGGTCATCGGGACCACGGGCGAGCCGTACTCGAGCTTGCCGTGGTGGGAGAGGATCATGTGGCGCAGCTCGAGCAGCTGCCCCTCGCTGCAGGGCATCTCGCCGAGGGCCTGGAGGCAGCGCTCGAGGTGGAGGACGCCTAACACGACGTGGCCGACGAGCAGGCCGCAGGGGGTCGCGGAGAAGCCGGCCGGGGAGACCTCGTACGCCTCGACCTTGCCGACGTCGTGCAGGAGCGCGCCGGCGACGACGAGGTCCTCGTTGACGCGGCGCACCGCCTTGGCGGACATTTTCGCGATCGCGGCGGCCTCGACCGTGTGCTGGAGGAGGCCGCCGACCTTGGCGTGGTGGCCCTTGGTCGAGCCCGGGGCGCGCTCGAACTGGACGCGGAAGGCGTCGTCGCCGAAGACGGCGTGGAGCACCGTGCCTAACGCCTCGCTCTGGACGGCGCCGCGCGCCTTGTCGAGGCGGTCCCACAGCTTCTCGACGTCCTCGTCGACGTGGGGGAGGAAGTCGGCGGCGGAGAACTGCGCGTCGGGGAGCACGCGGAGCGGGGCCGTGACCGTCAGCTGCCGTTTGGCCGCGCCGTTGAACGCGGCGAGCTTCACGTCGCCGATCACCTGGACCACGCGCCCCTGGTCGGCGCCGTCGACCCAGTCGAGCCGCTCGAACCAGAACGGCGAGCACTCGATCACCCCCGACCGGTTGCCGAGGACGAGCACGACGAACGGCTTGCCGTCCTTCGTCACCTTCTCGGCGCGCTCCCGCACGAGCAGCTCGTGCTGCACGCGGGCGCCGGGGGCGAGCCCGGGGAGGTGGAGCGGCGCGGAGCTGCCCGACGCGGTGGCGCTCATGATTCGCTCATGGTCCCGGGAAACTCGGGCCCGGCGGCGGGTTAGGCAAGCCCTGGCCGAGGGCGGTTTCGAGGCGCCCGACGAACGCGGCCTGGGCGGGGTTGAGTTTCTCGCGCGCCGTCTCGGGGGCGAACCACCCGTAGCGGTCGACTTCGGGGTAGGTGAGCCAGCGCCCCGAGCCGCGCGGCCACTCGGCCTTGGTGGTGTTGCTCGTCGCGGCGTCGGGGTCGGCGTCGCCCTCCCAGGCCCACGCGTGCACGCGCTTGCCCGCGCGCTGGCGCACGTGGCCGAGCGGCAGGTAGGGCGGGTGCGCCTCGACGCCCGTCTCTTCGAGGAACTCGCGGCACGCGGCCTCGAGGAGCGCCTCGCCGGGCTGCACGACGCCTTTGGGGATGGTCCACGCGCCCGCATCGCGGCCGCGCCAGAACGGGCCGCCGGGGTGGGCGAGGAAGATCGCCAGCCCCCCGGCGTCGCGGCGGAAGAGGACGAGGCCCGCACTCACCGGCGCCCGCCCGGTCACGACGCCGCGGGCGAGCGGGCCGGCGTGGGGGCGGGCTCGGTGTGAGACGGGGCGGCGAAAAGGCGCATGACGGTCCGGGAGAGGGCCCGCGGGAGGACGCTCGTGGGGCGGCGGCTGGGACGCGCGGCCGACGGACGCGGCGCAGTGTACGCGGCCGACGCCGCGGCGGGCAACCGGTCCGCGGGTGGTCCGCGCGTGGTCCGCGCGCCGTCCGTGTGCGGTTGGCGAGCGGCCTGCGCGGCCGCCCACCGCTCAGTTTGGTGCAACAAACGTCGGCCCGGACATTGCGCTATCGCGGGTGTTCTTGTCGTCCCCGCCGTTCCGCAGCCTGGGAGCTGTTGTCGTGGAGTCCACCCGTCCCCTCGCGCGCCTGTCCACCGACGTGCGCGCCGTGCTTGCCCCGTACGGTGCCAAGGCCACCTGGCCCGCCGGATTCACCATTTATCAACGCGGCGCGTCCGCCGATGGGCTGTTCGTCGTGCTCACCGGCCGCGTCGTGCTCCGCAGCCGTGTCAAGGCGGGGCGGGGCTTCGTGCCCGCCGTCGCCGTGGCCGGCGAGACGTTCGGCGCCGAGGGGCTCGTCCCGCGCGGCGCGTACGCGACCGACGCCCGCGCCGAGGAGCCGAGCGAGACGCTGCACGTGCGCGGCCCGCAGCTCCGCACGTTCCTGCGCGAGCAGCCGCTCTACGGCCAGGCGCTGCTGGGCCAGGTCATGGCCGAGCGCACCGAGCTGCTCGAGAAGTTGCGCGAGGTCGCCACGCTCTCGGTCGAGGACCGGCTGATCGCGGCGATGCTCCGCCTCGCCGCGCAGCGCCCGCGCGCGACGACGACGGCCGACGCGCTCGTGCTCGGCCCCAACGAGTACCGGCTGCTCTGCGAGCTGGTCGGCGCGACGCGCGAGAGCGTGTCGCTCGTCTTCAACCGCTTCGCGGCGGGCGGGCTCGTCGACCGCGACGGCACGACGTACACGGTGACCGACCTGGGCGCGCTCGCCGACCGGCTCGGCTCGACGTGGGCGGAGGCCGACGCGCCGCTCGTCGTCGAGCGGGAGCCGGGGGTGGGGCGGGCGGTGCGCGTCGGTTAGGCGTGTCGGCTAGGCGCGTTGGTTAGGCACGCCCGGCCGACGCGCCCGGCTCAGGGCTCGTCGTACAAGCTCGCGGGGTCCGCCGCGGCCAGCTCGGCCAGGAACTCGCCGACCCGGGCGCACGTCGCGGCGATGTGGCGGGCGCCCTTTTCGGCCGTGGCGCGCCGGGGGTCGCCGACGCCGGTGTCGGCCGTGACGCGCGTCCAGGGGCGCGGGGCCCACGCCCAGCGCTCGCGCAGCCCCGCGAGGCGCGGCCGCCGCTCGGCCCCGGGGCCCGCGGTGCCTAACGGGCGGACGAGCGCGGGCGCGGCGTGCAGCAGCCCGCTCGTCTCCAGCTCGCCCGCGTGGTCCCCTGGCTCGTCGAAGTACTCGGCCGCGGGGAGCACCTGCCACCAGTTCACCACGCAGAGGAAGAGCCGCGTGCGCGGCGCGAGCTCGCGGACGAGCGGGCGGAAGTCGTTCCCGCCGTGCGCGTTGAGCAGCACCAGCTTGCGGACGCCCTGCCCTTCGAGCGCGGCCGCGAGGTCGCCGACGAGCGCGAGTTGCGTGGAGGGCATGACGTTGAGGCAGAGCCGGAGGTCGAGCTGCGTGGTCTGCACGCCGAAGGGCACCGCGGGGAGCACGACCACGCGCGCGCCGCGCTCCCACGCCACGCGGGCCGACTCCGCGGCGACGTGTTCGGCGAGGTACGTGTCGGTGCCGTAGGGCAGGTGGTAGTTGTGCGGCTCGGTCGCGCCCCAGGGCAGGACGGCCAGCTCGACGGGGGCGTCGGCGAGCTCGGCCCAGGTCGACTCGGCGAGCACCCACGGGCGGGGGGCGCCGTCGGCGGGCGCGTTCATGCCCCGCCTCCGAACGGCACGCACGTTAGGCACTGCGCGCCGTCCCAGCGCGCGCCGGGCGCGACCGTCACCGGTTCGGCGGCCGCGGCCTCGACGCAGGCGAACCGGCGCCAGCCGTCGGGCTCGAGGTCGGCGAGGGCCGCCCCGCGCGCGGGGCCGGGGTTCCACACGACCACGTCGGGGAATCCCGTCTGCTCGGCGCGCGTGGCGCGGCCGAGCGCCGGGTCGTCGAGCGTGACCGGGCCGGGGACGCGGGGGTAGAGGTGGTCGACCTCGGCGCCGAAGCCGAGCGGGGTGCCTAACGGTGGGCGCGGGGCGCCGGCGGCGGCGTTGTCGCGCGCGGGCGCGGCCTCGAGCCCGCGCGCGCGCGCCGCGGCGGCGTCGCCCGCGCGCAGGTACGTGTGCAGCGCGCCCGTGAAGGCGAACGGGGCGTCGCCGGTGTTCTCGACCGCGAGGGTGACGGCGAGCGTCGCGCCCGCGACGCGGACGCGGAGCTCGGCGCGGAACGGGTGGGGCCAGCGCGCGCGGGTGTCCGCGTCGAGGTCCGCGTCCGCGAGGGCGAGCACGGCTTCGGCGGCGCCGTCGGCGGCGCGCTCGGTGCGCACGACGCGCCAGGGGCGCGTGCGCGCGAAGCCGTGGCGGATGGAGGGGCCCGGGCCGGCGACGACGTCGCTGAATTGGGGGAAGATCACCGGCACGCCCCCGCGCACCGCGGCGCCCGCGCGGTACTCGGCGCGCCGGCTGACGAACAGCCGCTCGTCCGCCCCGCCGGGGGCGCCCGGGGCGGGCGTCCAACTGACCAGGTGCGCGCCGTAGGGCAGGACCGCGGCGCGTGCGCCGTCCGCGGCGGCGAGGGCGAGGGGGACGAAGGCCGAATCGGGCATCGAAGCGTTGTCGAGGAATCGCGGCGGCGGGCACTCGCGGTGTCGGCGAGGCCGCGACCCGCGCACCTTGCCCGGGCGGCGCCGGCCACTAACTTACGGACTGTGACACATGCGCACCGCGCATCCACCGCCGACGGACAGGGGCCCTTGCTCTCGCGAGGGCCTTGTGCGTTTCGGCCGGGAGAAGCGGGGTCGCACGGCGTCGCACCGCGGTACCCCACGTTGGGGTGCCGCTTTCATACAGGATCAGGATCAGCACATGCGTACGACCGGCACCGTCAAGTGGTTCAACGACACCAAGGGCTTCGGCTTCATCACGCCCGAGAATGGCACGAAGGATTGCTTCGTCCATCACTCGGCCATCCAGAAGCAGGGCTACAAGAGCCTCGCCGAGGGTGAGCGCGTGGAGTTCGACATCGTGCAGGGCCAGAAGGGCCCCGCCGCCGAGAACGTGGTCACGATCTAAGGTCTGATCGCCGCCACGCTCGGCCGCCCCATCGGGTGACGGCCGCCGCGACCGGCCC
>JAABUZ0100005852.1_pt1 | contig 15771 bp, 17 predicted proteins | sample 5562091 | NCBI WGS metagenome assembly JAABUZ01 (sample SAMN12813069, study PRJNA571459) | rock metagenome | isolation source: Antarctica rocks | place: Antarctica: Victoria Land, Linnaeus Terrace sud | collected 2015-12-21 | reverse complement strand
GCTGTAGGCATGGGGCATCGGATGGATTACTATCCCGACAATCTCTCTGGCGGTCAAAAACAGCGCGTAGCCATTGCCCGTGCTCTGGTTAGTGAACCCAGACTGGTGCTAGCGGATGAACCGACTGCTGCTTTGGATAGCAAGTCGGGTCGGGATGTAGTGAAAATCATGCAGCAATTGGCTCAGTCGCAGGGATGCACAATTTTGCTGGTGACCCACGACAACCGCATCTTGGATATTGCTGACCGCGTTGTGCATATGGAAGATGGTCGTTTGGCTAGAGATACGGCGGTTTCGGCTTAAAGAAAGCGCAAAATGCAAATCAAGCTGGTAGTCAAATTCCCTTCGACTAAATTATTATTGTCATTCTTGGGCATCTTATTGCTGTGCGGTCTGTTTTTGTCTGCCTGTAACCTACCCAAGCAAGTTGCCGAGTCAATCTTGCCCAAACACGCCCCTCGTTATCCTCATTATAAAGAAAAGCTTGCTGTCATAAGAGAAGCGCAGGCGATTTCTGATCGCTTGACAGATTACATTCGGGCGTGGTATCAAGGCAAAGCACCTGCAACTATTCCGGCTGAACTTCTGCCATCTGGTATTGACCCAGAATTAAAGAATTTTCGTCTTCTCCGTCCGGAAGAGGTGCGCTCGGTCGATCAGTGGATCATTCGCAAAGCACAAAAGATAAATCCCAAAGCTCTCCACCAACTTTATCCCGACCCTCACGCCACTTACCTGCTGCTAGGCGTCTTCTTTGCACCCTTTGGCACAAAGGTAATTATGGACGGTGACTTTCCGCACAGCCGTTTTTTCGATGTGCAAGTATCTCCCCCACTCGATCCGGCCTTTTACTACTATGACGGAGATTGCGGTATACCAGAAGTTCCAATAGTTGATGTAGATATCGAGCCGCGAGCTTGGCACAGCAATCCCTTCCGTCAAGGCGCGAAGCGGAACGTAGAGAAAAGAAGCTATCAGCTGACTTGGACTCTGAGCCTGGGTAATGGAGCCCAGCTAGAGCCAGCATATAAGCCTCCGTACTTCCGCGCTCCCGGTAATCATCGTTATGCCAGTGCGATTCAGTACCAAGGACCGCTCGCAGACCCGCAAAGCGAATTTCACAAATTTGGACGTGGAAATGGAGTGTGGAACGCGGGGTCCTTTTGGGTTCGCTATTACGCTCCCGACTTTCGTGCTGGTTTTCTAGGAGGCGTCCCGCTGCCAAAGGTGCTTTATGAACTTCCCACAGGTGAGCGTTTTTTTCTCAATGCCGACTTTAAAAAGCCAGAGTCATCGATAAACCAAACTCGGAAAGCTTGGTCAACCAAAGGCGCAGACCCAGATCCTTTGTCAGGAGCAAACAAAGGATGGAGCCATGATTTTGACATCTTCGAGGCAGGGTTAGCAGGCTTGTTTCAGAGCGTCGGGAAGACTACCCAGGCAGATATTGCCTATGGGCGCGACCTCGTTCTCGGTCTGACAAGTCGTGGCATGCTACAACCTCCTCCCGGAAACTATGAGTCTTCGAATAGCCGTTGTACATATATCAGTTATCTTGGCAGAGGAATGTCTATTAATAACGGCAAGGTAGCTGTGCTTACTGGTCGGCTACCTAAAACACCCAAAACCCGGTCAGGCGATCCGACGATGCAAGGTGGTCAAGCTCGTTACTTCTCTATTACTTCGTATCCCGTTCCTAATTTGCTAGATGTGTCCTTTATTGGTCCGGCGCTCACCTCGGTTATGGACGATGAGATAGTTACTGACTCGGCAGGCTGGTATGTAATTGTGTACTCAAAGCATGAGGACCGCCCCTCAAATGCCTATCCTCGCAACGGCGTTACTTGGGTGGATTGGGGCGATATTGCCACTCAAAGCTGGGTACTACGCTGGTTAAGTGTCCAGCCGGACTGGCGCGATCCTCAGATAGTTCCCGATATTACCAACTTGCCTTATGAGACTACTTCCTGGTTTTCTCCGTTGTTTGATGCCACGCTTACCGGAATGAATTCTCATCAAGGTAAGCTTGGTACTTACCAACCTAAAGTACATTACCTTAGCAAAGAGAAGTTTGAGCAATTAGGTTCCAGGGTCCAAGCTAGTGCAGTCCCTGATTGGAACGCTCATCGGTAGCAGAGTATTAAAGGGATGCACAATTTTGCTGGTGACTCACGACAACGGCGGTTTCGGCTTAAAAGCATAAAAAAACGGTAGAGCGGGTTAGTTCTCTACCATTTTTCTATTCGTATGTATCTGGGCGTATGGCAATACGCCCATATTACTAACTACTCAACTGCTTGGGGTAGCAGTTCCCGCCGCTTCTCAGAAAGCACCTTCACAGTGCCACTGTCATCCACATCCACCACGGCTGTATCGCCGTCTGTGATGCGACCCGACAGAATTTCCTCCGCCAGGCTATCTTCTAACAAGCGCATAATCGCCCGACGTAAAGGTCTCGCTCCGTAGCTGGGGTTGTAACCCTCTTCCACTAAGCGATCCTTGAACCGTTCGGTCACTTCCAGGGTAATGCCCTTCTCCATCAGACGACCGAACACTTCATTCAGCATGATGTCGGCAATTTCCTTGACCTCGTCCTTGGTCAGTTGCCGGAAGACAATAATTTCATCCAGTCGGTTAAGGAACTCTGGACGGAAGTACTGCTTCAGTTCCTCATTCACCAGGGAGCGAATTCGGTTGTACTGCGATTCAGCTAGGTCTTGAGAGAACTCAAAGCCCAAGCCGCCGCCACCTTTTTCAATCACCTTGGAACCAATATTGGAAGTCAAAATCAGCAACGTATTCTTGAAGTCCACCGTGCGGCCCTTCGCATCCGTCAGCCGACCATCTTCCAAAATTTGCAGCAACATGTTGAATACATCTGGGTGAGCCTTTTCAATTTCGTCAAACAGGACCACCGTGTAAGGCCGACGCCGCACTGCTTCGGTAAGCTGTCCGCCTTCGTTGTAACCCACATACCCAGGAGGCGAACCAATCAACTTGCTGACTGTGTGCCGCTCCATGTATTCCGACATATCCAGCCGGATCATGGCTTCTTCTGAACCGAAGAAATAGGCCGCCAAAGACTTCGCCAACTCGGTTTTACCTACGCCTGTAGGACCTGAGAACACAAAGCTGGCAATCGGTCGATTAGGATTCTTCAAGCCTACTCTGGCTCTACGAATCGCCTTGGAAACTGCCCTGACTGCATCCTCTTGACCAATCAGCCGCTGATGCAGGGTGTCTTCCATATGCAGCAGCTTCTCGGATTCGGATTCCGTCAGCTTGTTCACCGGCACCCCAGTCCAGGAAGCAACAATGTGGGCAATGTCTTCCTCGGTGACAACGGGTGAATCTTCACCTTCACTGCGGCTGCTGCTAGTCTTGCCTTGAGCGATCGCCCGAATCTCTGCTTTAATCTCCATTTCGCGATCGCGCAGTTCCCCAGCCCGGTCAAATTCCTGCGAACGCACTGCGTCGTCTTTTTCCTTCAGTACCTGACGCAGTTCCTTATCCAACTCCTTCGCCGCTGGTGGCAGGGCTGAATTAATTAGGCGTACCCTTGAACCTGCTTCATCAACCAAGTCAATTGCCTTATCCGGCAAATAGCGGTCAGAGATGTAGCGGTCAGACAACTTCGCTGCGGCGACGAGGGCTTCATCAGAGATTTTTAGCTTGTGGTGCTGCTCGTAGCGTTCGCGCAGACCATACAAAATCTCAATTGTCTCATCTACCGTGGGTTCACCCACCATCACTGGTTGGAAGCGGCGTTCTAGGGCGGCATCCCGCTCAATATGCTTGCGGTATTCATCCAGCGTGGTGGCACCAATACACTGCAACTCACCTCTAGCCAAAGCTGGCTTCAGGATATTCGCTGCATCGATTGCGCCTTCAGCGGCTCCAGCGCCTATCAGGGTATGCACCTCGTCAATCACCAAAATCACATTCCCGGCGGAACGGATTTCATCCATGATTTTCTTCAGGCGCTCTTCAAATTCACCCCGGTACTTAGTACCTGCCACCAACAAGCCAATATCCAGCGTTACTACGCGCTTGTCTTCCAAAATGTCAGGCACATCTTTATTGGCAATGCGAGACGCCAAACCTTCAGCGATTGCTGTCTTGCCAACTCCCGGCTCTCCAATTAACACCGGGTTATTTTTTGTGCGGCGACCCAATATTTGGATTACCCGCTCAATTTCTTTAGCACGACCTACCACCGGATCTAGCTTACCTTCGCCTGCCATTTGGGTTAGGTTCGAGCCAAACTCATCTAGGGTTGGAGTCTTGGTGCGGCTCGATTGGGACCCAGCTGAAACCTCTGCCGTTTCTCCCAGCATCCGAATCACTTGCGTCCGGACTTTCGAGAGATCCACGCCCAGATTTTCCAGCACTCTGGCTGCCACACCTTCTCCTTCCCGGATCAGGCCCAACAGCAGGTGTTCGGTGCCAATGTAGTTATGCCCTAACTGGCGTGCTTCTTCTAAGGATAGCTCCAGAACCCGCTTCGCCCGTGGTGTAAAGGGAATTTCCACTGCTACGAAGCCCGATCCACGGCCTATGATTTTTTCGACTTCAATCCGGGCGTCTTTGAGGTTGACACCCATAGATTTCAGCACCTTAGCCGCTACGCCCGTGCCTTCTCCAATCAGACCCAGGAGGATCTGCTCTGTTCCTACGAAGTTGTGACCCAGGCGGCGAGCTTCTTCCTGGGCCAGCATGATCACCTTAATGGCTTTTTCTGTGAAGCGTTCAAACATGGCGTTTTTCCATCACCTGCGTCGTGCCAGTAAGCTGATTTTAGCACAGCCTATATTTCCGGCTGTTACGTCATGAGCTTGACAACCGGTACGGTTCCCCGTATCTATGGAGCAATTTCTCCCCTGAGTGATAGGTTTTTTCTGTATAAACGCTGGAAAAGCGCGCCTTTACAGAGTTTTACCTCACTCATCACTCAACATCTGACAATCAACTTTTATGTTTGATACAAATTTCTTATTGATTTGAACTGCTCAGACGCCCACATCTTTTAATAAACCGATTAGTTCCTTTCCTCTCAACACTCATAAACAAGTGAGCTTCACTCCTCTAAAGTGCTGAGCGTCGTATCTAGTTTCCCAGATCGCATACAACTTCCAAACAAAGATTAATAGCAGAAAATTACTCCATTGTCAAGCGCTTCGGATTCTGTAAATCCCAGCCTGCCCCTGTGAGCCGATCCCCAGCTTCCCGGTGCCAACTGGCTAAAGTTTGTTGAAATTCAGGGTGCTGGAGACCGCCACGCCAGAGAATCAGGGCATCTTCACCCGTGTCTTGGTAGTAACGCCGCCGTCGCCCAGCTGTTTTGAAGCCAAATTTATGATATAGAGACAGTGCCGAAGAGTTGGAGGCTCTGACTTCGAGCGTAGCCCGTTCCAAACCGCGCTCAAAAGCTGTTGTCAGCAGGGCTACTAGCAACGCAATACCTAAACCTTGGCGCCGGTAGCGGGGATGAACCGCCAAAATCGTAATGTGGGCCTCCTCTAAAATCGCCCAGAGGCAGCCCAGCCCCAGCAGAGAATCTGTTCCAACCGGGACGAATAGAGCGAGTAAATCACTGTTGGGACTTTCTAACTCTCGCTCGTAGCCCTCCCGTGTCCAAAGGCCGCCAAAACACAGTTGATCCAGTTTCAGCACTGCATCAAGCTGCTCTGGCATCAAATGTTTAAGTTCTAATAAAGTCAAACTGTTATTGGATAAGGTACAAGCCCTTTGTACACTGGGAAGCGAGACTCACTCACGCCCGTCACTTGAGCAAGGATTATTTTCTTTAATTATGGTATCGACTCATCCTACGGAGGTTCAAAATTCTGGTCGTCAGTATCTACCTTACCCAACCAGTGTCCCCGCAACTCGTTCACCTAACCAGGAACTTCTACCCCTCACCGCCCAAATTAATAGCCGCGATTGCCTAGAAATTGGTGGCTGTGATATCACTACGCTGGTGCAGCAGTTTGGTTCACCCCTCTATATTTTGGATGAGGAAACCCTGCGAACGGCTTGCCGCCAATACCGGGATGCCCTTAAGCGTTACTATCCCGGTGAATTTCAGGTACTGTACGCCTCGAAAGCTTGGAGTTGTCTAGCTGTGGCGGCGATAGTTGGTTCGGAAGGCTTAGGAATTGACGTAGTGTCCGGTGGGGAACTCTTCACCGCCCTAGAAGCTGGCATTGATCCCAACAAACTTTACCTTCACGGCAACAACAAATCCTCAGAAGAACTGACTCTGGCGATCAATTCCAACTGCACCATCGTGGTGGATAACTGGCAAGAGTTGCACATCCTAGCAGGCTTCGCTGAGGGGGAGAGTGAGAAAAAGCCTTCTCAACCAATCCGAATTATGCTGCGGCTTACTCCCGGCATTGAGTGTCATACCCACGAATACATCCGCACTGGTCACCTGGATAGCAAATTTGGCTTCGATCCCAATCAGCTCGACGAGGTGTTTGCCTTTGTCCGCCAGCAATCTACCTTTCACTGTGTGGGGTTGCACGCCCATATTGGTTCTCAGATTTTTGAACGCCAACCCCATCAGGATCTCGCTGGTGTAATGGTGCAGTGGTTGGATAAAGCAACTCGCCATGGCTTGGTGGTTACAGAGTTAAATGTGGGTGGTGGTCTAGGAATTCGGTATACAGAATCCGACGATCCGCCCAGCATTGAAGAGTGGGTGAAGGCAATCTGTGAAGCCATTAAAGACGCCGCGAGGGCGCAAAATTTACCGCTGCCCAAGTTGCTGTGCGAACCGGGGCGATCGCTAATTGGTTCTGCCTGTGTCACTGCCTACACAATAGGCTCATCAAAGGTGGTTCCAGGAATTCGCACCTACGTAGCAGTCGATGGGGGGATGTCTGATAATCCCCGCCCGATTACTTATCAGTCGGTTTATCGAGCGGTGGTGGCGAACCGGATGTCTGCTCCCCTGACCCAGACAGTAACAATTGCCGGAAAACACTGCGAATCGGGAGACATTCTGATTAAAGCAGCGACTCTGCCCCAAACTGAGCCAGGAGATATCCTCGTAGTGATGGGGACAGGTGCATACAATTACAGCATGGCCTCTAACTATAATCGGTTGCCCCGACCAGCAGCAGTGGTAGTCAACGCAGGCGTTGCCAATCTGATCTTGCGGCGCGAAACCTATCAAGACTTGATTCGACAAGACTGCCTACCAGCAAGACTGAAGACGTCGTAAGCCTACCGACTTCAAAGGCACTTCTAAGCGCAAGGTTAATCCAGAAATCATGGGAAATTGGTGTAAGCAATGGCTGGCAAACCTTGGCTGGACGAAGCCTTTGTTGCTTTGGAATCTCCTCGATGTTGGGTTGGTTCTGGCGCTCACCTACATGGTGCTAGTCATTATTGGTGAGCGTCGTACCCTGTGGGTAGTCCGGGGGTTTATTGTCTTGATACTGGCGTCAACAGTGACTAAGATACTGGGGCTGACACTGTTGAATTTTGTCCTTGAAAAGTTGGTAGTTGGCTGTGCGGTGGCGATGGCGGTTGCCTACCAGTCAGAGTTTCGCCGGTTTCTAGAACAATTGGGGCGTGGCGAGTATGGGCAGTTGTTGCAACGATCCCGCCGCTCTATCCCTAAGCCTGACAGTGTGATTGATGAAATTGTCGATGCAGTTAAAGAACTTTCGCAAAACCGCATCGGGGCTTTACTGATCCTAGAAACCGATAGTCCGATTGATGAGGGGATTTTTTCCGAGCCTGGAGTGAAGCTGAATGCGGAGATTTCTAAGGAACTGCTGCAAACCATTTTTCAGCCGAAAACGCTCCTGCACGATGGGGCAGTTTTGATTCGTGGCTCCCGGATTATAGCCGCAGGTGTAATCCTGCCCCTTTCGGGGCAAACAGCCTCGCGCCAGTTGGGAACACGCCACCGGGCGGCGATGGGAATTACAGAGCGAGTTGAAAATTGTATTTGTGTGGTTGCATCAGAAGAAACAGGTTCAATTTCCTTAGCGGAACGCGGAACACTAAATAGACCACTGACCAGCAGTAAACTGAAGGAACTGTTGGAGGCTCGGTTTTCCCCAGCTGTAGAGCGCGAAGCTGTCGCCCCTAGTCTACTCAGTTTGGGTCGCCAGATTAGAACTAAGGTACTAGCAATGGTTTCGCGTTCGCGCGATCTATTCTCACCGGCATCTCGAAAGAAAAAATGACTGCAAAGCCAATTGTGTTACAAGATTTGCCCGCTGACCTAGAACGAGAGCGACTGCCCAGACATGTGGCGGTGATTATGGATGGAAATGGTCGGTGGGCCAAGCGTCAAGGGCTACCCCGGATTATGGGTCATCGTCGGGGTGTTGATGCGTTGAAGGATCTGCTGCGTTGCTGTAAGGATTGGGGAATCCAAGCTCTGACGGCTTATGCCTTTTCTACAGAAAATTGGGGCCGACCGCACGAGGAAGTAGATTTTCTCATGAGTTTGTTTCAGCGGGTGTTGCGGCAAGAACTGCGGGAAATGATGCAGGAGAATGTTCAGATCCAGTTTGTGGGTAATTTGAATGCTTTGCCGCAATCACTCCAAGCAGAGATCTCGCGGTCAATGGCTGAGACTCAGAACAATCGGGACATCCGATTTACCGTGGCAACTAACTACGGGGGGCGGCAGGAGATTTTGCAAGCCACTCGTGCGATAGCTCGTCAGGTGCAGCAAGGTCTGATCCAACCAGAGGAGATTGATGAGGCGCTGTTTGAACGTCACCTCTATACAGCTGGGAATTGCGATCCAGACTTGTTAATCCGTACCAGTGGGGAAATGCGAATTAGTAACTTCCTTCTTTGGCAAATGGCTTATGCGGAAATTTACATCACCGAGACTCTCTGGCCTGATTTTGACCGGACGGAGTTTCATAGAGCTTTATGTGCCTACCAGCAGCGCGATCGCCGGTTTGGTCGAGTACAGGGTTCCCCCTAATCAAGGACCAGCGAAAACGGCGTCTTCAATATCCTGACGAGTGAGGGAATATTTGAAGGAGCGTTGAATTTCAAGGCTATCTTCTCCGGCTTTGAGATATCGCACTGTGATTTGATCAACATCGAGCCAGATTTCGGCTTTCCAGCTGGGTTGCTGAACACGCCAGCAATGCAGCTGAGCTTGATCTTGTTGGCAGCCGTGGTTTCTGAGCCACTGCTCAATTTCGGGTAGGGGATGGTTGTACAAGGGAGTGTCAGCAGAAGGAAGAGACATGTTCAAGTCAGGAGTCAGGAGTCGTGGCGTCAGGAGTCAGGAGAGATTTTTCCTTCTGGCTTCTGGCTTCTCAATTCTAAATTCTTTTGAAAGTTGACTTGCTTGTGTACCGCTGCGCTCGGTTGCTGCACTATGGGTTGGAAAGCTGCATCGCCACGGGTCAAACCAATAGCGATCGCTAACAGCAGACAGCCTAAAAAGGTCAACCCCAGAATAAACAGGACAAAAATTTCCCCAGCTGAAAGCGGGCGGTCAGTCGGATCGAGGTAAGCTGAGTCAGACGTAAAGACCTGGGAGCGTGAAACCGGACGGTTCAAGTCAGGTGGTGCCTGAATTACTGAGAGGCGCGAGTAGCCAATCTTTATGTCGTAGGTCAGTCGCCGCTCCGGGTTACTGAGGGTGGCGTAAGCTTCGTTCAGTTGCTGAAACTTGGCGGTAGCGATCGCGCCTGGCAAATCTGTCGTATCGGGGTGATAGCGCTTGCTCAGTTCCCGATAGGCGCGTCGAATTTCCAGTGCTGACGCCGATGGATGCAGTCCTAGCAGGGCGTAATAACTGGTTTGGTTTGGCATTGCGCGATTGCTGCTGTTTGGCATTGCCCGGTTTTGAGTCACTGCAGTTCTATCAGCCTGGTTACGAATGTTTTTTGATTATTTTAACTTTCTTCGCCGGAAGTTCCGCCCCATAACTTTAGACGCGTAAGCGTTACTTGCCGTAGGCATTCGCGCGCCGGTTATACACTACTCCACAAATCGCTGATAACACCAACCATCCCAGCGAATTGAGCCGCGCGTCAAATGTCGTTACGTCTACTGTGTTAAAAAATATACAAGATACAAACGCTATGATATAGCTGAAAAAGATGAGTCTATCTCGAGCCATCTGCCGCCCAGAGTCAGATGAAATTGACCAATCGCGCAACAGCTGTACGCCTTGGACAACGACCCAGATGACCCAACCGCAGAACAAGACAGCAAATGGAATACCCGTTTCAGCTGTTAGCATCAGCAAAAAATTGTGGGGATGACCCAGCCATATATGCATGTGCGCCTCATAGAGGGAGGTGAAATTTCGTAACCCCCAACCTGTCCAGGGACGCTGCTGAGTCAGAGACCAAGCAAACTGCCACTGGGTTTTCCGTAGCGTCGCCACTGGTCGGTCTGGATACAGCTGGTCTGTTAGCCGCGCCCAAAAGAAAGTGGGAACCACCGCCCGGAGCCATTGCTGCACTGGTGAGGGGCCAAAAGCAGCCCCAAGGATGGTGCCAGCTATCCCAGCCACCCCAGCCACGAGCCAACGCCAGCCCTGATAAAGGGCAAAGGCAAGAGCGGCAAAGACAGAGATTACCCAAGCATTCCGGGAGTCCGTCAAGATCAAGGCGACCAGATTGCCAATAAGTGCCACACTCAAAAACCCCCAGCGCAGCCAAGCAGTGTTCGATACATGGCGTCGGTGTCTCCCCCGCTCTTGCAGGGGTGAGAGTACCAAGGTTTGATAAGCTTCAATCCATAACCCCAATCCCAAGCTGAACACAATGACCAAATAGCCAGCTAAGATATTAGCGTACATGAAGATAGAAGACATCCGACCGGGGGGATTACCTGTGGGTTCAATCGGCCAATCCAAGACAACCCACAAAAATTGCAAGTGACCCGCCCAACCCCAAAATATCTGCCCTAAGCCAATGAATACCACTGGCACGGAAGTAACCACCAGAATCCAAGCCCACTGCCGCAACTGGGCGGGTGTTTGGATCAGGGCGCTGTAGCCTACAAACACAAAGAAATACGGTAAAAAATTAAATAGGCCGAGGAAAGCAGCTGAGCGGTCATAGGCCAAGCCAGCTGTAATTACCAGCAAAACGCTAAAAATAGCGAGTCCCCAGTTCAGCGGGCGGCGGAGAATCCGGCGGTACTGTTGCCGCCAAGTCTGCCCACAAGCGAACAATAGAACCAAGATACCCACAAACGGAATCAGAGGCAGAGCCAAGAATCCCATCTGGGCGTAGTTCCAGGTTGCCTGTAATCGGTCGTCAGGATGCCGGTTCACAAAGGCAAGTTTTTCCTTTTTCAAAGGTCAAACTGGCTCCCAGCAATCGGCGCGGGTGAGGCGAATTTGAGCTAAGGCGAAGATGGTGGGGATGATGCGACCGTAGTTAGTGGCGATCGCCCGCCAACCCAAATCAGCAAAAAACCAAGTCCATAGAACTGGCCCTAAACAGGCGAACGCACCCCGAACTGCCCCATAACGAGCGGCACTCATAGCCATACTCCGCCGTGCGGTTTGAAGCGCCACGTAGTTCTGAAACTGCGTTGCAGCAACAGCGCCGCTCTGAATCAATGTTTCTTTGGCGACTTGATATGTGGCAAAGTGCAGCGCAAACTGCTGAGCGATTTGTTGTAGTAGTACCGGTTGGAGGATGGAGCTGACCGCTAGGGCACTGCCACCTTTAACGAGCAAAGCTAAGGGGTCGCGCTGGACTGAAAGTGGTAGCGGTTGAGAGCTTGATTGAGCTAGCGATCGCTGCACTCGCACCGTCAAGGTTTGCTGCTCTGTTACTGGGAGCTTTTTCCACGCTCTGCCCAGCAGGTTGAGAAACACTTCTGCCTCTAACTCAGTAGTGGCAAGCTTATTAGAGTAAGAAATTTTGAGATACCGACAAACATGAATCAGGGCTTCGCGGTAAGTCACCTGTTTCGTCCGTCCGCGTAATACGGTCATGCCATCTGCCGCTAGAAAGCGAAATCGCTGCTCTATTGCATCCAGCCAAGCTTCCCGGTCTTGGCTTTGGACATCTAGTGGTTCAGGCGTGTGAACATAATCGAAGGGATTAAACTTGCGACGGAATAAGATTTCCGTCAGTTGTTGCAATTCTTCTTCCGTGGCTAATTCCAGCGCCGCTCTCAGCTCGTCCAATGTCGCTCCCTCCCAAACCGCAGCAATATTTCTGTCCCTTATTCTACTGTTTGCTTTCAGGAGATTTACTATTCATGTTTGATCTCCCCCTGATTGGTGCACCGAATCAGCGCTAATCACAGTCCTGATCCGCAAATAGAATCAACCATCGCTGCCGGCTGATTTTTATTCTTCTCCCGACAAACCAAAATCTGAGCTAAACGTTGCTCAGTATAAAACTGATGAGCTATCCAGCCCAAGGCTGCACCAGCGACCAAACCGATAACTACACCAGTAATCAGACTAGAAACAAGATTTTTTCTAGAGATAACATTTTGTGACAACTAAAAATTCCTCCTAAGTGTTCGCCTTTCCTAAAGAAAGCAAAATTTAGGAGCAACGTGCTTCCTCCTAGCTGCTTATTTTATGAGTTGCACTCCGAAGCGCGATCTACCCACTTGCTGCGATATCTGCCTGTCGTAGATCGCTATAACAACCCAGCCTTGACTAATCATACTAGACTGTCTAGTATATAAATAGCAATCATACTGTACTGTCTAGTTGGTTCGCCGAGGCTATAGAAATGAAATCACGTCAGATTTCGCAAGTAGTGATTCAAGATAATGCTCAGGTTTGCCCCCAGATACCATTGACGTTGGAGCAGAAAAAATGTGTGAGTCCTATGACCTTTTCGCAGAAATTATATAAAAGTTTGTCAGAAACAAAGAATTATTTGGATAAGCTGTTTGAGCTGAGTGATTAGCAGACTGTAAACAGTGACATTAATCCTAGCCCTTGACTTTGGTGGAACTAAGCATGCCGCTGCTGTGGTAGCTGCTGGTGAGCGACAGTGGCAGAAACACCGTCGTGCTTTCTCGCCACCCAAGGCGGATGCCAGCACAGACCTGGAAATCATGCGCTCTCTCGTTCAAGACCTGTTAGCAGGAGATCGTCCAGCTGCTATCGGTGTCAGTTTTGGCGGACCAGTAGATGCCATCACCGGGACAGTACGTCTTTCCCATCATGTCCCCGGTTGGGAGAACACCCCCCTACGGGAAATGCTGGAGGCGGAATTCCTAGCACCTGCCAGCGTGGACAACGATGCCAACGTTGCAGCCCTCGGTGAGTATCGCTTTGGTGCCGGTCAGGGATATAATAGCCTTTTTTACATTACTGTCAGCACAGGCGTCGGTGGCGGTTGGATTCTTAACGGGAAACCTTGGCGTGGTGCAGAAGGGATGGCAGGGGAAATCGGTCATACGGTGGTAGATCCAGGTGGTCCACTATGTTTGTGTGGTAAGCGAGGATGCCTAGAGCGGCTGGCTTCAGGACCGTACATTGCCCAACAAGCGCGGGAGTGGTTGCGCTCACAGCCAGAGCGGGGAGAGATACTGCGTACTCTGGTGGAAGACAATCTGGAATCGATCACGGGTTTTGTAGTGAGTCAGGCAGCGGCTCAAGGAGATGACCTGGCAATAGATGCGCTAGCCCGAGCTGGCTGGGCGCTGGGAGTAGGCATTGGTAATGTGGCTAACGTAATGAACCCACAGCGGTTTGTGTTGGGGGGTAGTGTGACTAAAGCGGGCGCTCGCTTCTGGGAGGTGGTACGCCGTATAGCTCGTGAGACTGCCTTGCCTGAAGTTCACTTTGATATTGTTCCGGCTACCTTAGGTGACGAGGCTCCGCTATGGGGTGCAGTTGCGCTGGCTGAAGACTTGCTATTGATCAAACAAGGGAGTGGAGAGTAGGAGAATTTAATTAGCCAGTATTACAATATAGTAAGGAGCTGTAGTAAGAATGGAAAGTAATGACTAACGCAACTGTCACTAGTAAAGGTCAAGTCACGATTCCTAAGGAGATTCGGGAATATCTCAAACTAGACACCGGCTGTAAGGTTGATTTCGTCATTGATGAGCTGGGTGAGGTTAAGGTCATTCCACTTACTGTTCCTGTCACAGCTTTATCGGGAATACTACATAGTCCGGGGATAAAAGCAGCAACCATTGAGGACATGGAGCAGGCAATCTCGGAGGGTGCGGGTGATTGGTCTTGATACCAACGTCCTCGTCCGCTACTTTACTCATGATGACGAGCAACAGTGGCAGCAAGCTACAGAAGTAGTTGAAGGTGAGCAGCAGTGTTTTATTACCAATATTGTGCTGTGCGAACTGGTTTGGGTGTTGAAGGGAGATCCTTACAAGCTTAGCAAGGACAAGATTCTCAATGCCTTGGAAACCATGTTGCATAGTCCAGTCTTTGAATTTGAGAATCGCACCGCTGCCTATCAAGCCTTACAGCGTACAAAGCAGGGTAGCGGGGATTTTTCTGACTACTTAATTGGGGCGATTGCTCGTCAACATGGCTCCCATGAAACTGCTACTTTCGACCGCAAGCTTAAGGGCGAGAAAAATTTTAAATTCTTATCGACAGACTAGTACAGTAAAATATAAGTTTTGCAACAAGCAATAGGCCAAATAGGAACGTACAGAAGTCAAGGTAAAACATCTCCCAAAAACTGAGTTGAAGTCAAAAAACCCCTCTGGCGCGAGAAAGCAGCCATTCACACAGTGGTTTTGCCGTGAAATCAGGAACTGCCATTTCTGCCCCAACTTCGCATAGATGCTTCGGGTCGTGGGTTGAGGCGATACCAATAGTCGGGATGCCTGCCCCTACAGATGAACGAATGCCAGAAGGAGAGTCTTCGAAAGCTATAGTTGACTCTGGAGTGATGCCTAAGTGAGTCAGAGCCAACTGATAGGGGGCGGGGTCAGGTTTACCTGCGGTTGCCTCTTCAGCTAAGACTACCGTGGCGAAGACATCTAAGAGACCCAGGACTTTCAGCATGAAGTGGGCGTTTTTACGAGGGGCATTGGTGACAACGGCTCGTTGCAACCCACATTCATCTGTCCATGCCAGGATTTCGGAGAGTCCGGGCAGTGGTGTAAGCTGTGGAGCCAATTCACGGAAACGGGCTTCTTTTTCTTCTGCGACCTGTTGACCAACTTCAAACGACAGCTGTGGCAGGATGTCTTGGATGATTACTGGGTTGAGACGTCCACTGATTCGTGCTTTGTAAAAGGCGTCGTCAATCTCCAGTCCATAATCCCTTAATATCTCCTGCCAAGCTTTGTAATGCATTGGGTCAGTGTTAACCAGAGTCCCGTCCAAGTCAAACAGAATTGCGGCAAGCATAGTTCAAAACCTAAAATGGGCGCAACATCTCATAAAATGATACAGACGATTGAAGAAATCTCCCTGAACGCCTGGCCTTCCTTACAGCAGATATTGTACGATGGCTGGATTTTAAGATTTGCCAATGGTCATACCAAAAGAGCTAATTCTGTCAACCCAGTCTACATAGGTACTAAAGATGTTTATGAGAAAGTTGAAAGATGCGAACAAATTTATATTGATAAAAACCTTTTGCCCGTTATCAGAATAACGCCTCTTGCTCATCCTGAAAATTTAGATGAAATTTTGGCAAATGCTGGATTTGAAAAGAAGGATGTATCAGGGAGCATGTCACCTTTGCAGAGAGAGCGATAATAAGGATAGTCGTTCAACACTGTCAACGCTGCTATGACTCCCGAAAAAGCTCTTGCTATCAAAGCTCATGCCGAATCGATCGCTGCTCTACT
>JAABUZ0100005850.1_pt1 | contig 15773 bp, 11 predicted proteins | sample 5562091 | NCBI WGS metagenome assembly JAABUZ01 (sample SAMN12813069, study PRJNA571459) | rock metagenome | isolation source: Antarctica rocks | place: Antarctica: Victoria Land, Linnaeus Terrace sud | collected 2015-12-21 | reverse complement strand
CTTGCGTTGTGGGGCTGGTTCTTTGGGCTGGCCGTGGGTTACTGGTCTCCGGCGTTTCCGTCTAACGGAATCTGGTAGATGCCTTGACCGGCGATTTGTGGAGGTGCTGGGCGTCGTCAGAATGGTCCCGGGGAGGCTGTGGCTTGCGCTGGAATGGGTGGGAAATCGGAGTGTTGGGCATGGCTTTTGTGGGATCGCTGGCAGGTGGAGTGGCGGGTGGGCAGGTCGTAGGGGCGAATGAAGTGATTCCGGTGCCGGCGCCGACATCGGACATCAGCCGATGGACGGATGGACCGGGCCGGTTCCGCGTGGAACTGGATGCCAATGGGGCGAAGCTGCGTGGATGGGACTATAAGGCGTCGCCAGGAGGGTTTGCGAGGGCCGAGGCGGCGCGGGATGGGGCGGCGCATGTAAGCGGGCCTTCCCGGGGGAGCGACGGGATGGTGAGCTCCCCCGGGGCGATGGTCGCGGCCGGGGCGACGGGGGCGGCTGCGGATAAGAGCGTGCCGGTGGTGGTGTTCTTCAATGGCAACCTGATGACGATCGAGCGGACGGATGAGTTCTACCGGAGCCTGGCGGGGCTGGGCGTGGAGGTGGTGGCGTACGACTATCGCGGATACGGGTTCAGCGAGGGGCAGCCGGATGTGGGGAGCTTTCGGGCGGACGCGCTGCTGATCCACGACAAGGTGGCGAAGGAGTATGCCGGGCGGCGGGTGCTGGTATACGGGTTCTCGCTCGGGACGGCGATGGCGGCGTATGTGGCGTCGGAGCGGAAGGTGGACGGCGTGGTGCTCGCGGCTCCGTTTGCGACGGCCGAGGAGGAGATGCCTGTATTTGCGCGGCGGATGGGATTCGGCGCGGATGCGATTCGGACGATGGTGCTGGCGGAGGATGCGAAGGTGGCCTTCGACGAGGTGGGGATGATGAGGCGAAGCTCGGCGCCGCTGCTGGTGATGAGCGGATCGGCGGACATGCTGGTTCCGATGGCGCAGGGGCGAAGGGTGGTGGAGGCGAGTGGGGCGAAGGTGAAGCAGTTTGTGGAGCTTCGGGGGGCGCAGCATCACCAGACGGTGTTTGTCCACGCGGCGTGGCAGGCGCTGGGTCAGTTCGTACGGAGCTTGTGAGGTTGCCGGACGAGGATGGCACGGTTTCTGGACGGGCTGCGATGGGCTGGGAGCGGAGCGTTGGTTTGCTTCGGTGGCAGCCAGGAATAAGATGAGGTCGGCAAAACTTCTCTCCAATGGCAGCGTACTTTGTGGGTCAGAGAGGATTTTTTGGGAGCAAGGCTTTGGCGGAAGCAAGGGGCGCCCACGGGGCATCTGCGGGGCATGCCGGAGGACGGCGTGGGGTGTGGAGCTGGGTGGCCTGGTCGGTTCTGCTATGTGCGGGGATGTTAGTGCTGGTGGGCGAGGTGATTCTGGACCGCGCTGCTCCCATCCTGAAGGGCCGCATCATCGAGACGCTGAGTGCGCGATTCAATGGGAGAGTCGAGCTGGACAGTCTAGATGTGTCCATCCTGCACGGGTTGGATGTTTCGGGCGAGGGTCTGCGGATCTTTGCTCCGGACGAGGTGGTCGCGGCGGGCGCTACTCAACCTTTAATCGCCGTTCGGCAGTTCGGGTTCCATGCCGGGCTGACTGGACTGTTTTTCAAGCCGATGCGTGTGGACGCGGTGCATGTGACGGGGATGGCGATCCGTGTGCCGCCGCGTGAGACGAGGGCGCATGGTGTCCGCGTGGTGCGGCGACGGGGAGAGATGGAGCTCCGGGCTGATGAGATTCGGGTCGACGAGATCGTTTGCGACGACTCTCGACTGGTGATCGAGACCCTGAAGCCAGGAAAGCAGGCGAAAGAGTTCGAGCTACGCCATATCGCGATGCAGGATGTGGGGCAGGACGCACCGTGGGCGTTCGACGCCACGGTGGTTAACGCCGTTCCAAAGGGCGACATCCAGACGAGCGGAACATTTGGGCCCTGGGTGAACGAGAGCCCTGGCCAACTGCCGCTGGAGGGCAGATACACGTTTGACCATGCGGATCTCCGACCGATCAAGGGAGTTGGAGGGACGCTGTCGTCGGTGGGACAGTTCCATGGGCTTCTTGATCGGATCGAGGTGGACGGGAGGGCGGAGGTGCCGGATTTCTCGCTGGACACGGCGAATCACCCCTTGCCGCTCCGTACGACGTTTCACGCGATTGTGGATGGGACGAGCGGAGACACGTATCTGCAGCCGGTGCGGGCGAGGCTGGGTGAGACGGACTTCCTGTGCAGCGGGTCGGTGCTGAACGAGCAGGGCGTCGGGCACACGATCGATCTTGACGTGACGGTGCCGAATGGGCGGCTGGAGGACTTTCTGCGGCTGGCGGTAAAGACCCGACCCGTGGTGATGACGGCCCGGCTGGAGATGAAGGTAAAGCTCCATATACGGCCGGGGAAGGAGAGCGTGACGAGGAGGCTGGGGCTGGCGGGTGGCTTCCGGCTGTGGCGCATTCACTTCAACAACCCGGAGGTTCAGGGAAAGGTGGACATGCTCAGCTTGCAGGCACAGGGACGGCCAAACGAGGCAGTCGCCAGGGTGGAGGACGTGTCGTCTGAGATGAGGAGCGGGTTTGGGCTGAACGATGGGCGAATGCGGTTTCCGGATCTCCTGTACAGGATGCCGGGGGCGACGGTGGAGCTGAGTGGGGTGTATACGCTGGATGGGGAGCAGTTCCAATTTGAGGGCAAGGTCCGGACGGAGGCGAAGCTCTCGCAGATGGTGACGTCGTGGTGGAAGTCATGGCTGCTGAAGCCGCTGGACCCGTTCTTCCACAAGCATGGCGCGGGAGCGGAGATACCAGTATGGGTGAGCGGGACCAAGGGATCGCCGAAGTTCGGGCTGGACCTGTTTCGGAAGGAGAAGGGGCAGGGGGCGGAGTGAGCTTCGCCGTCGCGACCTTTAAGGACGCCAGGGCGCAACACAAGTGCTGTATGCCAGGCGTCTGGCGAACGACAAGCAACAACGAATACAGGGGTGTCTCCACTACGCTTTGCTTCGGTCGAGATGACGGCGTAGAGCTGGGTACGCGTCCCGTGAGGTTGCTTTAGTCCTTGGGTGGTTCGATGCTGCTCTTTTCGCGAGGCTTGACGGTTCCGCGGACGATCATGAAGCGGTTGAGGGTGTCGAACCAGAAGGGTGCGCCGAAGGACAGGGCGAAGGCGGTGATGAGCCAGCCGGCGACTGACTGGAGCAGCGATCGCAGCAGGAGCCAGGACGGGTTGCGGAGGGTGGCCCAGTACTCCGGCAGGGTGCGGTGCCAGCCGACGGGGAGGCCGAGGCTGTTGCTCACCTCCTTGAAGGCGTCGATGGCGGAGTGGAACTTCTGCCCGGGGTAGTCGGTCGAGGTGGCGGGCGGGAGGGAGGCGGCGGGCGGGTTGCGGATGTACGCGTCGGCTGCGCTGGTGAGGGTCTGGCGGAGGGTGGGCTCGATCCAGAGGGTGCGGCCGATGCGGATGGAATCGACGTTGAAGGTGATGGAAAGGAGGACGGCAACGATGAGAAGCATGTTCTGGACGTACTGCTTGTACCAGCCGGAGACGCGGTCCATGGTGTCGTTGTACCAGTCTTCGAGGTAGGTCTGGAAGGCTTCGGGATCGTCTCCGGCGCGGAGGGCAAGGGCCTGGACGGCGGCGCCGGCCCTGACCTCGGTGGAGGCCGACGCAAGCGTCTGGCGGATGCCTTCCATGAGCTCCCAACCACTGGTTTTCGACTCGTTGAGGATATCCATGAGGGCGAGCGCGAAGGTGCGGGCGGGGATGTAGGCGGGAAGGAGGAGGGGGTCGGAGGTGAACTCATCCGCGGCGGGTGGAGCGATGCGGCGGATGCCGAGGATGGGCTGAAGAGCGGTGCGGAGGTGAGTGAACCAGCTGCGGCCGAGGCCGGCGAAGTCCTGTTCCGGGTTCCTGTAGAGGCCGGCGATCAGGCCATGGCTGTAGAGGAGCTTGACCATCCGGGTGTCGCCGGAGAGGAGGCTGCGGATGCCGTTGTAGAGGTTGGCGGAGCGAGACTCGACGAGCGAGGAGAGGAGCTCCTGGATGGCGGAGGCGATGAGGCTGAGGAGGAGGTAGACGAAGGCCATGCCGATGGCGACGTCGAGGATGGGAGAGCCAAGCATGCGCACCTGCTTCGGACGAGATTAGCAGAGGTTTGGGCGCGATCTTCGGTAGGCGGGCTCCCCGGAGACGACGAGGAAAGTAGAGGTTTCCGTGGAACCGAGCTACCAGATGTGGACGCGATCTTTGGGACTAAGGTAGAGCTTATCGGCTGGGTCGATGGGGAAGGTCTTGTACCACGCGTCGATGTTGCGAACGGTGTCGGCGCGGTACTGGCCGGGCGCGTGGGGGTCGGTGAGGATCTGTTGGCGGAGGGCGGCGTCACGGGTGACGGAGGCCCAGTTCTGACCGAAGGCGAGGAAAAACTGCTGGTCAGCGGTGAAGTCGCTGGCCTTCGGCGCGGTCGCGCCTTTGAGGGAGGCGTGGAAGGCGTCGAGGGCGACCGCAATGCCGGCGACGTCGGCGATGTTTTCGCCGAGGGTCTGACGGCCGTTAACGTGGAGGTCGGGGAAGGGGGCGTAGGTGTCGTACTGGGCTGCGAGGGCGGCGGTGGCGGCGTTGAAGTGGGCGAGATCTTCGGGGGTCCACCAGTTGCGGACGCGGCCTTTGGAGTCGAAGGCGGCGCCCTCGGAGTCGAAGGTGTGCGAGATCTCGTGGCCGATGATTGTGCCGATAGCCCCATAGTTGGCGGCTGCGGGGGCCTTGGGATCGAAGAAGGGTGGCTGGAGGATGGCGGCGGGGAAGTTGAGGCCGTTGTCGAGCGGGAGGTTGACGGCGTTGACGGTCTGGGGCGTCATGCACCACTCCTTGCGGTCGACGAGCTGGCCGATGCGACCGATGTTGTACCCGCGATCGAAGATGCTGGCGCGGATGATATTGCCGAAGAGGTCGTCGGGCTTGATCTCGAGGGCGGCGTAGGAGCGCCAGTGGCTGGGGTAGCCGACGGAGACCTCGAGCGTGCCGAGCTTGGCGAGGGCTTCCTTTTTGGTCGCGGGGGCCATCCAGGTGAGGTTTTCGAGGCGCTGACGGAAGGCGGCGAGGAGGTTGGCGACGAGGGCCTCGGCCTGCGCCTTAGCTTCGGGAGAGAAGAAGCGCTGCGCGTAGATCTGGCCGACGGCGTCGCCCAGGATGGTGGAGACGAGGACGTCGCCGCGGAAGTCGCGGGGGCGCTGGGCGGGGGTGCCGGTGAGGGTCTTGCCGAAGAACTCGAAGTGCTCGTCCGCGAGCTTCTTTGAGGCGCCGGTCGCGTTCGCTTCGATGAGGTGGAAGGCGAGGAGATCCTTCCAGACGTCGAGAGGCTCGGAGGCGACGAGAGCGGACTCGCCGATGAAGGCCCTTGGCTGCCAGACGATGAAGGAGCTCTGCGCGGAGAGGCCAGCGGCGGAGAAGAAGGTGGGCCAGTCGAGACCGGGAGCCTTGGTGGAGAAGTCTGCGGTGGACCACGGATTGTTGGCGTGCTCGATGTTTTCGCTGTCGGCGAGAGAGATGTGGGTTTTGGCAATGGCGGTTTCGAGGGCAAGGATGCGGTCGGCGCGGGCGTCTGGACTTTGAGCTCCGCCGGTGTCCGGGAGGCCGGCGAGCGAGAGCATGGCGGCGATGTGGGTCTTGTATTTTGCTCGGATCTCGGCCATTCGCGGTGAATCGGTGAGGTAGTAGTCGCGATTGGGGAGGGCGAGGCCGCCCTGGAGGAGGTAGGGGGCGTAGTGGTCGGGGTCGTTGAAGCCGGGGGCGACCCAAAGGCCGAAGATGTTGGCGGTGTGGTAGTTGGTGTTGTTGAGGGCGTCGACGTCGGCGCGGACGGAGGCGCCTAGGGCCTGCGCCAGATCGTGCGGTGTTTTGATGGCGTCGATCTCGGCGAGGTGGGGCTTGAGCGAGGCTAGGCCGTGAGCTTCGATGGCCGGCTCGTTCATGTAGGAGCGGTAGAGGTCGGCGATCTTGCGCTGGTCGGGGTTTGCGGCGGCATTGGGAGCGGGAACGGTGGCTGACGTTGCCTTCGCGGCGTCGTCGATGATGGTGGCCACCTGCTTGAAAGACTGGTCGGCGAGGGCGTTGAAGACGCCGAGCGAGGCGCGGTCGGGTGGGAGCGTGGTGCGCTTGATGAAGGCACCGTTGGCGTAATGGTAGAAGTCATCGCCGGGTTTCACGGTGTTGTCGATGTTAGCGATGGCGATGCCGTGGGTTTCGGAGGTCGAGGGGGTCTGAGCGGGGAGGAAGAGAGGGACGGTGAAGGCGAGGGTTGCGGCGACGGTAAGGCTGGTCTTGCAGGGTCTGTTGGGCTTGCAGAGCGTGCTGGTCATGCGTGCGGTCTCCGAAGGGCGCAGCGTGAGCTGTGCCTGTGCCGAATCAGGGTAGAGGGTGCGGGGTGCGGATGTCGAACGGCAGCGAGCGCCAAGTTGGCCCAGCGGTCACCCCCTTGACAACGCGTGAGCAAAGGGACTAGAAAGCTGGCCTGATCTGCAGGAGGTCGCGCCATGCGTCTTCTTCTTCGTTTCTTTACCTATCTGGTTACGGCCATGGGCGTCTGTTGTGCTCACGGAGCTTCCGGGGTGCCGCGGCTGTTCTGAGTTGGCGGCGAGATGGCCGCTTTGGGTGACCCCCTGTGTCTGCGTAAACTCCAGGTGAGATCCTGTATCAGTCCGCTCAAGCGAGGGTTTGCTGGAGCGGTAACGATGCGGCTTTTCGCGCATTGGGCGTCGATGACCTGGCAGGGATGCCAGGAGATGTGGCCCCAATGGGAGTGGCTTTTCGCTGCCGGAGGTTGAGTTCGGGCGCGAAGTGTGTTGGACTCACACGACGGGCTGCTTTGCCGTGAGTGGGGTCCCTGGTGAACGAGATTCTGGAGAAGGGGTTTGGGGAGAGGTTTCGTGGATATCCCCGGCCGCAGATGGAGCGATCGGATTGGGTTTCGCTGGATGGAGAGTGGGACTTCTCGATTGATGCCAGGGCAGAGGTGGCGCTTCCGGCGCTGGTGAACTGGGATGCCAAGATCGTGGTGCCGTTCAGCCCTGAGACGACGGCGAGTGGTATTGGCAACACGGGATTTTTCTGCGTGGTCTGGTACCGGCGGAGCTTCGAGACGTCTCACCTGGACGGCGGCAAGAGGCTGCTGCTGCACTTTGGCGCCGTGGACTTCCGTGCGACCGTGTGGGTGAACGGCGTGGAGGTCTGTACACATGAGGGCGGCTATACGCCTTTCTCGGTGGACGTGACGGAGGTGCTGCGGGGTGAGGGAGCGCAGGAGCTAGTGGTGCGCGCGGAGGACGACCCGGCTGACCTGGCGAAGCCTCGTGGAAAGCAGGACTGGAAGCTGGAGCCGCACTCGATCTGGTATCCGCGGACAACAGGGATCTGGCAGACGGTTTGGATGGAGGCGGTCCCACCGACGTACATCGAGCTGGTCCGGTGGGCGTCGAATCTGGAGCGATGGGAGATTGGGTTTGAGGCGCATGTGCGCGGAGCCTTGGCCGCTGGCCATTGCCTGACGGTAAGGATGCATGCGGGAGACCAGGTGCTGGCGAACGACACGTATTCGCTGGTGTCGGGCGAGGTGCACCGGAGGATCGCGCTCTCCGATCCGGGGATCGACGATTACCGGAACACGCTGCTGTGGAATCCCACGACGCCGACGATTATCGACGTGGACATCGAATTGCGGGATGAGCAGGGAACAGTGATCGATGCGGTGAAGAGCTACACGGCACTGCGCTCGATCGCGATCCAGGGGGACCGATTCATTCTGAATGGGAGACCGTTGACGCTGCGGCTGGTGCTGGACCAGGGCTACTGGCCGGAGACGGGGTTGACAGCTCCGGATGAAGATGCCCTGTTCCGGGATGTTCTGCTTGCGAAAAACATGGGATTCAACGGAGTTCGAAAGCACCAGAAGATTGAGGACCCGCGATTCCTGTACTGGGCGGATCACCTAGGGCTGCTGGTGTGGGAGGAGATGCCGAGCGCGTATCGGTACACGCAGAAATCAGTGGAGCGGCTGACGTCGGAGTGGATCGAGGTGTTAAAGCGAGACAACAGCCATCCGTGCATTGTTGCGTGGGTTCCCTTCAACGAATCGTGGGGAGTACCAGATCTTCCGGAGAGCTCTGCGCAGCGGAACTATGTGCAGGCTTTGTATCACCTGACGAAGACGCTCGATCCGACGAGGCCGGTGATTGGGAACGACGGATGGGAGAGCGTGGCGACGGACATCATCGGCATTCACGACTACGACGATAAGCCGGAGCGCATCGCACGGAGGTACGGCATCGACGATATCGAGGCGCGGCTGCTGAAGTCCGAGCGTCCCGGCGGACGGATGCTGCTGCTGGGTGAGGGAAGTTTGACGCGGCAGCCGATTGTGCTGACGGAGTTCGGAGGGATCGCCCGGACGGATAAAGAGGGCGATTGGGGATACTCGAGCTCGGATACGCCGGCCGATTTTCTGGAGCGGTACACGGCTTTGCTGGAGACGGTGCGGTCGTTGTCGGCGCTGGCTGGCTTCTGCTACACGCAGTTTACGGATACATACCAGGAGGCGAACGGGCTGCTGTTCGCGGACCGAAGGCCAAAGGCCCGGTTCGAGGATATCTGGATGGCCACCACGGGAACGAAGCGGGATCAGGACAGCGAGACGGAGCTGGCCTGGAGAGAGCGCATCATGGATTTGCAGCGGCGGAATTCGCCCGCGTTGAGGCAGACAAAATAGGGTAGTTGGAGGCTTGCCACACGAACGGAACTTCCGTCGTGTGATTTTGTCTGAGCAGGCCAAGCCGCCTAAGCGAAGAGGTGGGGAGAAGGATGGCGATGATTACGACGGTGCAACAGCATATTCTGCAGCAACAGCAAGAGATGCTGAAGTCGACGGGGAGGCAGGCGACAGGGACGTTCAGCTGGCTGCTGAGCGGGATAACGCTTGCGGCAAAGATGATCGAGGCGAAGATACGGTTGGCGGGTCTAAGCGGCGTGCTTGGCGCCTATGGCGCGGAGAATGTGCAGGGAGAGCAACAGCAGAAGCTGGACGTCTATGCCAATCAGGCGCTGCTCCACTGCCTGGGGCTGCGCGACAGTGTGGCGGCGCTGGTGAGCGAAGAGGATGAGGAGCCGGTTACCTTTAACAGAGATCCGGAGACCGGCAAGTACATCATCGTATTCGATCCGCTGGATGGCTCCTCGAACATCGACGTGAACGTGAATGTGGGAACGATCTTCAGTGTGCTGCGGCGGCTACCGGAGGAGCATGGGACGCTGGAGGACTCGATTCTGCAGCAGGGGTTTCGGCAGGTCGCGGCGGGGTACGTTGTGTATGGGCCGTCGACGGTGCTTGTGTATACGACCGGGAACGGTGTGCACGCGTTTACCCTGGACAATTCTATTGGCGCGTTTGTGCTCAGCGGAGAGCGGATGAAGATGCCGGAGCAGGGGAGCTACTACAGCACGAACGAGGCCAATGCGGAGGGATGGCCAGAGGTGTACAGGGAGTACGTCCACGGCCTGCGGACGGGCCTGCTAGGGACGGAGTACAGCTCGCGCTATATCGGAAGCCTGGTGGCGGACTTTCACCGGACGCTGCTGAAAGGTGGGGTGTTTTTGTATCCGCCGACCGCGAAGCAGCCAAAGGGCAAGCTGCGACTGCTATACGAGGCGAATCCACTGGCGTTTATTGCCGAGCAGGCAGGGGGGATGGCGACGAACGGTACGAGCCGGGTGTTGGACATCAGGCCCGAGGGCATTCACCAAAGGACACCATTTTGCGTCGGCAGCAGGCGCGAGATGGAGGCACTGATGGCGGCGGTGAAGAGCTGATGCTGGAGTTTCGGGCGACGGTGACTGATATCCGGGAAGAGCGGCGTGTGGAGGGGAAAGTTCGGTGGCAACTTCAGCTCGACCGGACTGAGTTCCTAGCCGGCGATGCCGGGACGATGGAGGCGGTGGCGCGAAGTGGTGCTCTGTTGACAGTGCCAGTGCTGTCAGTGTCAGTGGATGGCGCAGGGGAATTCTGGCATGTAGTTGAGAAGCCGCTGGCGACAGGGACGGAAGTGACGGGGCGGGTGGAACGCAAGGGGGTTTGAGCGCGTCGGGCGTTGCTGGTACACTCGGGGAGATTCGATGCTGTTAGGGCCCGTGAGAACGGTGCGCTGAGAGCGATGGTGGGGGGCTGTAGCTCAGCTGGGAGAGCGCCTCGTTCGCAACGAGGAGGTCAGCGGTTCGATCCCGCTCAGCTCCACCAAACTTTCGATATCTTCCATAAAGCGATGTGGCCGGATCCCTACGAAGAGGCGTTTGTGGCTTGGGGGGAAGGACCAGCTATCGATCGCTGATTAGTGCTGCCTTTGCGCCCCGGGCTGACCCGCTTTCACTGGCTGGAGCTTTTTGACTGTGTAGTCGAGGCCCTGCACCCAGGTAAGTCCCTTTGCCTTGGCTTCCGACATGCAGCGGTTGAAGTCGGTGTAGTCGCCGCTGGTCTGTCCGGAGGCCTGAAGCGCGTCAAAGAGGAGGTTGTGCTTTCGGGAGGAGAAGCGGCCGGATGAGCTCATGCGCTAGACCATAGCGACCACGAACCCGCAGAGGTACTCCACGAACGGGGGACGCGATGCCCCGCCCGGGTCTGGCAAGGTGTTCCGCGGTTCAGCCGTGGCATCCACCGGTGTGGCTCTGGATGTACCACAAGAGTTGCAACTTCCAAGAACGTAACTCATTGATGACGGTGGATGAGGTGTGCAAGTCTGAGGCGTGTCTTAGGTCAGCGTCTCGGTTTTATGTGCTTACAGCCACATATTCTCTTTATGATCAAGCAGAGCCGCATGGGCCGATTAGCACAATCGATTTACGTTCCCGAACAGATCCAGCGGCTTTCGAGCCGATCGCCGCACTGGCTAACGTTTCCAAAGGAGCTCGAACTGCTGTTCGAGCGAGACCGGGGGAGCGCTCGCTCGCTGCGTCTTTGGCGTGAGGGTTTGATTTCCATCGTGGCATTCAACCTCTTCTATCTAGGCGAGTGGCTGCTTACGGCCGAGGTAACTACCCACGAGATGCTGATGCAGATCGGCGTGATCACGCCGCTGGCGCTGCTGGTAAATCTTGGGATGCGCTTCGAGCCGCCGAAGTGGATTCGGGAGGGAAGCGTGGCGCTGATGTCGAGCGTCATTGCGTGCGTATATCTGTACCTACAGCACGGGAAGGGGCCGGTCGCGGTCGCGTTCACGCCCGTGGGAGCGATTGTGGCGGCGATGTTTACAGGCGTTGTGATGCGGCTGCGGTTCTTCTACGCGCTAGCCGCATCAGCTGTGATTCTGGTATCAGCCCTGGTCTTTGTCGTGATGCAAGGGGCATTGACACCGCAGCAAAAGGTCATGGGGGCAAGTTTGACGACCATCGCGATTGGAATCACGATGATGTCGAATTTCAGCCTGGAACGAGAGGAGAGGCTAGGGTATCTCCGATTTTTGGAGAGCGAGGGCAGGAGCAGGGAAGTTTCCGCGGTGAATGCCCGTTTGCAGCGGCTATCGACGATTGATACCCTGACGGGCCTGGCGAATCGAAGGGGGTACGAGGCACGATTTCAGGAGCTTTGGAGCGAGGCCGAGCGGGATGAAACTCCGCTCTCGATGTTGTTGGTTGATGTCGATCACTTCAAGATTTTAAACGATGTGCGTGGACATATGTATGGGGACGAGGTGCTGCGTCGGGTCGGGTCGTTGATGATGCAAGCCTTACGCTCACGAGAGGACTTCGCCGGGCGGTATGGTGGAGAGGAGTTCGTGATTCTGTTGCCGAAGACGGACCGGGAGAGCGCAGAAAAGGTAGGAGAGCGGGTACGCACGCTGGTGGAGATGGCTGGATCTCCACCGCAGGATCAGCTCTCGGGAGATTGCCTGATGTGGGTAACGGCAAGTTGTGGAGTGTCGACGTGCGAGTCGACTGCTGGAAGGCGAAAAGAAGAGTTGCTGGAGGCGGCAGACCGGGCGATGTACGAAGCGAAGTCTGAGGGCCGGAATCGGGTTCAGTACCGAACGCTGAAGCCACGGATGGCTTTGGAGCGGGGGGAGACCAGTTCCCTGGGAGTGAGGTGAGGTTGGTGAGCGATGATTCTTGGATTCCTCAGTGAGCTGGAGTGAGGTTTCTAGAAGTTGGCCTTGCCTTGCGTCTGGAGTGCCCCTGGTCTCAGGATGCACATTGATCTTCCCAATAAGACTCTGAATTAGCGTACGGCCTGGTGGCTATCGTGCGTTTCCAATAGGTCGTCATTACAAGCCGACGGTGCATTGACCGGGTTGCAACGTGCGATATGGTTGCCCGGGAACTCGACGTGATAGTGGCCAGCCCAACGAGCCGGCTCGCTGGCGGGGTAGTCTGTCGAGAGGAGCTGGGCCCCGGAAGAAAGCGCCCTATCGCGACGGCTGACGTTGTTGATTCGCGCGTCTTCGGTAGGCTCGTCCGTGCGTGTGCGAACGAGGTAGCCCTGCCTGACCAAAGCATCGATCGCTTCTGGCGTGCCGGCGTTTTGTTCGACAAAGGCCGTGTCGGATGTACCAGGGGTGGCGTTGGTGAAGAGAATGCGTCCGCGGAGAGCTGGATGGCCGTCGGTATAGACAGGCGCCATGCTGGCCTGATCCATAAGGAAGACAACCTTGCCGCGCGCTTGTGCGAGCGTGGGCCAACCGCGAGCAGCTATGGCCGTGGGCAGAGTGGCGTAGGATCCCCGGACCATGTCCGGCGTGATGATTTCGTATGCATTGAATACAGAACGGATCTCCGCATCGAGGGCGTCCAAGATCGCAGGCGTGAAAGTCTCCTCAGAGACTGCATACGATGGCGGCGGCGCTTGAGGTTTATCGAACTTCGTTTCTACCAAGATAAAGATGGGTAGATGCTGCGGGTGCGCGAGCGACCATGTATGCACGGTCGTCAGGCACGCCACGAAGGTTTTACAGGTGCTGCGCTGATCGATGCCAACGACGTGCATCACTTTGAAACCAGGTGTATCCAACGCATGATCGGGGTCAAGCTCGGGGTCGCGGGGGAGATGGGCAGCAGCCACCATTCCCGTGATGGCGGGGTGAGCGAACCGACCACCTTTGGTGTCGGCATAGACATCGAGTTCGATCTGGCGAATGCCTGCCGCGAGCTGCGCATCGAGGGGCTGGTGAGAGTAGTCCAGCCCCTCGAATGTTTTCGGTTTTTTCTGTTGCAGGAATGCAGCCTCACTGGGCGCGAAGCCTGCATGATAGCTATTGTGTGTGCCGATGACCTGGATCTGGTTGATGCGCAGTCTCGAGTCTTGCGCGCGTTGTTCCGAGCTTTGTGCCAAGGCAGCCGATGCGAGAAGCACCGCGGCGAGCGAAGCCGGGCGAAGATCTATGACCATGTTTTGCTCCTGACTGATTTCAAAAGGATGATGGCGAGCGGCTGGAGGTGCATCGCTGTTTTGGCAATCCTACTCGCCTTTGGTAATGCGGCGTTGCTCGGTTACATCGATTGGAAGTAGCTACTTATTTTGCTCATGTTTTCTCGCCGCTGGCTTGGTTGTGGATTCAGGCTCGAATGGCCATCGGGATATGTGGGACTGTGTTTTTAGTTAGGCCTGCTTCTGCTGCTGCGGGCAAGCTCTACCTCGGACGCGATGAAGCCCACGAATTCCAGGCCTGGCCTGTGACCACGTTTTGAGCAGCTCGGTCGCACTTGCGCCGTATCGAGCCGGAACCGACTCATGCGCGCCCTGCGAAATCCCGGTTCTCTGTGGACACCTTGACCTTCTCACCTTCTTTGATGAAGAGGGGAACGCGAATTTCGAGGCCGGTCTCCAGCCTGGCTATCTTGGTCGCACTGCCGCTGGAGGAATCGCCCCGCACCCCGGGTTCAGTGTAAGCAACATCAAGCTCTACGAACATTGGCAGCTGTAAACCGATGGGATTGCCGTTGTATTTGTGCAACTGGATTAATGCACCCTCGATCAGGAATTCCAACGCGTTGCCAAGCATTTCCTTGGAAAGAGTGAGCGTCTCATAGCTTTCCTGATCGAGGAAGTGAGAGCCATCGCCGTCGCTATAGAGATAGGAGGCGGGGACAAGCTGGAGATCGGGCTCCTTGAACTTGTCATTTGCCTTGAATGTTTTCTCAAATACCGCGTTCGTGAGGAGGTTGCGCATTTTCAGGCGCACCAAAGTTTGGCCGCCACGAGCGGTGGGGGTGTTCACTTCTGCTTCGAGGCAGGAGAAAGGAGTGTTGTCCAGCTCAAACAAGCTCTTGCGCTTGATGTTAATCGCGTCAATCAGTGCGGCCATGAGGTCCTCAGGCAGGTCGCCATCAAGCGAATGCAACCTGGTTGAAATTCTCTCAAGTATACGGTTAGAGGCTGGTGCACCGGCCTTTCATCATCTCACCCCAGCTCATACGAACGATCACGACCGGATCACGGCGTCGGATGGAAGGAACAAGGTGAACAGGGTGCCGCACCGACCTTTCTTCTGGCTACTGCGAACGCGGAGCGCACCTTGATGCCGCGCGACGATCTCCTGACTGACCCAGAGCCCGAGCCCGCTTATCCCTTTAGTTGTAAAGAAGGGTTCGAAGATCTTCTCCAAGGCGAGCGGGCTTATGCCGGATCCAGTATCAGCGACGGCCAGAACGAGACCTCTACGGCCGGTGTTCCAGTCTGTCGCTTCCCGGCTGCGGATGAAGAGACGTCCACCTTCGGGCTGCATTGCGTCGATGGCGTTGCCGATCAGGTTATTGAGGACCTGCCGGATTTCGCCTTCGAAGCAAAGGACCGGAAGCAAGGAGCGTTGACGTTTTTGGACCTCGACGCGCGAGCTTAGGAGTCGCCCCTGATAGATAGAAAGGACACTGCAGAGCAGATCTTCGCACATGACGGCCTTGGGCTTCGTGGACTGCTTGTGGAAGCGCAGGGTCTGGTTTGCGATGTGTGAGACGCGGCGCAGCTCCCTTTCCGCGGAGTCAAGGTAGTTCTGAACCTCAGAAGAGAGCCCTTTGCTGGAACTAGCAAGATAGAGGAGGTTCGTTACGGCTTCAAGCGGGTTGTTGATCTCGTGCGCGATGGAACTGGCTAGGCGACCCACCGCGGCAAGCTTTTCCGTCTGGAGCAGCGCGTGTTCCGCCTGCTTACGAGAGGTAATGTCGACGGCGGTTCCCAGCATTCGCAGTGGTGAACCGTCGATTCCGTACTCGAGCTGTCCTTTGAGCTCCAACCAACCGAGAGTTCCATCTTTGCGATAGAAACGTCCCTCGAACCAGTACGGGTCACCGTTCTTAAGCGCTTTCGCGACGGCCGTCCTATAGTCCTCGACGTTTTCCGGGTGCACCACCTCGCTGGCGAACTGCGCCGAGGTCAAAGCAGCATCCTCGCGGGTGCGTCCGAAGATCTCGTACATGCGGTCGTTTTCCCACGTACTGCGGTCGTGTCCAACGTACCAGACCCAGATGCCGATCTCCGCAGCCGCTGTGGCCAAATTCAACTTTGCTGCACTTTCGCGTAACGCCTCTTCGGCCTGTCTACGGGAGGTGACATCCCAGTTGATACCCAGGACCCGGGTGGGCCGCCCGTCCTGCGAATACACGGCCTGTCCCCGCCCTGCGAGCCAACGAATCGAACCGTCCGGCCACACGACCCGGAACTCGTGGTTGTATTCGACCCGCTTATCGATGGCGTGGTTGAGTGCTTCCATCGTGGC
>JAABUZ0100005849.1_pt1 | contig 15774 bp, 10 predicted proteins | sample 5562091 | NCBI WGS metagenome assembly JAABUZ01 (sample SAMN12813069, study PRJNA571459) | rock metagenome | isolation source: Antarctica rocks | place: Antarctica: Victoria Land, Linnaeus Terrace sud | collected 2015-12-21 | reverse complement strand
TTCTTTATTCGTGTACGATAGTCCTGATTAGCATGGAGGTTGCTATTGGACTGAAGCGTTGCACAACCCATGCTGTTCAGGTGCACGTTAAAAGTCAATTTTTGATCATCGGTAATACGTGTCGCCTAAGCAACGGAGCCGGCTGTTATTATTGGGTTTGGGGACAAGCTATGCCAGCGGCACAATCGGGCTCTAATCATCTTTTACCTTTACCGCGTGGATTGACGAAGAGTCTTGGAGAAGCGGAAACAATCATTATCGAAGGGCCTTTCGGACCAAATATCGGGATCTACTCGTGGATTTGCCACTATCTTAGCAAGATTCTAGAGCGGAAGTTCTTTCATCAAAAGATCTTAAGCTTGGATACGATAAGAGACCTACTTCGCCGTCCAGTCCAATTACCAAAGGGTGAGAAGATTTGCTTCTTCGTCGACTCTTCCGCCACATTTCGAAGCCAGTCTTTGTGGCGCTATTTAGATATCTCGTCTATCGGAGGTGACAAGCCGGTAGACATTTATTTACTGGGTACAACACCTGATGAGATATTGAAGGAATTGTTTCCGGCATCGTCCTTCTCGTCCTGCTCGTCTCCCTCGTCATGCTCGTCCCGCTCACGCTGCTCGTCGTGCTCTGATACAAAGGTATATTCTTTTGATAAGATAATGAAGATGGAGTTCAAAAAAATCTGTAGTTCGACGGTTGTGAGTAAGTATCACAAATGAAAGCTATCATCCCAAGCTAATTGTAAGCAAATAGTTCTTGGCGAGGAGGAATTTTGCCTGGATGTTGAAGCCAAGATTTACCCTTTGCCAGCGATTCATCGATAAATAATAGCTAATTCTTTGATTTTAATATTCTGTTACTTAAGTTTATTTTTTGGTTTTTCTGCTTACTATGATTTGGGAACCACTAAACGTACACCCATGCACCACTGAATTCAACTACCCTTTATATACACAAGGATTTTTCAGCAATTGCTTCAAAATAACCCGCCGTTTCTTCTGGTAGGCACGTTTGTTTGTTTGTTTGTTTGTCTCATACGCTATACAGGCGCTAAGCGCCCAGAGCGGGGTTAATTACAAAGATTCCCAGTTCCTTGCATGGGTATAAACCTTTGCCCGTCAGTTATACGGCCCATCCTAAATATAGCATACAATCACCACGGTGTTCGGACAGTTAGTAAGCACAGAACATTGTTTTACTAAGGTTGAAGGTAGAGGAGGGGTTACTGCCTTCTTCTGACTGGCTCCGCGAGTCGGGCTTGATACTTTAAACACTTACCCATAATGATTAAGCTTCTACCATTATAGGTTTAGCTGGGTGGGCCGTATAACTGACGGGCAAAGGGCTATGGGCTTACAGTTGGTGGGGGGTTGAAAAAAAAGTTCCGACCCCGGCTCAACTTTGTGCATACCTACCTATGCTAACCATGAGCCTATCGGGCATCGCTTCTGTTTGAACGAACGAATATATATGATATATTATTATATGTGTTTGGGCAAACCCGACGGCCCCTGGCGGTCTCCAGGGCCAAAATTTGCCCCGGAAGCCGCCCTGAGGTGTCAAGCACTCCCTCTATCTAAGCGACTGATTCCTGGGGTATGGTGCCCGGTCCATGGGGGCCATTGGGCAACCAAAATCAGGTGACGTTTTGGCTTCAATAGCGATGAAACTGTTGCCTGGTTGTAGCTCTGTGGAAGTGTCAGTATGTATGAGGGTACCGGGGGCTTCGTTCGGAGCCCCGTGTATGTATGATCATAGACAGATTGCATCCACTGCGTGAACATATATGGCCGTTAGACCTTATGCCCGTTTAGCCGGGGGTTCCTGGGGAGCCATGACGCCGCCAGCTAGAAGCCCGGTTCCAGCCATGAAGATGGCGGCGCGTTTTGCAAACGCCGGTTCACCTAGAAGTATTGACATGTCCCTTGTTTCCCTGCCGTTTTGCCATAGGATCGTTTGCCGAAGGTCCTCATTCCGAGGGTATTCCAAAAGTACATGATTAGTAGTCTGATTTCCTAGCCCGCATGGGCAGGCCGAGGAGTCAGCGATTTTCATGTTGAAAAGGAAGTCCCGGAGTCCAATTTTGCCGGTTCTGAGCTGATCATTCGCTTCGGGTGAGTCCCTTATACTTCAGGAGGGTCTTCTTTGTGATCGTAGGCTGAATCTTGTAGAGGTGCCTGCCCTGCTGGTGAGTGTCCCACGCGTTTGCCCATTATTCTGATGCTCGAGCTCATTCTCCCGCGGAGATCAGCGCGGGGAGTTCGGGTCCCTGCCTTGCTCTTCGTCGTGTTGGGTATGACCTTGCCGCCTCTTTCGCTGCCTCGTCGGCGAGCTCGCTGCCTGGGACCCCCACGTGTGCTGGGATCCAGTGTATTGAGATTGGGGCATCGAGCTCGCGAGCCTTGTCTACTATATCTCTTACTATGAACTGGCCTGAGCGACCTCGTGGATTAGCAAGCGTTTTGATCGCGGATTGATTGTATTGTCAGTGAAGATTGTGATAGACAGCTCCGAGTGATCCTTTCGTTCGTCTGTGGCCAGTTCCAGAGCCAAGAGAATTCCATATAGTTCGCCTGAGTATACTGAGTATTCCCCGAGCGGTTCTACATACTTTCTTCTTTTGGCTCCGGTGAACGGGCTTACTGCCGAGGCGCCGACATGTCCGTCTATTCCTGAGCCATCGGTGTAGTAGAACAGCGAGGGCTCCTGAACCAGCAGTCGTTCATGAGTGATAAGTGCCGAGAGTTCATCCATGGCTACCTCCGTGTCTATATTTCGTTCCCATGGCGCGCACACGAACGGTTGCCGAGTTTCAATCCTGTCCAGTTCGTCTTTGTTCAGTCGATCGAGGATTCTGTCCAATGAGGTCCTGATCAAGTGTATGGGGAATCGTCGTGTATTCTCGAGGCCCTCCGACTCGTTGCAGTATATTAGAGAAACAGTCGAGGAACACTGCAGTGCGGATTTCGTCGCTGTGAGGCCTAGCAGCTGCTTCTTTTCGGAGATTGTCAGAGCGGCTCTCTTTTGAATGCTTCGGATCTTTGCATATACTGTTCCTGTTCTTCCTATGTTTCCTCGATCCTCAGATGGAAACCACACGCTTGACGCAGACATCATGATGGGCATTATGCAGAAAGTGTATACATGTCTGAGACCCTCTATAGCTGGTTCCCACGTTGATACTGCCAAGGCCCTTATTGATTGTAGTCTCTTGATCGTCGTTTGTTTCTTCAAGTGAGGTGAGTGTCGAACATAATTCCCAGATATCTCGCTATGTCTATGGCTTCACCTTCTCTTCGCTTGGCACTCTCAGCAAGGCCGTGACAGGTTGCTTGTGATCATGGGTAAAGTGAATCAGTTGATATTTAAGGAGCGAGAAGACAGATGCATGTCGGCTGGCCCATACCCTGGCGGCGGCATGAGCTCTCTCTAGAACCTTGCAGTTCTCTGTTGCTGATCTTTCTGTGACCAGAAGTACCACGTCATCAATATATTCAGCCGTCCAAACTGCCTCGATCGTGAGTGTTCAGTAGATCAGCGTTGTAGAATAGATAGAGGATCGGCGAGAGGAGCGAGCCTTGCGGTATTCCCGTCTTGATTTCCCAGTCAAGAGTGCATTCAGGAAGCCGCAGCTCGGTGCGTCGATCAATTACAAAACTTCCTAAAAAATTGACGTATGGTGTGAAAATCCTGCGTTTGCGGAGGTTATGTAGCAGTCGTAGGTGCGATACGTTGTCAAAGGCCCCCGTAACATCCAGAAAGAGAGCGGTGACTACCTCGTCTCGATTACATGCTTGATGAATTCGTTTCAATAAAGCGTGCATTGCCATATCTGCTGAACGGCCTCTTCGGCCCTCAAAGTGAGTGGGTGGTAATAGAGAGTTCGCCTCTACCAGATAGCTGATTCTTGCGGCTAAGACCGCTTCTAAGTCCTTGTCTAGGGTGCTGAGAAGTGTAATCGGCCGTCATGACTTCGGTAGGGTGTAGTTGTTTGGTTTGCGTAGCGAGACTGTGATCGACCTACGAAAGGCCTGCGGGCTGTATCCCATGTTGACGCACGAGTTATATAGCCAGAGAAGGTGTTTCATCAGCAGAGGAAGTGCCGCGACTAGAACCTCGTTTGGAACCGTGTCGGGTCCAGGAGCCTTGTTCTTGGGCACCCTTCTGAATGCGGCGATGATCTCGTCGAAGGTGGTGGGTGGGGTTTCTAGGGGCGATGGGTATTCGAAGTATTCCGTGTCCGATAGATCAGCCTGGGGGGGCGTTGGAAAGAAGGACTCTGCTAATGCTTTTGCCTTTTGCCGAGGGTCGTTAACTGGGTCCGTCGAGGCGACGTTTCCATATTTGACGACGTAGCTGCAATTTTCTTACCACTGCGGATTTACATTCTCTGTTGAACTTAGACCTGGCAAATTGACTCGGCGTGGTCCATGGGACGGCCTCGTCGACGGCTATTAGAAGAGCTTCCACCGTGGCTTTAGTGAACAGGCCAATTGTGATCTCGCCGGGGGACTCAGTGTTGGGTATAGTCGGAAGATGAGTGCTCAGCGAGGTGCACAGTTTGCTGGCATTCATTTCGCCTCAGCTGCGTCGTTTAATCGGTTCTGCGAGTTTCCAGGTGAAGTCTAGGCATGTCTCCACTGGGAAGTGGTCTGAGCCCTTCTCCAATTCACCGCCGGAGCGACGAGCGATATGTAGGTTCGAAGTGTTCTGCTCACCCAGAACCCTACCTCAGCTTTACCTTTCTAGAAGGTGAACTTCTGAGGTGGACAAGGCCTCTCACGGTGAGTCTCACCCTGAGTCGCTCGCAGTTTGCTCCTTAAGCACATGTTTTTGAGCATAACCCACTCTTCACGTACCGACATGCGCTTCCGTCCTCTCGAGCCATACAGACAGTGTCTTTTCGACCTTCTTTTATGAACTTACGGCTGCCCAGCTGTCTTACGACCCGCTGTTCGCCAAGAGTCAGAGCTCATTGAAGAGGTGAGGTTCTTGGAGCCATATGTATGCACCTTGAGAAGTCTCGCAGTCGCTGTCATTGTATGCTACGCTCCGCAGTTTCAGCCTGAGTCGAAGTCTCTTGAGTTTGCCCGTGTTCACCTTAACGAGTCCCTTGAGTTTGCCCGTGTCGAACTTAGCGAGTCTTCTGAGTTTGCCCGTGTCGAACTTAACGAGTCTCGCAAGACCTGTCCTCATGCTCTTGCTGTTTCGCGTTATCTGTAAAGATCTCTCTTAACCCTTTGACTGCTCTCGGGCGGACTAATTAGCGTATTCGCTTATTCTACCAATAGGAACAATAGAAACAATAGAACTATCATTCTGAACCTACAAGTATTTTATTGATGCTATTGTGAAAGGCAGCCTAATAAGGACCGTCTTTGCATATGGGGATATGGCAAGTATCGCAGTCTAAAGTAGTACGCTTTCCCCGCTTGTTACCACCCAAATATGGTGTGATTTCTTCGAGAATCCTTCGCCTCTTAGGCGTTGCTACCTGTCCTATCTCCTTGCATTCACGACAGTCACCAAGACTCTTTCTTTTGCAAATTCGATGATCATCTAGACGTATCATAGAACGTTCAATTGTAGACTCAGTTGACGTTCTATTCCGCTTCAGAAATTGTCTTAATTAGACCTGTAGCTAGCCAGAGCCGTTCTGAACTCGCTATGAACAGTGTATTCAGCCTCCTTCGAAACCTCTGAATGCAAAGAGAGTTTATAGGCATTGATAACGCTGATTTCAATCAAGAATTTGTACAAGGCCTTGTGTTCTCCTGATCTACATCGACGTTTGTAAGCCTGCGGCATCTAAAGGGCTGACATTTGATGATATGTTGACCCAACTGACATTTGGAGGTATCTGAATAGGCTTAAATCGATCGCTTATAACACTTATAGGACGAAGATTAGAATGATCAGTTTCTAGATCAGTTGAATCAGGTACTACGTCGCAGGAAGGCATTATCAAGAACAATAGGAGGCTTTGTTCAAAAGATAACCTTTTTGGTTGAACCTTACCGAATCTGGTTAGGGTTAACCTTAAAAATTAACCGAATCCTAACAGCAGCCAAAGGGTATACAGACCGACCATGTCTTGCAAGAGTAGACGTTTCCATACACCTCGTAGCCCTGACTGTGTATTTGTCCCACTCTTACTAACCAAGCTTGATTTCTCGATGTTTCAGGCGACACCACATTCACTGCTACCTTCACGCCCAGTAGCAGCAGTTCGTTCCCTCGTTGCTCTGCCCACGCCGGAGCTTCACACGCTCAGAGTTCGTCAAGCCCAAGGGTGTCCTGTCCATGTAACTAGATCGACATCACATTCATCAGTTGATAAGACTGATTTCGGGCCTGAGTGCGAGTCAGGTAGTTACGCGTCGGATGGTTTTCATAACCCAAATCCCTTGTGTCTGTCGCCTTGAGCCAGGCTCAATGCGACGTGAGATCTCTCAGCTCTTCTGATCACTGCTAGCAGTGACAGAAGGTTCGTAGCCAGGAGGACGTACACCTGGATATCGTTGCTGGCCCTTCTGGTAGGCACGAACTTAGCTCTGTAGCACTTCTTTAGTGCATTTAAATAACGCTTTTCAGGCCTCTTCGCGCTGCTGCTGCCTCTCGTCCTCCAATTTCTGTCTATCTTGATTTATGAGTCATACTTCGAGCATCTTTGGCGTACAAGATGCCTCCGGTTTTGAGAACCTCATTAGACTGCTCTTTGCATGCTTTGCGAGAATTTTCAGCGGCTTCTATTTGGCTTAATTGATCCTGCAGCAACTCCATTTTACGAGCCATCGCATTAGCGCCTTTCCAGAACGTACAAAGCTTTGTAGTAAATCCTTCTGATGTCGGTTCATCAGTTAGCTCAAGCAGCTGATTTCCAAGTGCTGCTCGACTAGTAGGAGTCTTCCAAATGGCCGGATCGCCTATAGTAGGTGAAGGTGTAATAGGTCGATCCGAATGTTCAATAATTTGAACTTTATTCAGTACTATCTTCGGATCAAAAGGAATTAAGCCAGTATGCTTCCATGCAGATCGAATGGTAGATTCTTTGAAGGCTTTGGTTCGAAATTCGTTGAAGGCAGCCAAAAATTCGACTTTTGAAAAGATCTCGTCACCCATTTGGTTTTAGGGGTGCATGGCCGGAACTAAATGGGTCATCTTCCTCAAATTTCCCCTTTATATATACCTGTGCCTCTCATTCCGTTATTTCTCAAGGCTTATATGTGCATGGGAATTCTAAACGTCTGGTGAGACCAAATAATGGTTTGCGCCGTTTGCGCCGAATAGGCTACTGTGGTGAGACTACCTAGCAAGTTCATTCAGGCCAAGCGCACGCCACCGACGATGTGATCGCGTGCGACTGATACGTGGTGCCGATGAGGCGTGTGGATATCCGCCTCATCGTCTGATGATGAAGCTTTAGGAGATTGGGAAAATGTTGTACCGATCGATACGCGGAACTTAGTGAGGAATGGAACTTTGTCACTACTTTTGATAAAGACTTTAGGCAGATGTGAGAATCGGCGGTATTTGAACAGATGCTAAGATAGGCTCTACATAGTTTCAACAGCAGTTTCAACAGCCTTTAGAATTTTATCAGGATACGTTATGTAAACGTCGGTGGTTTTCAAGATCCCACTGTTTGTCCTGTGTGGTGTATGCTTCGCCAGTGCAATGTAACTGTTGGTCTTGTTTTGTGATGCACTACCACTTTTTGACCTGATCAAAAATAGCTGGAAAAACTTTGGCACGACAGGTAGACAACCACAAAGAATGATCGTCGTAACTTCAGCGAGACTGAGATTGCTATTAGCAGTTGAGCGTACAAGTATCGCAAGGCAGAACGATCGTACCTCCACAACCCTAGTTGTTGAAATACATAGGTCTTGTCTTCGGAGTTCAGATAATCAATACTATACACCAGTCGAGCAACACTTGTGAGGCAGGCACTGTATAGAGTGAGGACTCGTTTGTTTTAGAGACAAGAGAGCTTACAGTAGACCAATAGCGAATACTGCGGAGACCTCGATTTTTCGCCTCAAGGGTAAATGAAGCTTAAAGATCGAGTGAATTGGAAGAACAAGAATGGATACATCGGAGAAAATGTTCCAACTCCCTGAGACAAGCAACAGCGAACTGGTGTTAATACATTGTCCAGATACGCGAGGATTCCAAATCTTGTCCCTTGGACTGCACTGAAAGATGCATATGAAAGCCACGATGGTGTAAACACAAAAGTTCGTCCAGATAAGGAAGTGAATGATCCAGTAGATAGCGCCTCTTCGAGTTGGTACAAATAGTCTCAAGAACTGTAAAAGTATCGAGACTTTCGCCGCAAATATGATAGGACCATAGATGATCTCGTTTATATTACCAATCTACAAAGTAGCTTTAGTAAACAGACATATGTAGAATTTAGTGACAACTCACGCGATGTAATTTAACCATATTTCGCTCAGTCACGTCCCATTGATGTCGTCCTGCTCCAAGATTTGTGATTATGATCGACTCTACGGACCAAGCGATGAGACACACCTAAAAGATCATTAGCAATCTTAACAAGACACAGTCTTCGAGAATTGACATTCCCAGGCGAAAACAGATGTGTCTTCTGATCTTTAGCCATGATCATTCACGAGGATATAGAATACTGACAGTCCTCCAGAAGCATGGATTTACTGGTACGTCTTCTTACGGCGAGGCGCGCTCCAATTCCAAGGGTGGTGAGAATTATGTATACTGCGGTGGTGATAACAAGAACGGGCTTCAGAGTATACGGATCGACGAAGTTTGAAGTAACTCCAAAAGGAGGTGCAAGAGCAGGTTCATCCATCACGAGTTTCTTATGTGTTTCTGGGAGTAGATTTTCCACTTCCTTATATCAGCTTTGCCCAGATTTTCGGAATTTTTGTTGGGACCGTGCCTAGAATCTAACCACACTGCAGCGAGGTAGTGCGTAGCTGGATAGAATGTTTGATCAATAGAGGTAGCTCTAACTAGGAAACTAAGAATACAGAAGGAAGAAGACAGTTCCGAGCTGTATCTATAGTAGGGCGAACAAAGGGGCGAAGTAGCCGGTTTGCTAGGGCTCGGATAGATGGAATGTTCCAGCATATTCCGATCCGGAACATCGCTGTTCCTTGTTCACATACCGAAATCCCTAGGGCCTATTGGCTAGGCCCTATTCAATGCCGACACGCTTCGTAACAATTTTCTCGGAGCTGTCGATGGCTTGCATAACGAGCTAAGGTAGCTAAGGTGAGTGTCGATATCGCTATATGATAGACTAAGATGTCAGATGATCAGAAAATAATTCACGTACCAATTACTAGCCTTGTCATCTAACCCTGTGGTCTTACGTTTAATGAGTAAGAAGTGGCTCTCGCTATCGGTTACAGTTGAAGCCTTCTGTGAGCATGGTACGGGATCCCCAAAGCATTGTGTGGAGCTTAGAACAGCACTTGGCAAGTTTGTGATGGGTTAGGGCGGGGCGAAGCTTTCTAGTGCCTTTGTCTGTCAACTGATGACATAATCTCATGACAGAGCTCTTCAGATGACAGGACTAGATGAAGTTGACAGAGCTAGATGACAGAGGCTGTTCCAGTCAAAGTATATTTGCAGCACGGAACAAATACTTAGAGTCCTACGGTGAGGAATGACGGAGTCACCGCCTCCTGCCAGGCCGTGGCTGACGGCGTAACCAGGAGTAAAGCTGGAGAGTCATACGGAAAGGTAAACACATAGTTGATATTCTTTGCCATTGGGGAAGGTGAAAAGCCTCAAACTCACTCTAGCACCCCTCCAGTGTCCCCTCGGCCCCAGTTAACCCACTATACCAACACTCCGCCGCCGCCTCTCCCCTCCCGCCGCTTCATATACCCATCGTTGTCGTTACCCAGGCATTGCCCGCGCATGTTCAGCAGCAGCGCCCCTCTGTGGAACATGTCTACTTCCACCACGGCCTGCAAAACGGCTCCGTGATGACATCCGCTTCAAATCGCACACGCGTCCTGGGGCTTGTTTTGCGAGAGATTTCAATGTCACGCGTACTTGAGCTCACTTTTAAATGGCAAACAAGATCAATCTTGCTCGACATCTTGAAGGGTTGAAAGAGAAGAGCTTACAACACTCAAGAATCCCTACATTTTCCAACGTGCAACATCAGAACACTCGAAGAAATCGAGACAAATTTGCTTATCATGCAGTACTGAGCGTCTTGCTTGCAAACGAGAGGAATATTTTGTTGGTAAATAAGGGTCAGAGCGAATATGTGCATATATCGACTGCTCGAATCAGTAGGTAGGTGGGTATTCTCAGCAGATAGGTAGACAGATTCTCAGTGGGTAGGTAGGTAGATTTGGTAGGGAGGTCGGTAGAAAGTTTGGTATCGAGTTTGGTAGAGATTTTGGTAGAGAATTCGGTAGGGCGTTTGATAGGGGAATGTATCGAATACTATGGAGTAAGCCATGGAGCGAATGACGCTTATTCGAACGTGTCGCGCAATTTTGAAGCATGTTTTGAAGGAGGGTGGTGATTACTAGGCATCAAAAGTCTTCTCAGAAGAGTTATACGTAAGGGCTGGCACAACCGAAAGCTTACACGCAAGAGCAAGTTGGGAATTCAGCAAAACAGCAACAAGAGTCAGCGTCAGCTTTGCATAACATGTTGAAATATGCTATACATACAGGATGTTCAAATTTTGGCCGATTAGTAAAACAACAATATAGAGCTTCATATCGAAGGTACCTAGTATCTCGGGGTTTAGCGTGCCCCGGGATACTATCAACGTGCCCCGGGATACTATCAGCGTGCCCGGGATACTACCTGTAACTAACCTTTCTAGTTAGAGTGCACGGAAACCCAGTGTGCGCGGGAACCCCGTTTATACGGGTATGTCTCGTACAGTGCTTTATAGACGTAGCACGGTGTCAGCAGCAGCAGCAGGGCATTGCTATTGAATGTCGAAGTCTCTGGAACTTCAGGCGGTCTAAGCACGACACCGCTCTCAACATGCTCACCCAGACGCCGCCCGAGACACTGTGACAAACCAAGACGGCCTATCTCCTGACCTTTGTGTAACTGAGCTCGGACGCATTGAACAAAGAGAAGGAATAGCAGAGGGAGTTCTACGTCAGGAAAGAGGGAAAAGTGCGGCCTATTCAGCCCGCTTAAGAACCCGTACTCTCGTTCCTGAACGGTGGTCTTCGAAGAAAGAAGAAGTGTGAAGGATCTTTGAATCCTCGACGTTGAATTGACTAATTCTCATACCGCCTACTGCTTCCTTAGGATAACGTTCGCAAATAAAGAAATGTTTTTGCAGAAATATCAGGGTTCCGTATGAATTAAAATTCTTTCTGTTTTCGCCTTTTTGGCCTTGATTGCCTCGTCTGTGTCTCCTTTTCGACATTTTCTTCTACAATATCTAAACTATGACGCAGTTGTTTCAGGGGAGGTAACATAACATTATCCTAGCTTCCTCACCAACCTCGTTCACGAGATGTTCCAAACTGCTTGAAAGCCATCTCATGATTGAAATCGTCTCTGATATTTTCTTTGGGGTTCTAGCTTTCAGGTTATTGTCAGATACGAACGGAGCTGTCAAATGATCATGATCTCTTGAAGTACCGCCATTGATCACGATACGGGGTAGCTGTCTTCGCTCCATTGCAAGGCTTTTTGTTTTCTGAAGTTACATCTAAAGGCAGAGCAGCCTTAATATATACGTGCGTTGACCACCGCTTATTTGCTGGAGCTGATAAGCAAGTTGTCATCAAGAGAAAATATTCAATACTATCTTGCCTCAGTTCTCAGACGTGCCAACGTCGCCAAGCCCCTTCGGGTTAGCGCCCTGCTGACTTCGCGGCGTACGGGCGGCACGTCTGAGCGCAAACCCCTGTAGAGTAGTCAGATCTGCGTTAACTTTGAAATAATACCGAACTTTGCCGGTCACCTTACCTGATGCAGTAAAGTAGAAGCGTATTATTGAATTAATTACCTTACATTACATTTTGTTCGCTCTGTTTATCTACCTATTCTACGAATCCTACCGACTCGCCTACCTAGGTACTCACCACCCTACTCACCATCCTACTCACCATTCTAGTCATCACCCTACTCATCACACTACTCATCATCCTACTCACCACCCTACTCACCATTCTACCTACTCGCCTACCAACATTTTCAGCTACCAACTCAGCTACCGACTCGATCGCCTACTCATCACTCTACTCACCACCCTACTCACCATTCTACTCACCACTCTACTCACCATTCTACTCACCATTCTACCTACTCGCCTATCTACATTTTCAGCTATCAACTGTGAGGACGCACCTCACCGGCTATGAACGATGCGTGCCTGCGAGGCTAGCCCGCGAGGTTAGGCCGAAGGGGCTAACGGGTGAATAGGGGTAGCGGCTTGGCAGAAGATGAAAACTCTGCGAGCCCTCGCTTTCGTTCCTTAGCAATTAGTTCTACCATCAATAGGGTGCTACCTTATTATCTTCTACTACGCAGTTCCACGTAAAGAGGCCTCGCCGCCTCACATTGTTCAATTAAAGAATAAATTTATTGAAGTTAAAGAAGTTTAATAATGTACATTGCTTTAAGCAAAAAACTCTACTTGATTGATCTTTATAGACGATTAGCTAAGGTAGAGTTATTGTTAAGGACTAGGGCTATGTTCGAAAGAATGTAGCCAAAGTTTGATATTGGTATATACAAAGAGGTTAACTTGCAGAGCAAACCTACTGCGATACCCAGCTTCTCTATATAGGAGCCCCATTACCCCCTTGCCCCCTTGCCTTCCTCAACAAGCCAGAGGATTGACCAACCAACCAGAGGATTGACCAACCAACCAGAGGATTGACCAACCAACCAACCGATTGACCAACCAACCAACCAACCAACCAACCAATGGGTATAACCCATAACAGTTATAAACTCACTCAAGCCTTTCGCACGAAGTGAGTCGATTAGGTCTAGAAGCTGAATTTGTTCAGCTGTTCGAAGACTCTTTATAGAATGCAATTTCTGAATAGAAGACATTGCGGAATAAAAGTGTCAAAAGTTGTGTCGTTAGCAGAAGTCAGTGATAGAGACAGGTAAAGAATATATGATCGGAAAAATGATTGAAAGCTGCAGCCAAGGCTGCCGATTGGCAGTTGTTCAAACGAATATATCCATGTGAACGCATTCACAGCTGATCACTCAACTTTATCACTCAATTAATTTCAGCTGCACAGTCTTCGAACCCATCCAGTCCATAGTACGTCTCGTTCTATGTCGAGCACTTGTTGTGCTAATCTGCAGATCCAGTTTGGATTGTGATTGCAAGGCGTCAATGAATATGCAAAGACCCCGCGCTCGTATTACACAACTGAGCAAAGATGTTCGCGAATAAAAAAGCTTTTTGTCTTGAATGTGCACGAGTGGGCGCTCATGTGATCAGGGAGCTCCGTTGGCCTAGAGCCACTATCTATTACCACCGTCCCAAATTACGAGAGGTGAGCAAACGGAAAGGCATTTTTCTAGCTCTATAGATAGTACGTCACCATCACACAACGAAGACGGCCTACTACACTTAAGAAGCCACCTATATACTTTAGCAGCCTCTTTCAAGTGCTAAAGTGAAAACCATGGACTCTGTAGCCACCCTAATATCTCTCCTCGATGGCCTTAATAATCTTCCCGTTGATTTTCACTCGATGTACGTGTCGGCAGAGCCTACTGGGATTCTCCCTTCGTATATCTCGATATCCATTCCAGGGAAAGGCCAAGGACTCATCGGGGCTCAAGACATTCCAAAAGGCAGCCGGTTTCTATCTGAAAAGCCTATATTCATAGTCCCTCGAAGAGGATACAACAACGAAACCATGAACTAGTTAATCGCCAACAAGCTTAAACAAGTGTCAAAAGACAATCAACGAGCCTTCCTCGCTCTTCACAACAATTTCCGAGGCTCCTTAGGGCCGTTCATTGGCATTGCTAAAACAAAGGTTGGGCCCTGATGCCACAGAGGGTGGGCTCTTTTTGCAGGCCTCTGCAGTCTTCCAGTAACCGAGCGCATGCGTAGCGACGACAGACTGAAGGAAATCCGACGTCTTGATATCGCGATTGGCGACAGTGGACACCTCATGCAGCATCCTCAACAACATCTTCAAAAAGTACACTCACTTGTTCTCCTCCTAGGCACTGAGAATATCTCGGACGCTAGGCTCCCAAGGCCTACTACGATGCATTCCAGACTGTAATAGCGCACGGGGACCAGGGGAGGGCAAAGACCTTTGCGGAAAGAGCATATGCTGCGAGGTTATGCTGCGAGGGAGAAGATAGCCCAGCGACATTAAAGATGAGACTGCTGGCGGAAAGCCCAAAAAGCCATAGTTTATTTGGGACTTCGAAAAAGTGGACACGAAACGAGACGAAGATTCCAAAGAGCTTGGGAGACGAAGAGTTCGAGAAGTGGCTTTGGAGACAGAAAGTCTAGAGGACCAAGACTGGCTTTGCTGAGTCGGCGGTTGAATATGTTTTCCGTTTGATTCTTGGCGGCGAGAGCGGTCTTGATTCGGTGGCGTACAGCGCCTGCATTCTCAGTATCGAGGGACTACTCTTTGAGATTGGTGAGGTCGATGACGATGTTGGGGGCATGATCCTGAGTTTGTCTGAATGCTGAACTGAATGATTGTATTGATGACGAGTTCATGGGCGAGGCCTGGGAACTGGGTTGAGTTGATGGGGGAGCGTTTGCTGATCTCACCACGCTGACATAGCTGGTTTCAGGCGATGAGAGATCGCTCAATTTGGTCACGCATTCCTTTAGATTGGTGATGTCTTCCTTCATGCCCTTTTTCAACCGTGACGTTACAAATAATGTTCGTGCGCGGAGTCTAGATTAGTCGCTATAAGACATTCATAGAGGATGATTAGAGCTTTTGTGGCGGCTACGAGGGGTGAAAAGCTGGATGTGGAAGTTCCAACTGGCTACGAGAATATTAAGGACTTACGAGGGAGGAGACCAGTTTTTGCCATTGAATGTAGATGTCATCCCGTTGGTTTTGTCTGCCGATCCACTGGACCGAAATCGGGAAATCCAACTTTCGCGGAAGGATATATCTATGATTAGATCATCAGCATGGATTGTTCACCGTCTCTGTGACTGCGAAGGAATGGACCATTTTCATTTCGCTCAGGTCTAACAACGCTTTCCGGATACCATGTTAATTAGTATCTGCTCAGGACCTCCGACCAAAACCAGTTCTTGTAACACGTCTGACCCCACTGAGCAATGACAATTAAGAAGTGCACGATCGACCAGATTCCTTTGAAGTCATTTGTAGCACCCATGGGAATTGGGCCTAGAAAAACCTGTGTAGCTGTTAGCGGTCACACACTGGTTTTCGGGCTTTCGCTAATAAACCAATCGTTTTAGCTCCGTCGACTGAAATTCTGGCTCATACGCAACGTATAATTGCCAATTGTGCCCTTCAATAGTAACTGCTACTACCGGCATTGACCTGCTATATCCCTCAATCATGCGTTTCTTAAATTCGGCCGCAATCCAGACTGCCAGCTGTACCAAAGGATCCGCCGCAACATGTTGTTTCTTGATTTCAACATTCAAAAACATTGGTACATATTGGATGATTCGAGGATTGTTTGGCGTTGGCTTACCAGTGGCCAGTGAATCATCTTCCTTGTCCTCATTATGATCAACTGTAGATCGAGTATTCCCTCTGCCTGCACCTGCTCTTCTACTTCTTGAGC
>JAABUZ0100005848.1_pt1 | contig 15777 bp, 23 predicted proteins | sample 5562091 | NCBI WGS metagenome assembly JAABUZ01 (sample SAMN12813069, study PRJNA571459) | rock metagenome | isolation source: Antarctica rocks | place: Antarctica: Victoria Land, Linnaeus Terrace sud | collected 2015-12-21 | reverse complement strand
GCCGTTCGTGAAACTCGCCCGCACGATCACCGACCAGCGTCCCGGGATCGAGGCCGCGATTCAAAACGGGCTGAGCAACGCCCGGACCGAGCAAGTGAATACCCAGCTACGCCTGATCACTCGCCGCTCCTACGGGTTCCGCACCCCCGAAGCGCTCATCGCCCTCGCCATGCTCAGCCTCGGCGGCCTCTGCCCACTGCTACCAGTATGACCCCCGGAAACAGCAGAAGGTTCTAAAATTGCGACCGGCCCTTGACATAGGAGAGAGCTTAGTGTTGTCGCCACTCAGGGCCGAGGAGGTGCGCCCCTCCCCCTCAGGCCCTGCTTGTGGCGAGGAGGCCAGTCTCTACGCGGAACGCGACCTGCTTTGTCGGCTCGGGGAACTTGTCCGAGATCGCGGCATGGTCGGCGGCGGCATCCGCGGCCGACCCGGCGTTTCCGCCCCCGCCGGCGATGGCGAGTCGGCCCTGCGGTAGGTAGTGATCGCATCCGGTCGCCGCGCTCGGTTGCTGCGTGATGGCGAAGAGGCGATGCTCCTCTATGACGTGAGTCGAGAGGCTTCGTCCGCTGCGCGCCGTGGAGCACTTTCCAGTCAACGGCAAGATCGTCTGGCTTGGCAAGATCCATCACCCGGGTTGCGTACGCGCCAGGGTTTCGCAAGCCAGGGCAAATGACCGCCCAGTCGAAAACTGTGCCGATAGCGAGCGCGTAAGGCTTAGGTGCATTCGGCCACGCGCGCACCCAACCTCAATTGTGCCTCCGGTGCGTCTATTTCAGCTCAGCGCCGTGCAGCCCGGTCGCCGACGCGTCCCGCTGCGCCCACCACTCATTCAGAACGCCTAGACCACCGCCGATGATGCCTTCGCGGAATGCGGTGGTGTCATTGATTCGGGGCAGCGGCTCTCCGGGTAGCGGGACGCGCAGAAACTCGCAGAGAGGCGGGTAGCCCTCGCTCGGATCCCAGACCAGGAGCCGCTCGGGCGCAACAGCGTCTACCACGCGCGCATTCCAGCGCTCCATGGCCTCAACGAGGCCGTCGTCACTGAACGTGTCGCCCGGCAACGCGCCGGTGCCGTCCTTCCAGGTGATGTGGCGCATCAGCGCCATGAACCGCCGCCAGTCAGGATCCAAAGCGGCACGCGCTTCGCAGACGTGGTGGATGACCGAGTCGCCGTGGTACATGCCCCACACGGTCTGACGCATGCTCGCCACCCACGCCGGAGCCGGGCGGACGCTCAGCACCACCTTCGCCTCGGGATAGTGGTCCATCAGCTCGCGCCAGTAGCGGGCAGATGGCCAGTCGCAGGTGGACCGCGCGTCCCTGAAGATCTGCTCCCACTCGGGCTTGCCGTCGGCCACCGCCTCCCACAACGGCAGGCCGGTTGGGAGGTCGGCGAGCAGGTCGCGCATGTGGTAGCACGGGGCGAAGCCGAGCTGCTCTAGCGCGAACATCAAGGCGGTCGTCCCGGTCCGCGGCAGGCCCGCCCCGATCACCTGCATGGCCACGGCGCCAGACGACGACGGGTCATAATCAGTATCCACCGGGAAGCTTGCTGGTCTGCTGTAGCCGCATGATCCTAGACGCCTTGAGTATGCGCCCGCTGGCGTCGAGTGCTCTGATCTGGAAGAACGGCCCGCCGGCCCGCGTGGCGATGGCGGTCTCGAACCCCCTGCGCCGGGCGCGACCGACCACGATCTTGAGCTTGCCGGTTCCCGATCCTCCCAACAGCTGCCAATACGCGGCGCGGGTGGCGCCGTTCCAGGACGCGTACACGACCGTCTTGCCGTGAAGGCGGCGGACCGCGGCGCTCGGCGGGTAGAGCGGCGCGCCGACCCACGGCAGCGTAAACGCACGGTAGGACTCGTCGGCCATCGGCATCGACACCTCGTAGAGCAGCCTGCCCGAGGCGGTGTACTGCGAGTAGTAGGGCAGCTGCCCCCAGCCGATGAACACATTGCCGCCCGGCAGATACTGCACGTTGCCCTGGGTGGGCACGTAGATGGCCGGTTGATGCTCGTACTGGCGCACCAGCAGCGCCCGGTGGTGGCGGAAGTCCAGTCTCACCACCAAGCCGCGGGCGTGATGCTCAGGCTTGCCGTGGGGCAGGTTGCAGCAGCCATCGTCGAAGATGCTGACCTGATTGCCTGCGCGATAGCGGACGTCGTGCTGCCAGTAGAAGCGCGCTTGCGGCGGGACCGAGAACGTGCTGCCCTTGCCGCCCAGCTGCCAGATGACCCTCCCGGTCTTGCGGCTGATCGCATACGCCGCCCACGTATCGCGCGCGGAGACCAGCAGATGACCGTGCGAATCCTCATCGATCGAATTGACGTGGTACGGGTCCCACACCCCCCGCGCGGGCGGCGTGACCTGCGCCTCGCGCAGGCTCACGTGATCGAGCATGTCCCAGTGGAACACCAGGCGGCCGGTGCGCAGGTCGACCTCCTGAATCTCCGCGTCCTCGATCGCCCCGTTCTTCGAGCCGCCGTAGGGCGTGAGGTCCATCGGCACCTCCTTGGCCGCGATGAACAACGCGGTACCGCGCGGGGTGAGCGTGAACTCGTGCAAGTCGGCCGTCCACCCGTTCTGAGCCACGATCTTCCGGATCAGACGGTAGTGATCGCTGTAGATGTAGAACGCCGCCCCCGGCTCGGGGGATCCCGGCGGCAGGTTGGTGTACAGCGGCGGGATGGCGATCGTGCCCTGCCACCACGTCAGCACCGGCTGGCCGCGGTAGCGCTGCGCCTGGAAATCGGTCGCCTCGAGACTGGCGGCAAGCGGGTGAAACCACACCGGGTTGCCGCGCTCGTCGACAATCAACGGTCCCGGCTGCCCCACCAGCGGGCTTTGGATCGCGAAGTCCTTGAACGGGTCGGTGAACACCAAACCAGGCGCGGTTCCACGACGGGACGCTCGAACCCGAAGCCTCAGCGGGTGAAGGGCGGGCGCCGACTGGAAGCTCCACGCGCCCGCATTCGTCTCCGCCACCGACGGCGCCGCGACAGCGCCCCCAGCACGCACAGCGGCGCACACGAGCACAACCACGAACGCCAAGAAGCCGTACCGGACCGGCCTATGGCATATCTGAAGCTTCATCGACCACCTCTCCTCATCTCAAACCGCGCGCCGGGGCGCACGCTGCAGCAACGCCATAGCCGCGCATCATATCGCTCGCGTCAAACCACCAGAGACGCGAAAGTATCAAGCGGAGCACCACGCAAACCAGCGGCCATTTGAGCAGAGCGCCCACCCCGCTCAAGGTGTGGCGAGCCTGCGCCCTGCACACGCCGCGCTACAACCCGGCGCTGCGCAGCCGCAGCAGTAGAGAGCGCGTATCGTTCCACTCCTGCATTGACCTCGCGACGAGCATCTTGCCGCCGGCGGCTTCCCTGCAACGCGCGGCACGCGGGCCGTTGAGGATAATGGCGGCCTTCCCTGCGTCCGCGAATTTGCAGGCGCCGCCCACGCGCCCTGCTCCGCCGGCCAGGCAGGTCTCTCGGGCGCAGCGGTGCCTTCCCTCCCTTGCGCGGAAGGCGCGCACGACGCGGATGGCGGCTAACGGCTCTTAGTCGCCATAGAACCCGGCTGGGTGGCGACAAACCGGGTCTGGCGGCGGGCGCGATCGGGCTTCCGCCGCGGCGACAAATAGGCTTGACCGTCTGATGAGCGACGCGGTCGAGCTCGCAGTGGTGCCGGAGGTGTTCGAGCGGTGGCTCGCTGGACGGCCGTTGGCGGAGCGCTCGCGGCGGGAGTACGCGCGCAACGTGCGGGCCTACTGCGCCTGGCTCGCTGTGACGCTGGACCGGGATGGCTGGCAGGGCGACCCGCTGGCCGATCCGCTCGCGCGCGACCACGCTGCCCGCGACTTCCGCCGCTACCTCCAGGTCGAGCGCCGCGCGGCGGCGTCGACGGTGAACCTGGCGCTCGCGTCGCTTGACGCGCTGTACCGCTGCCTGGGGCTGGGGCGACCGAACGTGCGTCGCGACAAGCCGGCGCTGGCCGCGCCGCGGGCGCTGGACGAGGCGGGGCAGCGGCGGCTGCTGCGCGCGGCGGAGGCCGCGCCGATCCGCGCACGGTCGCTGGTGATGCTGATGCTGTTCACGGCGCTGCGGATCTCAGAGACCGTCGCCTTGGACGTCGACGACGTGCGGATCATGCCGCGCAAGGGCGTCCTCGCGGTGGTCGGCAAAGGGAGAGGTTCAGCGCGAGGTGCCGCTGAACGCGCTGGTGCGCCAGGTCCTCGACGAGTGGCTCGAGCAGCGCAAGGAGCTCGCCGGGCCGGGCGAGCGCGCGCTGTGGGTGAGCCGAACGGGCGGGCGGCTGTCGGCCCGCTCTGCGGACCGCGACGTTCGCGTGGTCGCGGCCGCCGCGGGCCTAGAGCTGTCAGCGCACACGCTGCGCCACACCTGCTTGACGGGGCTGGTGCGGCGCGGCAACGACCTGGTGATGGTCGCCGAGCTCGCTGGCCATCAGAAGCTCGAGACGACCAGGCGCTACACGCTGCCGTCCGCGGCTGATCGCCAGCGCGCTGTCGAGGATCTGCAGATCGACTACTGACCAACGCAACGGGAGGCTGAACGGTGGGGTATCCGAACGCGGCGGAGCGCAGGCGACTTGAGCGCTTCCCGGACCGCATCCCGGTCGAGGACCTGCGCGCGTGCTTCGCGCTGTCTGATCGTGACCGGCTGCTCGTCTTCGATCAGCGCGGCCCGGAGAACCGCGTCGGACTGGCGGTCTCGCTGTCCGCGCTGCGATTCCTGGGGTTCGTGCCCGACGAGATCACCTCACCACCACCACCACCAGTTACTTCGGCCTTCCATGTGGCACCAAAGGGCGCGCTTAGCCTGGTCTGGCCGCATCCAGCCCCCCTCCCCTGTCCAGCCGCAAGTGCACTCCACCCAATACATAGTGGCCGGCCCTGGATAGGAGCCGCCCATCCCCGTCGTGACCGTGCATCGGCCTCCGCATCCGTCTTTCCGGGTACGAACGCGGCCCCGGGTTTTTTTGTTCGTCTCTGGTCGATCGTCGGGCCCATTGTCCGCGAGCGGTTGGACGTTGACCGCCACCCGGCCTTTGGACCCCGCCTCTGAGTCATACGAAACCTTCGCCCCCTCGGCGAGGGAGCGGTAGCCGCCGCCGATCGCGCTGTGGTGCACGAACAGCTTCCTGCCGGGCTCATCGGGTCTGATGTACCCGAAGCCAATCTCGGTGCTGAACCACTTCACGGTGCCGGTGGCCATCGGTGTTCTTTCGCTTCGCTCGCCCTCCGTTTTCGGGTCCACTGGACCCGCAGGGACCCGCAAGGACCCGCAGCAAGGGAGCGTAGCACTGAGGTCATCTGAGCCGGGGCCGGCCCAATCAATCGGGCGTGGCTACTTCAGAACGACTGCCAGTCTGGGTAGAGGGCGTTGCTGGTCGCGCGTGAGGTGGAACTGCCAGTAGTCGTTGAGGTCGCCCGAGAGGAGGATGGCACGTAGACGCAGTAACGCTTCGGCGGTTTCGGGGGTCCAGCGCATGCCGGAGCGCTCGAACCGGTCACGGATGAGGTTCTTGCACGCGCCTTCGACCGAGCCGACTCGGGGTTCTGGAACAAGAAGGTCTTCGAGCGGCTCGAGACCAACCAAGGCCGCCCGCAGTTCGAACGGCGGGCCGTCATCGACACCAACCAGCTACGCACAATCACGCACGAAGTCGTCGAACCGCCCGCGAAGGCCTCGTCATCGGAACCTGGCTGACCACGCCAAACAGCGCCGCAAACACCGTGCCAACAAACGCCGCAGCTCCATGCCCGGCGAGCACCAAGCCCCAATCTCCATCGGGCCATGGCAGGCGGGTCTTGACGTAGCCGCCGAGGCTGGTTCCGTCTCTTGCTTCGTCTTCGCAGCGTAGGAGCCGGGCGGCGGGGAGGCCGTGCTGCTCAATCGTGGCGCGGTGATCGGTCGCGGCCAGGCGTCCGCGTGGGGTGACGTGGAGCAGGTCGTCGTCGAACGCGGTCTCGTCGAAGCGGACCGGGAAGATGGGGGGCGGAGGGCATCTAACCCTCGCCGTCGGGTGGAAGCACGTGCGGGGCGATGAGCTGATCGAACTCTTCGCGGGTCAGGGGCCGCCCGGGGGCGCGCTCGGTGATCGCCTCGTAGGAGGTGTCTGGCTTTAGCAGCAGCGCGCCGTCGTTGTGCTCTTCTTCGAGCACGAACCGGCTGCTGGTGCCGTCCTGGCGGGTGACCTGCACGGTTTGCTTCACAGCTTCAAGCGTACCGCGGCTCATGACAGGTTCTCGAGGTAGCGATCGAGGAGCGAGGTGGCCATCGGGATCTCCTGCAGCCGCTCGGATTGGGCGAGATAGTCGGCGAGGAGCGCCTGCAGCGCGGCGTTGCCGTCTTGCTCGAGCTGCGGCTCGACGAGGTAGCGCCGGCCGTGGCCGGTGGCCGGGACGTCGACGATGCGCACGACGCCGTTGATCCGCTGGCCCTGGAGCATGCGCTGCTCGGTGGGGGTGCCGTAGCGGGCGAGCTCGACGCGCTCGCCGACCTGGGGAGTGGCCTGACGTTGGGTGGTGGTGCTCATGAGTGGGTGGTCCTTTCAGCGCCAGCGGGCGGTCGAGCCGTAGCCGGTCGTTTCGTTGTCGAGGTCGACGCGGGTGGCGTCTTGGGGCCCGCGGGCGATCGCGTTTGAGATGTCTCGGCGCTCGAGGCGGCGTTCGAGACGGTCGGAGGGGGCCTGGGCGAGTAGCCGACGGATCTCTCGGCTGGCTTGTTGGATGCTGCGGGGGTAGGCGAACGTTTGCCCGGTCCGCTCGGCGAGGGTGCGCAGGTAGCGCATTTGCTTGGGGGTGGGGCGCTGGTCGGGGACGTCGGGGACGTAGGGCTCGTCGAGCGCGGCGGCGTGCTCGTCCTTGTCGGGGAGCTCGTGGTCGTAGTGAGCGGGGTCGTAGCGGGGGTCCATGCGGGTGCTCCTCTTGGGGTTGGGTGCGGGCATGCCCCAGCCGAGCCGCGCACGGCGGTGGCTGTCAAGCCGATGAACCGGACTCTCGCTTTACCGCCGTAGGCGGGGCTGTCATCGGCTTTACTGACGACGACGGGCGTGGCAGGCGTTTGGGGGCTGCCTGCGCCCGACCCTGGGGGCAGTTCGCGATTTCCCGTGCGCTACGGCCTTTCGCTCAAGGAGGGTGTGCGGTTGCTGGCCGAGAGCGGCCACGCTCGAGCGCCGTTGCGCTTCGCGGCTCGACGACCCTTGGGGGCGAGCGCGAGCGCGATTCCCGCGGAGCGCAAAGCCGGCGACCGACGAGCAGACCCACCACACCCTCCTGTTTGCTCGTGCTCGCGTATGGCGAGGCGGTGAAGAAGGTGCGCGCCGGCCGCGGCTTCGATCTCGAGGCCGAGTGGCTGTGTTCGCTGAGCGACTACCGAGAGCGTTGCGACGCGGCGCTATAGCAGCCGTGCACGCTCGGCCGCGGCATTCGTGCTGCCAGGTGCACGCGATGGTGCCTTCCGGGACGTTGGCGCCGTACGGAGATCGCAGCAGCCGTGGTTGACCAGCTGCGACCAGAGGCGGACCATCGCGTACAGCGATCCGGTAGAGATTAGTTGGTCGTGGCGAGTGCGCAGCTCCCATCGCTCTTCGGCGATCCTGACGATGGTCATCGTGCATCCTCATCGGATCGGCTCATGGCGCCTTGGGCTTCCAATGGCTGCTTGGCGAGCGCGATCTCGATCCGTTCCGCGAGGCGGTCGGTCAGCTTCGCTGTCTGCTCGAGCGCGTCGAGCTCGGCGCGCTCGGCCCACCCGGCGAGGTATGGGATGCTGTTCTCGGCGGTTTGCAAGCCGGCGGATCGGCAGCAAGTGAAGGACACCGATTCGGCGACGAGCTCACTCTGGGCGTAGGTGAGCGCTGGGTCTCCGTGCTCTCGGTCGGCGTGCGCGAGCGCGTGCGCGAGTTCGTGTACGAGCGTCGCGACCCGAGCGTTGGGCGACAGCCGCTCGGCGACCGCGATCTTGCGCGTAGCGGCGTGGCAGTACCCGTCGCTGCGATCGATCGCCTCGAAGCTGACGGTGTAGCCGAGTTCGCCGGCGAGGTCTTGTAGGGGCGCGACTAGGTGCGCGTGGCTGTCGCCGAGGACCGCGGCGATCGGCGCGTCCAGCGGCGCCGGGACTGATGGTGGCGGTAGCGCCGTGATTTGGTCTTGCGCGAACACGGCTGTCAGGCGCCATCCCGTTCGTGGCTTTGACGTTGGGTCGGCGCCGGCTTGCTGCCAGCGATCGAGCTTGGTCTTGGACGGGGGGCATGGCGCCCAGATCCGGATCGCGCGCTCGCCCTTGCTGACGCAGTAGCCGAGCGCGAGCCACGCGCGAAAGCCAGCGACTTTGGTGGCGCTGGGATGCTGGTTGGCGATCAGCAGCTGGTTGCGCACGCTGTAGCGCCCGAACCGCGCGCGGGCCTTGAGCCACTGTCGCCAGCCGTCGCTCGAGCGAAGCTGCTCGATCGAGGATCGAACGAGCTCGCGTTCGCGCTCGCGGCGCTCGCCGCGCTGTTGATCGGTGAGGGTGCGGGAAGCCATCGAAGGGGAACCTCCAAAGGATTTGGGCCTCGCCGAGCGCGGGGCCGTTCCCGACCCCAACGCACCCGAAGGGTGCGAACATTGGGAGGGCGGCCCGCGCTCGGAGCCCGCGTTGGCGGGACGGGAGCCGCCAAGCGCCGGTCGTATCTCCTCGTTGGCCACGGCAATGATCGCTCGCCAGGCCGCTGCTTCTCGACGAGCAGCGCGTCGGAGCTTTTTACCCAGCTCGGGGGGCTAGAAGCGTGATTCCGCTGGAATCACGAGCGGCTCGTACGGGCGGGCTGGGTCCTCGCGGGGTGATCTCGGCATCCGGCGCCCTGGTTGGTGTTCGCGCGCTGCTTGCGCGAGCTCCTCGATCGGGACTCCCAGTGCCCGCGCGGCGCCGGCGACGTCGAGCTGCGCGCGCTCGAGGAGCTCGTCGGGGATCATTGCGGCGCGGGCGTAGTGGCGTGCTTGCTCGTCGCTGTAGGGCCCGGGAAGCTCGCCGCGGAGCACGTCGCGGGCGTACGCGGTCATGTACAGCAGGAACGTGAGCTCCGGGTCGCCGGCGGGCCGATCGAGGAGCTCGTCGGAGAGAAGGAAGCGGCTGGGGCCCGCGGCGGCGAGGATCTGCCCGCGGTATGTGATCGGCTGGAGGCTCATGCTGTACAGAGCCGTCGGCGCGCGGTTTTCACCCCTGCTTTAGCTTTGCCCGGGCGCGGAGGATCTGGCGCTCGACGGTGCGCGGCGAGGCGCCGGTGAGCCGTGAGATCGCCGTGTAGGAGAGCCCGGCGGCGTGCAGGCCGACGAACCGCCGCTCGCGTGCGGTGAGCGAGAGCAGCACCGCGCGCTGGTCGTGGTAGTGCTCGCGGTCGATCGTGCGCTCGAGCGGATCGCCGTCGCCGGTGCTGGCCGGCTCGGCGAGCTCGCCGGGGTCGTCGGGCTCGCCGAGCATCGGGCCGGCAGGGACCGCCGGGCGGTGCTGCAGCTTCCATGCCGCGCGGGTGGCGGTGACGACGAGCCAGCGGACCGTCCCGGCGGTGCTCAGGTCGACCTCGGGGTGCGCGCAGAGTTGCGCCCACGCGGTTTGGCAGGCGTCCTCGATCGTCGCGTCGTCGGCGCGGGCGCGGCTCGCGACGAGTCCGAGCACGGTGCTGGCGTGGTGCTGGTAGAGCGAGTCGATCAGCTCGCGCCGGGTAGGCTGGTCGGCGTGGGCGCTGAGGGGCGTCGGGGTGCTTTGGTCGTTGAGCATGCCCGAGGGACGGCGAAGGCGAAGGGCCGCGGTCAAGCAGAAGAACTCGTGGCTGGCTGTACCGCCGCCGCCGGCGGCGGCGGGGCTGTCTTCTGCTTGAGGGCGCGTCGAGCCGAGCCATGCTCCGAAGGGGCGGCTCAACGAATCCCAAGGGAGCTACGGCGTGCACGAGCCGAGGGGGCCTCTGAACGGGGCGCAGCGCGACGCGCCTAGGCGGCGGCCTCGCTGTCGGCTGGGGCGCCGTCGTCGACATCGTCTGGGTGCTCGGTGGTGTCGTGGACGCGCTCCGCGCCGGAGCGCCTGGCGGCGCGGGGCGTGATTCCGCCGGAATCACGATCTCCTCGCGATGGCGCTTGCTCGGCGGCGGCGTAGGCGCTGTGCACACGGGCGACGGCCTTCTCGAGCCGCGCGAGTGACGCGGGGAGGTGCGGGCCAGCGAGCTTGGCGATCGCTTTGCGCGCGAGGTCCTTGTGCGAGCCCCAGCTGGCGGGGTGGCTGCGCTGGCTTGCCGGCAGCACGAGCCGCGAGGCGTATTGCTCGGCGGCGAGCACGACGAGCGCGCGGCCGTAGAGCTCGCCGGCGCTGCCGGCCCCGTCGATGAACCTCCACAGCCATGCGAGCGCCTGCTCGTGCCCGCGCGAGCGGCCGTAGTCGATCCGCAGCCGCCCACGGCTGCCGTCCTTCAGCGTCTTGGTCACGTCCGCGCGGAGCTCGTCGACGACCAAGCGGATTCCGGCGCCGGCGATGCGGGCGATCGGCTCGCCGGCCTGCGCGTCCGCGGAGCGGTCGTGGTCGGCGCCGAGCAGCGCGAACACGAAGAAGCGCGCTACGTCCATGTTGGCGGGGTCGACGGTCGCCAGGCCACTCAGCAGGCCCGCGCCGAGATCGAGGTTGACGCCGTGCGCCTGGTCTGAGAGCTGGCGCAGCTGGCGGTCGCGCTCGCGGCGAGCCTCGACGATCGGATCGGCGGGCTGCGAGCCGTTTCGCTTCTCCGCGCGCTTGGCCTGCGCGGCCGCCGCGGCGACGTCGGCTTGGAGCTGCTCGGCGGTGCGCTTGACCGCGCCCTTGGCGAGCTCCCGGTACACGCCGCGGTCGGTCACGATCGGGGCGCCTTGCTCGAAGTCGATCAGCACGCCCGCGGCGCGCGCCTGGTCGATGTCGCTTTCGGTGAAGGCGATTCTCGGCGGGCCGTAGCTGTAGCGGTCCAGCTGCTTGTGGAGCTTCTCCGCCTGCGCGTACAGCGCGTCGGTCTTCTTGCCCAGGCGCAGCTGCGCGATCTGCTGCGAGCCGACGGCGTTGAGGTACTCCGCGAACGCCTTGCCGGGATCGTATCTGAGGGCTTGTCCAAGCACCCATCCGGGCTCGCGGGCGAGCCGCTCGCCCGCCCACTGATTCGCTTCTTCGGCGAGGAACGCGATGAGCGTGTCGAGCAGCGGGGGGGACACGCGGCCGATCTCGCGCAGCTGGTCCACTGCGGCGAGCGGGATCGTGTCGGTGCCGGCGAGCTTCTGCGCGCGCTCGGGGAGCTCGAGCAGCTTCACGCGGGCGCTGACGCGGGCCTTGGCCCAGCCGAGCGCTTGCGCGGCGCCGCCTTCGGTGAGGCCCTTGGCGAGCATCGCCTTGACCGCGAGCGCTTCCTCGTAGGGGCTGAGCTGCTTGCGGGCGATGTTCTCCACCGCCCGGTCGGCGTCCTGCGTGGCGGCGTCGCGGATCACGACGGGGATCTCGGCGAGCTTCATCGCTCGTGCGGCGGCAAGGCGGTGAAACCCGGCGACGAGCTCGTAGCGGTCCCCGTTGGCGCGGACTACGACGGGTACGAGCACGCCTTGCAGGGCGATCGATCCGGCGAGCGCCTTGACGTGCTCGGGGTCGAGCTCGCGGACGTTGGCGGGCGCGTGGATCCGGTCGAGCTGGACGGTTTGCTGTGGGGGCGTGGTGGTCATGCGAGCCTCCCTGTGGGTCGGGGCCCTCGCCGGGTGCGAGGGCGATCCCGACCCAAGCGCACCCGCAGGGTGCGAACATGGGAGGGGTCGCCCGCGCGACCCGGCGTGAATGGCTCAGCTGCAGCTCTTGGGAGCTGGCGCAGGGTGAATCCCGAGTTGGGAGGCGAGCCGGGCGCGTAGCTGGATGAACTCGCGGCCCTTGGTGCCCAGGTGCCAGAGCTCGCCGGCGAAGTCGTAGATGCTGCCGCCGCGCTGGCAGCCGAAGCAGAACCAGGTGGCGTCCTGGTAGAGCTGCAGGCTGGGCGTGTCGTCGGGGTGAAACGGGCAGCTGACCTTGCCCGCTCGGGACGCCTGCAGGCCGGCGAGCGCGAGTAGGTACTGGCGGGCTGGCACCGCGAGCAGCGCCTCGTCGAGGGGATGGCGCCACGATCGCGCGGGCGCCAGGGCGATCGCCTTGGCCGGCTTGGCCGGCGGGTCCGCGAGGCCGGCCCCGAGCTGCTCGAGGTCCATTTGCCCCGCGCGCAGCGCGAGCAGCTCGACGCGCGCAGCTGGGTGGTGCTTGTGGTTGCGGCTGCCTGGGGGACGAAGGATCCGCGCGGCGTCGACGGACGCGAGGTCGCCGCCGAGGTGGTGAGCGAGCCGGCGGTTGGCGCCCTCGAGCGCGGCCGGGGCAGCGGGCGTGCGCAGCGCCCAGTAGGCGTGCAGGTGCCCGGGCGTTCCGGACGCGACGATCATGCTCGGCGGGTGCGCAAAGCGCGCTAGGCGATCGGCCGCGTCGGGAGCGTCGATCTCGACCCATGCGAGGTGCGAGGGCGCAACTGCGTCGCGGCCGCCGGCCCTGCGGGCGCGTAGCGCCACGGCGACGTACACGTCGGTGCGCGGCGAGAGCGCGCGGATCAGCCGCGCGGCGAGATCGAGGCGCTCGGCGGGCACGAATCGTCGCCCCATCCGCCCGCCCGGCCGGGCGTAGCGCACTTCGAGCAGCCGCCCGCGGCGTCGTGGCCCGGCGAGGACCTGAAAGTAGCGCTCGACATCGCCCGCCCGGGCGGCACGCGCTACGCCGGCAGCCGTGATTGCGCTGGAATCAGACGGGAGGGCGCTCATCGCCGCGCCTCCTCGATCCCCGCCGCGGCCGCGCGCGACGGCAGGGACAAGGCCAAGCGCAGTCGCCGGCGCGGCGGCCGGCGCGGCGGAAGCGTTCGACGCCATTGGTCGACCGTGAGTCCTGGCGGGATGTCGCAGTGCTCGTAGGCGAACGACCCGTAGGGCTCGATGGCCGTCGTTCGGGTTGGCTGGGATTGCGGGCTCATGGCTGCTCCTGGGGTGGGGGCTCGGTGAGTCCCGCCCGCCGGCGCTCCAAGCGCCATCGGCTGGATAGCCGCACGGGCCTGTCCGGGCTGCGGCGTTGAAGGAGGTGCCTGGGCGCCGGCGAGAATTGGGCGAGCCGAGTCCCCGACCCCTGGGAATGGGCTGAGAGCCTGGGATCGGTGCGCGGTCATGGGAGCCGGCGGCGGATCGCGTCGAGCGTGGGGCAGACCCATCGCCCGGCGGTGCAACCCGCGCCGAGCCCGCGCAGCTCCTCGATGGTGCTTTGGGCGTTGATCGCGCAGGCACAGTCGCACGCGCGGGGCTTTGCGAGCTCGTCGCCGATCACTGCGGCGCGGCGGCGCGCGGCGCGCTCGAGCTTGGCGAGCCGGGCTCGCTCGAGCGCGCGGGCGCGAACGCGGACCGCCCGGTCGTAGGCCCGGCCGGTGCTGGGGCTCGCGGTCACCGGCCGCGCTCGATCTCGATGCTGTGCCGGCGCTGGGCGTAGCGCCGTACGGCCATGCTGTCGATCCAGTCCTCGCCCGCTGGGGTGTCGGGCATGTGCGGGTGCTCGCGGGTCATCGCCGCGTCGATGACCCCCGCCAGGTACGCGGAGCGGGGCACCTTGCCGCGGGCCTGGTCGATCTCCTCGATCAGCGCGAGCGCGAGCGGGACCTTGACGGCGATCGCCGGGCAGGACTGCTTGAGCACGTCGATCGACTGGCTGGTGGCAGTGGGCTGTGACATGGCGCTCTCCTTCGGTTGAGGGTTGAGTGGCCGCCCGGCTCGGGGCGCCCCTGCTGGGGCGCCCCGCCGGCCTCGTTCGCTACGCGTTCGCGGCGGCTGCGGCGAGCGCTGCGCCTGCGTCCGGATCGTCGTCGTCGTTGTCCTGGCGCTGGCTGCCGTCGAGGAACTCGACGTGGCGGGCGACCACTTCGAGCTTCTGGCGGCCGGTGCCGTCCTCGGCCTTCCACTCGGAGTGCGAGAGGCGACCTTCGACGCCGATCCGTCGGCCGGTGGCGAGGTATTCGGCGCAGACCTCGGCCTGGCGGCCGAACACCGTGATGTCTACGTAGTCGACCACGGGCTCAATCGAGCGTTCTTTCGAGAGCGTGGGCTCATGTTCCTGGTCGAGACGCACCGCCAAGCGCCTGAGCACGTCATCGCCCCCGAGTCGCCACAACTGGCGTTATGGGGATGACTCCGAGGTCGCAAACCGGCCGGCGGCGGGGGGTCATAACCCGCCGTCCCGAGGAGCCGTATACGAACAGCGTACGTACGGTTCTGTGGGAGCCGGGGCGGGCAACCGCCCCGGCTACCCGAGGAGCGCGCGCCGCAAGGAGGAGGTGGTCCTGCGCCTGCTGCGCGGCGAGAGCCTCGACGCGTTGGCCCGCGAGACCGGGCAGGCTGCCGGCACGATCTCCGCGTGGCGGGAAGACTTCCTCGCCGCCGGCCGTGAGGGCCTGAAGTCGCGTCCGGCGCCGGTGGAGGACCGCCGGCTGGCCGAGGCGCAGCGCAAGATCGGCGAGCTCTCGATGGACAACGACATCCTGCGCGGGCTGATCGAGGAGATGGGCCGCCACCCTCGGTCGCCGAGGCGCTGAACGTCTGTGAACGGCTGGAGGCCCCGCTCGCGCGCGTCTGTCGCGTGGCCGGGGTCTCCAGGTCGGCCGTGTGTGAGCAGCGCCGCCGACGCAGCACCTCGGAACCCGCTGCTCCTCCTGCGCGCCGGCGATCTGGGCCGGTCGGCGCGATGCCCGACCCCGAACTGCTGGCCGCGATCCGCGGGAGATCGCTGAGTCGCCGTTCGTCGGCGAGGGCCACAAGAAGATCACGGCCCGGCTACGGCTGCGCGGGATCTGCACGAGCCGCAAGCGGGTGCTGCGGCTGATGCGCGAGGCGGGGCTGCTCGCGCCGACGCCCAGGTCCGCAAGCGCTCGCGGCGCCTGCACACCGGCCGGATCACCACCAGCACGCCCGACGAGCTGTGGGCGACCGACCCCACCGAAGCATGGACTCGCCAGGACGGCCGCTGCGCGGTGTTCGCCATCGTCGACCACTGCACCGGCGAAGCCTGGGTCGACGCCGCACCCAGGATGGATCGGTGGGCTGCCGCCGACCTGCTGCGTGAGGCGATCCTCGACCGGTTCGGCTCCGTTGAGGCCGGTGCCGCCGCCGGGCTGAAGCTCCGCCACGACGGGGGCAGCTGCTTCCGCTCGGCGCATTACCAGGCCGAGATCGATCACCTCGGGCTCGACCGCTCCCCGGCGTTCCACTACGAGCCCGAGACCAACGGCGTGGTCGAGAGTTCATCCAGACGCTCAAGGAGCAGGTGCTCTGGATCGAGCGCTTCGACACCCTCGAGCAGCTCCGCGCCCGCGTCCGCCGGTTCGCCGAGGAATACAACGAGCACTGGCTGCTCGAACGCCACGGCTACCGCACTCCCGTGCCAAGCCCGCCAAGCGCTCCGTCACAACGCCATGGCATGATCGCCGTGTTCACCCACAGGTGTCCGGCGAACCGGGGGCGGAGCAGTCTGGAACCGGCTGAACGTCGTCACCCGCCAGATCGCCGGCATCGAGTGGTGACGTCTCAGGTTCCTTCCTTTTAAATGTCCTTAGGCCGCACGAATGAATTAGTGGGTTTGGCAGGATGTTGGGTTGTGGTGGCGTATCGCGAGGGCATGATCGATGAATCGAAGATTGCGGAGCGGTTTGGGGCGTTGGGTCCGGAGTTGAACGAGCGT
>JAABUZ0100005843.1_pt1 | contig 15796 bp, 13 predicted proteins | sample 5562091 | NCBI WGS metagenome assembly JAABUZ01 (sample SAMN12813069, study PRJNA571459) | rock metagenome | isolation source: Antarctica rocks | place: Antarctica: Victoria Land, Linnaeus Terrace sud | collected 2015-12-21 | reverse complement strand
CGCCTTCGGGGTTGCCGCCCGAGCGGTACCAGACTTGGTCGTCGTCGCCGCCGCAGTCTTCTTCGACGTCGCCGCTGCGCTGTTCCGGGCTGCCGGCTTCTGGCCGGTGCTCGCCTTGGTGGTGGTGGTGGTGGCCCGACGACCCGAGGCCGACGCGCGGCTGACGCTGGGGCGAGCGGACGGCATACCGGCTCGCGCCTTCGCGAGGACCGGTGCGAGGAACTGGCCGGTGTAGGAGGACGCCGTGCCGGCCACGTCCTCCGGTGTCCCCTCGGCGAGCACCTGGCCGCCGCGCTTGCCCCCCTCCGGCCCGAGGTCGACGATCCAGTCGGCGCTCTTGATGACGTCGAGGTTGTGCTCGATGACGATGACCGTGTTGCCCTTCTCGACCAGGCCCTGAAGCACCTCGAGGAGCTTGCGGATGTCCTCGAAGTGCAGGCCCGTCGTCGGCTCGTCGAGGACGTAGATCGTCCGTCCGGTCGACCGCTTCTGCAGCTCGGTCGCGAGCTTGACCCGCTGCGCCTCGCCACCCGACAGCGTCGGGGCCGGCTGACCGAGGCGCACGTAGCCGAGCCCGACGTCGTTGAGCGTCCGGAGGTGCCTCGAGATGGCCGGGACGGCGGCGAAGAAGTCTGCCGCCTCCTCGATCGGCATGTCGAGGACGTCGGCGATCGTCCGGCCCTTGAAGTGCACCTCGAGCGTCTCGCGGTTGTAGCGGGCGCCGTGGCACACCTCGCACGGGACGTAGACGTCCGGGAGGAAGTTCATCTCGATCTTGATCGTGCCGTCGCCGCTGCAGTTGTCGCAGCGACCGCCCTTGACGTTGAAGGAGAACCGCCCCGGCAGGTAGCCGCGGACCTTGGCCTCGGTCGTCTCGGCGAACAGCTTGCGCATGCTGTCGAAGACCCCGGTGTAGGTCGCCGGGTTGGAGCGCGGTGTCCGGCCGATAGGTCCTTGGTCGACATGGACGACCTTGTCGAGGTGCTCGAGGCCGGTCACCGTCTTGTGCCGGCCTGGCACATGGCGGGCGCCGTTGAGCTTGTTGGCCAGGACGTTGTAGAGGATGTCGTTGACCAGTGTCGACTTGCCCGAGCCGGAGACCCCGGTCACCGCGACGAGGTTGCCGAGCGGGAACGCCACGTCGACGCCGTCGAGGTTGTTCTCGCGCGCCCCCACGACGGTGACCTCCCGGCCGTCCTGGGGTCGGCGGACCGGCGGGATGCTGATCTCGCGACGGCCGGAGAGGTACTGCCCGGTGATCGAGTCCGGGTGGTCGAGCAGTCCCTGGACCGTGCCGCAGTGGACGACCTCGCCGCCGTGCTCCCCTGCACCGGGACCGATGTCGACGACCCAGTCGGACGCCGCGATGGTGTCCTCGTCGTGCTCGACGATGATGAGGGTGTTGCCGAGGTCGCGCAGCCGGGTCAGCGTCTCGATGAGCCGGTGGTTGTCGCGCTGGTGCAGCCCGATGGACGGTTCGTCGAGGACGTAGAGCACGCCGACGAGGCCGGAGCCGATCTGGGTGGCGAGCCGGATCCGCTGGGCCTCCCCGCCGGACAGCGTCCCTGCCGGGCGGTCGAGCGAGAGGTAGTCGAGCCCGACGTCCAGCAGGAAGCCCAGCCGGGCCTCGATCTCCTTGATCACCCGCTCGGCGATCTGACGCTCACGGGCCGAGAAATCGACGTCCTGGAGGAAGTCGGCGCACTCATTGATCGCCAGCGCGCAGATCTCGGAGATGTTCTTGCCGCCCACGTGCACCGCGAGGATCTCCGGCTTGAGCCGGGCGCCGTGGCACTGCGGGCACGGCACCTCACGCATGTAGCCCTCGTAGCGCTCCCGGCTCCACTCGGAGTCGGTCTCGGAGTGACGTCGCCGGACGAAGGGGACGACCCCCTCGAACCCCGTCGTGTAGGACCGGTCGCGCCCGTAGCGGTTGCGGTACCTGACGTGGACCTTGTAGTTCTCGCCGTGGAGCAGCGCCTCCTTGGCCCGCTCGGGCAGCGACTTCCACGGAGCGTCCATCGAGAACGTGAGGTCCTCGGCCAGGGCGGTCATGACCCGTTGGAAGTACTCTGCCGATCCCGACCCCTGCGCCCACGGCGCGATGGCGCCCTCGTTGATCGACAGGTCGTCGTCCGGGACGAGCAGCTCCGGGTCGACCTCCAGCTCGGTGCCGATGCCGGTGCACTTCGGGCAGGCGCCGAACGGCGAGTTGAAGGAGAACGAGCGCGGCTCGATCTCGTCGATGGCGAGGGGATGGTCGTTGGGGCAGGCCATCTTCTCGGAGAAGCGGCGCTCCCTGACCGCGTCCCGGTCTGCCGGGTCGACGTCGACGAAGTCGACGAGGACCACGCCACCGGCCAGCCGCAGCGCCGTCTCGACGGAGTCGGTGAGACGGCGCCTGGCGCCGGTGTCGTTGCCCTTGGCGACGAGGCGGTCGACGACGACGTGGATGGTGTGCTTGACCTGCTTCTCGAGCTTGGGGGGCTCCGAGAGGGAGACCACCTCGCCGTCGACCTGGGCCCTCGAGAAGCCCTTGGTCTGCAGCTCGGCGAACAGGTCGACGTACTCCCCCTTGCGGGCCCGGACGACCGGCGCGAGGACCTGGAAGCGGGTGCGGTCGGGCAGCTCGAGGAGCCGGTCGACGATCTGCTGGGGTGACTGGCGGGTGATCGCCTCACCGCAGACGGGGCAGTGCGGCCGGCCGGCGCGGGCGAACAGCAGGCGGAGGTAGTCGTAGACCTCGGTGATCGTGCCGACCGTCGAGCGCGGGTTGCGGTTGGTCGACTTCTGGTCGATGGAGACCGCCGGGGACAGGCCCTCGATGAAGTCGACGTCGGGCTTGTCCATCTGGCCCAGGAACTGTCGGGCGTAGGCCGAGAGGGACTCGACGTAGCGGCGCTGTCCCTCGGCGAAGATCGTGTCGAACGCCAGCGACGACTTGCCCGAGCCGGACAGCCCGGTGAAGCAGATGAGGCTGTCTCGGGGCAGCTCGACGGAGATGTCCTTGAGGTTGTGTTCGCGTGCTCCCCGGACGATGAGCGAGTCGTGGCCGGGGCGGGACGTGGTGGGGGTGCGGGGGGACGCAGAAGTCACGGTCCCAACCATAAGCGGGACCGCCGACAACGTCTCAATCATGCTGGCGGAGGGTCGCTCGGGCACTCGGGACCCCGGGGACATCCATCGCCAGCGGGTCGGGTGAGACCTGTGGGACCGATGTGGACGGCATACCCTCGTCCCATGGCCGACCTCCCGCACACCGCCATCGAGGACTACGCCGTCATCGGCGACATGGAGACCTGCGCGCTGGTCAACCGCGACGGGTCGGTCGACTGGCTGTGCCTGCCTCGCTTCGACTCCCCTTCCTCGTTCACGGCCGTCCTCGGCAGCCCGGACAACGGTCGGTGGCTCATCGGCCCGCAGGACGTGGCCCGGGCGTCACGACGCTACGTCGGATCCTCCTTCGTACTCGAGACGACCCACGAGACCGATAGCGGTGTCGTGCGCGTCACCGACGCGATGCCGACCGGCGACGGCCGGGCGGACATCGTCCGGGTCGTCGAGGGCGTCAGCGGGACGGTCCGGATGGAGCACGAGTGGGTCGTCCGGTTCGGGTACGGGAAGGTCACGCCGTGGGTCAGCCGAGACGTCGGGCCCGGCGGCCCGGACGACAGGCTCATCACCGCGGTGGCCGGCCCCGACATGCTCGTCCTGCGCGGCGACCGGCTCCCGAAGGCCGCGGACGGGCGCCACTGCGACGTGTTCGACGTCTCGGGGGGGAGACTCTCACGTTCTCGACGACATGGCTCCCCTCGCACCTGCCCGTGCCCGCGGCCCCCGACATCGCACAGGCCATCGAGACCTCCCAGGAGCAGTGGCAGGAGTGGGCCGACCGCTGCCCATACGACGGCCCTCACCGCGACGCGGTGATCCGCTCGCTCCTCGTCCTGCGCCTGCTGACCCATCGCCAGACCGGCGGTATCGTCGCTGCACCGACGACGAGCCTGCCCGAGGACTTCGGCGGACAGCGCAACTGGGACTACCGCTACTGCTGGCTGCGCGACGCCTCCCTGACCCTCGAGGCGCTGCTCGGCTCGGGGTTCGTCGAGGAGACCTTGCTGTGGCGACGCTGGCTGATCCGTGCCGTCGCAGGCGACCCGCAGGACATGCAGATCATGTATGCCGTGGACGGCGCCCGCGAGCTGCCGGAGCGCCAGCTGGACCACCTCGAAGGGTATGCCGGGTCGAAGCCGGTCCGGGTCGGCAACGGCGCGGTGGAGCAGCGCCAGACCGACGTCCTCGGCGAGGTGATGATGGCGCTCGCCCTCGGCCGCGACCTCGGCCTCGAGGAGTCGCCGCGTTCCTGGGCGATCCAGTGCGCCCTCGTCGACGAGCTCGCCGAGCGCTGGGACGAGCCGGACAACGGGCTGTGGGAGATCCGTGGGCCCCTGCGGCACTTCACCCACTCCCGGGTCATGGTGTGGGCCGCCTTCGACCGGGCGATTGCCGGCGTCGAGGACCACGGCCTGGGGGCCCGGTCGAGCGGTGGCGGGCGCTGCGCGACCAGGTGCGCGAGGAGGTCCTCGCCAAGGGGTTCGACGCCAGGCGCAACACCTTCACCCAGCACTACGACACGAGCGAGGTCGACGCGTCCTTGCTCCTCATCCCGGTGTGCGGGTTCCTTCCGGCCGATGACCCGCGCGTCCTGGGCACGATCGCCGCGGTCGAGGCCGACCTCATGTGCGACGGTCTCCTGCTGCGTTACAGGACGCATACGGGGGTCGACGGGCTGTCCGGCGACGAGCACCCGTTCCTGGCGTGCTCGTTCTGGCTGGTCCAGGCCTATGCCCTCGCCGGGATGCGGGACAAGGCGGAGGCTCTGATGACGCGGCTCGTCGGCCTCGTCAACGACGTGGGCCTGCTCGCCGAGGAGTACGACCCGGCGAACCGGCGGATGGTCGGGAACTTCCCGCAGGCGTTCTCCCACCTCACCCTCATCGGTGCGGCTCACGCCCTCGCCGGCCTCACTACAGTGAAGGCATGACCGACGCCCCGCGCAGCCTGTCCGACGCCCCGCGCAGCCTGTCCGACGACCGCGACGCCGTGGAGGCACAGACCCGGCAGCTTCTCGAGACGGTCCGCCTGCTGCCACCCGACTCCATCGGTGACCCGAGCCTCTGCCCCGGATGGACCCGGGGGCACGTCCTGAGCCACATCGCCCGCAACGCCGACGGCCTCGTCAACCTCGCGACCGCCGTGACCACGGGGCAGCACCTCCCCATGTACGCCAGCCCGGAGGCCCGCGACGCCGACATCGAGGCGGGCTCCGGGCGGCCGCTCGCAGAACAGCTGGCCGACCTCGAGGCAGGCGCACAGCGGTGGCGCGAGGCCGCGGCGCTCCTCGGGGAGGAACACGCGGAGGTCCGCGTCGAGTCGAGGGGCGGGGCGACGGTCCGGGGCGGCTACCTGCCGTTCATGCGGCTGCGTGAGCTCGTCTTCCACCACGTCGACCTTCGCGCCGGGTTCTCCTTCGCCGACGTCGACGACGACGTCCTCAAGGCCTTCCTCGAGGACGAGGTGAAGCGGCTCAGCCGCAACGCCGAGACCCCCTCCATGACGATCCGCACCGACGAGGGCGAGGCCTGGTCGATCGGCGACGGCCAGCCCACCGTCTCTGGGTCGCGCGCGGCGGTCCTCGGCTGGCTGACCCGAGGGCTGACCGACGGGGTCATCGGCGACCTCCCGACGCTGCCGTTCGGCGGCTGACGTGTATGCCGGCACGGTCACCCCGGGTGGCCCCAGCGAGGTTCGCGAGCTGGACACCCTGACGATCCGCAAGTGCAGCGTCTCCTCGATGGACAACAACGCCTACCTGTTGACCTGCAAGGCAACCGGCGCGCAGCTGCTCATCGACGCCGCCGACGATGCGCCCCGGCTCCGGCGACTCGTGGCCGAGGGCACCGGGTCCCTCGACGTCGTCGTCACGACGCACCAGCACTGGGACCACGTGCGCGCCCTCAAGGAGCTCGTCGCCGCCACCGGGGCGTCAACCGCCTCGGGCGCCGAGGACGCCGACGCGCTGCCGGTGCCCGTCGACACGCGACTGGGCCAGGGCGACCACGTCCGGTTCGGCGACGTGACCCTTGACGTCGTGCTGCTGCGCGGCCACACGCCCGGGTCGGTGGCACTGGCGTATCCGGACCCGGCCGGCCACTCGCACCTGTGGACCGGCGATGCCCTCTTCCCCGGCGGCGTGGGCGGGACGTCGGGTGACGGGCAGAGCTTCGAGTCGCTCCTCGCCGACGTCACCGAGCGGGTCTTCGACGTCTACGACGACGCGACGTGGGTCTACCCGGGGCACGGCCCCGACACGACGCTCGGCGTCGAGCGGCCGCACCTCGACGAGTGGCGAGCCCGCGGCTGGTAGGACGACCGCGACCGCCGCGGCCAAGATCTCAGTAGGAAGCATGAACCAGCCGGCACAGCCGACACAGCCGCGGATCACCCTCGGCGAGATCGCGTTCGACAGCGCCCACCTGGAGCGTGACTCGACGTTCTGGGCGGAGCTCCTCGGGCGACGCTGCTCCAGCCGGCGGACGGGCCTGACGCCGCGAAGGAGCACGGCTTCGTCGTGTACGCCGACCCCTCCGGTCACCCGTTCTGCCTCTGCTGGTGACTTGGTGCGCTCCTGACCCGGGCGCGCCGGTGCCAGCTCACCCGTCGCTGCGGGAACCCGCGCCACCCGGCATACGGACGCGGGTAGGGCGGTTGTCAACGCGCACGACCAGAGACTGACCCAATATCCCCAAATCACATGACAAATGCTGATCTGTTGCAAACCTGTGCCTTACGGCTCCATCGCTCGTCGGGCCGTTCTGTTCGGCCCTGTATCTGTTCGGCCCTGGTTCTGTTCGGCCCTGTCAGAGCAACGTTTCAAGGAGCTGTCAGCGAATGTATGGAAAGCCCATTCCCCCGGTCACTGCTGCGGGTGCACTGGCTGCCACCGGCATCTATGCCGGAAGCGCCGTGATGATTGGGATCGTCGCCCTGATCCTCGGCGTCGTGCTCGTCCGCGTCGCCTACTTCCGGCGGCAAGCCCGGGACACGAAGTGACCGAGCCGGTTGCGAGACCCGGCGCGAACGTCCGGATCGACGCCGGCCGCCTGGCGGCCATGGTGTTGCTCGTCGGTGCCGCGGGCGCCTTGGTGGTGTTCCAGCAGGGATACCGGAACCTCGAGGCCGTGCTCGCCTCGCATCTCTTCGCTGGCGGCGATATCCGCACCTTCGCGGGCGGCGACTCGGCGATCGTCGTCTTCCGACTGGGTGAGACCCGGGCCTTCGGTCTGGAGATCACCCCCGAGTGCACGTCGGCCTTCCTCATCGCCCCCTTTGCCGTGCTCGGCGCGGCCATGCTCCTGCGCCGACGGATCCGACCAGGACGCGTCCTGCTCGGCGTGGGGCTGGTGGCGCTGCTGCTCGTCATCGCGAACCAGCTGCGGGTCGCTATGATCGCCGGCCTGATCAACGGATACGGGCTGGAGCAGGGCTACCAGTGGGGTCACCTGGTCCTCGGCTCGCTCCTCAGCATCGTCTTCATCGGGCTCAGTGCGGTTCTCCTCATCTATGTCGTCACCTCCGGGCATGTCGGTCGAGACGTGGTGCCAGCCGATGCCTGACCAGCTGTTCGTCGGCATCGGGGTAGCCCAGGGGGTTTCCCTGTTGCTGGGAGTCACCTTCATCAGTTATGTCGTGACGATCATGGTTCCGTACCTGCGCCGGAAGTCTCGACCCGTTGGTGACGCGGCTGACTTCGACTGGCACCTGTTCATCCCGGCCCGCGACGAGGCTGCGGTGATCGGTCCTACCGTCGATTACCTGCGGACGCGGTTTCCCCGCGCACACATCTGGGTCGTCGACGACGCGAGCCGGGACGCGACGGCGCAAATTATTGGCAGACGAGTCGCGTCGGACGATCACGTCCACATCGTGAGCCGACACCTCCCCGAGGCGCGATTGGGCAAGGGAGAAGCGCTCAACAGCGCCTACGAGGCACTCGACAGCTACCTCGCCGCTCATGTTGACCGTGCCAAGGTCATCGTGGGTGTCCTCGACGCTGACGGTCTTCCGGCCGACAACTGCCTTGACGTGATAGCAGCCGACCACCTCTTCGGCAGGTCCGACGTCGGGGCCGTGCAGATCTCTGTCCGGATGATCAACCGTGACGACGGCCGGCCGTATCCCAATGGGAGCCGGAGCGCCAACTTCCTCGGCCGGCTGCTCGTGAGGATGCAAGACGTGGAGTTTCGCGCTCCGATCGCCGCCGTCCAGATGATCCGTCAGCGCACCAGGACGGTCGGGCTCGGGGGGGACGGCCAGTTCGCGCGCTTGTCGGCGCTTGACGCGGTTGCTGGAGTCGACGGGCGGCCTTGGCACGGATCGCTCCTCGAGGACTACGAGCTGGGGCTGCACCTGCTCATCGCCGGCTACCAGAACGAGTTCACGATGGACACCCTCGTCGACCAGGAGGGGCTTCCGAGCCTTCGCCGGCTGTTGACCCAGCGAACCCGCTGGGGCCAGGGGACGATGCAGTGCGGCGCCTATCTGCCGAAAATCTGGTCATCACCGAAGATCAGCACCTTGGGCGCTTTCGAGGCGAGCTACTACCTGATCCAGCCCTGGCTGCAGCTTCTCGGAACGGTGCTCTACCCCATCCCTCTCCTGGTGCTCGCCTACAACATCCATAGTGCCCCCGAGGTGATGGCCACATTCCTCGTCCACGGCGGCTGGTTGCTCATCGTCCTCTATGTGATCTTCGGCCTCTTGCCGTTTGTCATGTGGGGCCCCCTCTACGCCCGACGCTGTGAACGCGGCATCGGGATGCTTCGGGCGCTCGGCCTCGGCCTCGCCTACTCGCTGTTCATCATTACGTTCTACATCACCTCGTGGCGCGCCTTCTTCCGCATCCTCGGCGGTCGCCGAGGGTGGGCCAAGACCCGCCGCAACACCGACATCCAGCCAGGACCCGTCGCGCTCGAAGCATAACTATGCACGGAAAGGATCGACATGTTCAACTTCTTCAAGCGGGGCGGACGCTTAATGCTTGTCCTCGTTATGGCTGGGGTCGCCTTGATTGGCCTCGCCAGCCCTGCCTCGGCTTCCACAGGCCGGCACAACACCTCCACGGGCATCGTCGGGGCTGGTGTGCTCACATTCGGTCCATTCTCGGCGAGCAACTTCCCCGACGGGCCACAGTCCAACAGCACCCTCAGCGCCAGCGTCGCGGGCCTCCTGTCCAGTGGCGCCATCAACACAAAGGCGGGCCCAACCACAGCGTCGGCGAGCGTCGTCGGCCTGTCGGTGACGCTCTCGCCGTTGGCCACTCTGGCCGCGACGGCGGTCAGCTCGAAGTGCTCGTACGACAGCACAACCATGACGCTCACCGGTAGCTCGTCGATCGCCGGCGGCACCATCACCGTTGCCGGATTGCCGACGATCCAGTTGGCTACCTCGCCGGCGAAGAACACCCAGATCAAGGTCAAGGCTCCCATCACTGGTGCGACGATCGCCTCGGTCGTGTTGAACCGTCAGACGACCAACCCTGATGGCAGCCTGACTGTCGACGCGATCTTCGTCACGCTGTTGAACGGCCAGACCATCGCCGTCGCCTCATCGACCTGCCAGGCGGCAGTGCTCGCCATTCCGGTCATCGCACCGGCATTCGCCCTAGGCACCGGTGCCGTCGCCGTCGTGGGCCTGCCGGTCCTCGGCTTCTTCCTCTACCGTCGCCGTCAGACCTCGGCTGCCATCGCCCGGGCCTGACCGGCATCACCCGGGAACGCGCCAGAAACAGGCGCGGTTTCCACCCGAACAGCGCAGGAGCCCCATCGGCTCCCGCGCTGTTCGCCGTCCTCAACGAGGGGCGAAGTCGGCCATCCGCGTCCCCACACCGAGCAGCTCGCCGATCGCCGCAGCGCAGCGCGGGGCCGCCAGGCCGTCACCGTAGGGGTTCACCGCGTTGGCCATGGCCGCGTAGGCCTCCGGGTCCTCGAACAGCCTCAGCGTCTCGCCGGTGATGGTGCCGGTTTCCGTGCCGACGAGGCGTACCGTGCCGGCCTCGACCGCCTCGGGGCGCTCGGTGGTGTCGCGCATGACCAGCACTGGCTTTCCCAGGCTGGGTGCTTCCTCCTGGACCCCACCGGAGTCGGTGAGGACGACGTGGGAGGCGGACAGGACGTGGGCGAACTCGTCGTAGCTGAGCGGCTCGGTGAGCAGGACGTTGTCGAGGTCGCGCAGGCGCGGCTCGATGAGCCCGCGCACAACGGGGTTGAGGTGCATGGGCAGGACCACCTGCACGTCCGGCCGCCGCTGGGAGATGACGCGAATCGCCTGCATCGCAGCGGCCATCTTCTCGCCCCACGACTCGCGGCGGTGGCTGGTGACCAGCAGGATGGGTCGGCCCCCGGCGACGACCCTTGCCACGTCCGGGTCGGCGAAGGTCACCTGCCTTGACATGGTCGTGTGCAACGCGTCGATGACCGTGTTCCCGGTCACGGCGATCGTTGCGGGGTCGATGCCCTCCCGCTCGAGGTTTCTGCGGGAGGTGGCCGTCGGCGCCAGGTGAAGCGCGGCGAGGGGCGCTGTGAGGCGTCGGTTCACCTCCTCCGGGAAAGGCGCGTAGATGTCCCCCGTTCGCAGCCCGGCCTCGAGGTGGACGACCGGGATCCGCTGGTAGAAGGCGGCCAGCGCGGCACTGAACGCGCTGCTCGTGTCGCCCTGCACCACGACGAGGTTCGGCCGATCGCTCTCCAGCAGCACGCTCGTGGCGACCAGCACCGTCGCGGCGATCTGCGCGAGGCTCGAGCCGGGGGACATGAGGTCGAGGTCGTGCTGCGGCGTGATGCCGAACGACGCGTGCACCTGGTCGAGCATCTCGCGGTGCTGTCCGGTCACGGCAACGACCGGCTCGAGTCCATCGTTGTCGCGCAGCGCGCCGATCAGCGGCGCCATCTTGATGGCTTCCGGCCGGGTGCCGTAGATGGTCATCACGCGATACATGCGTCTCCTCAGGATCCACGTCGTGGGAACAGTAGCGAAGCCGCCCCGGGACCGGTCAGTGCAGCAGCCGGCCGGCGAGCTCACCGATCGCCGCGAAGCTGGCGAGGACACCGGTCCCCCGGTCACGCTCGCCATCATCCAGGTCCGTGGCCACGACGGCCACGACAACCCATCGCGGCCCGCGCTCGAGCAGGGCGACGTCGGCGCGCACCCCGAAGAGGTCGCCGGTCTTCGAGGCGACGGTGATCGTCTCGGGCAGGTAGGCCGGGAGGCCGTCCCGCAGCTGCTGGGTCCGAAGGATCTCCAGCGCGGTCCTGGTGTGCGCCTCGTCGAGCAGGCGCCCCTCGCGCAGCGCGACGAGGACCGCCGCCAGGTCACTGGCAGAGGTCTCGTTCTGCAGACCTCGCTCGGCAGCGGCGAAGTCCATCATCCTGCGCCGCAGCCGGGTATGCCGGGTGGGCACCTTCTCCAGCAGCTCACCGACCCGCTCCATGCCGACGATGTCGAGCACGACGTTCGTCGCGTCGTTGTCACTCAGCGCGATCATCAGCGACAGGAGCTCCCCGAGCGGCAGCCGGGTCACCGACGGCAGCAGGCAGAGCGGACCCGAGCCGCCGACGCGGTCGACCGGTATGTCGACGAGGTCCGCCAGCTGGAGGTCGCCGGCCTGCACAGCGGCCAGCGCGGCCAGCAGCACGGGCACCTTGATCGTGCTCGCCGACGGGACGACACGCTCTGCGTGGTGCTGCCAGCTCCACCCGTGGTCAGCGGTCACCACGGCGCTGAGTCGGCCGGCAGCCGAGGCCACGATCCCGTCGAGCTGCGCTGCGACATCCCTCCCGTGCCCAACGTTCATGGCAGAAGTATGGCCGCAGCTGCTCTCACCTCCAGTCCGTCGCCGAGGATGGCAGCTGAACCGCCCACGGCGTGGAGTTCGAGCCCGTGGCGTTCACCGTCGACAACGAGCAGGTGGCGGTGCGGCTCACCAAGGTCTGACGTGTGAGGATGTCGTGGGTGCAGCCGATGCGAGTCAACGTCCCTGTCACCACGTTGTGGGCCGCCCCGGACCGGCCGCGGGACGTCGACGCCCTCGCCATCGCCGACTCCCCCGACATGGTCGGCTGGCTCGCCGCGCTGGACGAGCATCCCGATGACGCCGCGGACGGCAACGGTCGACAGGGCCTGCACGGCCGGGTCGAGACCCAGCTCCTCGCCGGCGAGCCGGTGCTCGTCATCGCAGCGCCCGCGGATACACCCGACTGGGTGCAGGTGGTCTGTCCCTGGCAGCCCAGCGAGCACGACCCGCGCGGCTACCCCGGATGGCTGCGGCGGCCCCACCTCATCAACGACGACACGCGGGCGCGCGGCGAGGGCCCCGAGGACGAGTCGTGGGCCCTGACGGCGGACGAGGTGGAGCAGCCCGTCCTCGCCCTGGCCCGGCGCCACCTGGGCCTGGCCTACCTGTGGGGCGGGATGTCACCGCTCGGTCTCGACTGTTCCGGCCTCGTGCACCTGATCCACCGCGAGCTCGGCGTGGTGGTCCCTCGGGACGCCAACACCCAGGAGACGGCCTCGATACGGGTCGACCTCGACGAGGTCATGCCCGGTGACCTCTACTTCTTCGCTCATCCCGGCGAGGCCACCCACCACGTCGGCATCGTGACGGAACCCGGGTCGATGGTCCATGCGCCGGAGGCCGGCCGGGGCATCGTTGAGGAGCCGTTGGACGCCAAGCGGCAGGCGACGCTCACCGGAGCGGGACGGTTGACCAGCACGCGGTCATGACACGCGACGAGCTCCGCACCGACTGCCGGTGCGTCGTTCGCGACGACGGTTGATCGTGTGGGATGATCGACCTGAACTCGGAGGGGAGTATCCCCGACATGCGGCGTCCTCGTCATCACGGCGCTTTGGCCCTCGGGTCGAAGAGCCCGGGGAGCCGGTCCGCCCCGCGGACGGGAGAGACCTCCGGCCACTGCTGACGCACTGTGACCGGAAGGCTCTGAAACCGTGGACGTCTCTCCGTGGCTCTGGTGGACCACCGTCGGCCTGCTCACCCTCTTCCTGCTCGGGGACATCATCCTCATCGGGCGGCGGCCGCACGTGCCGACGCTGCGCGAGTGCGCCGTCAACCTCGCCTTCTACGTCGGGCTCGCCGTCCTCTTCGGGCTGGGCGTCTGGCTCTTCTCGGGAGCCCAGTACGCCGGTGAGTACTTCGCCGGCTGGCTGACCGAGTACTCCCTCTCGGTCGACAACCTCTTCGTCTTCCTCCTGATCATGGCGAAGTTCCGCGTCCCGGAGCGGCTCCAGCAGTCGGCCCTGCTCATCGGCATCGTCATCGCGATCGTCCTGCGTGGGATCTTCATCGCGGCCGGCGCCGCCGTCATCAACGAGTACGCGTGGGTGTTCTACCTCTTCGGCGCCTTCCTCATCTACACCGCCGTCAAGCTCAGCCGCCAGGGCAGCGACGACGAGGAGGAGTTCGAGGAGAACCGACTCCTCAAGTGGGTCGAGCGACGGTTCCCGGCCACGAAGGACTACCGGGGTGCCAACCTGACGACGGTGCAGAAGGGAAAGCGGCTCATGACCCCGATGTTCGTCGTCATCCTCGCGCTCGGGACGACGGACCTGCTCTTCGCCCTCGACTCGATCCCGGCGATCTACGGCCTGACCAAGGAGCCGTACCTCGTCCTCACGGCGAACATCTTCGCCCTCATGGGTCTGCGCCAGCTGTACTTCCTCATCGGCGGCCTGCTCAAGAAGCTGGTCTACCTCAGCATCGGCCTGGCCGTCCTGCTGGCCTTCATCGGCGTCAAGCTCATCCTGCACGCCCTGCACGAGAACAACCTGCCGTTCGTCAACGGTGGCCGGCCCCTCGACGTCTACGAGGTCCCGATCAGCGTGTCCCTCGGCGCGATCGTCGGGATCCTCGCCGTCACCACCGTGGCGAGCCTGGTCAGGTCGGCCCACGACCGCAGGTCCCCGCGGGACGAGGAGAAGATGGTGGCCCAGGGCGATCCGGACCACCCGCTCCTCTGACCCGTCGTCGGCCCTACACCTCGTCCGGTGCGGGCAGCGATGATGCGTCACGCAACGGCGAGAGCCAACCGAACACCACGGCAACCACGGCGCAGCACACCATCGTCAGCATCGCGGTTCGGACACCGACCACCTGGGCGAGGGCACCGGCCGCGGTTGCCCCGACGGTCCAGCCGAGACCCCAGGAGAGCATGCGCGCGGCCGTGTTGACCCGACTGAGGAGATGTTCGGGGGTGACCTCCTGGCGGTAGTTCAGCGCGTTGATGATGACGAGCTGGTAGGCGAGCCCCCAGAAGGCCATCAGCGCGCTCGCGACGAGCCAGTGGGTCGAGGAGGCGACCGCGATGCCGGCCACCGCCGACACGGGCATGGCCAGCAGCGTCACCCGGGCGGCGCCCACCCGGCGCAGCAGCCGTGGAGTCATCGCTGAGGCGGCGATGCCGCCGATGCCCCAGACGCTGTAGAGCACGCCGAACCTCCACCCCGAGGTGCCGATGTGCAGCACCCGGTCGGCCCATGGGACGACCAGCGCCATGAACCCGGCTCCGGCGACGGACTGCAGCGCGCCGACGATGGTGTTGGACCGCACCCGCGCATGCCCCCAGAGGAAGCGCGTGCCATCGACGACATCCGCCCACACCCCCCGCGGGCGAAGGGGCGGCCCGGGTCCCCGGGTCACCGAGAGGGCGCGACCGATCGACCTCACGAGCATTGCCGAGACCGCATAGCTCAGCGCGTCGACGGCCAGCAGGTCAGCGGGGTGCAGCACGGCCAGCAGCGCCCCCGCGGCAGCCGGCATGAGCAGGTCGAGCACGCCCCCGAACCCCCAGATGGCCGCGTTCGCCTCGCCGACCCGGGCGCGACCGACGAGCACCGACAGGGCACCGAAGTTTGCGCCGTCGAAGAAGGTGAAGAGCAGCTGGGCGCAGAAGGCGGCGACGAGGACGTGCGGGACGGTGAGCACACCCAGCCACCACGCGAGCGGGACCGAACCGACGACGAGGACGTTGAGCAGGTCCGCCACGACCATGACCCGCTTGCGGTCCAGCCGGTCGGCCAGCGCTCCGGCCAGCAGGCCGACCACGAGGTAGGGCAGCGCCTCGAGCGTTGTCGTCAGCGCGGTCAGCCCCGGAGAGGCGGTCAGCCGGTAGATCAGGACGGGCATCGCCACAGCGGTGACGATGGACCCGGACAGCGACGCGATCCGGGCCGCCCAGTAGCGCCGGAAGTCCGCGTCGTCGCGCAGCCGGCCGGTCAGGGTGCTCGTCACGGGTCCACTCTCACTGCTCATCTGCGCTCGAGGTCAGTCCGTCACGAGCCCGTTGCGGCGACAGGGTCGACGGCGGCCCGGCCGCCCAGCACGAGGGCACTGGCGCCGACGACGAGGGCCATCCCGACCAGCTGCCCGGCGTTGAGCCGCTGCTGGAGGATGAGGAGCCCGGCCAGTGCCGCGACCGCGGGCTCGAGGCTGAGCAGGATGCCGAAGACCCTGGCGCTGAGCCGCCGGAGGGCGAGCAGCTCGAACGAGTAGGGAAGCACCGACGAGAGCACGGCGATGCCCAGCCCCTTGAGCAGCACGCCGCCGGACCACTCCCCCACCGACGAGAGCCCGAACGGGGTGACCAGCACCGTGGCGACGACCATCGCCAGGGCCAGCCCGTCGAGCTGCGAGAACGCGGCTCCCGTGCGGGCCGACAGGACG
>JAABUZ0100005842.1_pt1 | contig 15796 bp, 15 predicted proteins | sample 5562091 | NCBI WGS metagenome assembly JAABUZ01 (sample SAMN12813069, study PRJNA571459) | rock metagenome | isolation source: Antarctica rocks | place: Antarctica: Victoria Land, Linnaeus Terrace sud | collected 2015-12-21 | reverse complement strand
GCGACCGTGATGCGCGACGGCGTCCTGGTCGGGTACGTGCCGATCGTGGCCGACAGCGCCGGACTCGACGACCAGGCAACCGTCAAGGTCATCGCCCGCACCGACTACGACGCACCGCACGGGCAGCCCCGCGAACGCGCCCTGCCGCTTGGACCAGCCAAGCCGACGCGACGCGGCCTGCTGGCCCGGGCGCTGGAAGGCTTTCGCTGAGGCCGAGCCAAGGACGCTGTTGTGCCGACAGGGCTGGTAGCCGTCACCCACCAGGTCCTGCTCGTCGATGTCCAGCGCCTCGCGCACGTGCCGATCGGTCAGTTCGAGCAGTGGCCACAGGCGCAGGCGCGGCCCGAAGTGCCAGAACTAACCGCAGGTACGGCTCCTTGGGCGGATTATGAATAAGTAGAACTATCAGCGCCGGGTACGCCGGGAAGGACGGACGTACACGGGTAGCGGCAGGCGGGGCTGCCCGCCCGACCACGCGAGGAGGCGGCGTTGTACGCGGCAGTCGGCGAGAGGCTAGGCGGCGTTATCAACATCCGTGGGAACCAACGCATGGGACTCTCCGTCCATGGCTATGAAGGGGCTTCGTGGAGGACTGCTGGGACTGGCGGTTGGGCTTGTTCTGGCAGCAGTTGTCTACGCGGTGGTCAAGCCCGGACCCTGCTCTGAGACGGCGGTGTGCATCTTCGACACAATCCGTAGGGCGTGTCGCCCAGGCCCCTGTGAGTCGCGGACTAACCACGTCGGCGTCCTCGTCCTGATCGCGGCGGCTTCGGCTGCAGCAGGCGTTGGCATCTTTCTGTTGCGGGAAGCGCGGAGCCGACGTTAGCGGTGCTCCTGATCGTGAGGAGGAGGCGTTCTGAACGATGGCTCAGTCGGAGTTACGCTCGGGCCCATGACGCTCTCCGAAGGGACCGACGAAGCACCCGCCCGGCGCTGCGCTCGGTGCGGAGGGCGGGAGAGACGGCTCCATGCCGAGGCGGCCGACTCCGGTAACAGCCAGGCTGGAAGCAGCTACGTGAAAGCCGAGTGGCGATGCCCGACCTGTCGGGTGGTCCGCGTCGAGGTCTCAACCTCAACGTGGCTGTCCGCCACAGCGAGTGTCGTCGATTCCGACGACGCATAGCTGCTGGTCCTTACCGCCATCACACGGCGCTACATGCTGTCGGGGACCCGGCACTACCGTGCGTGCATGGCCATCACAACGGGTGGTGTCTTGGGGGAGCACGGGTCGCCCGGACGCGCTCTAAAAGCGGTGATGCAGCAGATTCCGCGGTTCGCTCCCAGGCGAACGGATGATGAGTACGTCGTTGACCTCCGGTTCTTCACATGGTCAGAAGGACTAGGGCCGCCCCCTCCCGGCAGCCCTGACGCCCCAGGAGTGAGCCCGTGGATGGTCGGCCGAAAGCAACGCCGCTTCATCGTGAAGGTCGCGCTTCCGCCGGGGCTTCAGGACGAAGCCTCGGTGGCGCGGTGGCTGGTGCCGTCGCTTGCAGAAGTTGCCGGACTTTGCCGCCAGTACCTCCCGACGAAACCGCGGGAGTACCCCGCTGAGGCTCTCGCCCAGGAGGTCGAGGCGCTTGCCGAACACCTCCTGCAATCGTCGCTGGACGAAGGGGTAAGTGGCCAACGCAATCGTTGAGAAGTGCCGTTGGCCATGATCACGGCCACGGTGCTGGGCCTCGCTCCGGAGGCCGCTGCAGGACCAAGGCAGGGTCACGGTGCTGACCTGTTCCTGAATCGGCTACCGACGCAGGTGCGGCCCGAAGTAGGAAGACTGGCCGCAAGTACGGCCTAAGACCCCAGGTTATGACATAAGTAAAACTATCAGCGGCCGGTACATGCCGGGGAGACCGGACGTACACGGGCAGCAGGCAGGCGGGCTGCGCGCCCGACCACGCGAGGAGGCGGCGTTCACATGCCCTCCAGCAGTGCGGCACCTTTGGGCGGGTCAAGCCCGGTCGGCCTACCCTGGCGGCGTGTCGCCTACGTCGTCGCGCATCCTGGTCGTGGAAGACGACGCGAGCCTGGGCGCTGGCCTGATCGCGGTGCTCGCCGCTGAGGGACACGAGGTTCGGTGGGCACAGACGGCTGGGGACGCTCGGCGGCTGCTGGCAGAGTCGGTCCCGGACCTGGTCCTGCTGGACTTGGGCTTGCCGGACGACGACGGCCTGAACCTGTGCCTGGAGATCCGTGAGCAGCGGCTCCCGATCACTGTCGTCGTCGTGACGGCACGTGCTGACGAGAGCGAAGCTGTCCGTGCTCTTGACGGCGGCGCGGATGACTTCGTGTTGAAGCCGTTTCGGCCGGTGGAGCTGTTGGCACGGCTGCGGGCACATCTTCGCCGCCGCGAGGTCATCGGGGAGCCCAAGCTGCGCGCGGGGCCAGTCCGGCTCGACCAGCGATCACGCAGGGGATGGGTTTGCGACACGGAGATCACGCTCCGGCCGAAGGAACACGAGCTGCTCACGCTGCTGGTCACCTCGGCGGGGGAGGCGGTCCGTCGGGAGCAGCTGATGGATCAGGTGTGGGACGAGAACTGGTCAGGTTCGACCAAGACCCTCGATGTGCACGTTGCCAATGTCCGCCGCAAGCTCGCCGACGCCGGCGATCGGTGGGACCGGATCACGACCTTGCGGGGCTTTGGGTATCGGTTCGAGTTGGACTGACCAGACGCACGGCTCCGGGAGCACGCAGAAGGGGCCGGCCGGTGGCCGGGCCCTTCTGCGGTGACTGCTTGGGCGGGTTACTTCTCGTTGGCACCTCCCACATGGTTGACGTCGGTGCCCACGGGTCGGCGTGACCACCGTCGTTGCCGTCCGAGGCACCGGTCTCGGTACCGTCGGCCGTCTTCGAACCGGCCTTCTCCGTCGACGCGTCAGCAGCATCCGTGGCGTCGGCGGTGTCAGCGACCCCGGTAGCGTCCGGGGTGTCGCGGGCGTTCGGGGTGCCGGTGGTGTCCTTGGTTTCGGTGCCGGCCGGCTCAGCCGCGTCGACCGCGCCCGGGACGTCCGGGGTGCTCTGATCGCCTTGACTGGACCGTGTCGGTGTCAGTGGGTGTGGTGGCGTTGGGTGTTGCCGGGGCCGTGACTGCTGGGGCCTTCGGTGCGGTGTGGGCAGGGCCGGCAACGGCACTGCCGAGGCCAGCACCACCCAGTCCCAGGACGGCCAGGGCGAGATCGGGCTGACCATCCAAGGCACCGACGCGGTCATCACCATCGCTGACGACGGACCCGGCATCCCCGTGGAGGCCAGAGCCAGCATCTTCGAAAGGTTCACCCGCCTGGAACAGGACCGTGCATGCTCGGGGAGCTCAGGGGGAACCGGCCTGGGGCTGGCCATTGCCCGGGAGATCGCCATGATGCACCACGGGAAGATCCGGGTCTCAAATCGGCTCGACGGCCGACCTGGCGCGGTCTTCAGTGTCCACCTTCCGCTGCCGGAAACGGCCAGTGACCGGTCAGGGCGTGGGGGTCACCGGCTCGTACGGGGGAAGCAGCAGCGCGACCCTGGCCTGGGGGGCGCGGCGCCGGATCAGCAGTGACCCGCCTGCGCGTTCCACGATGCTCGTCACCAGCTGCAGACCGGTACCTGGCTGGGCTTGGGGGGTGAAGCCGACGCCGTGGTCGGCGACTTCGACCACGACGTGCTCACCGTAGGGCTCGACGGTGACGGTGATCGCGCCGGACCCGTGCCGAGTTGCGTTGTCGAGGAGCACATCCAGGCTCTGGCGCAGGGCGGGCGCCGTCAGCCCGACCAGTTGCGTTTCGTCGGCCCGGAGGGTGACGGGCCGCGCGGGGGTGTTCCAGCGGGCGACGGCTTCGACGGCGAGCTCGTGCGGGTCGCAGCTGCCAGAACCCATCAGGCCACGAAGCGACAGCAGGTCGGCCAGGGTGATCTCGAGCTGGGTGATGCGTTCCAACGCACCCGCGACGTCCGGCGGGTCGCTGCCCAGCAGGAGCACCGCTCCCGCGAGGGGGGTACGGAGCTGGTGGGAGGCGTCGCGGACGAACTCGCGCTCGTGGCGCAGTAACGCCTCGACTTCCCGGGCGCTGTCGCGGAGCGCATCGGCCGCGGCATCAGCCTCCGACATCCCGAACCGCGGCAGGTGGACGTCATACCGGCCCTGTTCAAGCTGCCGGGCGGCGAGGGTGAGCTGCTCAAAGGGCACCGAGATGCGCTGCGCGGACCGGCGGGCGAGTCCGATCGCCACGGCGAGCACGAGCAGCGCGAGCCCGGCGAGCAGCACCCAGGCACGGTAGATCCGTTGATGCAGAAGAGAAAGCGGCACCGCAGCGCGGATGCTGCCCGCGACGGTGGTGTCGGACAGGACCGGGACCACGACACTGAGGTCGCCGGCATCGTGGCCGTCGTGCTCGCGGCCGTCCACGACCGCCGCTGCTTGACGGGAGTGCCGCGGTCCTTTGCCCGCGACGAGATTGCCTTGTGCGTCGTACACGCCGATGAGGGTGTCGCCACGGCTCGGCGGGGCCTTGACCGCTGGCGCTTTTTCCAGGGTGTTGTCCGGGACGCTGGCCACCCCGCGGGTGGCGTCGCGCTGCAGCCCCGCTAATGCCTGGCTCTCGATCAGCCTGCCGAGGACCAAGGCCAGGGGAAGGCCGAACAGCAGCAACGACGCGACGGCGATCAGGGTGATGGCGTTGCGGACCCGACCCCTCAGGCTGCCCGTCCGCACCCACCGGCCAGCGTTCAACATGGGATCGACAGTAGGTCGGTAAAGGCCAACGGGCCGTTAATCTTCTGTTGGCCTGGCGCTGGCGCACCCCTCCCTAGCGTCATCGGCATGAAGCGACTTCCGATCCTCCTCACCGCATCGCTGGTGCTGGCCGCTGGCTGCAGCACCAGCAACCAGGCCGCCGGCGGTGGCAGCCCGGTTGTCACCACCGCACCGAGCAGCAGCGTCCCGACCGCGAGCGGGTCCACGCCCGCCGCGTCGCCTCCGGTGACGTCTGGAAGCGTGGGGCAGACGGCCGTTCCTGCGGAGAAGAACCCTCCCGGGGACATCCCCGACAACGTCGCCTACGTCCCCTACACAAACACGGGGGGCAAGTACTCCTTCACCCACCCCGAAGGCTGGGCCGAGACCACCACGGGCAGTTCGGTGACGTTCACCGACAAGCTCAACGGCGTACAAGGCAGGCCGGGCACGCTGACTGCGGCCCCGACCGCGGACTCCGCCAAGCAGCAGGACGTGCCTGCCCTGATGCGCAGCCAGGCCGCGTTCGAGCTCCGCGGGGTCACGGCCGTCACCGAGCCTGGGGGCAGTGGGGTGCGGATCGTGTACCGGCGCAACTCCGCCCCCGACCCGGTTACCGGTCGGCAGTACCGCGACGAGGTCGAACGCTATGAGCTGGTGTCGCACGGCCGGGAGGTCATCATCGAGCTCTACGGACCGGTCGGGTCCGACAACGTCGACGCCTACAAGACGATGATCACCAGTCTGAAGATCGCATGATGCCCTTGGAGGCCCGCGGGCTGCACCGGTTCTACCGCCGCGGTGGCAACGAGGTCGCAGCATTGCTGGACGTGTCCCTGACCTGCGCTGCCGGGGAGACCGTCGCCGTTACTGGTCCCTCCGGGTCAGGCAAGTCCACCCTGCTCGGTCTGCTTGCCGGGCTGGACGACCCCGATGGCGGGGCCGTCCACGTCAGCGGTTCGCGGATGAGCCATCAGAGCCCCGCCGCGTCCGCGCGACTGCGAGCTCAGCAGGTCGGAGTCCTCACCCAAGGCAGCGGCCTGCTCGGGCACCTGACCGTCCTGGAGAACGTCCGCTTCGCCGCCAGCCTCAGGCCGGGAGCCGGCCCCACGCCGGCCGAGCTCGTCGACGGCTTGGGCCTGCACGCGGTACGCCGGTCCGTGCCGCGGACCCTGTCCGGTGGGGAGACCGCCCGGGCCGGCCTCGCGGTTGCCCTGGCCGGCTCCCCCGCCGTCCTGCTCGCCGACGAGCCGACCGCCGAGGTCAGCAGCGATGAGGAGAACACCATCCTCGAGCTGCTCACCCAGTGGCGCCCGCGGGACGGCGCCACCGTCATCGTGACCCACTCCGCCGCGGTGGCCAGCCATGCCGACCGCATCGTGCACCTGCTCGACGGGAGAGTTGCATGATCCTGCGCGCGCACGACCTCAGCATCAGCTTCGCCGGACGCGTCATCCTCAGCGATTTCAACCTGCAGCTCGCCGAAGGCGACCAGTGCGCCCTCACCGGCAGATCCGGCTCCGGGAAGACCACCCTGCTGCTCCTACTCGCCGGGCTACTCCGCCCCACGAGCGGAACGGTCGATCTGCAGCTCACCCCTCGGGAGGTCATCTACGTCCCGCAGGCACCCTCGCTGGTCCCGGAGCTGAGCGCCCTGCAGAACGCGTCCCTCGGACTGCGGATCCGCGGCGTCGACCCGGCCGAGGCACAAGACCGCGGCCGCGACCAGCTCCGGGCCCTCGACCTCACCGACGCCGACGACGCCCTCCCCGCCGAGCTCTCCGGCGGCATGCAGCAACGCGTCGCCCTCGCCCGAGCCCTGGCCATCAGCCCACCACTGCTACTCGCCGACGAACCGACCGGCGCCCTGGACCAGACCACCGGCAGCCGCGTCATCGACGTGCTCAAAGAACACGCCGCCCGCACCCACGCCACCGTCATCGTGGCCACCCACGACCCGGACGTCGCGGCCCGCTTCCCCCGCCGACTCGTGATCGATAAGGAGCTCGTGCGATGACCCTCCGCTACGTCCTGCAGTCCCTGCGGCGCCGCCCGCAGGAGACCTTCGCTGCCGCGATCGCCGTCGCGCTCACCGTCGCGTTCCTGGCCTCGCTCGGGTCCTTCGTCTCCCAAACCGGATCGAAGCTGACCCTGCGCGCAGCCGGCCGCGTCCCGGTCGACTGGCAGGTCCAAGTCACCCCCGGCAGCGACCCCTCTGCAGCACAGAAGGCCCTGGCAGGCGTGCCAGGGCTTGTCGGCTTCCGACCGGTGGACTACGCCAAAGTGCCAGGCCTGAAGTCCATCTCGACCGCCGGGACCCGCACCATCGGCGCCGCCTACATCGTTTCTCTGCCCGCCGACTACGGCACCTTCGCGCCCAGCCAGATCCGGCCCCTGGTCGGGGCCTCGACCGGGATCGTGCTGCAGCAGCAGACCGCCTCCAGCCTCGCCGCCGCCCCCGGCGCCACCGTCACCGTCCTCGGCTCCGGCTCCGGCTCCGGCTCCGGCTCCGGCCGCAGTGTGAAGGTCGACGGCGTCGTGGACCTGCCCAACGCAGGCTCGTTCTTCCAAGTCGTCGGCGCGCCGGCAGGCTCCGGAGCCAGCGCCCCGCCGGACAACGTCCTGCTGGTCCCGCCCGCGCAGTTCGCTGCGCTGGTCCCCACCGGGAACGTCATCCACCAGTTCCACGTGCGGTTCCAGCACAACACCCTGCCCAGCGACCCCGCCAAGGCCGCCGACGCCGTCACCCAGCGCGCCAACCACTACGTCGCGGCCGTCCCCGGCGGCGCCCTGGTCGGTGACAACCTCAACGTCTCGCTCTTGGCAGCCCGTGAAGACGCGCTCTACGCCCGGCTCCTGGTCCTGCTCTTGGGCATCCCCGGCCTGGCCCTGTCCGCCGTCGTGACCGCGCTGGTGATTTCGCTGCGCAACGACCGGCAACGCCGCGATCTCGCGCTGATGCGGCTCCGCGGCGTCACCCCACGCCGGGCCGCCACCCTGCTCGGACTGACCGCCCTGCTCGACGGCGCACTCGGGGCCGTCGTCGGATCCGGTGGAGCCCTCCTGGCCAACAAGCTGGCTCTCGGCTCCGGCGCGCACCTGTCCGCGACCTGGCTCGCCGTCGGAGCAGTCACCGGCATCGCCCTCGCCCTGCTCACCGAGCTCGCTCCCGTCGCCCGGCTCCTACGCGGCGAAGCCCCGACCGTGGCCGACGGTGCCACCCAGCTCGCCGGCACCCGCACCCCCCTGGTTCTGCGCCTAGGCCTGGACGTCGCACTTCTCGCCGGCTCCGGCATCGCGTTCTGGCTCACCTCCCAAGGCGGCTACCAGGTCGTCGTCGTCCCCGAAGGCGTGCCCGTCGCCGCCGTCAACTACGCCGCACTGCTCGCTCCCGCACTGGCCTGGCCCGGGATGGCGCTGCTGATCTGGCGCGTCACTGCCCTCGCCCTGAACCGCCAAACCCGACTGCCGTCTGCCGACGCCAACGGCACGATGCCCGACCTCCGCCGTGCTGTCGTACGGCGGCGACGTCGCCTCGTCGCCCGTGGCGCCACCGGCCTCGCCGTCGCCGTCGCCGTCGCCATCTCCGCCGCCGTCTTCACCACCACCTACGACCAGCAGGCTCGCGTCGACACCGCCCTCACCGTCGGGTCTGACGTCGCCGTCACCGTCGCTCCCGACAGCGCCACGTCTTTGAGCCCGTCGCTGGCGAACGTCTCCGGGGTAAAGGCGGTCGAGCAGGTCTCGCACCGGCTCGTCTACGTCGGACCAGACCTGCAGGACCTCTACGGCATCGACCCCGCCAACATCGGCCGTGCGGCACCCCTGCAGGACGCCTTCACCCCCGGCAGCTCCGTCACGACCCTGCTCAAGCGCCTCGCCAGCACCCCCGACGGAGCGCTGCTGTCCCAAGAGACCCTGCACGATTACCAGCTCCACACCGGCGACCTCGTCCGGCTCAGGCTCAGGGACTCCGCCGGCCAGTACAAGGCCGTGCCGTTCCACGTCGTCGGCGTCGTCACGGAGTTCGCGACCGCACCCCGGGACAGCTTCGTGCTCGCGAACCGCAGCTACCTCACCACCACCACCGGCCTGTCAGCGGTGCAGACGCTGCTCGTTCGGACCGACAGCCCCAGGCAGGTCGCGGCCCAGATCCACGCCCCGGTCGGTGCTCTCGTCAACGACATCACCGCACCCCGCGTCGCCGTACCGTCCGCGTCCGGCCTCGCCGCCGGAAGCCTCGCCGGCCTCGCCAGCCTCACCCTCGCCTTCGGGTTGCTCCTGGCCGCCGCGAGCGCCGGCCTCGTGCTCATCGTCGGAGCCGCCCAACGCCGCCGATCCCTCGTCGCACTGGCAGTCCTGGGGGCCCACGCCAAGCAACGAGCCGGCTTCTTGTGGACCGAAGCACGAGCGATTGTGATCGCCGGCCTCGTGGGCGGACTCGTAACCGGAGCACTCATCTCTAGCCAGCTCATCAAGGTGCTCAACGGCATCTTCGACCCCGCGCCCCAACACCCCGCGATCCCCTGGACCTTTGTGGCCATCGTGGTGGCCACGGTCGTCCTCGCGGGCGCGATCGCGACCACCGCCTCCGCACGGTGGGCCGGACGGGTCGACGCCACCCGGCTACGCGACCTGTGACCGAACGGCCCTGGCGTCCCCCACGCCAGGGCCGTTCTCTCCCGGCCGCACAGCGCCCCCGTGGCCATCTCGCAGCAGATCGACAGACAGAGCCGTCAGGATCGCACCGACAACCCACCAATTCGAGAGGCCAGAGGGACCACCGACCATGCACACCGACGACGACCACTTCCACACCCGCTTCCTTCTGCTCCAGTGGGTTTGGTTCGGTGCGCTCGCGCTGTACCTGATCATGACCCTGGTGGCCATAGCCTGGGAGCGCATCGCCGAGAACGCAGGCGAGCAGGCGTGGCCTGTCCCCGCCTTCTTCGCCGCCAGCGCGGGAGTGCTCCTCGCTGCGCCGGCCATAAGGCATGTCCGCACAGGCCGCGGACGCTGATCCGCCACGACTGGCGTCACCGAGGTTGGGTCCTCTCCTCCAGCTGCCATCTGCAGTACGGGAGTGTCAGGCATCAGGACCGCCAGGTACCCAACCTCGCGGCACTTGACAGTCCGCTCGTTCGCCTCTCCACCTTGATGGGGCGCCCATGCCCACTCAGCTCGTTGACCAGATCCTGTCGCTTTCGGGTCTGCCTGCGTACGGACTCGTCGCACTGCTCCGCCGGTGGCGAGGCGGCCTTCCTGCTGGGCCTGGTGATCCCGGGGGAAGCCGCTCTGCTGCTTGGCGGAGTCCTCGTCAGCCGAGGCCAGGTGAGCCTCGGGACCATGTTGGTGGTCGCCATCACGGCCGTGATCGTCGCAGACAGCATCGGCTACGAGTTCGGACGGCACGGTGGACCGCGACTGCGAGCGAGCTGGCTCGGTCGTCGGGTCGGACCCGAGCGTGGGCCAGAGGCGAGTCCTTCCTTAACCGTCGCGGTGGGGCGGCAGTGCTGCTGGGACGCTGGGTCGGAGTCCTGCGCGTCCTCGTGCCGTCCCTCGCCGGCATGGGTCGGATGCCCTACGGTCGGTTCTTGTTCTGGAACGCACTCGGCGGCACGCTGTTCGCGACGACCATCGTCATGGTCGGCTACACCGCGGGCAGCCAATACACCCGCGTCTCGCACCTCATCGGTCAGGGTGGGTTTGCCGTCCTCGGGGTCGTCCTAGTCGCCGCAGTCGGCACCCACTTCTACCGCTCGCGGCAGGCGGCAGCCGGATTCCCGTCCGTTCACGGATTCGTCCGCCGAGGTGCCACGAGCAGGGGTGAAGCAGACCGGCTCCGGTCACCGTCACCTCGCAACGGAAGAGCTGGTCCCGCCCCCTCCTGAGACCGGCCGAGAACCAACCGCGCGCTCAACGCTGGGCAAGTGACAAGATCACAACCGACTGTGCTGGGCCTTGCTCCGGAAGCCGCTGGAGGACCAAGGCAGGGTCACGATGCTCTCGACCTGTTCCCGGAGTGGCTACCGGCGCAGGCGCGGACCCAGGTGGGGAAGATCTAGCCGCAGGTACGGTCTAAGAGGGTAGGTATAACATAAGATAGCTTATCGGCGGATCGACTGTGGGCTGGGGGAGGGGGGTTTTGCCCTCCCGAGGAGGGGGCGTCCGCTGTCGATCTAGTGCTGCTGAGCCTGCAGCTCGGCGGTGAGCAGACCTCTGAGCAGGTCCTTCTCGTCCCCGTCTTGTTGCGGGGGATCTCGTCCACTATCCGCACGTGCCGTGGTACGGCGTAGTCGGCCATCCGCTCGTGCACGAAAGTCCGCACCACGGCCGCGGTCATTGTTTCGCCTGCTGTGGCCGTGTGATGTAGCAGGCGACCGCCTCGTAGGTGCCTGTGTCAGCGTTGGCTGGCCCCACCTGAGCGGGTTGTGTCAGAGGTAGTTGGCCCCATCTCCTGCCCTGGGGGGTGAAGTGTCATTGCTACTTGGCTCCACCTTGTCGGCGTGTCGGGGTCGTTGTGTCGGTGCTCTGTGTCCTGCCTGCCACCGTCGGACGTGACGACCAGGGGCGGGGGCGGCGGTGTCACGGGTGGAGCTGTTCGAGGCGATCCGCCGTGTTCACCGCTTGGAGGAGCTGTCGATCCGGGCGCTGGCCGAGCGGCGTGGGGTGCACCGGCGCACGGTGCGGCAGGCGCTGCGGTCGGCGTCACCGCCGCCGAGGAAGCCGCGGGTGTTCGCGGCGCCGAAGCTGGACCCGGCTAAGGCGCTGATCGACGCGATGCTGCGGGAGGACCTGGAGGCGCACCGCAAGCAGCAGCACACTGCGCGGCGGGTGCTGGCTCGTCTGGCCGATGAGCACGCGATGGTGGACGTGTCGTACGCCGTGGTGCGTGACTACGTCGCGCGGCGTCGGCCGCAGATCCGGGCCGAGGCGGGCAAGGTCCTTGAGCACGGATTCGTGCCGCAGACCCACGCGCCGGGGGCGGAGGCGGAGGTCGACTTCGGGGACGTGTGGCTGACGCTTGCGGGTGAGAAGACTCGGTGCTTCCTGTTCACCTTCCGGTTGTCCTACTCGGGCAAGGCCGTGAACCGGGTGTTCGCTAGTCAGGGGCAGGAGGCGTTCATCGAGGGCCACCTGGAGGCGTTCCGGGTCCTGGGTGGGGTCCCGACGGTGCACATCCGCTACGACAACCTGCGCAGCGCGGTGAGCCGGGTGCTGCTGGGCCGGTCGCGGGCGGAGTCCGAGCACTGGACGCTGTTCCGTTCACACGTCGGCTTCGATGCGTTCTACTGCATCCCCGGGGTCGAGGGGGCGCACGAGAAGGGCGGCGTTGAGGGCGAGGTCGGCCGCTTCCGGTGCAACCATCTGGTCCCGCAGCCAGAGGTCGCGATGCTGGGGGAGCTCAACGAGCGGCTCGAGCGCGCCGACGCCGCCGATGACCACCGCCGGATCGAGAACCGCGTCGCCACGGTCGGTCAGGACTTTGTGGTGGAGCAGCTGATGCTGCGGCCGCTGCCGACGGAGGGGTTCGACGCCGGGCTGACCCTGACCCGCGCGTCGACCGCTACGCGCGGGTGATGGTCCGGCAGTGCCACTACTCGGTCCCGGCCACGCTGATCGGCCGCCGGGTACGGGTGTCGCTGCGCGCGAGCGGGCTGGTGGTCTTCGACGGGCGGACCGAGGTCGCTCGGCTCGCCCGGTCGGTCCGCAAGGGCAGCACCGTGCTGGTGCTGGACCACTACTTGGAGATCCTCGCGCGCCAGCCAGGAGCGCTGCCCGGGGCGACCGCGCTGGCGCAGGCCCGCAAGAACGGGACGTTCACCCACGACGCGTTCTGGGCGCTGGCCCGCAAGACCGACGGGGACCGGGACGGCACCAAGGCGATGGTGGAGGTGCTGTTGTTGCACCGCCGGCTCACCCACGCCGACGTCGTGGCCGGACTCGCGGCCGCGGTGTCGGTGGGGTCGGCGAACCCGTTCGTCGTCGGCGTCGAGGCCCGCAAGGCCGCGAAGGCCCGAGGCGCCGGCGCGACCGCGCCCAGCGTGGCTGCCGCCGAGGCGCTGCAGGGGCAGGCCTCGCCAGCTGTCCCGGCGCCGAGGACCGGGTCGCGAGCCTGACTGAGCGTCGGCTGCGCACCGAACACGACCGCCAGGCCGCGCAGGCCGGCCTGGCGTTGCCGGCCGACGGCCGGCCGCTGCCGTCGGTGGCTCAGTACGACGAGCTGCTCACCCGTCCCGCCACCGGCACCCAAGGAGCCCCATGACCAACGCGATGACCGGCACGGCGACGCCGGACACGACCGCGGGGGCTGGGCCGCGCTCCCGGACAGGTCGGGCCGGGCTGACCGACGCGGCCGCGGCCGCCGCGGCGACCAGGCCTGCCGGATGCTGCGGCTGCCCACGATGCGCTCCCGGTTCATCGAGCTGGCCGAGTCCGCGCAGCGCGAGCAGCTGTCCTACCGCGGGTTCCTCGCCGAGTTGCTCATGGCCGAGTGCGACGACCGGGACCGCCGGCGCTCGGCCCGGCGGCTGACCGCAGCCGGGTTCCCCCGGCAGAAGTGGCTGTCGGACTTCGACTATGAGGCCAACCCGCACATCCAGCCCGCGCTGATCGCTCAGCTCGCGACCTGCGCCTGGGTCGCCAAGGGCGACCCGCTCTGCCTGGTCGCCGACAGCGGGACCGGCAAGTCCCACCTGCTCATCGGCCTGGGCGCGGCCGCGGCGATGGCCGGGCACCGCGTCAAGTACGTCATGGCGGCCAAGCTCGTCAACGAACTCGTCGAGGCCGCCGACGAACGGGTCCTGTCCAAGACCATCGCCCGCTACGGCCGGGTTGACCTGCTCTGCCTGGACGAGCTCGGCTACATGGAGCTCGACCGCCGCGGCGCCGAGCTGTTGTTCCAGGTCCTGACCGAACGGGAGGAGACCAGCAGCGTCGCGATCGCCTCCAACGAGAGCTTCTCGGGCTGGACCAAGACCTTCACCGACCCCCGGCTCTGCGCCGCCATCGTGGACCGCCTCACCTTCGGCGGGAACATCATCGAGACCGGCACCACCTCCTACCGCCTGGCCCACACCCTGGCCCACCGCGCCGCCGACGCAACAGCCTGATCCACAACAGGAAACTGCCCGCGACTCCTCGGCCGGTTGGTTCACCCTTCGCTGTACTGTTGGTCCGGTGCTGACACTTGCTGGTCGCCTCGAGGCGATGAACAGGCTCGGCCGGGCTTTGGCGGACCCGACCCGGTGCCGGCTGCTGGTGGCCCTGCTGGACGGCCCGGCCTACCCGGCGCAGATGGCGCAGGCGCTGGGGCTGAGCCGGTCCAACGTGAGCAACCACCTGACATGCCTGCGGGGCTGTGGGCTGGTCGTCGCGGTTCCCCAGGGCCGGCAGGTCCGCTACGAGCTCACCGACCGCCACCTCGCGCGGGCCCTGACCGAGCTGCTCGAGGTCGTCCTGACCGTCGACCTGGCCTGCCCCCCCGGCATGAGCACCGCCCTCGCCCCCGGCCAGTCCGGTCATGGCGACGCCGCCGATGAGCGGGACAGCCACGACGGTCGTGCCGGTCACGGGCACGCCCGGACCAGCACTGCCCGCAGATCCTGCACGCCCTGCGGGTCGGCCTGACCGGGCACTTCGACGTCGAGCACTCCGCCTTCCAGCTCGAACCCGCTGGGCACACCGCCCACGAGACCGGAGCCCACCCGTGACTGGCCAGCCCCCGTCCCGCACCCCGCTCCCCGACGCCACCGATGGCCGCCTCACCAACCTGGCCACCAGACCCGCGACCGGCCGGACCGACGGCCCGACAAGGGACGACACGGCTGGCGGTGACTGCTGCCCGGACGGTTGCGCCCCCCGCTCCGCCGAGGTCCGGTCCGCCGATCAGGGCCCGGGCTGGCAGCGGGCGCGGCGGTGGGCGGTGACCCTGGCCTGGGTGAGCCTGGCGTGGATGACCCTGGAAGGGGCAGCCGGTCTGATCGCGGGCGCCCGAGCCGGCAGCGTCGCCCTGACCGGATGGGCGCTGGGCTCGGTCGTGGAGGGCCTGGCCAGCACGATCGTGATCTGGCGGTTCTCCGGCAGCCGCACGCTGTCCTACACCGCCGAGCGCCGCGCCCAGCAGGGCGTCGCCGTGTCGTTCTGGCTGCTAGCCCCCTACATCACCCTGCAGAGCTGTTACGACCTGGCGACCCGCCAGCACGCCACCGTCAGTCGGCTCGGGATCGCCCTCACGGTCTCCAGCATCGTGATCATGCCGGCGCTCGGCCAGGCCAAGCGCCGCCTGGGCGCCCGTCTCGGCAGCTCGGCGACCGCCGGGGAAGGCAATCAGAACCTGCTCTGCGCCGCGCAGGCCGCCGCCGTCCTTGTCGGGCTCGCCGCCAACGCCTGGATCGGCGTCTTCTGGCTCGACGGGCTCATCGGCCTCGGCCTGGCCGCCATCGCGGTTCGTGAAGGACGCAGCGCCTGGCGCGGCGAGGACTGCTGCTGAGCCAGCAAACCGGCACCGCCGCCGCTGCGATGCATCAGGCCGCCCGGGCGGCAGCAGCCCACCGCGCTCGGAACCGGGCACAGAGCAACGCCCCGCGGGACACCGTGAGCGCCAACCACGTCACCGCGCCTCAACGCCACCGGGCCGCGTCCCCCGGGTGACAGCAACCAGCACACGTCAGCCCGTCCTCCAGCGGCCGTCCGCTGGGGCCAACTACCTCCGACACACCGGGGCCGACTTACTTTGACAGAGCCACTCGTAGGCGATCTTGTCGGGTACGCCGAAGACCGCCGCCTGCTCGATTCGGGGGTGCGACACGAGTAGATACTCGAGCTCGACGGAGTAGACCTTGTAGCCGCCCCGGATCACGACGTCTTTGATGCGGTCGAGCAGGTAGACGAAGCCCTCGGCGTCGACGCGGCAGTAATCGCCGGTGTGCAGCCAGCCGTCGCGGATTGCGGTTGCGGCCGGGTCCCCGACGTATCCGCTGGTGATGTTGGGTCCGCGGACCAGCAGCTCACCGGCCTCGCCGGTCGGTAGGTCGCTGCCGTCGGGGTCCACGATGCGCACGTCGCAGCACGGCACCGGGC
>JAABUZ0100005840.1_pt1 | contig 15798 bp, 25 predicted proteins | sample 5562091 | NCBI WGS metagenome assembly JAABUZ01 (sample SAMN12813069, study PRJNA571459) | rock metagenome | isolation source: Antarctica rocks | place: Antarctica: Victoria Land, Linnaeus Terrace sud | collected 2015-12-21 | reverse complement strand
GCGCGCCGCGCGAGCGCGGGGCGCGGCGCGCCGCCGCCGGCCCGGGCTGCCGGGCGCGGAGGGTGAGGGCAGGGCGGCGAGCGGCGGTGGGGTCTGGGGTGGGTCTGGGGTGGCCCGCAGAATTGCTGGCGACCAGACGCAGGCTGCCATGCGCTGCGGCTCTTTCTTTTGGTAGTGAGGGGCGCAGGTGTGCGGGTAGGGATTCTTTTATAGGCGTGCATATCCAGAGGGCCAGCGTGTCAGCGGTGCGGCGGCCTAGGTAGACAATGGTGGCCCTCGAGGTCTGTCTGGCGCGTGCGGGCATGGTTCCATGCCCCTGAGCCCGCGCTTTTCTGGACGCGAGCTCTCCACAGTCAGCAGCGCATGCGGCGTCGCGCGTGTTTGGTGCGATGCAACACGATTTTTGTAGGATAGGGTGGCACGCGCTGCGCGGTGTGCCAGCCGACCTGAGGTCGAGCGCGCTGCCCCGCAGGTATCTCTTTCTACCAGTGTGCCTTTCTTTGTATATGGCTGCCGCAGGCAGCATGACGGCGCGTGTCCTGGCGGCGCCTGTTGCCAGGGCGTAGCCGCGCCGGAGCGTCTGCACATGTGCGGAAGGTCGGGACGAAGCAGTCGCAGCGATGCTTTGCGTGGGCAACGAGCGCGTGGGCCTGATCAACAAAGGGGCTTTTCAAGCGGGTATGTGCGCTGCCGCCGGCCTTGCACAGCAGCTCATGCTGCCCAAGCTTACATGTCGGCACCGTTGCCTCGGGGGAGGGTGCCTCTTTCCTTTGCGCTGCATCCGGGCGCCTGCCCGCGCATGCTCAGGGCGGAATGGGGCGCGTCTGCGCGCTGCGCGCCAACAGGTCTGTGCTGCTCAGTTATGTAGCGCCAGGCACGCCGATTGCATCGGCATGCCGCAGCGCAGCCTCAGGCGGTCAGCTGGCGGCGCGTAGAGTTTGGAGGTGTACAGCGGAGGGTGTGCTTGGCTGTCGCGAGGCCAGGATTGTCAAGCAAGGCGGGCGTGTATCATACAGCAGCAGTATGGGCTTTTGCCCCTTGAGAACGCGCGCATCGTTTGTCTAGTCGGGATGGGTTGCACACGGCGGGTGCGCCTAGCCTCTTGGACTGGCATCTTGTGTGCAGACCATGTGTGTGCAGGCGCGAGCGTCATAAATTTTGAATATTTGCATGGAGGCGCTGTGGCTCACTGCAAGGGTGGAAGGAGGAAGCCAACATGCTGAGTGCATCATGCTGTAACAGGAACTTCTCCCAGCAACTGATTGCTGTGCATTGCTGAGCGTTGTCTGTCACGTCAATAGCATTGGCAGAATGAGGGTGTGGCAGGCACACAAGAGTGCCATATGTCTTACCTGCACCAACGCCTCTTGCATCTGTCAGACAAGAAGGTGACCAGCACTCCGCTTGAGCCTTGGTTGGGTTACAGACGTCTCTGCGTCACGTGTTGCAAATACCAGCATACTGATACATGCAAGTGCTTGCACCGCCCACATAGCGTCGCCCAAGGCAAGCCTACCTCGGGGAAGGGCCAATCTAGCAATCCGCAAATGACGTCTAGACGGCATGAGCTGTCCAGCCCCGAGCCAAGCACAGCTCAGCCCCGGCTGTCCCGCGCAGCACTGCGCTGCAGCACAAGTGCTGCGCTATGAGAACCCTACTCACGCAGTCTGAAGCACACCCAACAGGAAAAACAGGGTATCCGCAGGTAGCCGTTGCCCCACCGCTTCTGCGGCGCGCAGGGGCTGGGCAGCTGAGAGCGCCGCCGCTCGCTCTCCGCGCGCGCTCAGCTCGGACGCAGCGCACCACATCTGCATCAAGCAACGCTCGAAAAGGCCGTATATTCTGCACTAGGGGACGCAGTCCCAGGCGGCACAGTGCCACCCCCTGCGCGCCTGGGCAGCCAGGGCGCTGGGAAAACCTACAGGAGCAAGCAGGCGCACGGGCGGCCCGCAACCCCCGGCCGACCGCCACAGCCGCAGCGCACAGGCCAGCGGGCACGTGCGCATCGACAAAACCAGCGTCAGCCCTAAAGCACTTCTAGCAGTCATGCATGCGCTGGCGCTACAATTTGTCGCCGCCAGGCAGCGTGTTCCCCTTTTTTGGCAACGCAGCTCTTTCCCCCTTTTTTGCAAGGCAGCAGCGCTGCAGCGGCAGGGCGCACAACTGTGCGGCCATGCCCTCCAACAGGCCCCAGACTGCCCATGCACATCTATTCCTTCGCAATCTTAAAACACTAAGCAGCAGCTCACAGCCTGCAAAGCGGTCTTGCTGCGCTCCAGCGCGCTCGCCAGAAGCGCTTTCCACAGCTGCCGTAACAATGCTGCAGTACAAACATAGCTAAGCCGTGCGCTCACGCGTCTGCGGCCTTTGACTTGTACCCTCCTTCGCCGCCTGCAAATGATCGCTTGTATTCCACACCTCCAAACACACCTGACGCAGCCTGATGCGCAGGACATCATCGAAGCTAGTTACCAGGCCAGGGGCCGCCCCTCGCTGCAACCCAAAAACATCGCTACGGTCACGCATGCAACCCCCGCACGAAACCGCACTCTGTACGGACATGCCTCGCAATCGCCACGCAGCAGGCGCCCTAGGATGCCCGCCCATACTCGCTGCGCGCCTTGCGCGGCGAGATTGACGCGCCGCCCGAGCTGTCGTTGCTGGGCTCGGGCCGGCCCGGCACAAAGCCGCCGGGCAAGCCCGGCGCAAAGCCCGGCCCGGCGGGCGAGGGCGGCTGCGCCGCCTGCGCCGACTTCACCGGCCCTGGGCTGGCCGGCGCGGCGGGCGCGGCATACGTGGGCGCGGCATACACGTGCGCAGCCGCGTGCGCGTTCAGCGCGCTCGATGTGCTCGGCGCTGCATACGCGCCTGGCCGCTCCATCATCGCCTGCGAGCTGGCCAGCGTGAACAGCGCGGCCTGCTGCGCGGCCTGCGTGGCCGCCAGGTACTCGTACGTCTGCGCGGCCGCCGCGGCCGCGCCAGGCGCCTGCGACACGGCCATTGCCGCAAACGCGGCGGCCGCCTGCTGCTGCGCCGCGCAGTACGCCTGTGAAGCGGTGGGCGACGCGTCGCCGTACGCGGCGGCCAGCGCCGCGTGCTGCTGCTGCTGCTGGGCGTGCGCGGCCGCGGCCGCCGCCTCCCGCTCGGCCTGCGCAGCGGCCTGCACGCACGCACCGCGCGCAGTCAGCTCCAGGCCCTGTTGCGTGGACATGGGAGTGCCACCGTCTTTGCTGGCTGCCATGGCCTTGCTAGATTGGTTTGACGGCATGCCTGCATCAAGTCGCCATGGCCAGGGACATGGCCAGGGAGATCACAGAGCCAACACAGCCAAGGTCTTACCACTGAAGCTGGCATCAGAGCGGCGTACTGCTATTCAATCAGACACACCCTTCGCCTATCAGTTTGCAGGCTTTATCAAGGCACGCTAACCCAAACAGACGCAGGAATTGCACCTGCGCCTCGAGCGCGCGCCGCTGCGTCTCCAGCTGCGCCGCCTGCTGCGCGAACGCCGACCTCTGCTCCGCGAGCGCCTCTGCCGCCGCCGCCGTTGCCGCGGCCGCCTGCGCGCGTTAACAGCGACGGTTAAACATTTGCGTAACGTTATATATGATCTGCTGCCACGCTGCAGCACACCACATGACCAATGTGACCCACTCTAGGAGCTCGTGCACTTGCCCCACCAGCACTGATGGCCACACACATGTCTTTCACCTCTGTCTCCAAGGCAGGCACAAGGCCAGTCCATGCCCGCGCAGCTGCACCACAATGCTAAGCGTGGCAGGACACAGGATGCAACAGGCTATGAGTTTAGAGCTTGCGTCTAGGACCGAACGTTTGCGCGCCGGGCGGCACCTGCATGGCCGCGGCAATTGCCTGCTGCTCCGCGATGGTGCCGCTGGCCACGCTGGCCACGCTGCCGGTGGAATGCCAGCCGCAGCTGTGGATGGACGCCAGCGCGCCGCGCTGCACGTGCGCCTCGAGCGCACAATGCGCCGCGGGCGCCTCGGGCGCGCCCGCGCAGAGCAGCGCCTGCAGGCCGCGGATGCGCGCCTCGTAGCTCGCGTTCACGCTGTCGTGCATGGCGTCGGCCTCCTGCGCACGCCGCACGCGCGTGAGCGAGCGCTGTGCACGGAGAGACTGAGCAGCCGGAACGAACATGCCGACCTGCACCTGTGGGTTGCTGCAAGCAGCGCAGGCCCATGAGAAGGGTGGCAACGCCGCCCGTGCTGGCAACTGCACGGAAAATCCGAGAGCGCGACACTCGGGCGCTGGGCACCACGGCGGCAGTGCGGCGCACCATCTGGTCGGTCTCGAACGAGCCCTGCAGCTCGACAAAGGTGGAGGCGTCGATAGTGACCTCGGTCAGCTTCAGCGCGGTCACGTAGTTGAGGAAGCTGGCGGGGAACGGGTTGACGTTCTCGTGATGCGAGATCAGCCGCGACTTCCTGTGCGCAGCACAGCGTCGTCAGCATGGCCCCCTCATGCTTGCCCGTCTTGCTTCTTCATAAGAGGATACAGGCCGCCCCTTGGCTAAAGGTTGCACGGCTGCCAGCACGTGCGCTTCACTCCCCGTCTACGCCATATACAGAGCAAGTAAGTCATGCATGCATGACGCACTCAGCGCCCACGCAGCACTTCAGCCAGCTGCACACAACCCGCGAGGCATATGCAGCCGCCGGCAGTTTTCACAGTCATAGATGTTGCACCATATACTTGCGCAATTACGCTGCGAGCACCTTGCAACGGTATGACATAACAGCACGCCCCAACTGCTGCAGCGCCTGTCTGACAGACTGGTGCGCAAGCATGCTCTGGCACGACGAGCCAACCGCCTTGCGCAAATCAAAATGTTGTTGCGAAGTGCGTCACGCAACCCCCAACAATGCCATATGTGCAGGCCGGCGCCAGGTGCGCACTGCGTGTGACTGTTGACGTCATAGCCGGTCAGCCGCTCCACAACGCGGCCGCGCCCCCAACTCACTCGCCAATGGTCTGCTCTGAGCCCTCCTGCGCGCCACGCGGCAAGTGGGTAAGGGCCCGTGCAAGGTGCGGGGCCGTTTGGCAGGCGCGGGCGCATGCATCAAAGCGTACATCCATGCACTGCTGTCTATTTCTCCACAATGTCAGCTGCGCACCAGGAGGACTGCCGGGCCCATCCACGCCGCGTCGCCCCACGCCTTCACCGCAGACCAGGCCTCTTCGATGTTGCTCTGGATGACGCCGCTGACACAGACCTGAACCGTGCTTGTGCTTGCGGGATACCCCGCCATTGCCGTCCTGTGGCGGCCTGTGTGCTCAGGGGGTCGCAATCTTGCCCCGGCTTGCTGCGGCCGGGCTGGCGCGTGTGTGCGAGCGGTGCCGGGTGCGCCGGCAGCCGTCCGTGTGTATGTACTTGGCTGGCTTCCCGGTCTGCCAGGCAACCCCCTGTCCTGCACGCTGCTTGCGCGCGTGATGTCGAGTGCAGGGGTGTGCACGCTGTCACGTAGAGGGTGGATGTCGTGAGTTTTCTTGGCCTTGCCTTGGAGCCTGCGTAGCATGGCCGCGAAGCGAGAATCAGGGTCGCTTGAAGGGGTTCCGGAAGGAAGCCTTGCGGAGCCTGGCCTCTAGTGACAGACATGATGTACACTAGGCATTTGCATGCTTTCCTGTGTGCCAGACCTCGGTATGCGCATGCCACAGACTCAGGAGCTTGGTTGGCAGGGCGGCGCACAAATCATGGCAGCGGCGCGCAGGAAGCCGCAGGTGACCCACTCGCGGCTGGGTTACTTCGATAGTTTCCTGGTGGGCGCACACGAGGCTGTGCAAGTGAATCCCCAGCGTCAGGGTGTTCGCTCGAACAAGCATGCAGTGCCCGGCCAAAACACGCGAGTGGCCGCCGCTTGTGTGAGAGCGTCTGGTAGGGTGCCCGTGCCGCCTTGAGCGCGGCCTGTGCCTCCGGCGCGCACGCATGCCTTGGTGTCCAAGGGCGCAGCTGAGTGACCTGGTGCGGGGCCAACCTACGAGGTGCAGCTCCCACTTGTTCACGCTCTCGGCAGCTCTATGTTAGCTTTGCGCCCACAACACTCCCACTGTGAGTCTCCCAGGCGCGTTGAGGTGTCTGCAATGCAAGCGTAGTCTATGTGTGCTCATGGTATGCGCAAGCCATCGGGGATGCCAAGCTCGCGGCGCACCACCTGTCAAACGTGCGCTGGTCGCTGGCGGCTCATGCGCTGGCTCTTGCTCGATACGCTCTCAGAGCAGCTCAGCTTTTCCTCTGCATGCACAGCACCCTCATACTACACCAGCGCCCGTGCTTCATCTGCATCGGCATGCGCCGTCACCTCAGACGTTCTTGCAGCGCACATGCTGCCAAGGACCCCGCCACTGGTGTAAAGCTGGTTGCCGTGCGCTAGGTGTGCCGTCCGCGGCAGCTCTAGCACTTGCTTTCGTCAGGATGCTGCTTTATTCTGCCGTGCCGCCCAGCTGCATTCACGTAACATTGCGCGCAGGAGGACGTGGTGTCGGACATGCACCTGCTGCTGCCGGAGGCTACGGAGGACCGTATCACGTCGCAGTTCCACGCCTCCACAAGCGGCACTGCTGACGCCGCACCAACGCGCCTGTGCGCGCCCCACGGCCTGCATTGCGTGCCGGGGCGGGCATGCATGCCAGGGCGCTTGCGTCTGGATTTTGCTGACGATGCGGGCGGCGGCAAAGGCGTGCTGCCAGGCATGGACACACAGGTGTTGCTCAGCATGGCCATGTGCCTGAGGCCTGCGCATCCTGCCTATGTTCCTGAGGCAGCTGTTGCAGCCGCGCTGCCTCAAATCCCAGGTGCACCACATCGCCGGCGTGCCGCGCATCGAGCTGCCGGTACAAACCTGCCCCCGGGCGGCCTGCCCTGCCTTGCATGTCTCACGCCCATGACTCTCACGAGCCACGACCTGACAGCATTACTACCATGCATTCAGGACATGGTGCGCTTCGCGCATCTCAGCCTGTCCTAGCACCTGTTTTAACCAGCTGCCCGCACTTAGGGAGCTTTGGGCGCCGTGCTGCCCAATGTTCCCTCCACCTGCAGCATGGCGCCCAAGGCCAGCGGCCCAGCATGGCTGTTATTCATGCGCTTTGCCTGCTGCAACTGGGGCCCCTGGGGCCCCGGGCGTGCGGGCGAGCTAATTGTGAGAGGTGGTGCCGTTCGCGCCGGTGCGGGTGCGAGGAGAGCTGCAGCTTCTGGGCCGTTCTGCAGAGCATGGGCCCCCCGCTCAGCAGACCGTTTCCAGAGCTTAGCGAGATTGATGGTTGCAGCTGATGTTCTATGCAGCAGCAGTGAGAAATAGGCCGTTTGCGCTGGGCAGACCACATCTCATATAACTCTCCAGCACTTTTCTTACATGGACATGTGCGGCGGGGCAGAAACTGCATGTGTAATTGAGACGTGGTTAGCCCAGCGCAAACCGCTGGGTGGGACATCACACCCACACTCAACAACCTCGATGGGCTCCGGGAAACATCCCGTTAAGTGGGAAGCCCATGCTCTGCCGAAGCGCCCAGCAGGTGCACTGCAGGGCCCTGCTGCCACCTCCGGCAAAGCCCATGGGCGCCTGGAACAGAGGACTGCGCTCCCTGTCACACCAACGAGACGATAAGTGTCGCTGTGCGGCTGCCGGTGAGCAGCAGTGATCCTAGTGACCCCGCAGTGACCCTACATAGGTCACTCAGTTGCGGCCCCGGACACCCAGGCATGCGTGCGCGCCGGAGGCACAGGCCGCGCTCAAGGCGGCACGGGCGCCCTACCAGACGCTCTCACACAAGCGGCGGCCACTTGGATGTTTTGGCCGGGCAGTGCATGCTTGTTCGAGCGAACACCCTGACGCTGGGGATACACTTGTACAGCCTCGTGTGCGCCCACCAGCAAACTATCGACGTAATCCAGCCGCGAGTGGGTCACCTGCGGCCTCCCGCACGCCGCTGCCATCAGTTATGCGCCGCCCTGCCAACCAAGCTCCTGAGTCTGTGGCATGCGCATACCGAGGTCTGGCACACAGGAAAGCATGCAAATGCCTAGTGTACATCATGTCTGTCACTAGAGGCTCGCAGGCTCCGCAAGGCTTCCTTACGGAACCCCTTAAAGCGACCCTGATTCTCGTCTCGCGGCCATGCTACGCAGGCTCCAAGGCAAAGCCAAGAAACAAACGCGTGCAGGACAGGGGGTTGCCTGGCAGACCAGGAAGCCAGCCAGTACATACACACGGACGGCTGCCGGCGCACCCGGCACCGCTCGCACACACGCGCCAGCCCGGCCGCAGCAAGCCGGGGCATGATTGCGACCCCCTGAGCACATGCATGCGCTTGCTGAACAGTTAATGCCGCGCGCAGGAGGACGTGGTGTCAGACATACACCTGCTTACCGCCCTCGAGGAGCTGCGCCTTGGGCGCCACGCTGCCCAATATTCACTGCAGCTGCAGCATGGCGCCCAAGGCCAGCGGCCCAACATGGCCGTCATTCATGCGCTTCATGGATTGCCTGCTGCAACAGGGGCCCTCGGGCATGCGGGCGAGCTTATTGCGAGCGGTAGCGCCGTTCGCGCCGGTGCGGGTGCGAGGAGAGCTGCCCCTTCTGGCCATTCAGCAGAGCATGGGCTCCCCGCTCGACAGACCGTTTCCAGAGGTCACTGACGATGAAGATTGCGGGTGATGTTCCATGCAGCATGCAGCAGCGATGATGTATAGTCGATGTGCGCTGGGCCGACCACATCTCAAATTACTCTCCAGCATATTTCTTACATGGACATGTGCGGCGGGGCGGAAACTTCATGAAAGCAACTCGAGACGTGGTCGGCTCAGCGCAAACAGCCTATTCAACGTTGCTGCTGGGTGGAACATCACACCCACCCTCATCCTCGATGGGCTCTAGCAACGTTCCGTCGAGCGGGAAGCCCATGACTTGAATGGCCCGTAAGGTGCGCCGCAGGGTCCCTGCTGCCACCTGCGGCAAGCCAGTGGACAAGCACCTTGATCAAGGGACTACGGCCCTGTTACAGTAAGGAGGCGACAGGTGTTGCTGTGCGGCTGCCGGTGGTCAAGTGCAAAGAGCCCCTTGATCGGTCAATGGCGCGGATATTTGCATGCAGCCATTGGCGCATCTTGACTGACAAGCACATGCCACTTGCGAGTACAGAGTGTTGACCATTGGAGCCTGCTGTGATGAAAGATGTTATCATTATCATACGTGAGGCAGAGGCACCCTACCCATGTGACACGGCATATTTCTGCTTGCCAACCTCGTTACGCCTGCCACAGACTCGGGAGCTTGGGTTGACAGGGCGGCGTACAAGTTACGAGGATACACACGCAGCGGCATGGAGGAGGCCGCAGGTGACCCACTCGCCGGCAGGATTATCTGGCTGTTGGGCGACCAGAAGACTGTGTAAGTGTGTCATGAGCGTCAGAGCGCTTGCCTGAACAAGCATGCACCGCCCGGCCAAAACATGTGAAAGGCCGCTGCTGGCCTGAGAGCGTCTGATAGGGCGTTGTGCCTTCCTGAGCGGGGCTTGTGCCTCGGGCGTGCAGGCGTGCCTTTGCATCCTTGGCGCGACTGATATAACCTGGTTGCTGTGCCACCCATGAGGGCCATACGCTGCCGCTCCTGAGCGCGGCGGGCGCTGCAGTCCGCGCCAGCAAGCGGCAGCTTTCCAGGACACTCTACCAGGACACTCTAGTTGAGGAGCGGCGGCGACGCAATGCGGAAGGCGGCCAGCGACCTCAAGAGCAAGGCGGGCGGCGGCATGCGCCGCGCCCGCTCCGAGGCCGCGCTGCAGACGCGCCAGCCGGGCGCCCTCAGCGAGCTTGCGCTGGCCGCCGGTGCGGGCGCGTAACGAATGGATGAATGCATTACAGTCGTGTATCAGCCAGTTTGTCTGCAAGCGCGCACGCCAGACCGCGGCGCCCATGTAGGCGAGCTTGGCTTGCCTCCGGAGGCCGGCCCCGCACCTGCAGTCTGTCTCAGGGCTGGTGGCTGGCAGTTGAGAGGGGCCGAAGCGTCGGCTTTGCTCTTTGACACAGACGCTAGCTACGCTGGGCCTGTGTGCCACGGCGCTTGTCCCACAGCATGGGCAGGGGATGCTGAGCCAGGCCTTGCGCCCCCCGCGTCAGTGTGACGTCACTCCAGCTCGCTTGCAGCCTGCGCAAGAGCAGGGGCGGAGCTGCGGCGGTCTGGGCCAGTGCGCGGCTTGGCCGTGACCTTGGCCTCAGCACTACAGGCCCAGGAGCCTGTAGTGCTACCCTGGGGTCATTCACCCCCCTCCGGCAGTCCTCGCAGGCGGTGACGCAGTAGCACAAGCCTGACGCTACCGCTGACCGGGGCAGCGTCAGGGCGACCCAGGCCAGCGCCTGCTGTGCGCCCCGGGCTGCGCTGCCGCGCGCGCGCGGCTGCCCGTCGCGGCCAGGGCCTGCCGCGGCGTTGCTCGCCGCGATGGCCTGCGGCATCAAAGAGGACCGCTCCGACGCGCGCAGCGCACCGCTTTGTAAAGCGCGCTCAGGCCCGCCGCGCGCCGCGCGCGCAGATGACGACCCGGTCGCGCAGGCGTTCGTGCTGCGCAAGAGCTCGCTGAACGAGGAGCAGTTCAACAAGTTCCTGCACCACCGACTCGGCCCGGGCGCGTTCGGCTTCTACAGCGGCGCCAGCTCCGCCGACGGCTCGTACTCCGCGGGCGGCCACGGCCGCGGCGGCGCGAGCTTCACCAACGGCGGCATCAGCAATTACCACCACGCCATGCGCCCCCCCCACCCTACCCTAACCCTAACCCATACCCCCCCACACGGCCGCGGCGGCGCGAGCTTCACTAACGGCGGCGTGAGCAACTACCACCGCGACACGTGCGCCCCCCCCAAACTCCCTACCCTAACCCTGACCCATACCCCCCCCCCCCCCCACACGGCCGCGGCGGGCGAGCTTCACCAACGGCGGCGTGAGCAACTACCACCACGCCACGTGCGGGGCGCCGCCGCCGCGCATCAGTTTCCTTGACCAACGGCATGACTTAGGTGGCATGTTTCAAAACTACCACCACCGGAAGAGAGACGTTGGCCCTCCTAGATGGGCCCGGTGTAGTCTCAGGTGTCGTTATGCCGCGCGGCCGCCGCGCACCCTTCCGCCCCTGAGCCGCCCAGCGGCCCTGCCGCTGTCCCAACCCCGCAGTGCCCCACTGCAAGCGTTGCCCCGGCCGCTCCCGCCTGGTGCACCACGCCCACTGTGTCCCCGACAGAGCGCGCCCCAGGCGCCCGCCATTGAGTTGCTGCACGCCGCGTGTCAACCCGCCGGCGCGCTCGCGTCGCAACGCTCGCACACTCACGCACCCGAGCCGCCTGCTCGCGGCTGATGGTGGGGCGCCGCGGTGCGCAGCGGCGGCGGCGCGGTACACCACCACCACCACCACCAGAGCCTGCTGACGCGCAAGGTCAGCCCGTGGGACGTGGGCGGCGCGAAGAGCGGCGACGTGGCGCTCGAGATGGGCGAGCGCGGGTGCGCGCGCCGCCGCGCCGGGTGCCGTGCGCGGCTGCTGCGCGCGCTGCCAGGGCCTTCCTCCGCAGCCGTTGCCGGACGCTGGCGCGGTAGCGGGCTTGTTATGGGCGGCGCCCTGCCGCCCTAAGCCCGCGTGTCTGCATGGCCTGGCTCCACGCAGGCCGAGCCGCGGTGTCTTCCCGATGGGCCGCCCCGCCCGGCGCATGTCCCTGCAGATGCGCCCTTCAGGCAGCCTGGTCACACGGCCGTGCCCAGGTCCACAATGTGACCTATGCTGCGGCGCGGCAGGCGCGGGCGGATGCACACGTCCATCTGCTGCCTGCCGCTGGTCAGCCCGCTGTCGCGCCTGTACATGGTCTGGTCGTCCTGGATCCTCATCCTGGACATGACCTACACTGCCTTCCTGGTCCGCCCCGCGCCCGTGACGCGCCTGCGAAACCATGGCCGCACATCCCGGTGCCTGCCACGCTGCGAAGGTGCGTTGTTGGAGGGTGCAGACGCTGCGGGCGGCCCCGGCTGCGCGTGAGCCAGGCGCAGCGTCCTGAAGCAGCTGCGCGGATGCGCGGCGCGCGCGCCTCAGCGAGTGTCTGCGCGCTCGCAGATCCCCATTTTCGTGGCTTTTGAGATCTCTGACGTGGACTGGGGCTGGGGCTGCATCATCGACTTCTGCGCCGGTGCGCCTGGCGGGCTCTGCGTGCATGGGGCTTTGTGCAGGGGCCGCGCCCAGGGCCGCATGCATGACATGCCGCTGCCCCGCTGCGAGGGGGCAGAGGCGAGCGCATGCGCCGGCGCATGCGGGCGCGGATGCGCGCCTGTGCAGCACAATCGGCCGCCAGCCCCGCGGTCGGCCACTCCGCCCTGCAGGCAGCGCGCAAATCAGACAAATGCAAGTTGCGCCGCGCCTCCTGTGAGCCCGGGGGCCCGCCCTGCCTGCACGCGCGCCCCGCCCGGCGGCCGCCCCGGCGCCCCTCCCCGGGCCCTAACCATAAATTGCGGCTCGCGCGCGCCAGGCGCGTTCTACACGCTGGACCTGGTGTTCAACTTCCACGTGGGCTTCATCGGCAAGTTCAACGGCCAGAAGACGCTGGTGATGGACGGGCACGCGATCGCGCGCTACTACGTGACCAAGGGCACCTTTGTGGTGGACCTCATCACCGCCTGCTGCTGGACCGCGCAGGTCGGGCGCCCGAGGCCCCTGCAGTTAGTGTGCCGCGCGCTGTGCCTGCGTGCGCGCACGTCGTGCACGCGCCGCTGGCCCGGGACAGGGTGACTTTTTGCGGAGCTCACGCGGCCGTGCACGGTCAGGCGGGCCCTCCTTAAACCATATACCCATTGGTCAGGCGAGTCGTCCAGGACCCCAGGAAATGCAGCCGCCCAAGGTGGCTAGCTGTGTGGGTCCTGCTGCCCAGGGCCTGTGCCGCGGAACCCCCTCTGCCCTGCGACCAGGCGTGCGGTGCTCCGCCAGGAAGCCCCTGTCCCTCACGAACTCAAGCGTGCAGACCCTATGCCGCCCAAGCCTCTCCGTTTTGACATGCGGCGTGCGGCGCATGCAGGTGGTCCTTCTCGTCCTCGTGTGGCAGCACGACGTGGGGCTCAACTCCCCGGTCGTCACCGCCTACCAGGCGCGCTCGCCCGCCCAGGAGCCTTCGCGCTGCAGCGCCCGTGCGTGCGCAGACGCGCAGCGCTCGCGGTCGATCGCGCATCACCGTTCGGCAGACACAGGCGCTGCCCGTGGCTAGTGTCACGCGCACGATGCAAAGTGTTAGGCGACTTGCGCCGGATGCAAGTGCTCGCCGTTCGCTACTGCCAGCCAGGCATGCGCAGACCAACGCGCGTCGCGCCTGGGCTGAGCGCTATTTCGTGCGCAGCATGCGTGCAAAGCGCACGTGCCTCTGTGACGACTCAAGCGGATGCAGTAACCTACCACGAGCTGTCTACACCTGTAAACAAGCCCTTTTCTGCTATGTGCAACGGCCTTTATGGGTTTGCGCTGGGGGGGGCTCACCCTGGCTGCCGTCAGCGCTGACGCAGCCGCCGGCCGGCGCAGATCATCCGCATCGTGCGGCTGGTGCGCTTCGTGAGCCTGCTGAACCGGCTGTACGCGACGGCAATGGCCGCCAGCGCGATCATCCTGCCGGGCGTGACCGTGTCGCACAACCACGCGCACTTCTTCAACCTGCTGTTCGGCGGCGCCATGCTGCTTAACTTCCTGAGCTGCCTGTGGTGCGTCCTGCCCTACCCTAGCCCTATCCCTATCCCTATCCCTCCCTGTATCGTCCCTGTTGGTGGAGGTGACGCGCGCGGTGCGCGGTGGTGCGCTCCTGGTGTGCGCGGTGGTGCGCTCCTGCTGCGCTCCTGCTGCTGCTGCCGCCTGTGGGCTGCCTGCGGGCGCTTGGCTGTCGGCCCCACCCCTCTGCGTATGCAGCACGGCGCCCAGAAGAGCTGCTCACGCCCCAGCGTGAGGTCTGCACAACTGCCTGCAGCGTGGCGCATGGTGCGGTACGTCCCCGCAGCAGCGGGAGCCTGTGCAGCAGGCCTGCGCTGCCGGTGCTGCACCTGTTCATACATTCAGCCAGCCGGCCGGCGCGGCCGGCGCTGCAGCGGAGCCCTGCTCCAGCAGGCCCCCAGCAGCGCCGCTGACCTGGTGCCACGGCGCGCCAGGAACTACGTCGCCATCCGCGAGGGCCTGACCACGACCTGGTGCGCATGCGCGCTGCGCCCTGTCCCCAACGTCGTCTGTGACACTGCGGGGGTCCCCGGGGCACCCGTCTTCCTCGATGTGCCCTTCCATCATTGCTGCACATGTCCACCACCCCCCTGTGCTCTTCACTCCTCGACAGGCATTGTGCCCCCTCGCGACTGTGCTGGTATGGTGCCAAAGGCGTGAGGCGCACCGCACAAACAGCCGGCAGCGCTTGTCCACAGGGCTGGCCGCGCGCAGGGTGAATACGTACGCCGTGTTCATCAACACCTACGCCTCGGACGGCAAGACTGTGACGCAGGCGGACGCCATGGCGATCCCTGCGGCCCACAGGCGCGCCCCCGCTCCCGCTGCGGTGGCGTTGCGGGGTTGAGCGGACGGCGGCGCATCGAGTGTGCGCTGCTGTGCCAGCGCAGTGAGCCGAGCATCGTGACGAAGTCGGGCTGCTAATCTGGTGGCGCTTAGCAATGTAGTACAGCAAAAGTTAGTGGCAAGCAGTGTCGGCGGAGCGTCTGTGCTGCGCACTCTGCAGTGTCAGGGAGCAGCGCTTGGCAGCACTGGGGGCGCATGGTCTTGCAGGGCTGAGTAAGAGCCGTGCCGGGGTGCTGGGACGCTCCGTGGTGCTGTGTTCACCCGCCTCATGCACGGGCTGCCTGCGTAGGTGGCTGGTCGGCGCGTACTACATGCTGGTCACCATCCTGTCGGTCGGGTGCGATACCCTCCGCCAGTGGCATGGGCGCAACCCTCTGCTAGTGGCATGGGCGACCGCGCTCGCCCCGCATGCTCGCCGCTGCCCGGCACCGCGCCTGCCGCCTGTCCTCGCTTCCTCCAGCGAGGCCGCGGCCTGTTGCCTGTGTGCCTTGTTCCAGTGGCTGCAGGCGCCGGCCTGCCGCCTGCCAGGGCCGCCGCTGTTTTTACCTTATTCCCTATCCATATAACCGGTGTGCGGCCGCGCGCAGGTATGGCGACATCACGCCGCAGACGCAGGTTGAGACAGTGGTGCGCGCACAGCCTGCATGTTGAGGGGGATGCAATGTGTGTGCATAGTTTCTGCTGCGTGCGGGCGCCCCTGCGAGGTGCCAGGCCTGCGCGGCTGGCGCGCTGCCTGACGACCAAAAGTCGACCGCATGGGTAGAAGGCCGCCCGCTCGGCGTGGGCCTCGCTCTGCCTGGCCTTGCCCCTGGGCGGCGCGCTGATAGGACACGTTTCTGATGGACAGCTGCGCAGCGGCAAACGAAGCGCTGCGTGCAAGACAGGCGCAGGCCGCCGGCCCGGTGCGGGGGCGCGCCTGCCCTGGGCGCCGCGGCCCCTGGCGCTCGCCAGCGCACGGTGAGAGCACGGTAGGGTATGACAGGGTTTGGCCGACGCGCCCGGCGCGGCGCCGCGCAGGTCGCCATGGCCTGCATGATCCTGGGCATCATCTTCTTCGGCATCCTGCTGGGCTCCATCGCGGAGGCGCTGCAGCACATGAGCAAGGAGTCGGAGCGCGTGGCGCGCTACCGCGCGCGCATGGAGGTCGTCGACAAGTGGATGGCCAAGCGGCGGCTGCCGCTGAAGCTGCGCTCGCGCATCGGGCACTACTACGCGGAGGCGC
>JAABUZ0100005839.1_pt1 | contig 15799 bp, 11 predicted proteins | sample 5562091 | NCBI WGS metagenome assembly JAABUZ01 (sample SAMN12813069, study PRJNA571459) | rock metagenome | isolation source: Antarctica rocks | place: Antarctica: Victoria Land, Linnaeus Terrace sud | collected 2015-12-21 | reverse complement strand
AGCGCCAGCAGGCTTAAAATTGCCATCAGGCCGCTTGGCATGAATGCGCGGGGACTGCTTTTGACGTAGCACAGGCTGAAAAAGACCAGGAGAAACAGCGACAAGCCAATCGCCAGCGGCAGCCCCCAGGCTTTTCCGGTACCGAGCGCATACCCCGCCGCAAGGAGCAGGAGAAAACTCATCTCGCCCGCAAGGAGCGACGGCAGGCTTTTCGCTTTAAGATAGCCGAATAGTCCGCCCGCACCGACAAGAGCGGCGTAGACGTAAACAATAATGGAGGGGGTCTGCATATGAAGGCAATGATACCCGGCTCTTATCTTTGCGAACCCGTAGGGGCAGGCCCCCGTGCCTGCCCTCTTGATCTTTGTCTCTGCCCTCTTGATGCAACTGTAGAAGAAGGGCAGGCACGGGGGCCTGCCCCTACGGGGTTGAAGAAAGAAACGAGCAGGGGGGTCACGCGGCACGGCGCAGGGGAAGCAGGTCGCCTTCAGCAGTGGGTTCGGGACACGAAGCATTGGCGCGGCCGGTCATCAAATCCAGAAAAACGGAAACGACGCGCGGATCGAAGTGCGTGCCGGACAGGGAGCGGATGTGTTCCAGCACTTTGGCTTCCGGCCAGGAGGGGCGGTATGGGCGCTCGGAGCGCAGGGCATCCCAAACATCCACAACCGCGAACAAACGGGCGCTGAGGGGAATTTCATCGCCGCGCAGGCCGCGTGGGTAGCCGGTACCGTCCCATTTTTCGTGGTGGCAGTAGGGAATGTCAAGCGCGGGGCGCAGGAACGCAATCGGGGAAAGCATATCGTAAGCGTCCTGCGGATGGCGGCGCATGACCCGCCATTCGGTCGGGGTCAAATTGTCGGTTTTGAGCAGAATGCGGTCGGGAACACCCATCTTGCCGATGTCGTGCAGCAGGGAGCCGCGCCGGATCGGAACCAGCGCGGCCTCGTCCAGTCCCAGCGCCCGCGCCAGGCGCTCGGCGAGGTCGGTCACGCGGCGGGAGTGGCCTTCCGTTTCCTGGTCGCGCAGATCGAGAGCGCGGCCCCAGCCTTCAATCGTCGCTTCATAGGCTTCGGTCAGCTCCTGATGCGAGCGCTGGATGTCCCGAAACATAATCGCGCTGTCAATGGCAATCGCGGCCTGGCCGGCTAAAATATCCAGGCGCTCCCGCCAGCCGGTGTCGGGCAGCAGCGGGCGGCGATGGAACACTTCGAGAATGCCTTTGAGCTTGCCTTTGGCGACCAGCGGCACCGCCCAGTACGCCGCAAAGCTTTCCGAGGCCAGCAGGGGGTTCCCCGCGAAGACTTCCGGCGTCCAGGTCAGGTTGGACAGCTCGACCGCGCTTTGCTGCCGCGCGGCCCGGCCTGCCGGGCCGACCCCGACCGACTGCGGGGCCAGGTCAAGCACGCTGCGCTGGAGCCCGCTTGCGGCGGCATACACCAAGTCTTCCGTCTCGGCATCGCAGGTCAGCACCGCCGCCGCATCCACGTCCAGCTGCGCCCGCACTTGTTCCAGCACCAGAGTCAGGGTCGCGTCCATCTCCGAGCTGGACATGATCGCAAGGTCTATCTGATGCAGGGCCGCGATATGCTGGACGCGCTGCTCTAAATGCTGGTTCAGTGCAAGAATCTTGTGCTGCGCGTCCCGCCGCGCCGTGATGTCCTCGACGACGGCAATGGAGAACTGCGGGCGGCCCGCGCCGTCGCGCACCAGCGACAGCGTCAAATCCGCCCAGACCGGACTGCCGTCCGCCCGGCAGTAGCGTTTCTCCACTTGATAGCCGTCGCGCCGGCCTTCCTGCAAGTCCCATTGCAGCTCCAAATTTGCCGGCGAGTCGTCGGGATGCGTCAGCCGGGCCATCGCCAGGCCTTGCAGCGCGTCCGCCGAATAATCCAGCATCTTTTGGAACGCGGGGTTGGTCCGGGTGAGCCGCCCGTTCATGTCTATTCGGGCAATGCCGACTCCGGCGGCGTCAAAGATCGTCCGAAGCTGTTCTTCGCTTTCCCGGAGCGATTCTTCGGTGCGGCGGCGGGCGGAGATGTCCTGCACCGTGCCTTCATAATGCAGCAGAGCGCCGCCGGGGGCGCGGACAGCCCGCGCGTTCTCGGTAATCCACAGCAGCGTGCCGTCCCGCTGCCGGATTTGCGACTCGAAATCGGTGACCGTTTCCTCGACTTCCAGCCGGCGCTGGAACTCGGCGCGGCGATGGGGGTCCACAGACAAGTCGCGCCCGGCGTTGACCTGCCGGGCCATCAGCGCGTCCGGCGAATCGTAGCCGTAAATCCGTGCCAGCGCGGCGTTCGCCCGCCGGTAATGGCCTTCGGGCGAAGTCTGGTAAATCCCAATCAGCGCCCGCTCAAACAGGCCGCGGCACGCTTCTTCGGAGCGGCGCAGGCGGTCTTCCTGCGGCTGATGCCGCCGCGCGTCCAGCAGCACGCCGCTCCAAATCGTCTGCGGTCCCAGAAAAATGCGAGACAATACCAACTCAACCGGAACCGAGGAGCCGTCGCGGGGACAGGCCTGGAGGCGAAGCGCGTGTCCGGCAGTTGCAGGCATCAGTAGGGAACGCGGAAAGGCGGGCAGCAAAGTGCAGACACTTTCGCCCAGCACATCCCCGGCCCGGCAGTGAAACAGCCGCTCCGAGGCGGCATCAAACGACAAAATCCGGCCCGCATCGTCCAAAGTAAACGTCGCGGCGGGAGCAGCATCATAATCAGCAGGCATTGAAGCGGGCATAGTTTTCACCGATAAGTTTTTATCGGCAGTTTCCAGAAGCATCTTAAGCGCGGAAGCGAAGTAATTGCATGAAATATGGGTAAAATAACTCTTAATGTCAGAAGCACCTAAAGATGCGGCGATGCGCCATGCGCGGCCACGAGCGGCGGTCTCCGCCGAAGAAAAAGCGCTGATCGAGCGCTGCAAGCGCGGCGACCTGGCGGCGTTCAACGATCTGGTCCGCAAGTACGAGAAGCAGGTTTATAACTTCGCCTACCGCTTGACCGGCAACTACGACGACGCAAACGATGTTGCCCAGGATGCGTTTTTGCGCGTGTTCAATGCCATCGGCACGTTTCGCGGCGATTCGTCGTTCTCGACCTGGCTGTTTCGGATTACCACCAATGTCTTTCTGGACGAGCGCAAGAAGGCCAAGTCGCACCCGCAGACCTCACTGGACGAGTATCTGGAGCTGGGCGAGTCCAGTGTCGCCCGCCAGATCGAAGACCCCTCCCCGACCCCCGAAGCCGTGCTGGAAGAGTCCGAGCGGGCACTCATATTGCAGAAAGCCGTCAGCGACCTGCCGGAGTACCAGCGGGCGATGGTGACGCTCTACCACGGCCAGCAGAAGTCTTATGAAGAAATCGCCGAGATCATGGACCTGCCGATTGGAACCGTCAAAAGCCGCCTGAACCGGGCGCGTCTGGCCCTCAAAGAAAAACTTTCCGGCATCCGGGAACTTTTCTCCTCGTAGCGCCGTCGGATAGGCAGACGGGCATTTGCCTGGCTGAATTCGAAAAATTCATCATTTTTTCAGAAACGACTGAGAGAAGTATTTAGGACGGCAGCTATGAAACCCGAACGAGCGCAGGAACTATACTCAGAATACGCGGAAGGGACGCTGACGCCCGCGCTGCGGCAGGCGCTGGAACAGCACTTTGAGGCCGACCCGGCGGCACGGGCCGACTACGCCCAGTTTTCGCAGGTCTACGCGCTGCTGGAGCAGCCGCTCGGCGCGGAACTGGAAGCGCCGCTTGGCTTCCGGGCGAAGATATTGGAACGGGCCTCCGAGCAGCAGGGGCGGCGCGAAGCGCCAAGCTCTCGCGCCGCCGGCTGGCTCGGCTGGTTCACGCCGCCTGCCCATCGCCGCGCCACCGGCGGCGCGTTGGCCGCTTTAGCCGCAGTCGTCATCGGCGGCGTGCTTGTGACGCATCCTGGCACTCATGGACTGGAAGGCGGCAATCTCAATCCGCTTCCCATCGCGCCAACGGTCATTTCTGGGCTTGTCCAGAGCGTGGACATGCAGAGCGGCACAAACTACCACTTGTTCCACCTGCATCTGCCGTCGGATGTTCAGTCCGCGACAGTCAACGCTTACGTAATTACGGCGACCGAGCAGATCACCGACCCGTCGCATCTTGGCGACGCGACGCCTGCCGTTTCCGGGCAGCATTTGACGAACCATCAGGGCCTGCAAATCCCGATTGCGCCGGTAGATGCCCCGCCCGCCGGCAGCACGCTCAATCTGCTGGCCCAGTACAAGCCGGACGCCGCGACTCAGCCCGTCGGCGCGGAAGCTGTCTTCACGCCCTTCGGCGCGGCTGACCCCGCCGTCCCGGCTCCTGTCAACGCAGGCTTTCTGGATGCAATGCAGGCCGCCGCGTCCCATTACGGCGCGACCGTAATTGTCGACGTTTCGGCGTCGCCGACCCAGGCCGTCACCGCAGACTTCTCCGGCACCGACCCGCTTGCGCCGTTGAAGTTCATGGCGAGTTCCGCCGGTTACACGGTGCAGAAGACAGCGGACAACACGTATTATGTGAGCCGGGGTTCGTAAGAACCTCACCCCGCCTCGTTCCTATGCCTTCGGCATTACTTCGTATCTGGCGACCCTCTCCTTAGGAAAGGAGAGGGTAAGACTAAGAAGGCTATCCGAGGTCTCTCTCTTTCCGGGCCTTTTCCTACCCTCTCCTTTCCTAAGGAGAGGGTCGACGAGGAACGAGGCGGGGTGAGGTCTTCCTAAATTTCCTGAAACATTTCCGCCTAGCGGCACTCTGAACAAACGGAGGCTGACCTATGCGCTTTCCCGCCGCACTTCTGCTTGCACTTACTATTTTCGGTATATTTGCTTCTCTTGGTTCTGTCTCGGTTTGCTGGGCCGACCCGCCGCCGGTGCAGGATATTTTCGTCGGCAACGGCACGCCCGGCCCGTTCGCACTCAGCTGGAACAGTGTTCAGCTCAACACAGAAACGGTGATTGTCAACCAGCAGACGCAGCTCCGCAGCCTGGATTACACGCTGGATGCCGCCGCCGGCACAGTGACATTTACCCATGCGCTCCCAACCAGCGCGGCGATTGAAGTGACTTACGCGATGACCCCCGGCCTGTCCCAGCGCACCGGCAGCGGGCAGACCATTCCCCTTTCGGTGGACCTGCTGCGGAACCAGCACAGCTACTTTTCCCTGGATGCGCTTGGCACGGCGGCGGGAACGACCAGCGCTCTTACGCTCGGCGCGGGGCTGGGCTGGCACGGCGGGGCCGGCAGCCAGATTTCGTCCCGCTTGATTTACACCCCGATGCCGGCGTCGGCAACCGGAACCGCCCCGGCCGCCGACCGAACGGGGATTTCACTGAGCGGTACGGCGGGAGCGGGGCAGTGGGGTCTGTTTTCGGCGGGCTTTTCCCGCGCCGGAGCCGGAACAGACACCGGCAGCGACAGCAGCTTCCAAAGCGGCCGCCAGCTCTTGACGCTCGGCGGCACGCTGACACCGACCAAGATGGTTCAAGCCAAGTTGAGCTTCAGCCGGTCCGATGCTTTGGACAGCACCGGGAACGCCGCCGAGGACGCCGCCGCGACCAGCACTTCTTTGGCGCTGACGCTGACGCCCACGGGCAAAACAAGAGTGCAGGCCGATCTTGCTCAGGCAAGCGCCGGGCCAGGCGGAACGACCCAGTCTGCGGCGCTTTCCGTAGACACGCAGGCGACCAAAACTCTCGCCGTCAGCGCCGCTTTCAATGACCAAAACCGGCCCGGCACGGCAAGCGACAGCCAGACGATCAGCCTCAAAACCGTTCTGGCCCCCAGCAGAGCGTACTCGCTGCAAACCTCCGCCGATCAGTCCCGCCTCGGCACGGCCACGACCGATCAGCAGTCGGTGACGCTTGCCCTGACCCCGAAATCTACAATCCAGCTCAGCGCCGGGTTTTCCATGCGCCAGAAATCGGCAGACAGCTCGGCCATTCCCGTCGAAACGTCTGAAGCGACCATCGGCGGCAGCCTGCACCCGCTGCCGATGCTGGAAGTCTCCGGCAGCTACAAGTCCCGCTTGGCCCCCGCGTCCGACACCAATCCAAGCGACTTATTTGACACCAGTGCCGCGCAGGTCGCGTTCACGCCCGTCAAGAGCTTCAAGCTGACCGGCACCTATATTCAGAACCCCGATGACGGCTCGGACACGCTGCAGCGCCTCGCCCGGCGCGGGGTCGGAGTCGAAACCAGCCTCGGCGCACTCGGCCTTTCCGGCGGCTGCGACTGGTCCCGCGCTTACGGCACGCCGGATGTCGAGCAGACGATCCACGCCGCGCTCGGCCTGCGTTTCTCGAATGCCACCCAGCTTTCCGTCGGTTATCAAACGCAGCAAAACCTGTTGGATGCCGCTGTTCCTCTCGCCACGGCCTACACCGTCGGCTTCACGCATACTTTGGGCGACCGCTTCAGCCTGAGCCTGAGCGGCAAGCGCCAGCAGGCCGCTTCCACCACCTCCCCCGATTACAACGCGACCGCAAGATTGGGAATGAAATTTTAGAGCTTTACTGCTGCTTCTGGTGCATCAGCTTCGAGCGTAACTCCACTTGCAGCTTTGCGATGTCTACAAGAACGGCATTGTTTGGCACAGTGAACGTAAACAACCGCTTGTCTAGCGGGGTGTTGGTCTTGATATTCGAGAGGAAGGCTTCTTCTGTATGCACCATGCCGTTGCGGAAGAAAGTCGTCACAAGGACGCGGTGCAAAAGGTGGTCCGGGCCGAAGAAGGCAAGTATCGTGTGTTTGATCAGCGCCTTCCGTTTCAGCTCAATGACTTGATAGCGGCCTCCATGCCAGGTTTGCTCTCCGAGAGAGCGCACGGCAGGGTCATCCGCGTCAGGCTCCACAATTAGCCCCGCTAGGCTGGGATTGAAGAAGAAATTCGCGAATACGTCAGATGTATCTTGGTCCATATCCCGCCCGTCTGGGGCATCCAGCTCTTTGTAATACTTTTGCGAACCGTCAGAAAAAGCCCATTGAAAATTCCCATCCGCGATCATCCGTGAACCGCCATTGCTTGCGGAGTGGAAGTCGATGTGCGCCAGGTTCGGACGCTGGACGGCAACAAGTCCTGTGACGGTGATGGACTTTTCTTGTGAACTCATCGTCAAGGTCAGGCTGCCTTGAAGGGAATGCAGGCGGGCTGTCGCGGTGGCAGCCTGGGAGATGATCTCCTGCGGGGACATAGTTGCTGCCTCTGAAGAGGCGGCGAGAGGTGGCCTGATGGACGTGCCCAATGCAGGCGCGGCGGCCTGACGGAGTGGCAGGTGACGTATCCCGGCGACGCCCCCGGCCCCTGTCCCGATTAGGCCGGCGGCGATGATTGCTTTTGTCATCCACATAGTTTTCGAGGCTCCTTGTGCGAGTTGGTGACACGATTTAAGATTATGGCACAGGTTCGAGATTATAACACAGGTTCGGGATTTGTGCCAGAGCCAGGAGAACCAAACAAAATGTGGCGGAGGCCTGTCCGTGAGCCGATCTCGGCCTGTGCGCCTTCCAAGTACCGCAGGTTGTAGATGACGCTGAGGGCCGCAAACGCCGGCCCCGCCCGGTGCAAGCGGTAAGCGGCAGTCGCCGCCGGCAGCAGCAGCGCCCGCAAAAGACGGCCCGTAAACGGCGCGGCCAGGACAGCACGCGCCAGCAGGCGAGTCGCTTTGTTGCGGGCGTGGTAGCCGTGCCGGACCGTCTCCCAGGTCGTGTCGCCGCGCCGGGCGCGGACCACGTCCAGCCGGCCGTATGCAAACGGCACGGCAAGCCACGACGCAAACCGCCGCTGCGGCCGGTGCGTCCCCGGCGCGTTTGGCGCGTAGACAAACCGCACGCCGCGCTGCTTTTCCAGACGCACGGCAAGCTCCACATCTTCCTGGCGCGGGAACTGCTCGTCAAAGCCGCCGACGGCGGCAAGATGCGCCCGGCGCAGAGAGGCGTTGCCGGAGTAGAAATGATGGGGGCCGCAGCCTGTCCATTCGCCGGTGCGCCAGGCCGCATACTGTTTCTCCAGCATGGCGTGCTCCCAGGCGATCCAGGCCGGCTCCCGCCACAAAAGCGCGGGGTCCGGCAGCATCGGGGCAATCACAACCGTGTCTTCTTGATTGGCATGATGCGCGGCATGGACGGCTAAGAACTCGGCCGACGGCTCTACGTCGTCGTCTAAAAAGACAACGACTTCGCCGCGTGCGTTTTCAATGCCGTTGTTGCGGGCTAGAGCCGGGCCGCCGTTCGGCTGGCAGATCACCCGGAGCGTGAACGGCGACGTGCGGGCGTACTCCGCCAGCAGGACATCGGTACCGTCCGTGCTGCCGTCGGAGACGACAACAGCCTCAAACTGCTCCGCCGGGTAGGTTTGACGCGCCAGCCCGTCCAGCGTCTTTAGCAGGCTGTCTTTGCGGTTAAACGTCGGGATGACGACGCTTAAATAGGGGTCGGTCATGGCTTATCTAATACCCGAATGAGCTTGGCGGGAACGCCGCCGACCAGCGTGTTCGCGGCAACGTCTTTCGTCACGACCGCCCCTGCCGCGACTACCGCGCCGCGCCCGATAGTCACGCCTTTCAGCACAGTGACGCGGGCCGCCAGCCACACGTCGTCTTCAATCACAATCGGTTTCGGCTCAGGAACAACCGTGTGGTCGTGCGTGGAATGAAAGTCCGTGTCCATAATCAAAGTCAGGTTGCCGATGGCGCAGCGTGCGCCGATACGGACAAGTTTTGCCGCGCACAGAGACGCGCCGCTGTTGATATACGTGCGGTCGCCGATCTCCAGAACGCCGCCCGGCAGCGCGGTCAGCTCCACGGGAAGATGCGTGCCGCGAATACGGACGCGGTCACCGAGGCGAATCGTGCCGCCGTTTTCCACCCGCAGACGGCCCTGAACCCGCGGCCAGAGGCCGACCGACGTGCAGCGGCGGGTCTGCCAGCGGCTTCCCAGCAGCAGCGGGACTAGCTGCACGGCTCCTAAAAGGTTCACAGTAATTGCGGCGAGAAGCCCACACCATTTATGGGTGGGAGAACAGCCACCTTGTCCTTCCGCGGACAAGATATTGTCTTGATTTTGTGTCAAGGTATGCCTCTCTTGGGTATAATATTAGTGTCCAAAGGCACTCCTCGGAGATAACAGTTCTGGGCATAAGCGAAGACTCCACGGTTGCGGAAACATACGTCTTTTTCCGCGTAAAGTCTTCGGAAGGTTCTGTTTTCAACAGAAATGGTCTCCGCATGAGCGGTATGACACGGGCGGCTTTAAGTACGCCTATGGACGGCACGAGACACGGATGTTCTCAGAGGCATAGCCTTTCGTGACTGTCAAATCCCACAGGCTTTAGCCGTGGGTTGCTTAAAGTAGCTCCGCCGCGTCTTGGGCTGGCTTGGCTTTCGCGGGCTTGATTTTGGCGGGAATGCCGACTGCGGTTGCGCCCGGCGGAACGTCTGTCAGCACCACGGCATTCGCGCCGATGCTGGCTCCGTCGCCGATGGTAATGTCCCCCAAAATCCGCGCCCCGGCCCCCACAAAAACGTCGTCGCCAAGCGCCGGGAACGCCCGTGTTTCCCGCATTCCAATGGTGATCGCCGTAATCAGGCTGACCCGCGCCCCAATCCGGCGGGCCATGACTACGGTGCCGACCGGGTGCGGCAGGTACAGCCCCGGCCCGATTTCGACAGACGCAGGGATATCCAGGCCGTGCAAAAATAGATTGAGACGGCCCACCATGCCCGGCAGCGCCGGGACACGGCTCCGCCAGAGGGCATGGCTGATCCGGTACAGCAGGGTTGCCCGCAGCCCGGCATAGCTCCAGACCAGGTTCCAGCCGCCGCCAGATGGACTGTCCGTGCCGCAGAATATCCGCTGCCAGGCGTCAATGTCCGCCCGGACCATCGCCCGCAGGCCAGGCGGCGGCGCGTGATTTTCCGCCGCCGGGACCGCAGTTGTCGTAAGTGGAGTTGTCGTAAGCGGAGTAGTTGTCATGAAGCTCCCCGGCGCATGGCCTGCCGGGCCATCGCCAAATCCTGCACCCGCAGGCAGCCAAGCGCGGCGCAGAACAGGACGTAAACAGCAATGCACGGCGGCAGGCTCCACAGCCCCCACCCCTGCGCCGACAAGAACGCCAGCAGCCCGGCCATCGGCAGCGCCGCCAGGACGCACCGGCCAATCCCGCTCAACGACTCGCCGGTCAGCGTCCCCGCCGGCAGCAGGCGCAGGTACGACCAGAGCAGATAAGTTTCCAGCAGAACATCGCTGCTGATTGCTCCGACTGCCCCGTTGTGCAAAAAACGCTGGGCCAGCAGCGATCCCGCAACGCAGGCGGGAATGCCGAGGAGGCTTGCGACAACCGACGTGCGGAACATCCGCGCCTGACCGTCGGCGGCAAAGATCATGGTGCTGAGGGCGTTGCCGGCAAACCAGAGCAGGACGCCCGCGCTGCCGACGCGCAGCACCGGAATACTGTGCTCAAAGCCCACGGGGTAATGCAGCAGCGTGATAATCCGGTCCGGCAGCAGGAGCAGCACCAGTGCAATCGGGACGCCGCACAGCATGACCAGCGCCAGAAACCGCCGGGACAGCCGCCGGAACTCGGCCGGGTTGTCCCGGAACAGCCGGGACAGAGTCGGCATCAGCGCCGTCGCCAGCGCCGTCGGCAGGAACATGGTCGTGCCGAGCAGGCGGAACGCGGCGGCATACCAGCCGACGGTTTTGTCGTCGGTGACCAGGCTCAGGACAACCGGGTCCGTCTGCCCGTAGAGCGTTTGAAACACGGTCCAGCCCATAAACGGCAGGCCCGCCAGCGCGACATGGCGCACCGTCGCCCGGCTCGGCAGGCGCAGCGCCGGCAGCAAAGCCCGAAACGCCGAAGCGTTGACCAGCAGCGAGGCCAGCCCGGTCCAGACCGCGACCGCCGCCAGCGCCCACAAAGGCGCATGGCGAAAAATCAAAAACAGCGTCAGGCCCGACCCCAGAAACTTGTTGACCAGCACCCCAACGCTCTGCCGGGTCATGTTCTCCTGCCCCTGCAAAGCCGCCCCAAACGCATCATTGACCGTGTTCGCCAGCATTCCAAGCGCCGAGACCAGCACCAAAACCCGCGTCAAAGACGAGTAGCCCAGCAGCGAAACCACGCCGATGGCAAGGCCGGTCATTCCAATTGCCAGCGGAACCCGCAGGATCAGCGCGGCCAGCAGCAGCTCGCCCGTCCGGCTCCGGTCGCGGGCGATTTCTTTGACCAGAAACGTGCTGGTGCCGAGCGGCACGACCACGCCGAAGACCGCAATGAACGACGCGGCGAACGCCAACTTGCCCAGGCCCGCATCCCCGACATAGCGCGGCAGGTACAGGGTTACGGCGAACGTCAGCCCCCACGAGACAAGCTGCGTCGCCAGCGTCACCAGCACATTGCGGGCAACCCGCGTGTTCCCCTGCTGGCTCATAAGGCCGCCTTTACCCGGCCCGGCAAGGCGCTCAAACCAGGCAGCGCCGCGATAATGCCGCTCCACAGCCCGGCAAACAGCATGTCCCGGAAATTCGAAAACTGCAAGTCCAGCAGGCCGAAGATCATCAGCGACCCGATAATCAGCATTCCGCCGATGGCGAGCGACTTGGTTTCAGCATCGGCCCGCTCCGAGCGAACCGTGCGGGCGGCATGGATCAAAATCGCCGAGACCATCATCCAGAACGCCAGAAAGCCGAACGTCCCAACCCGCATCCAGACCCACAGCACCTGGTTATGGGTCATAATGTCCCACCACTCGTACTGGCCGCTGATGTCGGCGATGGGAACCGCGTGGATCATGCGTTTCCCGTAACCGTAGCCGAGCGGCGCGGAGCGGATTGTCGCCATCAAATCTGCGTTCTCCGCGTCTCGATAAGCATTGGACGACGCATCGCGGGCATCCGGCGTAAACTGGGATTTGATGGCGCGGGCCGGCTGGGCCAGAATGCTGCTGCTGTTCTGGAACGCGGCATAGTACCCCGCAAACGCGAATACTCCCGCCGCAGACAGCAAGCCAATCAAGCGGCGGCGCGAAGGCAGGGCCTGGTATGCCGCCAGCGCCAGCACCGGAATAATGACAACAAATGCCGCCGTTCCGGCGCGCCGGTTGCAGGCAAGACTCCCAAGCACCACAAACGGCAGCAGCGCCAGCATGACCCCGCGCAGCTTCGGAAACGTCCCGCAAACCGAAAACGACAGCAGCAGGGCAGTAAACGCATCGAAAAAGAACGCTTCCTCATGCGCCCCGACTCCCTGGTCCGGCAGCGGCAGGCCATGCAGGGTCACATAGCGGCGGAATGTCAGCAAAATTCCCTTCAGCCCAATGCACAAAACCACAATCCACAGCGCCGCCGTGAGCTGCACCCGGTCCCGGATCATGTTGAACGCCATCAAATACGCCAGGCCGAAATAAAACTGAGAGCGTATCTCCTGAAGCGAAATCTTAAAATCGCCCCCGGTCGCCATGCCGTTGACCCAGGCCGCCAGAACAAAGGCCATGTAAACCGCAATCGGCCAAATCAGCGGCCCCAGCCGAAAATCCGCCGTCCGCGTGTAGGCCGAGCGAACCAGGGCGCAGAGGCCGGCCATCAGAAGCAGCACTTCCAGCAGGTTCAGCGGAACCCCCTTGAAGTTTATGTGTCCGTACTGCTGAAGAATAGTGTTGACGTTCCAGAAAATCGGAATGCGGTCCGTCAGCGCATCGGCGTAAGCCGCGCCGTTTGGCCCTTCCAGTTGGGCCAGCTCAAAGAGGCTCACCGACGTAAAAATAAAATACAGCGTGACACGGGGATACCGCCAGATCAAAATTGGAATGAGGAACGCGGCCAAGACTACCAGCGGCGGAAAGATGCTGCCCAGCCCGGCAAAGGCGGCGGCGACCACTGCCGCCAGCAGTGCCCCGCCCGCCAGAAACTTTCCGGCCCGGCGACGCGCGGCGTCCGCGTAATCATCCGCCGTCGGCAGGCGCGAGGAAGTTTCGATTGTTTCCGCGTCGTCTCTCGGCGGCTTGTTTTGCAGAAGTTGGTTCATAAGGAAATCAGGACATCATTCAAGAGCCATGTGTTGAAACACACGGCTATTGGGCGCAGACGCCAAGAACTACCGCTTCGCGGCACTAGGGAAAATCTTTCTTAAGTCTCAGCCACGCGAAGCGGTGGGTTTTCGGCGTCTGCGCCCAATAGCCGTGTGTTTCAACACATGGCTCTTAATTGACGCCTGTTCCCGGCAAATAAATGTTCCGCCTGCTTTTACTTCCGCACCGGAACCCGCACCAGCGTCATGGACTGCGGCGGCAGCGTCAGCGACGCTTTCAGCGGCGACGGCGGGAATGCAGCGATCTTGCCCGGATTATCGGCGGAGACGCGCCACATCTTCACCGTTCCCGAAGGCATCAGCCCATGCAGGGCCAGCGGCGCGGTAATCGTCGCTTTCGGCATCTTGTTGACCAGTATCAGGGTCAAGTCGCCCGTCCGGCTGTCCGTCGCCGCGTAGCACGACAGCTTGCTTGGGTCCGCGCTTGACGCCGAACAGGCCACGTCGCCGAAGCCGTTCCCGGCCCCGTCGGCGTTCCGGTACAGCTTGAAGGCGAGATAGGCCGGAGCGTCTTTGGTCGGATACGCCCAGTAATTCGCCAGATAGATATTCTCGCGGCCAAAAATCCCCAGCGCGTCGGCAGTCGCCAGGCCGCCGCTGATGTCTTTGTCCGCCCCAAAGCTCCATTCAGTGATACCGATGCGCGTGCCGGGATAGCCGGTCGCGATCCAGTTTTGGAGGCGCGGGATCAGCGCAATCGGCTGGCCGATCCAGCTTTCATCGGTATAAGTGGGATCCCAAAGCGAGCGGGTGGAGCGCTCCCGCAATGCCCGCATAGCTTTGTCGGCCTCTGCACCGTAGACGCCGCTGCCCTGCGGGTAATAATGGACATCCAGAACATCCAAAGTTCTCGCCCTGGCCTGCGCGTCATGGGCATGGACTTGTTTCAGGAACCACAGGAGGAACGGGTCGCCGCCGTGCCGCCTGCGGTCGGCAAACGTGTGAAAGTTGTCGTCGCCCCGGTCTAAAGCAGAGTAATTATACCCGGTCCAGCCCCACGACACCGGGCCGGTGACATACGCCGACGGGTCTACGGCTTTGACGGCGGTGGCGTAGTCCAGAAAGTTGTGCAGCATGTCGTCGTAGCCCATGCGGGCCGGGTGAACATCGGTATGGGTCACGTCCCAGATGTCCGGCTCGTTGTCCATTGCATAAAACTGCACCCCGCCGTGTGCCGCGTCGCCGAACGTTGTTTTGAGGTGATTAATCCATTCATCTTCGTACACCACCCCGCCGGCAAGCGTCGGCATGTCCGTGAACGGCGCGTTTTTGCGGGCGACCGAGCGCACGCTGGTCAGGCTGCGGTTGCTTGCGGGATCGTACCCCGCCGTCGCGTCGGAGTTCGGGACATTGACCGATTGGTGGCTGTTGTCCGAATCTTTTGCCACCCAGCCAATCGTCGGAACCGTCAGCAGCGTGGCTGCGCCCCGCGCTTTGTCGCCGGACACAAACCGGTCGGCGGCAGACGACGGCCCCGCCGGAATGCTGCCGTCGGAGGCATAACGGTTGCGAAATCCCCAGTCCCGCGCCGCGTTGTCGGCGTTCCCCAGCACCCAGTTGTAGCGCGTTTTGTCGTTGCCGCCCCAGCGGTTGACGCCCAGTTTGAGGTCGGCCAGAAAGTCGTCGGGCGCAAATGCCATGCCGTAAATATACGGGGAAATCGGGTGACGCCCCGCGCTGCGGTTGACCGAGACGGCGACTGTTGCTGAGGTCGGCGCGGCAGGCAGGGACAAATCGGGCAGCAGCGAAATGTTGTCCAAGATCAGCGGCAGGGATGCCGAAACGTCCGGCTGAAACACGATGCCGGTGATTGTTTCCCCACCCTGCGGCGCTCCCAGCTCCGCCAGCGGAATTTGGAGTTCCGACCAGCCGCGAAGCCCCGACGGGTCATGCTTCAGGTAGCGACGCAGCGGCACTTTGTCGCCGAACTTGCCCCCGCCGTCCACCAAGCACACTTTCGCGCCGGTGTCGCCGTAGACAAATGCCTGCAAAATCCCATAGCCGCCGGTGCTGTACGCATCATGGTGAAGATAAATGCCCCGGTTGCCGCCCGGCGAGAGCGAAATCGCGTACTGCCCGGAATGCACCCGCCCCGTCGCCGAAAAGTTTTTGCTGCCCCAGGACCAGTCCTGCCAGCCGTCGCCGAGCGCGTCCGTGTAGACCGCCAGCGGCCCATCCGCCCGCTCGGCCGGCAGTGCCGCCGCCTGAGCCGATTGGCCCTTGACGGCGTGATACAGCCCCGACGCGAGCTGATGCCAGCGCCCATGCCCCTGCACCGCCCGTTTTGCAATATCGCCGCCAGCCAGCAAGAGAAGCCCGGCCAGCGCCAAACCGCCGGCAATTTTAGGAATACGCTGAAAAGCCATACCGTCATTCTACCATGACTTGCGGGGGAAGCCACACGGAATGAGAAGAACGTGCAGGGCAATTGCCTATGAACTGTGAGAGGAAAAGGGGGGTCAACGGAAAGAAAGGGCGGCCCTCCGTGGCCGCCCCTACGATTTCGGCGGCGTTTGCGTAGGGGCAGGCCCCCGTGCCTGCCCTTCCTTCTCTGTGTGCCTGTTCTTTTTTGCTCCGTGCTTCATTCCTAAATCCATAGGCAATTGCCCTGGAAGAACGTGGGACTGAAGTCCTACGCTATGGGGCGAAGCGCCCAGTGTCCGCCTTCGCGGACAAAGAGCAGAATAGGAAGGAGCAGAAT
>JAABUZ0100005836.1_pt1 | contig 15811 bp, 14 predicted proteins | sample 5562091 | NCBI WGS metagenome assembly JAABUZ01 (sample SAMN12813069, study PRJNA571459) | rock metagenome | isolation source: Antarctica rocks | place: Antarctica: Victoria Land, Linnaeus Terrace sud | collected 2015-12-21 | reverse complement strand
CTGCCGCAGATTGCCGTGGCGGAAAGTCTTCCGAATCGGCATCTTCGCTTTTTTTTCGGTTTTTGTCGCTTTTTTGTGGACAGTGTTCATTTTGTCTGATAAGTTGTTGTGGACGGTGTACACATGTTACCGCGAATCGCGGAGAAACAGCATTCCGGTAACCTGCTGAAGACACGTTGATTGGACAAGGAAAGGATATAAACATGAGCGCAGTAGCGCAGCAAGAAATACCCACGTCCGCCCAAACCAGCGCCGGAGATTTTGTCTGGCACGAGCTGAGGACCACCGATGCGAAAGGCGCTATAGACTTCTATACGCACGTCGTCGGATGGCAAGCAAAGAGTTCCGGCGATCCAGGAGGCGTTCCTTACACGCTTCTCTCGATGGACGATCTCAGCATCGCGGGCCTCATGCAGTTGACCCCGCAGATGCTCGGAGGCGGCATGAAGCCCGCCTGGGCCGGCTTCATTGGTGTTGACGACGTCAACGCTTCCGCCAAGCGCGTCGAACAGGCAGGCGGCAAGTTACACTGTCCGCCCCAGAATATTCCGGCGGTCGGTCGCTTCGCCTCCGTGGAGGACCCGCAGGGCGCCGCTTTCCTGCTATTCAAGGGGGCTCTCGAATACGCACCGTCGCGCCCGCCCGCCGGAACGCCCGGCACGGTCGGTTGGAACGAGCTCTCCGCCAACGAGGAACAATCGATCTGGCCCTTCTACTCCGATCTCTTTGGCTGGACGGTGGACAGCACCATGGACATGGGGCCGAACGGGACCTATCGCATTTTCAACAACGGCGGAGCCCCCCTAGGCGCCATGATGACGCGAGACCCGAAAAACTCTCCCGTACCGTTCTGGCTGTTTTATTTCAATGTGGAGAACATCGACGCGGCGGCAACGCGCATGAAGGAGAAGAATGGCCAGGTACTCATGGGCCCTCATCAAGTACCCGGTGATATGTGGATTATTCTCGGACTTGACCCTCAGGGGGCGCTGTTTGCCGTTGTCGGCCCGAGGAATGTTTAGGCTTTGTGTGTGGCTGCTGCTTCGAGTACGCGGCCACAGCCTCCCTCCGATGGCCCTGGAGTATGCCGCTCGTCAGACGGATCACCCGGTTCTACTGACAGCGTGAAGTCTCTCGTCGATAATCAACTTCCACCTGCTACAGACGGCATATATAGAAATAATATATAGAACCGCCATATTCCTATCCAGCGTTCTACTTCACCCTGGCCTCTTCTATTCATTTCACCCTTCCCGTGGTAGCATGGCCGTCGAGATGGCACTTATTGAACTAAGCACCGGCGCGGTTTTCACCGAAGATAGTGTTCTTCAGGTTTCCCGCTATCGGGAACAGGTGCAACCGGCGGAACCGAATGCCGAAGGAGGCACGGACCAGGTCACCGAGCGGGAAATCCTGCTGATCGAAATGAAAGAAGGTCCCGCCGAGCGCGTTGAAGGCGAACACGCCGCCATTGACGCCGCCAAGCTGAAAGCCGCCGGTTTTACTATCGCCGAAAAGTAAAACAGCCGCCCCGGACTAAAACAAAGGAGTCTGCCCCGGAAACTGGGGCCGCCTCGGAATTTGAAAGTACTCGAAGGCCCGGTCCGTCGCAATGCGCCCGCGCGGCGTTCTGTCCAGGAAGCCGAGCTGCATCAGATACGGCTCATAGACTTCTTCAATCGTATCCGCCTGCTCGTCCACCGAAGCTGCTATGGTGTTCAACCCAACCGGACCGCCGCCAAAGTTGACCATGATCGTGTTCATGATCTTCCGGTCCAGTTCATCCAGACCGTAGCGGTCCACCTTCAGCAAGTCGAGCGCTGCCTGCGCGACCGCGTCATCAATGAATCCGCTCGCCCGCACCTGCGCGTAATCCCGCACTCTCCGCAGCAAGCGGTTGGCGATGCGCGGCGTACCGCGTCCCCGCCGGGCAATTTCGCGCGTGGCTTCAGTCGTAATACCGATTTCCAGCAAACCTGCCGAGCGGTTCACAATCCTTGCCAGCGTTTCTTCGTCGTACGGGTCCAGCCGCAGCACAATGCCGAAACGTCCCCGCAGCGGCGCGCTTAACAAGCCCTGCCGCGTGGTCGCCCCGACCGCCGTGAACCGGGGCAGTGAAATGGAGTGAGTGCGCGCTCCCGGCCCGGTTCCGATCAGAATATCCAGTCGGAAGTCTTCCAGCGCCGCGTATAAGATCTCTTCAATGTCCGGCATCAGGCGATGAATTTCGTCGACAAAGAAAACCTGCTTCGAGCGAACATTGCTCAGAATGCCGGTGAGGTCCAATTTTTTTTGCAGCACGGGTCCGGCGGTTTGGTCCATCGCCACGGCCAGTTCCTGCGCGATGATGCCCGCCAGCGTCGTTTTGCCGAGTCCGGGAGGGCCGCAGAGCAGCACATGATCCATGGCTTCGCCCCGCCGCTTGGCTGCTTCGATGGCAATGGCAAGCTGCTCCCGCACGTGCGGCTGTCCCGCAAAGTCACTGAGCGTTGTCGGGCGCAGCGCGGCTTCAATTTGCCGTTCGTCTTCTTGCATCGCCGGGGAAACAGTATCTTGTGTGCGCACCCAAGTTCCACCTTAACCCATGAGAAAAGATCTCATCTCATCAAGCCCATGGCGGCCCGGAAGAACGGCTCAAATTCCTCCGGCGCTCCACGCTCCTTCACTTTCCGCACCGCTTCCTCGGCGGCGGGACGCGAACACCCCAGGTTCTGCAACGCCGAAAGCACATCGCGCTCCAGCACGCTTAACGCCGGGCCAGTCGGGACAGCTCCGCCGCCTCCCACTGACGCTTCCACGCCCGCCAGCTTGTCTTTCAGCTCCAGAATCATGCGCTCCGCCGTTTTTTTGCCGACCCCCGGAATACGCACCAGCCGCGGAACATCGCCGTTCCGAATCGCCGCGATTAAATCAGGGGTCGCCAGACCGGACAGTACGGTGACCGCGAGCTTGGGGCCGATGCCGCTGACCGAAATCAAGCGCTCGAATACTTCTTTCTCTTCCGTGGTCGCAAATCCGAACAGGACAAGCGCGTCTTCGCGGACATGCGTGTAAATTCGGAGCGATACGGACGCGCCGGTGTCGGGCAACACCGTATAGGTTGAGATGGGAATCACCACTTCATAGCCGACCCCCGCCGCCTCCACAATCACTTCGTTCGGATTCTTCTCGAAAACCGTTCCCCGTAAATGGCCAATCATATTGGATCAATCATTATCAGCATCACACCCACTTACACTGGAAGTTCTCATGAAATTACAACAACTCTCCGCGAAGCTGCTGCTATGTTGCCTGTTGGTCCCTTCTTTAGCCCTCTTTGGGCAGTCAGCGGCCGCGCCCAGCAAGCCCGCGTCACCGGCGGTTGATCCGAAAAAAGCCGCCGCCATCGAGGAAATCTTCCGCATCACCAAGCCGGAAACCATGACGCAGCAGATGCTGGACCAGTATAAGATGGCGTTCCGCCAAGCCGCCGGACAGGGATTCAGCCAGGAGATCCGCAAGTTTGACGACCCCGCCAAGTATCAAGGGGATTTCAACCGTTTTGAAGAACGGGTTTTCGCTTTGCTGAGCCAGCGCCTGAGCTGGGGGAAGATGAAGGGGCAATTCGTGCAAGCCTATGCCGATACTTTTACCGCCGATGAGTTGTCCGGCATGCTGGCTTTTTACCGCTCTCCCGGCGGACAGGCTTACATCAACAAAATGCCGACGCTGATCAACAAGTTCAACGCGATCGGTCAAGGGCAGATGGCCGGCGTCGGCCCCGAAGTTCAGAAAATGACAAATGATTTCATGGCCGATTTGAAGAAGAAAAGCGAGGCCAGTCATGCCGCTACCCCGCCGACCAAAAAGTAAATGGCCCGACGCCGCTTTTTTGTCCCGGAAATTCGCCGGGGCGCCGCCGAACTGACGGGGGCGGACGCGGAACATTTGTTTCGCGTGTTGCGGGTCGAACCGGGTCAACGCTTCGAGATCTCGGACAACCAAAACGTCTACTTGGCCGAAGTGGAAACGGCCCGCAAATCGGTGATCGAGTTTCGAATCGTGGAGACCGTCGAGCCGAGACCGGCGCAACCGCCGGTGACATTGCTCCCGGCCCTCTTTAAATTCGATCACTTCGAATGGATGATCGAGAAAGCAACAGAACTGGGAGTTTCAACGATCCAGCCGGTTGAGGCGGTCCGCACGGAGCGCGGTCTGGCGCAGGCATCGGCAAAGCGCTTGGCGCGCTGGGAAAGGATTGCCCTTGAAGCCAGCCAGCAGTCCCGGCGCGACCGCCTGCCCCGCATTGAACCGGCGGTCCGCTTGGCAAAATGCCTGGATCTCGCTGCCGACATACGCCTGCTGCTCGACGAATCCCCGGACGCGCCGCCGATTCTTCCTTGTCTTCAGAAAGAGGAACGGACATTCCATACTCATGTGGCCCTGCTCTTGGGACCGGAAGGCGGTTGGACGAGCGAAGAACGGGAGGAAGCGCTCCTCGCCGGCTGGCAACCCTGTTCGCTCGGGTCGAACGTCCTGCGAGCCGAAACCGCCGCCATAGCCGCCTTGTCGATTATCCGTGCCTGGGCAGCGGCGCGTTAAACGGCTCGCGGCACCACTACGGCCTGCACGGGTTTAGCGCCTACCGGCAGCATCCTGAACAGCGACGCGCCTGATTTATAGCGCCCAGCGGTCCCGGTCACCCGTATGGCCGCGATACGAATCACGGCGACATTGCCGGACTCCTCATCCAGCACCAGAGCATATTTGCTGTCGGGCGTGGTGGTGATAAACGCGGGCCGCTGCGTAATATCGACAAGGCCGATCATTCTACGGTTGTAGATATTCACAAATATCCGTGCCGCTCGCGCTGCCGACAAAAAGATATTCCGGGTTCTCCGAGCAGGCCATCACGCCCGGGTCACGGCCCGCCAGCACTGTCTGCTCCACTTGCAGCATTTTATAGGGGAAAACAATCGCCACTCCGTCCATGCCCGCGCCGGAAACAAACAACTGTCCTCCACCCGCGCCGAAGCAAAGATTGCTCGGCGTCATGGCCAGCGGCAGTTCGGCCATGATTTCCAACTTTGGAACCGACAGCGCCAGCAGCGATCTGCTCCCTAGATTGGCGACAAGCAGGAGCTGCCCATCCGCCCGAAAGCGCAATCTGCCGATAGGCCCCGGCAGTTGACAGCTCCACCGTCGGCCCGAGCTGACTTGCAACAGCTCAACCATGCCGTGAGCGCCGGTGGAAATGGCCGCATAATCCCCAACGCCCAGATCCATATGGCGCGGTTCCTCCTGGAGTCGGTAGCGGCGATTGACGCGCAACGAACCGGCATGGACATCGATCAGTTCTTTCGCTTCGGCGGAGATCGCAATGAGACGTCCGTTATCCGGCGTTAACCGGATCTCGGACAAGCCGTCGGCAAACCGGCCCGAACCGGCGACCTGCCATTCCGCATTCAGGGCATGAACGCTGCCCGTCGAAGGCGTCAGGACATAAGCGCGGCCCGGCGCCGGACCGGAAAGAACCGCTGTGGGCTCCGCAGCAAGGGGGATGTTCTTCCACAGCCGGAACCGCATCAGGTCGAGAACGGCAACCGACTTTTCTCCCGCCGTGGCAATTAGCGCGTATCCGGGATACCCGGCAATTCTTTGGCGGCGGCAGGCGCTTCCGAGCAGAAGACTTGCCGGAAGGAACCACTGACGCCGCGTCATCCGCGCTAAGTTGCAATTACCTGAAAACAATGCTTTTGCCCAATGCAGCTTACGAGCACACCCTATGTTACCCTAGGGATTCTTCTCACGCAGGCCATCAGTTTTTTCATGAATTTCAGGTCCGTCTTCAGCCTTATTTCCTCAGACCTCGCCATCGATCTGGGAACCGCCAACACGCTGGTCTTCGCGAAAGGAAAGGGCATTGTCGTCAACGAGCCGTCGATTGTCGCGATCAACAAGAATACCGGCGACATTGAAGCGGTCGGCAAGGAAGCCAAGGAGATGGTAGGCCGCACGCCCGGCAATATCGTGGCGATCCGGCCCATGAAGGACGGCGTCATCGCGGATTTCAAAGTGACCGAGCGGATGCTGAACTACTTCATTTTGAAGGCGCACGGGCGCAAGATGCTGGTTCATCCGCGTATTGTGATCGGCGTTCCCAGTGAAATCACGCAGGTCGAGAAACGGGCCGTCAGCGAATCGGCTTACCGCGCCAAAGCGAGCGAGGTGCATCTGGTGGAACAGGCGATGGTGGCCGCCATCGGCGCAGGTCTGCCGATTACGGAGCCATCCGGCAACATGGTTGTCGACATCGGCGGAGGCACCACCGACGTTGCCGTGATCTCCCTATCCGGCATCGTGTATTCCCGCTCCGTCCGCGTCGCGGGTAATGAAATGGATGACGCGATCATGAACTACCTCAAGCGCAAGTACAATCTTTTGATCGGCGAGCGCACGGCGGAGCAGATCAAAATCCAGATCGGCTCGGCTTATCCGCTGGACAATCCTCTCAAGATGGAGATCAAGGGCCGCAACCTGATTGAAGGCGTGCCGAAAACCGTCACCATCGAGGACGGGGAGATCCGCGAGGCTCTTTCCGAATGCGTCGCGACGATTGTGAACGCGATCCGCGTGGCGCTGGAACGCACGCCGCCGGAACTGAGCGCCGATATCAGCGACAAAGGCATTGTCCTGACGGGCGGCGGCGCCATGATCAAGAATCTGGACCGGCGCATCCGGGAAGAAACCGGCTTGCCGGTCTCCATCGCCGAAGATCCGCTGGCCTCTGTGGTCCTGGGTACCGGCAAAATGCTCACCGACTTCAAACTGCTCCGCCGGATTGCCATCGACTGACGGTATAGACGGCCCATCACCAGCACGATCAACGGCATTCCGCGTCTTGCCGGGCTGGTTCACACAAAGAAGCGCAGATAAGTCTCAATTTCCTGGTTGCCCACCGCTTAGGATTTAGCCGTTCGCTGGGCGGATAGACGTGAACTTCCATTCAGTGACATGACCTGTTTGCACAAGTTAGCTTCGGGAGCCTCTGGTCCGAGCTTTCACCCTGCAAAGATGGAACTTTCGGAAATCGCCTTCGTATGTGTCTTCATGGCGAGGCGCGGTTTGTTGTCCTGCAATGAACTTCCTCCCCCTCTGCTCCGCGTCGCGCAGGATCAACTACCCAAAGGTCCATCACACATCCCGGACTATGCTTCTCGCCCGGAGGGATTGCCATGACATTCCGTACTGCTAATACATCCGAATCTGAAGCGGCCGGAGCCGCAGCTTTCCCTCCGCTCATGAAAGCCGCCGTCTATACCCGATACGGTCCCCCAGAGATTCTCGAAATCAAGGACGTCGCAAAGCCCGTTCCCCAGGACAACGAAGTCTTGGTAAAGGTTCGTGCGGCTTCCCTCAATCCACTGGACTGGCACTTCCTCAGAGGTACGCCGTACCTCGTTCGCCTGATAGCCGGGCTGCACAAGCCAAAGATCACACGGCTGGGCGTGGATGTGGCTGGCCACGTGGAAGCGACCGGCAGAAACGCGACCCAGTTCCAACCGGGCGACGAGGTGTTCGGGACGTGCCGTGGTGCCTTTGCCGAATATGTGTGTACTGCCGAGTCAGCCTTAGTCACCAAACCCCATCACGTCACCTTTGAGCAAGCGGCTTCCGTACCAATTGCGGCCTTCACGGCCTTGCAGGGCCTTCGCGACAAGGGGCGGATTCAGGCGAGGCAGAAGGTCTTGATTAACGGCGCGTCAGGAGGCGTGGGCACGTTCGCGGTACAGATTGCCAAATCGTTTGGCGCACAGGTGACCGGAGTCTGCAGTACCAAAAATCTGGACATGGTCCGATCCATTGGCGCCGATCAAGTCATCGATTACACCCGGGAGGATTTCACCAGAGGGGAAGGTCGCTACGACTTGATTCTCGACTGCATGGGAAATCATTCGTTGTCAGCCCATAGGCGCGTCTTGAATGCTCAGGGGATCTGCGTCGAGGTCGGAGGGCCAGCCGATCGGTGGATGATTGGTCCTTTATTTCGTTGGATCAAAGCGCTTGTGTTGTCAGAGTTCGGGAACAAGAAACAGGTCGGATTTATTGCTAGGTCTAACAAGAAGGACCTGACCACTATAGGCGAGATCCTGGCAACCGGAAAGGTAACGCCGGTGATCGATAGGCGTTACCGGTTGAGTGAGATTCGTGAGGCGATCCGCTATCTGGAAGAAGGACACGCTCGGGGAAAAGTAGTCATCGCGTTCGAAGAGAATGGGTTTTAGGAGCCGCCGCACTGTTGCCCCTCTCCCCGGTCTGCTTCGTTACCCATCAACCCGATGATTCATAACAAGTCTCTTGGCAAGGGGGAGAGCACGCCCTTACAGTAGAATCAGAGTGTTTAATGGAAGCGCTCCTGAGCCGTTACCGGAACCTTACGGTTCTGCTCCTTGTTGTCTTTGCGCAACTTCTTTATCTCGCTTATCAGGTAAGAACCAATCGTGATGAGCGACTGATCCGAGTATGGGCGGTTACCGCCGTCACGCCGATGGCGGGCATCGTGGAAGCCTTGCGCCGCAATACGATCGGGTTTTTGCAGGATTATTTCATTCTGCTCGACGTGCGTGAACAGAACCGGAGATTGAAGGCCGACAATGACCATCTGCGCATGGAAAACGTGTATTTCCGCAATCAGTTGGCCACCGCCGAGCACGCCCGCGCGCTGATCCTGTTTCAAGCGCAAACACCTTCGAAAACGGTGCCCGCCCGCGTGATCGGCAACAGCACGGTGATTACGGCCAAAGCCGTTTTTATTGACCGCGGCTCCACCAGCGGCATTGAAAAGGGCATGGCGGTGGTGACGCCGGAGGGCATTATCGGGAAAGTGGCGGCGGTCTACCCGCTCGTCTCCCAGGTGCTGCTGGTCACCGATCCCACCTTCAAAGTCGGGGTGGAATCGCAAAAAGGCCATATTCACGGCGTTCTCAACTGCGGCAGCGGCAAATGCGTGGTGGAACAGATTCAGAACGAGGAAAAAGTGGATGTCGGGGAGTGGTTTTTTACTTCCGGAGAAGATCGTATTTTCCCCAAAGGTTTCCCCGTGGGAACGGTTGTTTCCTCGCAGCCGGGGCAAGGCATGAAGAATCTGGCCCTGAATCTCAGCGGCGCTCCGGGCGGAACGGAAGAAGTCCTTGTGGTCTTGCAGGGCGTTCATCAGAATATCCCCACGGAACCGCCGGTTTTGCAGGCCAGCGTGAGAACGCTCGCGCCGCCCAGCCCCGAAAACGGCAGCGCTCCCACGGCGAAACCGCAAACCGAAGCTGACAAGGTATTAGAAAAATATCAAAGCTTGGGCAAGCAGCAGGAACACGTGTACGGCGGCGTCGGTTCAAGCATTCCTAATTTCAACGTGAAGTCTCCCGGAGAAGCGGCGTCCAAGCCGACAGCCGGAGAAGCGGCTGATCCAACAAAGCAAGCAGCAACGACGGATGCTGAAGGAAATTCCCCGCCGGTTGCTCCCGCGCCGGAAAAACCGAAGTCCGCGCCGGACGCCGAGGGGCCGTCCAACAGTCCGCCTTCTGTTCTGGGAGCGCGGCCCAACACCAGGGCGGCTGTTCCCGCAACCGCGACTTCCCAAACAGTCCGGCCCAAGGTGAACAACGGACCGGTTCTTCCTCTCGGAGCGCCGCGCCGGAAAAGCGCGGTTCCCGCCGCGGAGACACCCCCTTCTTCTCAACAACGGTCAACGCAGCGTTCCACCGCTCCTCCGCCGGAACCGCTACAACAGCAGCAGCAATGAACGAGATCAGCGATGAAATTCTGAAGCCGCCGCTCAAGGAAAGCTGGTTCAACCGCTTCCAGGTGGTGGCGCTGGCGGCCATCACCCTGCTTGCCATCATCAGCAAATTCTATCTGCCGCGCCTGGTGCCGCACACCGAATGGCTGGAACTGCCTTTGCTGCTGACGATCTATTTCAGCCTTATGCGGCGCAGCCAGATCGCTTCGCTGTTTTTCGGCGCGTTCGTGGGATTAGCCGAGGATTCGCTTTCTCCCGCGAACCTGCCGGTCGGCATGTACGGCATCACGAAAACCCTGGTGGGCTACTTCGCGGCCTCCATCAGCATGCGCTTCAACGTGGAGAGCCCGGTCATCCGGCTGGTGCTCAGTTTCTTCTTCTACTTCTTCCATGCTTTTTTCTACTGGATCATGCGCCGCGCCCTGCTCGGCCAGGTGGTGCCTTTTGATCCGCAGGAAGCTCTGGTGCATGGCGCGCTGAATGCCGTCGTCGCCATTCCGCTCTTTACCATGCTGGACCGTCCGCGGCCGGTAGCGTAAGCGGGTATTTATCCCTCGAATTTGACAATAACGCGATTAAATGCAGCCGGAGCATAATCTTACGGGACAGAACCGGCTCATTCCCGATAGAATGGAAGTAGCAGGTGTCTTCAGCTTGCAGTCCGGTACTATCCAGTGGCCATAGTTGAGAGCGAGCACAGGCTCGACGAAGAGGTTTCGCCAGAGCGTCTTCTACGTGACGATCCCAAGAAGGCGTCCAACAAGATCGCGGCCTTTCAGTATTTGACCGTGGCGGTTTTCGTCTTCCTGATCTCCGGCTTTTGGAAGCTGCAAGTGCAGAATCCGGATGTATACAGCGAAGCAGCGGAACGAAATCGCATCAAGAGCACGCCCGTTCTCGCCGCGCGCGGGAAAATTCTAGACCGGGACGGACGCGTGATCGTCGACAACAAAGCCTCGTATTCGCTGCTGCTGAACCGGGATCAAATCAACTGGGAACACCTGCCGGCCATCTGCGACGCTTTGCAGCTTGACTACGGAGAGCTTTCCGCCAAGATACGACGCATGCGGGCCGCGCCTCAGATTATCATCAAGGATCAGCTTTCCCGTGACGAGATCGCCTGGATTGAAGCGCACCAGGACGCCGACTCCTACCCGGAAATGCAACTGATTAAGTCGTGGAAGCGCCAATACCCGCAGGAGGGTTTAGCCGCTCACGCCGTCGGGTATGTGGGCGAGATCGGCGAAGCGGAACTAAACCTGCCCCAGTTCCTGGATTACCGCCAGGGCGACATCATCGGCAAAGACGGCTTGGAGCGACAATACGACTCGACCCTGCGCGGCGTCGACGGCCAGCAGCGCGTTTTAGTGGACAACATGGGCCGGGAACGCCAAATGGAAGACGCACGGGAGGCTGTCGCCGGCAAGGACCTGCGAACCACTCTCGACCTTGACCTGCAGGCCGTCGCCGAGTTGTCCATGAATAACAAGCGCGGGGCCGCGGTGGCCTTGAACCCGCAAAACGGGGAAGTGCTTGCCATGGTCAGCCGCCCGACCTACGATCCCAATAAGTTTACGGGACGAATCAGCCGGGCCGACTGGAACGAAATCATGCAGGACCCTCACAAGCCGCTGCTCAACCGCGCGATTCAGGCGCAGCTTGCTCCGGGTTCCACTTTCAAGCCCATCATGGCCATTGCCGGATTGGAGGCAGGCGTGGTCGACGACGAAACGCATTTCCACTGCCCCGGCGGAGCCTCGTTTTACGGCCATTACTTCGCCTGTCACTTGAAGCATGGGCATGGCGATATCTCCTTACATCGCGCCATCAGCCAATCGTGCGACGTGTATTTTTATAATGTCGGAAACCGCCTGGGCATTGACCGCATCGCGCATTACGCGGATTTGGCGGGCATCGGGCGGAAAACCGGAATCGACCTGCCGAACGAAACACAAGGCACCATGCCGTCCAGCAAATGGAAGATGCGGCTGGCGCGCCAGAAGTGGTACGCCGGCGAGACCATCTCCGTTGCTATCGGCCAGGGCGCGGTCACGGTATCGCCGCTGCAGATCGCCGAAGCGCTCGGCGGTTTAGGAGCGGGCGGCAATTGGTACAAACCGCATCTGGTCGGCGGACAGGCTCCGGCTTTGGTCAGCCAAGCCACTTTCAGTCCGGAAAACCTCCAGCAGGTGATTGCGGGAATGTATGGGGTGGTGAACGAAGGCGGCACGGGACGAGCGGCTTATATGCCGAACATCAAAATTTGCGGAAAAACAGGCACGGCGCAGGTGGCTTCGACCGAAAAGACCAAAGGCGCAAAACTTCGCAGTTCGCTGGCTAATAACGCCTGGTTTGTCGCCTTCGCGCCCATGGAAAAGCCGGAGATCGCGGTGGTGGCGCTTTTTGAAAACGGGGAAGAAAGCTACAACGCGGTCCCGATCGTGCGCGATGTCATTAAAGCGTACTTTGACAAGAAAGTGCGTGAAAAAGGGAGCTTGAATGCGGAACTGGCTCCCCTTGCCCCGCCTTTCCTGATAAACGCGCGGCCTCTCGCCAACCTGCTCCTGGCTCGAAAGGATCTGCCGCAGTAGCGGCGGGCGCGGACTGACATGCAAATTTACCGATCCGTCCGTGACCTCGACTGGCCGCTGCTGGTCGTCAGCTTGGGGTTATGCGCCTTGGGCATTTTGCAGATTTACAGCGCTACCCTCGGCACCAAATGGGCGGACGCCTGGTGGAAGCAGATCATCTGGGTGGGAACGGGCCTGTTGATGCTGTGGGTAACCGCCAATGTGGATTACCATTTCCTGCTGGGACGGGTGTTTTACTTCTATGTAGCGGTAGTGGGCCTTCTCGTCATGACGGCCCTCGTCGGCGGCAAAGTCTTCGGATCAACGCGCTGGATTAAAGCAGGACCTTTTGCCCTGCAAACATCTGAGTTTGTCAAGATCGTCCTGATCCTGCTGATCGCCAAATACCTGGCCGATTTGAAAGCGGAAACGATCAGTTGGAAGGACTTGGCAAAGCTGCTCGCCTTTGTCGGCGTGCCCATGATTCTAGTCATGAAGCAGCCCGATCTCGGCACTTCTCTGACGTACCTGCCTATCTTGATCTGCGGCATTTTGATGGCGGGCTTGCGCTGGAAATACTCGTTGATCATTACCGGGATACTGGTAGTAACTTTACCGATTGGATATTATCTTCTTAAGCCGTATCAGAAAGACCGGCTGGTCAGTTTTGTGAATCCCGACCGTGATCCGAAAGGAACAGGATTTCAGGTAATCCAATCGCGGATCGCGGTGGGAAACGGAGGAATGTGGGGCCGGGGAGCGAAGGAGAGTTCGCAAACGCATCTTGGATTTCTTCCCGTTCCGCAAACGGACTTCATCTTCTCTTCCTTCGCGGAAGAGCATGGTTTTATTGGAGTGGTTGTGGCTTTGGTTCTGTATTTTCTGCTGATCATGCAGATTGTGCAGAACGCGCAAACGGCGACCGACAGGGCAGGGCTGTATATTTGCATGGGCGTGGCCGCGTTGCTGCTGTTTCATGTGTTGGTGAATGTCGGAATGGTGGTCGGCAGGATGCCGGTTACCGGCATTCCCCTCCCGCTTATGAGTTCGGGAGGCTCGAATACGTGGTCGATTTTTCTGATGCTGGGATTGGTAAACAGCGTCAGGCTGCGAAGGTTTGTAAATTAAAAGTAAGCGGCCCGCCGAATTCCGGCGGGCTGGTTCGACGTTTTTGAAAAGGGTCGAACTGAGCAGGACAAAGGAAGTTCGGATTGTAGGATTTCACCGGGGAAGAATGTGAATGTATGGAAGTCGCGAGTGTCGGTTGAGCAAGTCTCCGCTCGCGATGACGGCAACAAGTTTTTCTTATGTACTAGTCACCTCCGAGAAGCGGTGATAGACCAGATCAGTCCGGAGTTCGTTGCCCTTTCAAATTGACCCGCTTAAATAGGGTTCGGCCAGCATCTTTGAAAGCTGCGCGGGACCAGAGGCGGTGAGGGATGAGTAAGGAATTGGTGATTGGTTCCAATCGCCATGAGACGAAGGTGGCGATCCTTGAGGAGGATCAACTCGTCGAGGTTTATTTTCAGCGGGGGAATGAATATTCCCTGGCGGGAAGCATTCACAAAGGGCGAGTCACGCGCGTGCTGCCCGGCATGCAGTCAGCTTTTGTGGATCTGGGCCTCGAACGGGACACCTTCCTTTATGTGTCCGATTTTTTCGAAGAAAACGAGGACATCGACACAGTTGAAGAAGAGAAGCCGAAGGTTGAGCCGCGCCGGGATCGCGGCAGAGGCAATGACCGTTGGGGGGGCGAGCGGGGCGGCGGCGGACGCACCCCTGGAGATCGTCCGGCAATGGGCGAACGTCCCGGCAACAATCGCTTGCCTGATGAGCGCAGGGAAGAACCAGCCCCTGTTCGTTCCTTAGCAGCTCCGGAACCTGCTTCGGCTGAAATTTTTCCGGATGAGGAAGAGCAAGCGCTGCCTGAAGCTTCCTCCGAAACGCTTTTGTCCGCTCCGGTCGAAGCGGAGAAGAGCGGTGATCGGGCGGAAGGGGAGAACCGCTTTCGGGGGGACCAGCGCAACCGGCGATCACGGCGGCGGCGGCAACGCGGGCGCGGATTCCCGGAAAATAAATACGCGCAGCCATCGGCTTCTTCTCCCCTGATTCACCGCGAAGAGCGGCCGGTGGCAGAAGTAAGAGTAGCGGAAGAAACAGTTCCAGATCTGGTCGTCCTGCCCGGCGAGTCGCTGGCGAAGTATCGCCAGGCAGCGGCGGAACCGCCGGTTCCGGAAGCAGGTCCTGAGTCCTCGCCCGCCGAATCCGGCATCCATTTTGCCAGCGCAGACGAGCGCGCCATGCCGGAGGAGGCTTTCGCAAATCTCCCGGAACGGTCTGGCGAAAGCAGAGGGAACGCGGCGGAACGCGATGTTCCCCCGGAGGAGGCCGAGGAACGCGAGGCCATAGAACAGGAAGCCGAAGAGTTGGAGTTAGCCGATAAAGTCCTTTCCCACCGCGGCAACCATTCCGTTGCCGTGGAAGAGGAGAAGATCGCCGTCGTCAGGGAAGACAATCCCGCTCCCAGCGCTTTTGAAACGACGGATGTCGCGCGGGAGGATTACTCGCGTCCGTTTGAGCCGGTAGCCAGCGTCGAAACAATGCACCCGGCGCCGCTGACCGACGCGGAGCCGTTAACGGCGTTCGAAACAAGCAGTCACTTTATTCACGGAGAAGACTTTACGGCGGAAGAGGACCTGCCCGCCGAATCCGAGGAAAAGGAAGAGAGTGACGCGGGTCCGCCGCAAACCGCCGCTCTTCGCGAAGGCAATGAACGATCCATGCATCGCGTTTCGCGCCGTATGCGCCGCCGCCGCGGGGGTAATCGCTTTGGACCGGCGGGAGAAGCAATCGCTCCTCCAGCAGCGGCGGGGAATGACCTGGGAGCAGGAGCCGCCACCGCCCTCGAACCGGAAACGCAGCGTGAAACTTACGAAGAGCGCGCGCCCGAACAACGGCCCGACCGGGTGATGCCGTCCATTACGGACCTGTTGAAGCCGGGCCAGGAGATCATTGTTCAGATCGCCAAGGAACCGCTGGGGCAAAAGGGCGCGCGTATTACCTCGCACGTGGCGCTGCCCGGACGTTATGTCGTTTTCATGCCCAGCGTCGGTCATCTGGGCGTATCCCGCAAGGTCGCCAGCGACGAGGAACGCCAACGGCTCAAGCGCATTCTGCAAACTCACCGCGCGGGAACCACCGGCGGCTTTATTGTCCGCACGGCGGGAGAAGGGGTGCCGGAGGAAGAAATCGCCGCCGACATGAACTTCCTGTACAGCCTGTGGCTGGATATTCGTCAAAAGGCGGAAAAGAAACCGGCTCCCGTGCTGCTGCATTATGATCTCGACATTGTGCAGCGCATCCTCCGCGACCAGGTCACGGAAGATTTCAAATCGATCTGGGTGGACAACGAGGAGATGTATGAAAGCATCTTGACGTTCATGCAGCGTTTTCAGCCTGCCCTGGT
>JAABUZ0100005834.1_pt1 | contig 15813 bp, 15 predicted proteins | sample 5562091 | NCBI WGS metagenome assembly JAABUZ01 (sample SAMN12813069, study PRJNA571459) | rock metagenome | isolation source: Antarctica rocks | place: Antarctica: Victoria Land, Linnaeus Terrace sud | collected 2015-12-21 | reverse complement strand
CGACTGTTGGATCGAGGCAGGATAGGTGTCCCGCATGAAGCGGAAGTATCAGGATCTTCGGTGATGCCAAAGCCCGTGCGGATCACAGTCTTCTCGTTTGGCCGGTAGTTGATTCCAAGCCGCGGCACCACCAGCCCCTTCCCGACCTCCTCACCGGTATCGTTTGGAACACCCCCGCGACCTCCAATCAGCAGGTTCTTTGCCGCGGGAAGCGCCGGGTCGAATCGAAATACCCCCTCATGATCGCGCGTCGCGAAGGGATAGTACTCGTACCGCACGCCGTAGCTCAAGGTTAGCCGCGGCGTGATCGTCCATTAATCCTGGGCATAAAAGGCAAACGTCGACCATCGCAGCGCATTGGTCAGAATGCCTGGTGTCGCCTTTGTGACCGCACTCGGAATCCCCAGTTCGAAGTCCGCCAGGGAGTTGTACGCATTCGGCTGCGTTGCACCCTGCGCCGTCAAGCCACCGCCGAACTGAAACCCCCCTCGCGGACTGAAGCCCGGTGTGCCTCCGCCGTTTGTCGGCTGAAGATGGTTTAGGGCGAAGTGCGTGTACTCCCCGCCGTACCGCATATTATGCTTGCCCTTCACCCAGGTCACATTTGCGTTGCCCGTGTACTGGTTGTCGCGGAAGAGAAACGGGCTGGCCCCATTACTGTTCCCCAGACTGGAAAACCCCGTTCGTAAACGCAAACGTTGGCTGACCGCCCTGCAAGGGGATCGTTCCGTTCGTGCCCGGTATTCCCAGCACGTCCCGTCCGAAGTTGCCGAGGGCAATGTCGTCCGACTGTGCCCCCGTGCGCTGCCGCGTATATCCGAAGTTCACATCCAGCAGAAGGTTTGGCGTGAACGCGTGGGTCGACCCCAGCCCGACATTCTGAATGCGGCCCGTGGCGGCCCCTGGCTGCCCGCCATCAAACGTTCCTCCCCTGCTGCCCCAAGGTCCTGGGGGTCGGTCAGGCTGTCCGGCGATATGCTGTACCGTCCGAAGAACGTCGTCTTCTCCGTGGGGTTGTAATTGATCTTTACGTCCGCAGCCTCCCGGTTATAGCTGGCGTTCGTCAAGCCGAAGTAATCGTTGGAAAGACTCTGGGCGTAGTTCGGATTTGTAATAGTCGACGCAATCGGCTGAAGCAGAGCCAGCATCTTCGCGGCGGCAGGACTGAGCCTCGAAGCCGGAATCGCATTCTTCCCCGTCTCGGCTAGAAACGAGGTACGATTGGCCCCGGTCTTCTGGTGTCCCGTGTTTGGGTCGTACAGAATCGTGTTCGTCGCGCTGAAGTCACCACCAATCAGTGCGGTTGTTGGAACAGTTTGCGTGCCGCTGATCAACTGCCTGCGAGTCGTACGCTCGAAGTCCCCAAAGAAGAAGAGCTTGTCCCTAAGGATCGGCCCGCCAATCGAGAAGCCGTATTGATTGAAGATGTTCTTGAAAGTGTCGGACGTAAAGCCTTCGTCGTGAAGAACGGTCGAGCCTGCAGATTCGAGATCTGGTTGTACTCCCACACGCTGCCGTGCAGTCGATTTGTACCCGACTTAATCACATTGATGGACGATCCGCCCGCCGTGCCCTGCTCCGCGTTGAAGCTGTTCGTCACGATGTTGACCTTCTGGTCGAGTCCGCAGGCGGCACATACGCAATCATGTAGGGCAGCCAACCGTAGTAGTTCACCGCTCCGTCGATACGGGTCGTGTTGCTCACATTTGCTACGCCGTTGACATTGACAGCCTCGGCGCGCGCCGGGTTACTGGCCGTGGAATTCTGCTCCGCTGGCGGCGTCACCACCGGAATCAGAGCATAGAGCGACTGGAAATTGCGGCCCTGGCTCCCCGTAATCGGAAGATACGAGAGTTCAACCTGGGAGATCTCATGCGAGACCTGTGCCGAGTCTGTCTGCAAAGGCGGCGCCGCGAACGTCACCGTGACTCCCTGCTGCACACCGCCCAACCGCAACTCGGCGTTCAAACGCACAATCTGGTTCACCGAAAGCGTGACCGTCTCGACCGTGTACGGACTTAGGTTCAGAGAGGTTGTTACGTTGACGCGATACGTTCTTTGCTGCAAATCGCTGAGCGTGTAGCTCCCTTCCCCATTCGTCGTGACCGTGGTCACAATTCCTGTCTCTTTGTTCGTCGCCGTCACCGTTGCGTTCGGCACAGCGGCCCCGCTGGTATCCGTCACGTTGCCCGTGATCGAGCCATAAAGCACCTGAGCATATCCCGACCCCGACATCAGCATGGACGCGCCCAGCAGCAACGCCAACCCCAGACCTCGATCGAACCGCGACAAGCTCTGATACCTCATAGTGCCTCCACAAAACACGACAAACGTCAGATTGAGAACCGCCCATAAGCAGGGTGCGTTCACGAGAGCGACAAAGTTGTTGAATTATTTCTACGCGTCCCGAACTTTATGAGAACCCATTCACGCTTGTCAAACATTCTACCCTGGGATAGAAGGTAAAACGCACAGGTTCGGTTGCATCAGTTTGGTTCCATCCGCTCGTAATAGTTCGCCTGATAAAGGAATCACCTCGAGCTTGCCTCATCAGAGACCCTCAATGTCCGAGCCGCAACGCGCTAGACTTGCAGTGTGGCCTTGACTGCAACCACCTCGTCCCAATCCTCCACCCCTCAGGCCCAAGCCAAAGTCAGCCCCGGCCTGCTCAGTGATTACGCCACACTCTTCAAACTTCGTGTGTCCACGATGGTCATCATCACCGCTGCCGCTGGCTTTTACCTTGGCTCGCTTCGTAGTGGAATCAGCCCGTTCCACGGCGGTCTGGTTGAAGCTCTGGCCGGGATCGCCGCAGTCACCTGCGGCTCATCTGCCCTCAACCAGGCTCTCGAGCGCCGCTCCGATGCCCATATGCGCCGCACAGCGAACCGGCCCATGGCCGCGCACCGTATCTCTTTCGTTCACGGCCTCGTCGTAGGCTTTGCGGCCACCTTTCTCGGGTCCATCTACCTGGCGCACGTCACCAATCCCCTCACCGGCACGCTTACGCTGCTCACCGCGGCAGGCTACGTGGCCATCTATACCCCCCTCAAGCGCATCACCAGCCTGAATACCTTTGTCGGGGCCTTCCCCGGTGCCCTTCCGCCGCTTATCGGCTGGACTGCCGCTCGTGGCGTCATAGAGTGGCCCGCTGTTGCTCTGTTCGCCATCCTCTTTGTCTGGCAGTTCCCTCATTTCATGGCCATCGGCTGGCTCTACAGAGAGGACTACCGCGACGGCGGCATCCGCGTCACCGCCACGCAACAACCAATAGCCGACGCAGCCCGTTCCACTGTTATTCAGTCTCTCTTTTATGCCGTACTCATGATTCCGGTAAGCCTCTGGCCCACATGGCTCGGCATCACCGGCCGCCCGTATGCCGCCGTTGCGACGGTCCTCGGCCTCGGCTATCTCTGGTACACCATCCGCTTCGCCGCTATCCTTCGCGATCCCACCGCGGCCGATTCCCGCATTCTCGCGCGAAGCTTGTTGAAAGCGTCCGTCATCTATCTACCACTCCTCCTGGCAGCGATGATTCTCAACGCGCAGGGGCGGCTACTCTTCTAGCGCCTCGCCCGTGACCACAGCTACTCCATGCGGTGAACAATAGGATTCTTCGTAGCTGCCGGCCACCTACCCGCCGCTCTAGAATGAATGAGACTCCATGCCCACCATCAGCACATCCGCACCCGCTTCCTATCGCACGCCGCTTCACGTCGTCGTCGGTATTGTCGGGGTCTCCGCCGTTGCTTCACTCTTCCTTGCCTGGCTCGTCTACTTCCATGCACCGACGGACGTCACCGGCACCCACCTCACTTTTCTACCCGCGCTCAATGCAATCCTCAACACCTGCTGCACGGTAGCCCTCCTCTTCGGCCTCCACTTCATCCGCCGGCGCGAGATCATCGCGCACCGCAACTCAATGTTCACGGCCTTCCTCTTCTCTTCCCTCTTTCTCGTCACCTACATTACGAATCATGCCATGCACGGCGACATGCGCTTCCTCGGCGCGGGCGCCATCCGCCCCGTCTACTTCGCTCTTCTCATCTCGCATATCCTTCTCTCCGTCGTCGCTCTGCCGATGATTCTGATTACCTTTTATCTCTCCCTCAGCGGACGCTTTCCCCTCCATCGCCAAGTTGCCCGTTACACCTATCCGATCTGGCTCTATGTCTCCGTGACAGGCGTCATCGTCTATGCCATGCTCGCGGTGTATCGCTAGAAAGACCCTCACGCCCGAATGCAGTCAGACACTCGCAAGCTCCTCCGAACCGGTCTCCTCATCTTCTTTACCGGAGTGCTCTCCGCAGCTTCGATCACCCTCTTCTTTGGCGGTATCAGTCGACGTCAAGGTCCACATACCAACTCCGGCTGGCTTGCGCTGATGCTGGCTATGGGCTGCCTTCCGACGGGTACTCTCACGCTTGCGCTCGCTCTCCTGAAGCTGGTTGGCGACCGACGACGCTGATTTCCCTCTGCTATCCTCAACCTCTAGAATCTGCTCCGGAAAGCGACTCATCATGGCAAAAGGCGTCAACAAAGTCTTCCTGCTCGGCAATGTCGGCAAAGACCCCGAGATCCGCGCAACCCAGGGCGGCATGACCATCGCCAGCTTCACGCTCGCCACCGCCGACCGCCAGAAAGGGCAGGACGGCCAGTGGACTGACAAGACGGAGTGGCACAATCTCGTCTGCTTCCAGCGCACCGCCGAGATCGTCCGGGACTACGTAAAAAAGGGTACCCAGATCTTCGTCGAAGGTAAGATCCAGACCCGCTCCTGGGATGACAAAGAGTCTGGGCAGAAAAAGTATCGCACCGAGATCCTCGTCAACGATCTCTCTCTCCTCGGTGGAGGCCAGGGGCGTGGTGGTGGAGACGAGGGCGCATCATCCAGAGGCTCCGGCGGATACTCGAAATCTAACACCGCCACCTACGACCAGAGCCCTCAGCGTCAACCAGCCTCCGCCCCGGACTACGGTGACACCGGCATCACCGACGACGACATCCCGTTCTAAGGCACAGATGCCCCTTCGAAGGGCCTGGAGGCCCGCCTCCGGGCTCTCTGCTTTGCACCGCTCTTTCTTGTGTGTTGCTGTAATAGGAAAGCCGCGCCATCATAGCCCAATGCGCATTGCCGCTCTGGTCCTCGTCGTTGTGTCCACCCTTCTTTCCGCCCAGCAATCACCTCCGCATACCATTACGCTTCCAAAGCAGAAGCAGATTACACTCTCTCTACCGCAAGGCCTCACCATCGAGCTCGCCGCCACCGGCCTCCATTGCCCTCGCTTCTTCGCCGTCTCTCCTGACCATCGTGTATTCGTCGCCGACCTGCACGACCGCAGCGACAACACCAAGGGTGGCCTCTACATCCTGGACGGTTGGAGCGCGCAGACCCATACCTTCGCCAGGATAATTCCATATCTCGAGAACCTTCGGAACCCCAACAACCTCGCCTTTACACCGAACCGGCCCAGCCCGGAAGACCGGCTCAAACCTGGCTCTACACCGCGCTTACCGATAGGCTGCTCCGCGTTCGTTACAGTCCGGGCCACACTCACCCAACCTCCGATCCGGAGATCCTTGCTCGCTTTCCCGACTACGGTCTCAGCTACAAATACGGTGGTTGGCATCTTACCCGCACGGTAGCCTTTGCACAGCTACACGGCAGCACTCGCCTGTTCGTCACGGTTGGCTCCTCCTGCAACGCCTGCTTAGAGAAGGAGCGTGTCCGCGCGTCGCTTACCATCATGGATCCTGACGGCACGAATCAGCACATCGTTGCCCAGGGACTTCGCAATGCCGTAGACCTTCACTACGTCCCGCAGATAGATGGCGGAGCGCTCTTCGCCACGAACATGGGTGCCGATCACCTGGGCGACCACTCTCCGGAAGACACCTTCTTTGAGCTCGATTCCAATGCACACGCCGGCCCTGCAAACAACCCCGCCAGCCCAGCCAACTACGGCTGGCCGACCTGCTACTTCCTCGGCGGCACACCGCATCCCGATCCGGCCGTATCCGACCCGAAGCCCGGGAGACGTATTCTCAACACCCAGCCCGGTCCACCACCTTCACAGTTCGACTGCAGCAAGGTTGCACCCGCTTACACCACCTTTCCAGCGCACAGTTCCCCACTCGGTCTTGAATTCTTCGCCGGCGACAATAAACTCCTCGCAAACACCTTTCTCGTCGCCCTCCACGGCCCAAGCCACACCCACATTGGAGCCGGATACCGGATAGTCCGCTTCTCTCCCAATACGCGTCACATCGAAGACCTATCCTGGGCTTTCTTATAGAGCAAAATGGAAAAGCCATTGTCAAAGGTCGCCCATGTGGCCTGCTTCGAACCGCGCCCGACAGCTTCCTACTTACAGACGATCTCAACGGCGTCATCTACTTCGTCCATCCAACTGCCTGAACGAGCACCCTTGAACTCAGCCCGAATCTGACTATCGTAATATTTCTCTGCCGAAGGGTTCTCGCATTGGCAGCCGCGATCTGCTGAATACCGGAGTCTCTCATGTCTTCCCTACCGCTCACGGTGCTCGAAAGCTCGCACCCCCAGCAATCCACTCTCAGCCTTATCGCCATTCTCTCGCTGGGTTTCTTCCTGGGCATGCGACACGCCACAGACGCTGATCATGTCGTTGCCGTATCCACCATCGTCACGCGAGAGCGTCGCCTCTCAAGCGCAGCTTTGATCGGTGCGCTATGGGGCGCCGGTCACACCGTTACCATTCTCGCCGTCGGCGCGGGAATCATCCTCTTCACCCTCGTCATTCCAACGCGTCTCGGCCTCACGATGGAGTTCTCCGTCGGCCTCATGCTCGTCCTTCTCGGCATCTTTAATCTCCGCGGCTTTGGCAAACACGTCTCCACCTTGAAGTCCCGCGAAGATCGCTTGGACGAGCACCACGATCACCCATCACCAGCCCACAACCACGCATCCATCTCCGCTCTCGATCGGGCCTGGGGCAGATGGAGCCTCTATCAGTGGTGCCGTCCGCTCATCGTAGGTCTCGTTCACGGACTCGCCGGCTCTGCTGCGGTGGCCCTGCTTGTTTTGACGACTCTTCACAATACCTATTGGGCAGTCGCTTACCTGCTTGTCTTTGGCATCGGTACTATCGCCGGCATGATGGTCATCACCATCGCCCTTGCATCTGCTCTTCGATTTACGAGCGCTAAATCACAGTGGCTTAATCGTTATCTGGGCAGCATCGCGGGTGCAATTAGCTTGGCCTTCGGTCTCTTCATCGTGTACCAGATGGGCTTCGTCCACGGCCTCTTCACCCATCACCCCACTTGGACTCCACAATAAACCTTTAGGATCCTCCCGGCCTCCTGCTGGTCCTCTTTCCGCACATCGCCCGATTTCAGCATCCAACCAATCAGATACATCGCACGTCGGGGTAAAACCATGCTTGAACGACGATAGGGAGACGTGATCCGCAGCAATGCAGACCCCACTTGCAAGCTTCTTCGCCGGCGGCTTTGAGAGCGCCACACATCGTCGTGCTGATCGACTACAACTGGACCTGATCGAGAAAACCAGTCATGACGTCTGCGCCGAGGCTGATTACCGCCTGCTTCAGGAGGTCGGCATCTATACCGTCCGGGACGGGCTTCGCTGGCACCTCATCGAACAGCGCCCAGGCATCTACGATTGGTCCAGCTTTCTTCCAATGCTCCACGCCAGCATCAAGACCGGAACACAGGTCATCTGGGATCTTTGCCACTGGGGACTTCCGACCCACATCGATATCTTCTCGGCGGATTTTGTAGAGCGTTTCGCGGCGTTCGCCCGTGCTGCGGCCACCCTCATCCAACAGCACACGGACAAGGTTCCCTTCTTCTGTCCGATCAACGAGATCTCATTCTGGGCCTGGGTCGGCGGAGACGTTGGTGCCTTTCACCCTCACTCGCAACAACGTGGTGGTGATCTGAAGCGCCAGCTTGTGAAAGCCTCTCTCGCTGCAGTCCGCGCCGTCCGCTCCGTGGATGCGCGCGCCCGCTTCGTGCAGCCCGAGCCGATCATCAGTATCGTCGCGGACCGGAACAAGCCAGAAGATCGCGCCCCCGCCGAGCAGCATACCGCAGGCCAGTACGAGGCTTGGGACCGGCTCTCGGCCGATACCTTCGAATCGGGCCTCGACATCGTCGGCATTAATTACTACTGGAATAACCAGTGGGTACACCAGGGTGAGCGAGCTTCGCTCGGCCACTCCCAGCATCGTCCGCTTCACGAGATGCTCCTCGAAGTTTGGGAGCGATATAAGCGTCCTCTCTTTATCAGCGAAACCGGTGCGGAAGGTGATGCCGGCGCAGGTTGGCTAGGATACATCTCAGCCGAAGTTCGCCAGGCGCAACGCCAGGGCGCGCACATCCTGGGTATCTGTCTCTATCCAGTCATGGACTACCCGGGCTGGGATGATGAACGGCATTGCTGCTGCGGGCTTATCCAAGTCGATGAGCATTGGAAAGAGCGCAAACTCCGGGAAGGCATCACTGCTGAACTCCGTAGCCAGCAGCACCTTTTCGCTGCTGTAGGTGCAGACATACATCGCCACTCAGGCCTTGCAGCGTCTTCCCTCCAACGAGTCTCGGCAACTGTGCCCAAGAACTAAAACCATCTCAAAAGCGCACGAGCCCGGTCGTACTAATCAGATTACAAACCCGTCTGACCAACCTGAGATACCAGCCTCGACCAATGCGAGGAGACGGTCGTTTGCCCAGATTCGCTCTCCATTGTCACGCCCCGCGATCTCCGCGATTGCATCCACAGTAGCTTCATCTATCTGTGAACAATAAATTCGCGCCAACTCCCGCTTCATTGAAGCGGCGGTGATCCCGGCTCGGCAAAGAAGCGGAACGATCTGCCATGCAGTGTGCGTCGCAATCTCTTCTCGAAGTTCGTTCACCTCTAAATCCGCATCAACGAGCGAAGCATACGGCATGTCATCATAGAATCCGCAGGCTAGCTCTCTTGCAAATGGAAGGGCAGCTTCACGCGCCGTGCTATGATCGACATGTCGACCAACCCCAAATGGTAGAAGAAGTAGATCAACCTGATTCGACCCAACGCGCTTCTCCAGCGCAGTAGCAATCTTGGCAATCGCAGGATCTGCCTCGTTTACCGGACGACCGTGAACTTCATGTTCTTTGCACCGCATTCGAAGCGGCGCATCTTTCAAGCGTAGATCCACCATCTCTGCTCCAGGAACCCGGCGCAGAAACACCTTATCTTCCTTCTCTCGCACGGCGGAGACGTAAGAAGTACGGTCGTTAGCATGGACTGTGTCAGCGTCCGAGTAGGGAGCAGAGGCGCTCCGCGTGAAGCAGTTCACGATTCGGATCCGATGTCCCGCACGCGCCCATCGGATGAGTGACATGCCAAGTGAAAGGCAGGCATCGTCACGATGCGGAGAAACGATACATATGCGCAAGTGTTTGCTCCGTGCGAATTTCGCTCAGTGCCGAATAAGGTTGGAAGCTTCGTAGAATGCTGATTTGAATGAGCTAATTAGTGTTTAGCGATCGACTATTCTTGACGCAAAGAAATCGCTTCAGCTGTTTCAACCTTCAGCATCTTTGTCTCATGTTCGCTGCACCCAACGTGTTTGCGTATTTTCACATCTATTCAGATGTAGCACGTTGATTGATAAGGTTCTAAAGACACAAAATTCATCTTCACCGGGAAGCCTCCTTGCAGACATCTGGTAAAAATTCTAGCTCAACTCGCGACATCATTCGGTCATCGAGCACTGCTTCAGCAACAGACCTGTTCTGCTTCAGCCACCTGCGCTGGGACTTCGTATATCAACGACCGCAACACCTCCTTACCCGTTGTGCACAGGAACGTCGGGTTTTCTTCTGGGAAGAGCCATTTCTCGATGCCGAGGGCGATGCCTATCTCGAGGTCACCCAGAGAGCGGACCGCCTGTGGGTGATTCTCCCTCATCTGCCATCCGGGTCCGACGCAGAATCGATCCAGCGTAAACTCCTGACCGCTTTTTGCAGTGAGAGAAAAGTGGACCGGCCCGTGCGGTGGTATTACACACCCATGTCGCTTGGGTTTTCGAGTGGGATGTCTGCCGCCGCCACCGTCTACGACTGCATGGATGAACTGAGTGGTTTTCTCGGTGCTCCACCCCAGCTGATTGAACGCGAGGCTCAACTCTTCAATGCCGCGGACGTTATGTTCACCGGAGGGTTAAGACTCTTCGAAGCAAAGCGGGGGCGGCACCCTAACACTCATGCCTTCCCGAGCTCGATAGACGCAGCCCACTTCGCCCAAACACCATCTCGGGAACCTGAAGATCAAGCTCTCATCCCGCATCCTCGCGCAGGCTTCTATGGCGTCCTTGATGAGCGTTTCGATCACACCTTGCTTGCGGAGGTGGCTCGTCTCAAACCGCAGATCCAATTCATTCTCATCGGTCCTGTAATCAAGATTGATGGCGCGGCTCTGCCCCAGGCCGCGAATATTCACTACCTGGGCGCGAAGTCTTACAGCGAACTTCCGGACTATCTCTCGGGTTGGGATGCGGCACTGATCCCTTTTGCTCTGAACGAATCCACCTACTTCATCAGCCCAACGAAAACACCTGAGTATCTGGCCGCAGGCAAGCCTGTTATCTCCACGGCGATCTTCGATGTCGTCCGAGGCTATGGCGAAGAAGGCCTGGTCGCTATAGCGAATGACGCGCAGAGCTTCGCCAAAGCGATCGAAGCCTCGCTCGTTCCACCGTCCGACGATTGGCGACGACAAGTGTCCGAAAAGCTCCAGACGACATCGTGGGACAAGACTTGGCGAGCTATGTGGACCGAAGTAGAGCGCGTTTTGACCGCCTCCTCTAAACCCGCCTCCTCCTCTTCCGTTCCCACCCATGAATCGCTCCCAGTATCAACGCGTCAGATCGCGCCTCGCTCGACAGCATCCTTGCGCCAGAACTCCTATGACTACCTTGTAGTTGGCGCAGGCTTCGCGGGAAGTGTGCTGGCGGAGCGACTCGCCACAGTACTGGATAAGCGTATCCTCCTGATCGACAAGCGCGACCACGTGGGTGGTAATACATTTGACTACTTTGATCAGGCTGGCATTCTCGTTCATCGCTACGGCCCGCACATCTTCCATACCAACAGCGCCGAAGTAATGGAGTATCTGTCTCAATTCACCGAGTGGAGGGACTACGAGCATCGCGTCCTCGCCAGCGTGGACGGGCAACTCGTTCCCATTCCGATCAATCTCGACACCATCAATCGCCTGTACAACCTATCCCTCGATCCTGCCGGCATGCAGTCCTTCCTCGAACAACGCGTGGAAACGCCTGCATTGATCCGCACGTCGGAAGACATCGTCGTTAGCCGGGTCGGTCGCGAACTCTACACGAAGTTCTTTCAGGGGTACACCCGCAAGCAGTGGGGGCTGGACCCGTCACAGCTCGACTCCAGTGTCGCCGGACGGATTCCTATCCGCTTCAATCGCGATGATCGATACTTTACTGACACGTTTCAAGCTATGCCCAAGCATGGGTACACCCGTCTGTTCGAGCGCATGCTCGATCACTCCAACATCGAACAGGCGCTCGGCGTGGACTATCGCGAGATCAGGAAGATCTATCCGGGAATCAAAACCATCTTCACCGGCCCGGTAGACGAGTATTTCGGGTATCGATTCGGTAGACTCCCGTACCGTTCTCTCACGTTCGATCATCAGACGTTTGACCGGGAACAGTATCAAAGCGCCCCGGTCGTAAACTTTCCGAATGATCACGAGTACACGAGAGTGACTGAATTCAAGTATCTTACGGGTCAAAAGAGCTCCAAAACGAGCGTTGTCTTCGAATATCCAAAGTCCGAAGGTGATCCGTATTATCCGATTCCTCGTCCTGAAAATGCCGCTATCTATGCGAAATATCGGGATCTGGCCGAGAAGGCGGAGGGCGTGCACTTCGTTGGGCGGCTTGCGACTTACCGGTACTACAACATGGATCAGGTCGTTGCCCAGGCCCTGACCACTGCACGGAAGATCATAGGAGATCTGCCGACGGTTCAGGCGGACACAGCGTTCGCGCACAAACGAAAGCAGGTTTCCAGCAGCTTTTCCCCTGGCGGATTGGCTGCGGCCAACACCGCGTCGGCTACTTCGTAGGTAGGATCCATCCTATGCAGCAAGGGTCGTTCCGATTCGGAACGACCCTTGCTGCATAGGTGAGCTGAACTCCTCCATCCTGTAGCAACTAAATAACTTAGTGACTATTGCGTTGGTGCCGATCTCCGTTAAATCGGCAGACCCTGAGCAGAGTTACTAAAGATTTGTGGAGTAAATGCTCCTCGCAGGGCGTCTCCTTACGTATGTCTAGTAACGCAGGGCATGCCACAAAGATGGGAGAAACAATACCGCCCACCCGCTTTATAGTTCTCTTACGCGACCGCACCACGTTGGAGGATGACCTCAGACAGTCTCAAATGTAGTATCGCGCCGGATGCGACCGGCCACTTGCGAACAGAACGTCATCCCGTCCCGGCAGCCAAATGCCCGTCAAGATGATCTGCAATACCGGAGCGGGCAGCAGCTTGTGAAATAAGAGCGGGCACTGCAGCACCGGATTGAACCTTTGCCGCCTCGTTAGGTCGTCCTCACTCGGGTCGGTTTGTAGCTGTGCCTGCCTTATTTTGCTTGTTCTCTCAAGAGGGTTATGTTCATTCTCCACAGATATCGTTCTGCCACGCTTCTTTTTGTACTCTCAGTGGGCCTTCCGGGTGCCTGGGCTCAAAAGGAGCTGATTCCGCGCCAGTCGCCCTCCACCTCCGAATACACCCTTGGTCCTGGAGATCAGGTCGTCATTCGCGTCGTCGACATGGAAGAGTTCTCCGACCGCGCAATCCGCATAGATCCTAATGGCTTCGTCGATCTTCCCATGATTGGAAGGATCCAGGCCAGCGGGCTCACCATCGATCAGTTCAAGGACACCCTGAGCACAAAGCTGAGTCGGTACATCAACGCACCCCAAGTAACGCTCAACCTTTCGGAAAACCAGAACCAGACCGTGTCCGTCCTCGGTTCTGTCAACGCTCCTGGGATCCATCCCCTCTCAGGCCCTAGACGCCTACTCGACGTTATCTCCCTTTCAGGCGGAGTCAAGCCCGATGCGGGGTCTCGTGTCATTCTCACCCGGCAGATGAAGTGGGGAGCTCTTCCGGTTACTGGTGCCAAAGTGGATGGGACAGGACAGTTCAGCACCGTGTCGCTCCCCCTAGACGACCTCCTCACGGCTTCGGCTCCCGCTGAAAATATATTCGTCCGTCCCGGAGACGTCGTCTCTATCCCTAAGGCGGACATTATCTACGTCGTTGGAGATGTTAAAAAGGCTGGTGGATTCGCCCTCTCCTCACACCCCACGCTTTCTATTCTTCAGGCGCTCTCGCTTGCCGAAGGCCTCGATCACGATGCCGCGGCCAACCACGCGAGAATTCTCAGGCCTGCGCCCGGTGGAGATGGCAAACCAAAGGAGATTCCTGTCGACATCTCCAGGATTCTCTCGGGTCAGAATCCCGACGTACCCCTCTTCGCCAACGACGTTCTCTTCATCCCGAACAGCGCTGTCAAGTCAGGATCGAGACGCGCGGCCGAAGCCATCCTGCAAGTCGCGACTGGCATCGTCATCTATCGCCACTAAATGTTGGATCTACTTTCAGGAACGCCTTCTCAAGGAACCAGTATGAATGACCGAATGCAGTTCGACAGCGTCGCGAGATACTCAGCACTTCCCTCCACGCAGCTCGACCATACACCCGGCTTCGATGCGCCACCTCCAACACCGGATAGACACGATCGTAGCTCCAGCCTGTTGCTTGACTACCTCCGTACCCTCTCACGCTTCCGCTGGATCGTCGCCGTCTGTGCTCTTTTGGGCATACTCGCAAGCCTCGTCTTCAATCTCACCACTCTTCCCGTCTACCGTGCCAGAACTTCGCTCGACATCCAGAACCTCAACGGCGACTTCATGAATATGCACACGCTCTCGCCGACAGGCGGGACCGACAGCTCTTCGACGGAGGCATACGTCCAAACGCAAATCAAGCTCCTGCAAAGTGACACGCTTCTTGATCGCACCGTCAGCCGCCTCGAATCGGAGCCGCACCCAGCATTCATCGAACGCGACGACCTCGTCTCGCAGCTCAAGCGCAACCTCCATCTCTCTCGTAGCGAGCCTCTTGCCTACCAAGCCCTTATTGACGAGGCCGCGAAACAGGTCAAGGTAAAACCTCTCGGCGTCACTCGCCTCGTTGAGATCACCTGCGACTCTTGGAACGCTGCCTTCTCTGCGAAATTTTGCAATACTTTGACGCAGGAGTTCAAGGATGAAGATCTTGAGGTCCGAAGCACGGAGGCTCAGAAGACCAGTGAGTGGCTCACGCGGCAGGTGGCTGATGTACGCCTCAAAGCCGAGGAGTCCCAGAGGAAACTCGAGGCTGCCACTGGTGGTAACGGTCTCGTCCTGAGTCAGGAAAGCAACAGCGTTGGTGAAGACCGACTTCGGCAGATGCAGGCCGAGCTCGTCAGGGCACAGGCAGATCGCATGGAGAAGGAAGCCCAGGCAGGTGTGGCCAGCTCCGCGGCGCCGACATCGCTGCCCAGCGTTCTGGATAATCCTAACTACCGGCGTCTTCAGCAACAGCTCGCAGATCTTCAGAGTCACGTAGCCGAACTCGTTCCCCCTTTGACCGAGGAGAACCCAAAGGTCGTCCACCTTCGCTCCCAAATCAAGGAAGTGCAGACCGAGATGGCAAGCGAGCGCACGACCAGCACCAGTCGCATGGGCAATGAGTTTGAGGCCGCCCGTCATCGTGAGGCCCTTCTCAGAGCTGCCTATGACGCCCAGATGGCGAGCGTCTCCTCCGAACTCGGCCAGGCCGCAAAGGTAAAGCTGCTACGCGGTGAAGTTGATAGCGAGCAGCAGCTTTATCAAACTTTGCTCAGCCGCGCCAAGGAAGCAGGGTTCGCCTCTGCGATGCAAGCTACGACGATCCGCGTCGTCGATCCTGCACGGACCCCGAAGATCCCCATCGCCCCCCGTCGTGTCCCTGCGGCCGGTGTCGGCCTTCTGCTTGGGTCGGCCTTCGGCATTGGCTTCGCGTTTTTCAAGGATCGCAACTCGGACGTCTTCCGTCTGCCTGGAGACGCACCCCGCTACCTCCATGTGCAGGAACTCGGCGTCATCCCTACCGCCGACACAGGCCAGCGCAAATCCATGGGCACATCTTTGAACGCCGCACGTTCTCTCGGTCGCGAGATCGAGGCCGATGACTCTCAAGGAAACGCTCTCGCCATCGCGCGTTGGCAGGACAACTTCTCGATCGTCGCTGAGGCTTACCGCAACGCCACCTTCTCTATCCTTCTCTCCGAGGCAACGACACGCCGCGCTCGGGTCTATGTGGTCTCTAGCCCCAACGCCGGCGAGGGCAAGACCACCGTGACCTCTAATCTCGGCGTCGCCCTGAGCCAGTCCAAGCGTCGTGTGCTTCTGATCGATGGCGATCTCCGCAAACCCGGCCTTCACAAAGCGCTCCACATGCCAAACGAGATCGGCCTCCGCAACATTCTTCGGGGTGAGCTCAATCTTGAAACGGCCCCGATCGGGCAGTTCTGCAAATCCACCACGATCAAGAACCTATCCCTTCTCTCATCAGGGAGCGGTGGGGAAGAGGTCGTTGAGCTTTTGCACTCTCCGTTGGTTGGCGACCTCCTGGCTCGCCTCTCGCGGGAGTTCGACATGATCCTAATCGACACACCTCCCATGCTCCACA
>JAABUZ0100005833.1_pt1 | contig 15818 bp, 14 predicted proteins | sample 5562091 | NCBI WGS metagenome assembly JAABUZ01 (sample SAMN12813069, study PRJNA571459) | rock metagenome | isolation source: Antarctica rocks | place: Antarctica: Victoria Land, Linnaeus Terrace sud | collected 2015-12-21 | reverse complement strand
TGTTGCGGTGTCTCTGTGGGGAAGGAGTGGATTTGGGCCGACGCAGCTTTATCGGTGATTGGCTTTGACCTCAGCGACTTCCAAGTGGCCGGAGAGTCAGAATCACCTCCCTTCGCCCGATGGGCGATGACGAAGCGACGACATCCGTGCAGTGCTTGAGGGTTTCCGAGGGTGATCGACCTTCTCTTGAGGGAGCAGGGTGCGTGCAGGTCAAGACGCAAACGCTTCATCAACCAAGGAGAAAGAACGCGCTACGGAAAGCAAGAAGGAGAAGGCAGCAAGCCCGCCACGCGGCAAGATTTTGCAAAGTGCGGGCAAACAATTTGGAGGGGTGACCGAAATGATTGGTGGACCTGATCGGGATCTAACCGATGACCTCTTACATGCCATGGAGTGCATCCTTAGCTAACTGATAGACGGTACAGGCTTAACGAGTCGGCACAATCGGCAAAACCGGCACAATGGGCGGTATCTGCGGGCAAAATGCGGGCAAACTAACAGCAAGTGGCCAAGTGGGCTGATCCGTATGGGATCAGTCCAGCACTTCTTATAAAAGCTTGAACGATTTGCGGCATGCTCGTTCGAGATCAAAGCTCACGAAACTGAGCGGAAGTCTTAGGTGTGGTTGGTTGGTAGTGTTCGAAGAGAAGCTTAACCGTGCCGATGACCTATAGGCAAACGTTAGGCTATTCTCTTACTTCGTTGTCATTCCAAGAGCGCCATGGAAGTGTCCGCGGTTACTGGAACTGCAGCACCGGTTCGTACCGCAACGTTACCCAACCTCGCTTATCGCGTTTGTCACAATCGATATGCACTGTGCTGCTGACTTGCGAAAGCTGTACCAATGTAGCGTAGCAAGCAGCCCGTTTTGCCGTCCAAAACTCTTCACCTTCGATACAAAGCGCCTGCCCGAACTTGGCGCGGATCTCGTCGAGTCCAGCGGCATCGATCTGGTACGACGTAGACTCTGCCGCTTCAGCGATGCCGACAATTGGCCCACCTGAAGACTTGATCAAGATGACGTCGCCTCTCTCGACTTTTCGATAAGGCGCGGCGTCGTTGACCGAAAATCGCGATTCGACCTTCTTCGTGCCCTCAAGAACATAGGTCAGGAACGGTTCGACGAAAACGGCTAGATGCCATGCAAACGGCACAGCCTTTCCCTCTCGCCACGGCGCAAGCTTCTCACCCCAGTACGGAGCTTCCGCTAGGCGTGTCGCAACTTCGTCAACTACGTTTCTTTCCCATTCGGGCATTGCTTGAGAGCCTCAATCTCACGTTGTTCCGCTTCAAGTAGAGTCACGATCTGAGCCGCAGCTCGCGCTTCTCTGCTCCTTTTACTAGGATAAAGGCGGCCAGCGCAAGCGGCGACTTCTTTAAGCGTGAAGCCGTGGAGCGACCGCAGAATATCCAGGAAACTTTGTGGATTTTGGCAGCAAAATGCTCGATTGCCCGATGTCCAGACATCAGGCTTTGCGCGTTGTGCGTGTCGTTTGCTACATGAAGGGAAGATATTGTCGGAAAAGCCTAAAGTGGTCAGTTCTGGGCTTCCTTCCCCAATGCCAGCCTGCTCCCGAACACGCCACCGAACACCAAGTGTCATGTGATCTGCCCATCCATCACTCACAGGCTTGCCGGGCAAAACCAACCCCTGGACCCTGTCCACAGCGAATATAGCCAGGTCCCCGGATCGGGACTGTTCCTCCAGCGGCTGCTGGGTGGATCGAAACACATTCACCTCGAACGGAGGGGCCTCATACCGGACCTCGCCATCGAGTAGTTGCGTCAGCCTCAAACCACCTGCGATTGCCCAACGGAAAAGATCATCCCGTTCCACCTCTATGGTCGGCCGGGTTCCTTTAGGTGGCAAGCAGATTTGTACTTCGGCGCCAATGCGCGCGACCGCTTGCCCGGCAGCTAGGAATGCCATCGTTTCTTCTACGTACCACGGAGGGTCCGCCACAACAAGATCTGCACCCAGCAAACACGGAGCCGCGCAGAGAAGATCGCGAGTTTGGAACTTCACTTGGAGTTCCTGCGGCAGCCGTTTCTTAATCGCCTCATCCCGGTCAACCAGCCAGATATCTCGGCCTTCAGCCCGTTGCCAGGCGTCCAAGAATAACGAGGGTGTTCCCAGGAAAACTACCTTGGCCCGTTGCGGTAGAGATTTCACCGCGTCGCTAAACGCCTCGACGGTCCGGCGATCAAACCACCAGGAAGCATCCAGCAGGTGCGGCGTCGGCAGCAGACCATCCATCCACTGCGACATGCCACTCATGCTGCGTTCTGTTCCTACACCCGTCATGGATGCTCTAGCCTCCCGGCCGCCAATGGAACATCGCAGATTGCTCTTCCGCGCTCCTCCTCAGAGAAGCGCCTTTGCAACTGCAAAGACCACTCGGCGATCGCACGTTTTTGCACCTCCAGGGCCTGGAGATGCTCCGGCCGCAAGCGCCCGGCCGTAGGAGTGAAGACTTGGATCTCCAATGGCACTGTTCTGAGTGGCAGGTTTGAATGAACCGCCTGTAACTGATCTACAAAGCATTCCATCTTCGCGCCGATCTTCTCGGACGACGTGCTGGTGAAGGTGGCGTAGGCATACATGTCCAAACCGCTTTCAATCAAACGTTTCATGTACTCCAGCTGCCTGCTGAGCCCACCTATCTCCGCCGCCGTGTTGAACGCGAAAGAATCTTCGTCAAACCCTTTGAAACACCCTACCCTTGCGTAGTGAGGGTAGGACGCGATTTCCGCCTGTTCCCCGAGGCTGAGTTTCGACCAAAAGTAATCCGTGGACAGATTGTCATCCGACCACAACATCGTCGTATCAGCCAATCCCTGCGCTCGCAGCGCGCGCATAGTCCACAGGACGTACTCCGGGGTAAGGTCCGGCTGTCCCCCGCTCAAATCCAACACTGGCGGACGCGGTGCCAGTTGTGCGTAGCTCGCGACAAGTTCTTCCATTGACTGCATTTCGGAATACCGTGTGTCCGCGTTCAGCAGATTGAACGGTACAAAGCAATACCAGCACCGCCAGTTGCACGCGGCATTTTGAAAAACCAGTGCTTCGATGGTCTCCAGCCCGGCAGGCAGTCCAAGCGCCCGCGCAGCGGGGTCAATTGGCAATGGATTCGTCGGCCAGCCTTCTGAGGTGGCTCGACGGAAATGGCGGATGCGGCCGAATCCCCCACAGTTCACGGGACTGTGAAGGTCAGATTCTTGAGTACTACCCTGGACGCGCGTCATCAGAACACGCTGGTTTGCAATGTCCAGCGTCTTTCCGCGGTAAATACCCGACGCGCGCTCCGTGTTAACCGGCAAGGGCGTAGGCTCCAGCGAGCTCTTTGGCCGGCTCTGGGCGAGGAGCACGGCGCGGCAACTTCTGCGGATCGTCTTCAAGGTGTGGCACTTTCGTATCCACATACTTCATGACGAGGTCGGTGAGATACCTCAACTGAGCCGTCGTCAAATCGGCGCCGTTCTCGATTCCATGCCACTCCTCAAGGCACGCTCTGCAGCAAGTCGCCGTCGCATGCTGAGCGTAATGCACGACCGTTGCAGTACGGGAGTTTTCCCGCGGCGTCTGGCGTCCCTGCCGTGGGTGGTTCGGAGACCCAATCGCCTTTTCAAGCTGATGTCCCACTGCTTCCCGCAAAGCGACCTTGCCTTTTCGGACGGCGTAGTTGGCCGCGTACTCGGATAAGGCGAGATGCCAGAAGTGATGACGAATCAGTTCCAACTGCAACATTGCGATCGTGTGGTCCACGTCCGCAATGTTGCGACGCTTCACCCGGGACCAATCAATCAACTCGACATTGCACTGCCGACAGCGTCCCTCCGGACCAGTGCGCTTCAATCGTTGGTTCAGCCGGAAGCAATGCAAGTTGTCATCACAGCGCGTGCTGGTACACGTAATCTTCAGCGGAGCAAGTTCAACGTTCGGGTCCATCGTTTACCTGACCTTTTCTGTAATTTGCGAAGCGTTTCCAGACTGAATCCATTCCACAATCTTGCCGACAACCAAGTCAGTACTCTCCTCTGTCGACACCCGGAAGTCCGCAGCGTCCGACAGAACACTTTTTACTTGGCTCTCCGTAGAGTGGCTCTCGACCGCGTCAATGCGCTCCTTCGTCGAAAACTCACGCTGCGACAGCCTCTTGGCTCGTTCGACTTCGCCGATATCCAGGTACACCAGCCGAACTTCGAGAGGCGCTACTTTTCGACGCAGGCTTTCTAAGATCGCCTCATGTCGTACGCCTTCAACAATCAGAGGTTCGCCCGCTTCCCATTTGCTGAAGGTGAGTACGGCGTCGCAGAACCGATCCGGTTCTGCTGCGAGGGCTGCGCCGAGTTCCTGAAGATTTTCCGTGGCGTCGCCAACGCCCTGACGCTTCGCGGCGGCGCGGAGATACTCTCCAAAGCTTGCCCGCGGCCAGTTCAAGACCTTTGCCACGCCCTCTGAGATCGTCGTTTTTCCGCTCCCACGCTGACCGGCAAATGCGATGATCTGGGGTTCCAACGCCCGCAATAGAAGACCCCGGTCCACCGGATTCAATTGCGTCAGATCAGCGTTTACCAACAGTAACTCCCGTGGGAGCCCCGCAGAGGTGCTTGCAACCTGCAGGTTGGTTGCAGCTCCCCACCAGTTCACGCCTTGTGCCGACAACCTGAACGCCATGTATTGCGCAAGCGCACCCAGGTCAACCGACTCCGACGTCGCAACCCGCACTGTCGCTTCTTTCAGCCGCTCGACACTGCCTCTCGCAATCTGTACGCACTGCTCGGCGAGCATGCCGGCTTTGTTGTCCAGCATTACATTGCCCGCGAACGAACTTGCCGCGTTTTCCTCCGGCGATTTGCGTCTCGCATCAGAGTTTTCTGCTTCCTCAATGACCGGATGATCTTCGAGGTCAGGGTTGTGAGCAGCATGGAAGTATTCATGGAGAAGATCAAAGACCCAGCGCGCAGCGGATCGAGTCTGCTGTTTCAGAACAATGACGTTCCGGCCGTGATGACGCCAACACGCTCCATGAAACGTTCCTCTGTCGTTCAGCGTGAGTACAGGGATGCCGCAGCTCCATACAAAGCGCAACACTGAATCAAAGGTGATCGCGCCATACCTGCTCAGGATCGACTCCCTTACCTCCATAGGGTCGCTACTCAGCCGATTGCCACTACTCTTCGTAGCCTGTAGTAGCAGCAGAGCGAGATAGTGGGCGTAAACCACATAGGCGCCGAGCTGCAGGTTGTTTACCTTGGCAGGAATTTTGAAAAGTGCATGCGATGCAGCTACGCGTGAGACGTCGAGGGCATCGCCGCCGAGCAGTACACCAGGATGCCAACCATAGACGCGTTCGATGGCCTGCGCCGCTTCCAGCGTAAAGTCATCGCCGCCATCGGCTGCTATGTCGAACGGACGCTTCGGCAAAAGCCGGTTAGAGACGAACTGTGCTGGCAGACCGGCAGTCTTCAACCGCTTCATCATGCTGGCCAACTTGAAGCTTGGAACCACCGCATGGCTGTGTTCTAGGCTAATTTCTAGAACGCGTGCAATCTCAGAGACGCGTGATAGACTCGCCGACGCGTAATCCGTTGCCTCATACCGTTGAATCTGCTGCGATTTGAGGCTTACCCTCTCCGCGAGTTGCTCCTGAGTAAGGCCCGCGCGAATCCTGCTTTGAATGAGGGCATTAGGAACGTCCTGTACTGAAAGTACCGCCGGAATCTCATGCACACCATCGCGCAGACTTTCGTATGCCCGAATATCTTCCAGCATTTCGTCAAGCTGGCTCTGCAGACCGTCGATTTCCGCACCTAGAAACAGGGGATCGACATCCGGATTGGGCTTGGCGCTCCGTGCCGCGTCAACGGCCTCTTGAAAGCGTGTCGCTTCCGCTCGCGTAATTCTGTACTGCCGTTCATTTCGGATCATCACGGTAAACTCCCCAGATCCAACGAGACGATACCCTTTGGCATTCCTGTATTTTTGTCCTTCTGGAAGAAATCGAGAAAGGTGATTCCGGGCGCAGCGATATAGTTCGCCAGGAAGAGTTCTCCTTTAAACCGCGCCTTCTGCGCGGCTCGCTTATTTGCGAAATCGAAAAAGACCGGATCCAACAACCGCGGGTTGACCCCTGAGGTCTCCCAACACGCGTCGAAATCGTCTGGAAATTGCTTCGCCGTTACAAAACTCCCGTCGATGTAGAGCGCCCCGCAGCCAGCGCGTACCAGCATGCGCGCTGCTTCCAATAGCCCATGCAGCAAACTCGACCTGTACGCCGATGCCCCGAAACGCGCCTCAAGCTCAGCCCATGTGCACCGATGCACGCCTGCCGGCAGTAACCCGTCGGATTGGTGCGAAGGCAGCGGCACACACACAACATTATCGTTGTGTTGGATCATCTGTCAATCCCAAGATAGCAATCTCATCTTTTCCGCAAATGGTGCAGGTGTACACCGCGCTTAATTTCTCAACGATGACAGGTCCCATCGAGCCGGTAATTCCGGTTTTCGTACCCCTCAACCCCTCATACATGCCTCGCAGCGCGCCCGTGATCAGGCTCGAGTCATGCTTCAGCCCATTTATAATCGGATCTGCCAAACCGCTTGGCCAGGTATTCTCGATAGCTGGCCTACTTGTCATTTGCACATGAGCCCTCAGTTGCAACCAAGTCTCTATGGAGCATCGCATCGCACAGTGAACCGAGGACGCCTCTTGTCCAGCCGTTTCTCTCGGCAGCGAGCCCATCCCAGCTTCGATACATCGCTTCCTCGTTCTTCGAAGTCGTATAGGGCTGCACCAAGCCTGCAAACAGACCCAGCGGCGGCATCGGCACAACCTCCCGCGCGATCCTCCTCGTGAGAACACAGTCGGTCAATGCCCGCTCTGTTCGCACGATCGCTTTCTGCACTCCATCAATCTCCTGCAGCAGAACGTTCTCGAAACGAGCAGCCTTCCGTTCCACGACATCACCCGCATGGGCCAAGAACTCGTTTCGGAGAGCCTCGAGTTTCGCAATTGCAGGTGATTGCAGCCAGGCGTGCATTTTCTGGAAGACCCTTCGTTGGATCAAGTCCGTCCGCGACCGCTCTTCCGGCTTCGTATTGCTTAGCCTGTCGAACGTCTTATGAAGGTGGTCCGAATTGCTCCAGTAGCGCAGCTCCAGCGCTTCCAGTCCCCAAATGGCCACCATCGGAGTGTCTGCCGCCTTTGTGCTTTTCCATGACTCGGGCTCATATGGCAGCCCGAAACCGCTCACGTAGACCTCGCGCGTGATGGTGGTTCGTTTGGATTCCACATCCAGCAGAAGACGCATCACCGAGACAGCCCCGCGTGTTTTGTCCAACAGGCGGAGAAGCGCCATCACTTGCGTGGCCACATACCCGGTGTCGAGCAAATAGACAAGAACGCTGGCACGCGCCGAGATTTCTGTTGTTGCAGCTACCTTGCTGCGAGCTCCCACCACCGAGCGATACACCAGATCGTTGAACATCAGAGAGTGCAGCTGCGATTCGATCGTGTTCGGTTCCGACGGGCTGTGATCATACCAGCGCATCCATTTCAACCAAAGAGCACGATAGGATTCGAGCTTTCGCTTGTCTTCTACATCGCACTCTGCAATGGGCGTCTTGAAACGTTCTCGATGTAACGACTCACGGGCCGACATTCGAATCTCCTGTATCTAAGGCTTCCTCGCTGAGCATTAGCATATTCAATTCATTCCGCAGAGAGGGAATAGGGTATCCGCCCCGTTACAGCGTGGCATCAGCCTTTTCCAGCATCTTCCACCCGCTACCCCAATAGTGGTTTGCGGACAAGTCTGCTCCGAGGGGCGAGCATTGGACTTACTTTGTTCTGTTTTGAATGACGAATGACTTAGTCCACCTACACCGGCAGCCTTTGTGTCCGTGTGCTAGATACTTCCGGTGGAGCATCCGGCTGCGTGCCTTTCGGCCATAGCCAGTTAGCGTCTTAGCTTTTTGCGGGTTATGCGTGGCAGACATCTCTCGCAATTCAGAATTCCCGCCATGCTGACATAACAACCGATTGACATGTTGGGGAAGGCTAACTGACAAACACATGCATTGGACCGTCTCTCAAGAGGAAACCAAGGCGTGCGGTCATCGACTTGCGATTCTTGTCTCGCACTGTCTAATTGTCTCTTTCAAGACGGCCTCGATTTTGGAACCTCTCCTGCTAAACGGAAGAGCTGCAAACATTTCGTCCGCGATCTCATCATGTGTCCTTAGCTGCCCATCGGAGGCAACCCACCCGTAAAGTGCACGAAGCTCCCCCTGCGTATATTCTCCGATGCTTGCCCGTCTTGGGATCGGGGGGAAGACCGAGGAACGCTTGCTGCTGAGTTCTTCCATTGGCAGCTCAGGCACATACTCCGCGATCATTGCACTCTGAACCGCCAAACCTCTAGGCTCATTTGCCTTCAGAACAGCCCGTTCGTAAGCCGCGACCGTTCGTTCAATCTCTTCATGCCGACGCTGGAACCAGTCGGTCGACCAGATCCGATGAAAAGTCCAGCCCAGGTTTTCCAGCATCTGCTGTCGCAACCGATCTCGATCACGAGCGGTATAGCTGGAATGGTAGGTCGCACCATCCGCCTCGATGGCCAGCACGAACCGTCCCGGCTCCGTCGGGTGACAAACCCCGAAGTCGATGCGAAATGAGGAACAGCCGACCTGAGGCGTTGCCTTCAGGCCCCGAGCCGTTAGTGCCTCGTAAATGTCGGCTTCGAAATCGTTCATGGCTTCGCCGGTAATCTTTCCATGAGCGAAGATCTTCCCATTGCTCGAAGCGTACTGCAGGTAATTGCGCAAAAACTCGAGGCCAGTGCCCTCCCGGACCTTGGTTGTGTCGATGTCCGTATGGGCGAAGGACGAGACAACGGTCATGGTCTCGCGAGCTCGGGTCACCGCAACGTTGAGCCGACGCATCCCTCCGGCCGCCAGGATCGGTCCGAAACGGAGTGGAAGGTTTCCTGCCCTGTCCTTTCCATAGCCGACCGTCAGGATGATGCAATCCCTTTCATCCCCCTGAACGCGCTCGAGGTTTTTTACAAAGAAGCGATCATTGCGGCCAGGGTCAAAGAATTCGGTAAGTTCTGGATGCTTGCTCTGCGCTTGGTCGAGTGCTGCCTGGAGCCGCATGGCATGCTTGATCCCCATCGAGATGACGCCCAGGCTCTTACCCGGCTTTTCCTGTGCGTGCCGGATCACCAGCTCGACTACGCGCAAGACTTCAGCGCTTGAGCTCTCCTCCTGTCCATCGCCTTCCGGAATATGGTTGACGAGGCTGTGTGTGACGGCGGTCGGCCCGCCCACGCCCGGGAAGGTCACCAGCTTGTCGTCATACATCCAGTGATTCGAAAATGCGATCAGGGCTTCATCCCTGCTTCGATAATGCCAATTGAGGTGGAAGCTTCGAGCGAAGGGGAGCATCATGTCAAGGAGACTCTCGAAGCCGGCTGCGGCGCTCTCATTTTCTTCATCGTCGATTCCAGCGGCGAAAAATCCGGTAGGCGGAAGCTGCTTGTTGTCGCCGGCGACAATCACGTATTTGCCGCGGATGATAGCCGGGATCGCGTCCTCGGGCAGAATTTGGGAAGCTTCATCGAAGATTACGTAATCGAACTTCATATCTTGGTGGATAAGTTGAGCTACCGACAGAGGGCTGGCCATCCAGCAGGGGCAGACAGCCGTCATCACCTCGCACGCTTCTTGGAAGACGAGTCGCAGTGGTTTGAAGCGGCGGTTCTTTGCGGCTTCCTGCTTGATAAGCGCTTCCTGATCGGGATGGGCGTTCATGGCTGCGATGGTTCTCTCGGCGTGAAGACGGCGCACCCGATCCTTTGCCAACTTTAGGCGGTCCGAATCGAGGTGTTTGAACTCTTCGACATAGCCGTTGTGCGTTGCTCCGACGAAGCCCTTGATATCCGGGGTCTGGATCGCCATCTCGTCGAGCGCTGAGTGAAGCCAGGCGTGGTCGAAGACTCGAGTCCAGAACACGACCGCAGGCTTGCGCAAACGTAGGTCTTCGAGGAGACGCTGGACCCCGATGTCTTTCAGGTGAGCCTCGATGCCAGAGAGCGTGAGCAACCGGTAAGGGGTCGTGGAATCGCCCGCATAGGGTTCAATCTGGATTGTCAGCTTTTCGAAGCTGAGCTTTTCCCAACTCGATTTCCCGACGATTTTTTCGAGCTCCCGAGTTTCGCGAAGCGCGCTCGCATTGGCTTTTTCGAGTTCGTCCAGACCGGGGTAGCTGAAGGGAACGGAAGCACCCCCCGAAAGCTTTTCCCACCGCTGCCGGAGAGACTGAACATCGGTCAGTTCTTTCCAGGCCTGAGGGAGAGCTACGTTGCTCCCTTTCCTCAGTTCAGTCACGCGTCTCTTTGCGGCTTTGATCGCTGTATCGGTCCAGGAGAGCCACATAGCTTTGAGGCCGCCGCCCTTCGTTTTGCTCAAGTGTGCGAGCACATCCGACAGGTCGTCCTCGAATACTGTGTCATTGTACAAAGCCAGCCAGCTACTGGCGCTCTTCAGGAGCGCAAGGGCTGAGTCCAGTTCCTCGAACGAGGAAGCGGCACTGAATCCTGTCTTTCGTTCGGTCTCTAAGGCTCTGGAGGTAAGCAACGGAAGAGTTTCATGGAAAAGCTGTTGAGAGGTATCGAGAGCCGACTGCACCTCCTGGCCATTGCTGAAAGCGATCCCGGTCCATTGCGAGGGATCGTCTCGGAGGAAGAGTCTCTCAAATGGCCCAGCCTCCCGGAGCAGGTCCCGAATCCGTTCCGCTTTGATTGGAGTGATCTCGGCAAGCTCAGGACCGCGCCAGCGAACGCTCGTCCTCGCCTCGGAAGGCAATCTCAGGATTGCACCTTGCAGATCGAACACGCTTTTACCGGCTCGCTCGGAGACTGTGTGCATCTGTGAATCGTGAGTGTTCAGCTTGCTACGGCGGTCCTGGAACTGACGGTGTGTCGTTTCGGCCTGTGCCGGTTTAGAGGTGCGCACAAGGTTTAACGTCCGGGAGACTCGTTCCATGACTTTCTTCGGACTGAGTTCGGCACCATGCAGGTCCATCGCAAGGTGGTCAAGTCCACTTCGTTCAAGCCTTTGCTGCACCACTTCAAGAGCTGCCCGCTTCTCGGCTACGAAAAGAACTGTTTTCCCATTGGCAACCAAAGTTGCGATGAGATTTGTGATGGTCTGGCTTTTCCCCGTACCGGGAGGCCCATGCACCACAGCGTTCTGCCCTGCCGCGATTCCGGCAATGGCGCACTGCTGACTTGAATCCGCCTCAACGACACAGAACTCCTGTTCGGGCGACTTGGCATCAAGACTTCGTGGATTCACGTCCACCTGAGAAGACCCCAGCCGGCCTCGGGCCTGGTTGTCTCCAGCGATTGCAGCGACCACATCGTTTGAGTTCAGCAGCTCACCGGCCCCCTTTAAATCGTTGACCAGCGCCAGCTTGGCAAAAGAGAAGTTGCTGATCGTCGCCGCCATTTCGGTTGCGCAGCCAGGTACTTTCTGGAATCGCTCAACGAGTGAAGCCACAGCTGCGGCATAGCACACGAGCACAGAGTCCCCGCTCACCTCTTGAGGAGCGACTCCTTCCGCATCTTTCTGCGTAAGCGGCTCCAGCAACTCCTCTTCAGTGATCTGGATATCGAATTCATCCGACAGGACATGAAGCAGGACCGGATTGACCTTCGGCTCGCCGGCGACCTGGACCTCAAGAGCCGTCAGCTCTCTGCCCTTCTTTTTCATGACGACTGGGAGCAGGAAGATGGGCGCCCTCGCATCACGGCCTCCATCGACCGCACTCCAGGTTGCGAAGCCTATGGCTAGGTAGAGGGTCTGGAGACCTTTCTCCTCACTGTTCTCCTGTGCTTTGCGAGCGATTGAAAGGACTCTTCCGGGCCTGCCTTCGACATCCGGCAGAAGGGATTTGGCAGTAACCATCTTGCCTGCGAGCAAGTCGGACAGTGCCGGACTCGAATCTGGAATATCGATAGAGCTCGTCGGGATGGAGCGGTAATAAAGAAGATTGTTGCGCCGCGAAAGATCGATAAGTCGGCTGATCCACCCGCTTCGGGCGGATTCGATGAGTTTTACCCGTGCGGCATCAACGGGGATGGTACCGGCGGTTTGCTGCTCTCTAGGCGTCGGCATGCGGTTTCCTATCGTAGAGTCTGTACAGTATAGAAAATAAGCGCGGGAAGTCCGATGGCCCAAAAGTGTGAGATAGCTCCCTGAGCAAAATTATGCATCCCTACATGGAACGGCGCACGGGGAGGCGGAAGGTCAGCTACGCCCATCCACTGCTGGAGCCGGATCTGCCGCGCACGCTTGGAGTGCCTCTCTTCCAAGAACAGTTGCTGCGTATCGCAATGGTGATTGCGAACTTTACAGGTGGTGAAGCCGAGGAACTGCGCCGCGCGCTCGGCAGCCGCCGTTCCCAAGAGAAAATGCGTACGCTTGAGCTTCGCCCGATCGCCTATGCCTCCGCATGGCTGAAGTTCCACTACCTACCCGTGTTCACCGCGGCGACCCTGAACAATCAGCCAATGGAGTTTTTACAGCGCCGCCGTTCTTGTGAAGGACGCCCAACGCCATGGGCTTCGCATCAACCGGTCGATGTGACCCGTTCTGCATGGAACTGCACGTTGGAACGCGGAGAGCTGGGCAGCTATTCGCTCCGTCTTGGCTTGCGTTATGTGCATGGCCTGCGTGCCATCGCCGCCGCGCAACTCGAGCAGGCGCGCGCCCTTCAACCGTTCAGCACCATAGAAGAGCTTGCGCACCGAGTTCCATAGCTTTCAACAGCGGAACTGACGATGCTCGCTGAAATAGGGGCCCTGAATCCTCTTGGCACCAATCTTCACCGCCGCGATGCGCTAAGGCAGGTAGAGCGCGCAGTTCGCCAGGCGGGGCCGCTCTTCGCCGGTCTTGATCAGGACGAAACCTCCACGTCGCCGCTTGACAAGATGAACCCGACCGAGCGCATGGTAGCCGATTACGACGGCACGGGAGTCACCGTCGGCTGGCATCCGATGGCGCATTGCCGAAGTGAGCTGCGTCGCATGCAGGTCTTTCCCGCCAGCCATCTCCGGCACGTTCGGAACGGAACCAAGGCACGAATCGCCGGCTGTGTTATCGCCCGGCAGCGGCCGGGAACCGCGCACGGCTTCATCTTCCTGTCTCTTGAAGACGAGACCGGCATTCGCAACGCGATCATCGACCCGGACCTCTTTGAACAGAACCGCTCTCTTGTCACTTACGGCAAGATTCTGCTAATTGAAGGCATTCTCCAAAATGTCGACAAAGTCGTCCACATCGCATGCACCGGGTTGCGGAACTCACCATCGATGCACAACTAGCCCTCAAATCGCACGACTATTATCAGAGAACTCATGTTCGCTCAGATGAGTTGCCCCAAGACAAGGAGCCACCGAAGGGATGGTACTTCGAAAGCGTCTGTCGCATCGCGGCCTTTCGGCTCAGGAATAGAAGTACCTTGGCGTGAACGTGACGCCCTTGCGTGAGCAGATTCACGATACTGTCAAATTCATAAGTGTCGCCTGGGAGGAGATCGAGCGCCACCTAAACGAGGAGGACAAACACCATGATAAAGTCCAGCCGGGTAATCAACTTTCCACCATCTGGTCCTGTCCTCACTGCTCGGCCGAGATCGATACACAAACCTTACAACTGTCATCGACTGACTCGTCTAAGCTGATCTGCCATAGCCGGATCTGCGTCGGGAGTTCGCCTGGGAAACACAGAAATAAAGGCAATTTCTGGCCCGAGCAGCGTGCCTATAACGTCCTTAGAAATCACTTTCCCGCCTCGATGGCAGAGTGTGCTACTCCGGGCAGAACTGGACCACCCCAGCAGGGGGTTACGCTGCCGAGGTTGACTAGCAGGGCGTACGAGGATATCTAAGTACGCCGTGCTCAGGGAAAGACTTGAAGCTGTCGCACGACTTATAGGAGCTTGCCAAAGAGCCTCTGTTGGTTGCAGCGGCGTCGCAGGTCCCGTGTTGTTCTGCGTAGCAAGTGAGAATCGATGCTCATGCGCAACGATCGCCGACGCGTTCAGACTCTCTTCACGGTGGTGATATACCCTTATTGGATGATTTCCTATGATTCCCGTCTGGCAACACTTTGTTCCTGACAATCCGATTGATCACCACTCGTGCCGAACGGAATCGTCACTAGCCCAAGCTCCCACAGAAAAGGATTGTTTTGATACTTCAGATCCGTAGTTTGCTTGTCATGACGTTGCTGAGTGCTTCCTTCCCCGCTATGCAGGCGCAGACGAAACACTGCAGTAACGTGCAGATTCCGGTGTCACTTGCCTCCAATGAGATCGCGGCCTACTTCGTGACTGGCACCCTTTGTCTACCCGATCAGCCACAAGGGCAATCCTTGCCGGACATCGACATTTTGACGCCGGGCACCACGTACAACAAGTCCTACTGGGACTGGCCACAAACCCCTGGAACCTACTCATACTCATATGTCGATAAAGTGTTGAGCACGGGCCGTGCAGCGCTGGCCTACAACCGCATCGGCACGGGCGGAAGCAGCCATCCGTCAAGCACAATGGTCACGGTGCAGGCCGACGCGTATGTTCTTCACCAGATCGTCAGCTGGACCAAGGCACAGGGTTACAATCAGGTGAACCTCATTGGCCACTCCTACGGTTCGATCGTGACCGCCCAGGAGGCGGGAACGTATAACGATGCGACTCGTGTCGTTCTCACAGGTCTTACCCATGCTCTGGACGGAGCGGGAACAGGAGCCGGCGTAGGGCTGCCGCTTGTAATCGCCAGTCTGTCCCCGGCGACACTTGATCCGCAGTTTTTCCTGTCCACCCTAGACGTCGGCTATTTGACGACACTACCTGGCTCGCGCAACGTGTTCTATTCCTCATCCGCCGATCCTGCCGTCATTACTTATGACGAAGCCCACAAGGACCTTTTCTCTGAGGCAGGGGTCACCTCCGAAGCGACAACGTTCTTTGTACCTGCCCCGCTCAACACGTCAAACGCAATCACGGAACCGGTGCTGCTGTTGCTCGGCCAAGAGGATGCGCTTTTCTGCACCCTACCTGCGGCTCTAGACTGCTCGAGCAGCGACTCGCTGCTGCATGCAGAACAGCCTTACTACACTGCGGCCGCAAGTCTTACAGCTAAGATTGTCCCGAAGACCGGCCACGATGTCGCTTTGCACCCGTCCGCTCCGCAATCCTTTCAGATGATCGAAACGTGGATAGAGACCCACTAGCCAAATCTACCGCTATGCGGACCATTTGTTGCACGCCCCTCCTGTGAGGCTGTGTCAGAGGCTAGACTTACTGGATAAGCTCAGCATTGCTGAGATCAAGTGCAATCTAAGGATGAACTTGCTCAATGAATGTACAGCCACACCGGTTAGCCGTGTAGTACAGCGGAGTGACTATTCCACATCGTAGTAATTGTCTGCTCAATGAAGCTTTCCGGGGCGGAGAAGCCCGACAAGTTGCCTTGGATGATTAGAACCATGGCGAGTCCGAACACGGAACACCAAGGAACCACACTCCTTGTTCCGCAGATGCTGCAGTCCCTCATAGGCTATACGGCCACATCCGCCGGCCGGGCTCTGTCACTCGGCGGCTCAGCAACGCTGCTCTGCATACCGCTGGTCGGATTCTTGATCTCGAAAGTCGATGTGCGATACGCTCAAACGAGCCTAGGACGAGCAGATGTCGCCGCAGGCCAACCTGCTCGCCTACATCGATGTCATTCAGGGTTTGCGACC
>JAABUZ0100005831.1_pt1 | contig 15820 bp, 13 predicted proteins | sample 5562091 | NCBI WGS metagenome assembly JAABUZ01 (sample SAMN12813069, study PRJNA571459) | rock metagenome | isolation source: Antarctica rocks | place: Antarctica: Victoria Land, Linnaeus Terrace sud | collected 2015-12-21 | reverse complement strand
ACCACAAGAAGAAGCTCGTTCTCCTCATCAGCAACATGCGCCACTTTGCGCTTGAGCAAGCGGCTCGCGGCGTCAGCGTTCTTTACCACTTCTCTCCGATCAGCCACGGTCAGGCCGTGCGTGAGCTTCAGCAGCAGCGCGGCCTTCCTACCCTCACTCTTATGCGGCCCGCGGAACGCGAACTTCGCCTCGACCTCGCCCAAGCCGTCGCAGAAGGCCTTAAACTCGACGAGGTGTCCGACGAGACCTGGCTCTCACAAATTGACGACTTCATCTCTGTGTACGGCCCCTTCCGTCGCGAAAAGGCTAAAACAGGTTCGAAAAATTACGTCATGGATCGCTTCTACCGCGCGATGCGTCAGAAGTCCGGCATCTTCATGCAGAATGGCAAGCCGCTCGGTGGCCAATTCTCCTACGACCCCGACAACCGCAACCCCTACAAGGGCCAGGTGCCAATCCCCACCCCGCCCAATTTCCCTCCCGATGAGATCACCGCGGAGGTGATTTCCTATGTCGGGCAGAAGTATGCGCACCACTTTGGCTCCATCGAAGGCTTCGATCTCCCCTGCACCCAGGTGGACTGTGACCGGATGTGGAGCTTCGCGCTAGAACACCTCCTGCCCACCTTTGGCCCCTTCGAAGATGCCATGCGCGACGATCATCCGCAGCTCTTCCACTCTAAGACCTCTCCGCTCGTCAACCTTGCCCGCATCCTTCCCGCCGATCTCGTCCGGGATGTCGAGCAGGCAGCAACGAAGGGTCTCATTCCGCTCGCCAGCGCGGAGGGCTTCATCCGCCAGCTTCTCGGCTGGCGCGAGTTCATGCGTCACCTCCACGAGCAAACCGACGGGTACCGCCTCCTCGACGTTCCATCCGAAGAGAAGCCGCGTAAGCAGGAACTGTCACCCGACGCCGACGAAGCCAGTGATCCTTACGTCGTTGCAAGTCGTAGCAAGAAACAGACGCCGCTAACGCCAGACCTCTATGCCGGAGCCACACCCTCCGCCCTCCGCGCCGCACTTCCCCTCCCTGCTGTCTACTGGGGCGCCAAAAGCGGGCTGCACTGCATGGATACGGTTGTAGCGCAGGTAATTGACGAGGGCTGGTCTCACCACATCACCCGCCTCATGGTTCTCTCCAACCTCGCCAACCTTTGCGGCTTCTCCCCGCGCGAGCTCACCGACTGGTTCTGGTTCGCCTATGTCGATGCCTACGATTGGGTCGTGGAGCCCAACGTCCTCGGCATGGCCACCTACGCCGACGGCGGCCTCACCGCCACCAAGCCCTACGTCTCCGGAGCTGCCTATATCAATCGCATGTCGAACTTCTGCCCTCACTGCCAGTACGACCCGAAAAAGTCCATCGGCCCGGGTTCGTGCCCCTTTACCGCGCTTTATTGGACCTTTCTCGAGCGCAACCAGGAGACGCTCAGCAACAACTTCCGCATGCAGATGCCCTACAACACTCTCCGCAAAAAATCCGCAAACGAACTCGTCCAGCTACGTGCCCGCGCGGAAGAGGCTGTCGTTCATCTACAATCCTTCAAGCGACCGGCGTATTAATCGTCACCGCCCCGTTTATCTCACTCCACTGCCTGTGGCGCTGCCGCCCTATCCATTGCCACCCCGGCCGTTACCGTGGATCTTTCTTTCACGCGAGCCGGGTTCCCTATCACGGTCCTCCCCGCCCCCACATCTCTCGTCACCACGCTGCCAGCTCCGATCACCGCGTCGTCTCCAATCGTGACGCCCGGCAGCACCAGTGCACCACCTCCAATCCAGACGTTTCGGCCGATTGTTACCGGCTTGCCAAACTCCAAGCCGGATCTCCTGGTCTTGGGATCACGCGGATGGTCCGCCGCATAGATCTGCACGCCCGGACTATCTGGTATCCGTCGCCGATCGCAATTGGGCAGACATCCAGCATCACGCAACCGAAGTTGACAAAGACATCTTTGCCGACTGAGATGTTGTACCCGTAGTCACAGTAGAAAGGCTCACGTACCTTGGTTCCCTCCCCCACGTAGCCCAGCAGATCCCGAATCACCGAGTTATGCTCCGCCACACGGAAACGTCGGAGCAACCGCTCTGCCCGGGCTCTTTCCGCAACCAGTTCGGCGTCAAGAGCGTTGTACAGCTCGCCCCGAAGCATCTGTTCCTTCTCGCTCATCCACCACTCCGATTCCGAGCTGCGGCTCAACTGCCTCACGCTATTCTGAACCAATTCATCAACATTTTAAGCGTCGCAGTCCAGTTCAGGAACGAGTTCGCGACCCAGTTGAGAAACAAACAAGAGGTCAAGCTTCCATGCGCCACCACCTTGAACAATACTTCGAGTTCGCCCACCACCGCACCACTTGGCGCACCGAGATGCTCGCCGGGCTAACGACCTTCGTCACCATGGCCTACATTATCTTCGTTAACCCGGCCATCCTCTCGAAGACCGGCATGCCGATCGCAGCCGTGACCGCCGCTACCTGCTTGTGCGCCGCATTCGGCTCCATCCTCATGGGTGCCATGGCGCGCTATCCTCTCGCGCTCGCTCCCGGCATGGGCCTCAACGCCTATTTCACGTACACCGTCTGCCTCAAGATGCACATCCCCTGGCAGACCGCGCTTGGAGCCGTCTTCCTCTCGGGTGTGATGTTTCTGCTGCTCACCTTCGGCGGCATCCGCCAGCTGCTTGTAGCCGCGATCCCACAGGAACTCCACGCCGCGATCGCCGGCGGGGTCGGCCTCTTTATCGCCTTCATTGGCCTTACCGACTCCGGCATCATCGTGAAAGACCCGGCCACGGCGGTCACTCTTGGAAATCTCCACGCACCGCAGACCGCCCTCGCTCTCTTCGGTCTCCTGCTTATCGCCCTCCTGCAGGTGTTTCGGGTGAAGGCCTCCATCCTGATTGGCATCGCCGGAACCATGCTCACCGGCTTCATCTTCGGGGAGGTTCACTGGGCACCCACCCACTACCGCCTCTCCGACATCTCCGCTACGGCCTTCAAGCTCGACGTCCCCGGCGCACTCCACATTGGCGGCTTCGAGATTATCTTTGTCTTTCTCTTCGTCGATCTCTTCGACAACATCGGCACCCTCGTCGCGGTTACTGAAAAGGCCGGCCTTCTTCCTGCAACCCTGGGCTCGGATGGCAAGGCCCTCCCCATCCCGCGCCTCTCGCAAATTTTCCTGGCGGACGCCACGTCTACCGTCGTCGGCTCGCTCGCCGGTACCAGCACCGTATGCTCGTACATCGAGAGCTCGGCAGGCGTCGCCGCGGGTGGCCGAACGGGCGTCACCGCCATCACCACCGGCCTTCTCTTTCTCGTCGCTCTTTTTATCGCCCCCCTCGTCGGAGCCATCCCAACCTCTGCGACTGCGCCCGCGCTGGTCATCGTCGGCGCCCTCATGCTCTCGTCAGTCGGCACCATCGCGTGGGATGACCCCCTCGTCGCGATTCCCGCCTTCCTCACCCTCGTCACCGTCCCGCTCACCTACTCTATCGCCACTGGTCTGTCCTTCGGGATCATCAGCTTCGCCGCGCTTCGTCTGTTCTCTGGCCGCGCTCGCCGCCAGGATTGGCTTCTGTACGTCTTAGCACTCCTCTTCCTCGCTCGCTTCGTCTGGCTTTGAACAGCAGGCCCCGCGCCACTCCCTAGGGAATCTACTGCACCCCATCCTCCGCCGCCTGAAACGACACAATCGTCTTCAACGTCTCATACGGCATGGCCGAAAGTGGAAGCAAATGGCCGTTCACCGCCAGCATCGGCGTCTGGTCCACGCCCACGTCCTCGCCCAGCTTCAGCGATGCGTTCACCTGGTCCTTGGTAGCTGGGTTCACCGCACAAAGATTAACCGTGCCCGGGTCAGCTCCCGCCTTCACTATTGCGTTCTTCAGAGTGTCATCTCCGTTTTCGGCCGTCAGCCCACCCTGCATGTCGTAAACCGCCTGCAGATAGGTCCAGAACGCCTCCGGCTTCTGTTTGGCGATGCACACACCGTCCGCAGCGGCTTTGAACGCAAACGGATGGATCTCAGCCAAAGGGAAATTCTGGTACACCATCCTGGCGTTCGGGAAATCTTTGGCCAGTTGCTCCATCGTTCCCTGAACCTCCTTGCAATGCGGACATTCCATGTCCGCGAACTCCACAAGCAGCAACTGCTTTCCGGCAGCTCCGCGCGCCGGTCCGTCCGCCCTGCTCTGCAACATCTGCCGGGTATCAGCGAACGGAGTTTTGCCGAACGCGACTACCCCATCCCCTGCGATCGCATGCTTTCCGTCCGGCGTGACAAAGAATGCGGAGGTCTGCACCTTAGCATTCGGACTGTCGTCCGTGACAAACACAACCACTCGCACCACGCCCGGCGCCTGGGTCGTTTCAATCGCTTCGACCCGCCAGATCCGGTTCGCGTCATACCCCCAAAGCTGTTTCAGGAAAGCGTCCACCGTGGCAACAGTCGGCGTCTGGGCCGTGAAGTTCTTCGGGTTCATCGGTGGAAATGGATCAGGCTTTCCCGTGGGCGCCAGCGAGTCTGATCGCAACAAGCTTTTCTGTGAGATTGCCGGCGGTACACCCTGTGCCCCGTTTGTAGGGCTTACTGCTGGCGCCTGAGCATCCAACATTGCTGCCGCACTACTCATCAATATCGCTGCCAAAATTTTATTTACCGAGCAACCCTGCCTTTCTCTATGGCGTGGAGCACGCAACTGTCCGCTAAACCTGTACCTTGACCGCAATGGGAAAGCGCCGTCCCATCCCGAAGGCCTTCCTCGTCACCTTCAGAACCGGCGCTGCCTGCTGTCGCTTGTACTCGCTTCGCTCCACAAGCTTGAGCACGCTTCGCACCTGATCCACATCGACCTTCTGCTGCCCCGCGATCTCCTCGGCCGATTGGTACTCCTCTACATACGCCTCCAGCATCGGATCCAGCACATCGTAGGGCGGCAACGAATCCGTATCCTTCTGCTCCGGTCGCAACTCGGCCGATGGGGCCTTTTCGATCGTCGATCGCGGAATCATCTCACGCTCTCGGTTGGCGTATCTGCTTAGCTCGTACACCCGCGTCTTCCACACATCCCCGATCACCGCCAGCCCCCCGACCATATCGCCGTAAAGCGTGCAATACCCGGTTGACATCTCGCTCTTGTTGCCCGTCGTCAGCACCAGAGCACCGAACTTGTTCGATAGCGCCATCAGCAGCGTCCCGCGTATCCGCGCTTGCAGATTTTCTTCCGCCAAACCGAACGGCGTTCCGGCGAACAGCGGATCAAGAACCTTTATGTAGCTAGTATTTACATCATGAATGGTTAGCAGTTCGAAGCGAATACCGAGATTTCGCCCGAGCACACGGGCATCCTCTACAGACCCCGATGAGGAGTATTCACTCGGCATGCCCACGCCCATCACGTTCTTCGCCCCAAGCGCCTCCACGGCAATCGACCCCACCAGCGCCGAATCAATTCCGCCGCTCAGCCCAATCAGCACCTTCCCGAACCCGCACTTTCGAACGTAATCGCGCGTTCCCAGGACCAACGCATCCCAGGTCGCCGCTATCTCATCCCGTTCGTCAGCAGCCCGCGGTTGGGCGACGTCCAGGTTCTCCGATGCCGTATCGAAGAACACTAGATCCTCGGCAAATGACCGACCTCGCGTTAGAACGTCACCATCGCGTCCAACCACCAGCGACGATCCATCGAAGATGAGGCTGTCATTGCCACCTACTTGATTCGTCATCGCTACCAGGGCACCATGCCGCTTCGCCAGCGCACCCAGCATCTTCTCCCGGACACCGCGCTTTCCCTTGCAATACGGCGAGGCCGAGATGTTAAGAATGATCCGTTGCTCCCCCGCACGGGTGTCCCAAAGTCTCATCAGCTCTTCAACTGGATCTACCCCATACCGTCGCTCGCGCCAGAAGCCCTTGTCGTTCCAGGCATCTTCACAAATCGTGATCGCCAGCCGCTGGCCACGGAACTCCGCCAGCCCCTGCTCAGTACTCGGCTGGAAGTATCTTTGTTCATCGAACACGTCGTAGTAAGGAAGCAGTCGCTTCTGCTGGATGAACGCAACCTGTCCAGCGTCAAGAAGCGCCGCCACATTTCGGACATGCTTTCCCTCCGTAGAGTCCGCCTGCATCACCGTTCCAAGAAGCAGGCCCGGTCGCCCAGACCCTTCTGTCCAGGCTGTTAACTCCCCGACGATCTCCTTGGCTCGGCGAAGAAAGGCCTGCTTTTCCAATAGATCCGCAGGTGGGTATCCGCACACCGCCAACTCCGGAAATACCACCAGGTCGGCACCCTGTTCTGCCGCGCGAGCCGCAGATTGGAGAATCATTTGCTTGTTCCCGGTGAAATCACCCACGGTGGGGTTTATCTGGGCTAGTGCGATCTTCACAGCTTCAGTCTATCTTCTTTGCACCTGAAACACAGACCGCGTCTACGCCCCCGTACCGCTCAGAACCACACCCACCGTTCGCGCCAGAATCTTTAAATCCAGCCACAAGCTCCAGTTCTCGACGTAGGCCGTGTCGAGTGAAATATAGCTATCAAAAGAGGGGTCCTGCCGCGCCTCCACCTGCCAAAGTCCCGTAATCCCCGGCAGCACATCCAAACGGCGGAGATGCGAGAGGTCATATTGCTCTACCTCCGAGGCAATCGGTGGCCGCGGACCCACCAAGCTCATGTCACCCCGTAGCACGTTATAGAACTGTGGCAGCTCGTCGAGCGAGTATTTCCGCAGCATGCGCCCCACCTCTGTCACGCGCGGATCATTCACGATCTTGAAGAGCACACTCTTGCGTTCGTTCATGTGCTCCAACTCTTCCTGCATCTTGTCCGCGTCCATCACCATCGTCCGGAACTTAAAGCAGACAAAGGTACGCCCCTTGCGCCCAACACGCTGTGCTCGATACAGAATCGGACCTTTGGAATCCATTCGGATTGCGACCGCGATTATAAGCATCACCGGTGCGAGTACAAGCAGTGCCAGCCCCGCGAGCACGAAATCCAGGGTCCGTTTCAGAAGGACAGCGCCTATCGCAAACTCTCGACGATGCAGGGGAATCGTCGGAAACTGACCGATATACTCGACCGGCGCGTTCCAGGCCAATCCGTCATACAGGTCTGGCACGACGCGGACATCGATGCCGGCCTCCCGCGCCTCTTCCACCAAGCCAATCACCAGTTTTTTCTCTGCGGGGACCGAGAAGAAGATCTCGTCCACAAAAAGAGATCTGGCAACGGCCAGACAGTTCTGCACATCTCCCACAACATCCGCGTCACCGACCTCCGCCTCGCGAGCCGTCAGGGCCACGAAGCCCTTGAAACGAAACCCGAGGTGCTGGTGAGACTCGAGGTGATTTCGAAGCGCATGCCCGACCCGGCCAGCACCCACGATCATCACATTTCGCGTCTCGATGCCCTCCAGATACCTGCGGTACACAATGCGACGCCAAAGAATGCGCCGCAAGCACAACAAAGTACCTGTGATCATTACCATTAATGCAACGACAATCCTTGATAAGGCGACGTTGTGCGTCAGGTACAGTGCCCCACAGAGCAAAAGGCCGGCCGTCATCGTGCCCTGGACTGTCATCCGGATCTCATGGAGACCGCTTCTGTTCTGGATGGGACCATACATTCCATACGAACGCGTCACAAACACCAGGCACAACGCGAACCAACCTACATAAGCGACCGTCATTCGTGGAGCACTGTGCAGTAGAAGCGGGATTGTCGCCAAAATACCGGAGGTCTGCGGGATAAAAATGCGCAGTCGAAGCGCAACAATCCATGCCACAAAGACGGTCAGCAGATCCAGCGACCCCCAAACCAGACTCGTGACCGAAGGCCGCCAGAGTCGGCTGCTTCGCCGCTCATGCGCGCGCCGCTCCGTCGCAGCTCGCTTCTGTCCCGATACAACCACTTGCTGAACGTAATCTGGTGTCGCCACTGCAGGTCCTTCTGTCTCTCAAGTCCTTCTTCACTGTGGTGTAGTTGCCCAACACCGGGGACCTGGGGACAACCGACAGGATATGGACCTTGCTGCGGGATAAATGTCGTTCTCTCAGCTTGTTCGGCTAGGTACACCATGCCGAACATTCGCTCCCCCGCCCATACAACTTCCAGGCCATCCCCGACCAGTCTATTCCAGACATCACGCCATTGACTCACTTCTAAAGTTATGAATTCTCCCGTATCAGCCGCAAGCTCTATCGCCCGTTAACATATAACGATGGGCCCTTGCCCCTGGAGTCACACAGGCAACACAAGCGCGTCCAGTGCAAGAAACTCTTTGAGCACTGGATCTTCACTCTTTTCCATCTCCTGCATCGTTCCGAAGAAATGAGCTCTGCCTTCATGGAGGAATACCACCCGGTCGGCGAGCTTCTTAGCAAAACGCATGTCGTGTGTGACAACGATACTCGTAAGATGCAGCTGCTGCTTCAGACGTTCGATCAGGTCGCCGAGCAGGTGTCCCATCAAGGGGTCGACCATGGTCGTCGGCTCATCGTAGAGCACAGCTTCAGGCTGACTGGCCAGTGCTCTCGCGATCGCTACGGAGCGCTTCATCCCTGTTGAAAGATCACTCGGAAGTAAACTATCCATCCCGGCAACCCCAACCATCTCCAACAATCCCTTCACTATCTGGTAAATCTGCTCTTCAGCAAGCTCTCCCCGCTCTCGCAGCGGAAATGCTACGTTCTCGCCGACCGTAATCGAGTCGAAGAGCGCCCCATTCTGGAAGACCATCGTTACCTTCCGCCGGATTGCCTGTAGCTCCCGCTCCTTGAAGCCTGTAATATCCTCGCCCGCTACCCTCACCACCCCAGAGTCCGGTTTCAGGAACCCGAGTAACATTTGCAGCGACACCGATTTGCCCACACCGCTTCGCCCAAGGATGCACAGGGTCTCCCCAGCATTGACGCAGAAGCTTACGTCCTGCAGCACCACAAAATCACCAAAGGCCTTAGATACAGCCTCGAACGAGATGTATGGCCCAGGCCCCTCGCTGCCCGCCTCCGACGGGACCTCCGAGGCCGCAGCCTCGTTCTGCTGCGCAGCTTGCTCCATGAACTCTTCGACCGCCGGGGCAACATCCTCAGAGATCCCCTCCGTTAATGGCGTCGCTGAACCCTGCTCACCATCGTCTCGGACGTCCGAGCTCTGCCCCTCGTTTGCATACTCACTCTGCCCTCCCTTGGCCGCAGTGGCGGAACGTCCCAGGTCGAAGTGTTCGGCCGACGGTTGGTCACCAACATCGCCCCTTTCCTGCGATCGATTCGACCCAGTCTCTTCCGACATCATCCTTGTCCTCGCTGCTCCCTCCATTCTCCCATCTCCAAATCTCTAAAGTAAGGCATTTCGCTATTAACCTCTTACCGCGTTCCAAAACAGGAGCTGTACGACAGGTGCAGTAGTTTGTCAGCGCCTGCCCCGGATATGGTCTCCAGAACCAGCTCCGCTGAGACGAGCTCTGCCCGCGTATTAAGGTTTGCAAACCAGAGCTCCCGGGCGGCCCAATCCTGATCCCCTGGTATCCACCCCGGCCAAACAGAGCTTCTCACTGCCGTCGAGATCTCCGTCCGCACAACAGTTCCATGAGTTTCACTGCCTACTGTAGCCTTCGACGATCCCTCCAGAACCGGACGCACTTTGTACTCGCCTCGTTCCAGCGCGCTCCGGAGATCCTCAACCATATCCCATCGCAGCATGCTCACCAGCGGCTGCACCCGCCCATCCGCTACCGCCAGACAGACTCGCGCCCTGCTTCTGACCCACTCCTCCGCCATGAGCGCCAGCAGATCCACAGGGACGAACGGCATGTCTACCGGCAGAAACATCGCTGCCCCCTCGTTGAGATCTTGAAGCGCAGCCTCCATGCCACCCATGGGTCCACAGCCCCGATGCAGATCCGGAATTATCCGCACACCCGCAGGCACCAGCTCTCTTTCGCCCACAAGAACGACCTCGCTGCAAATCCTCTGGAGCTTCCGAACCGCGATCTCCAGCAGCGTGACGCCCCGTAGTCGCACCTCCGCCTTATCCGCCCCCATGCGCGAGCTCCGGCCGCCAGCCAGCACATACCCGCGTACCTTTCTAGCCACTAAGCTCCCACCCGCGTCAGAAAGCCAATCACCGACTCGATCCCCCGGTGAAAGTTCGCGAGATGAAATTTCTCGTTAGGCGCATGGAGCTTGTCGTCGGGTAAACCGAATCCCATCATCACCGTTGGAATTCGCAATTCGCGTACAAAGTCCCCCACGATAGGGATCGACCCGCCCCCGCGCACAAACACCGTCTCCTGCCCCCATACCTCGCGCATCGCCTCGGTCGCCGCCCGCACATACTCGTTATCTGTGCTCACTACGATCGGATCGCCTGAATGTATCATCCTGATCTCCACCTCCACGCCTTTAGGCACAATCATTCCCACATACGCCTTCAGCTTCCGGAACGTCTCGGCAGGCGTCATATCCGGCACCAGCCGGAGGCTTACCTTCGCAAGCGCCTTTGCCGGGATTACCGTCTTAGCGCCCGCTCCTATGAACCCTCCAGGCATCCCATGCACATCCAGCGTTGGCCGTGCCCACGTCCGCTCCAGCACCGTGTACCCTGGCTCACCGGTCAACTCCTTCGAACCAACCTCTGCCTCTCTGTATTCCTCCTCGTTAAATGGCAGAAATCTCCAGGCCTTCAACTCGTCTTCCGTCGGTGCCTGCACGTTGTCATAGATCCCCGGAATGAGGATTTGCCCCTCTTCATCCTTAAGCTTGGCGATAATCTGCGCCAACGCCACAAACGGATTCGGTGCCGCCCCTCCATACATCCCGCTATGGAGATCGGTCCGCGCCCCCCGCACCTCGATCTCCGTATAGATCATCCCACGCAGCCCCACACACAGCGTCGGCAGCTCCGGCGCAAACATCTCCGTGTCCGATATCAGCGCCACATCTGCCCGCAGCTCCTGGCCATGCTCCCGCACAAAGCGGGCTATGCCCTCGCCCCCAACCTCCTCCTCGCCCTCGAGAATCACCCGGACATTTACCGGCAGCTCCCCACCACCCGCGGCCATCAACGACTCCAGGGCCTTCACATGCATCCACATCTGCCCCTTATCGTCCACCGCCCCGCGAGCATAGATATTCCCGTCCCTCTCCGTTGGCTCGAACGGTGGAGACTTCCACTCCTCCAGCGGCTCCGCGGGTTGCACATCGTAGTGCCCATAGCACAGCACGGTCGGAGCTCCCTGCTTGCCCATCCACTCCGCATACACCAGCGGGTGCCCCATCCGCGCTGGCACAACGCGTGCTGGCCCAACTGCCTCCGCCACCATGCTCTCGGCCTCCGATGTCTCGATCAGCCGAACGTTCTCCATTCCGATTCTTCGGAGCTCAACCGCACAGAACTCTGCCGCAACCCGAACATCGCCTACCCGCGCCGGATCCGTCGAGATGGAAGGAATCCGCAGCAGGGCCTTCAACTCTTCGACGAACCGCCCGCCGTTCTCTCTCGCGAACTCCACTGCCGTAGCCCTTACTGATTCCATATTCATCGCCCTCATCAACCTTTGTTCTCCCGCCCCGATGCACGTAGCTTGGATGAACACTGAGTATATGAAAGATCAACCGATCTCCGCACCGGGCAGACCTGGAACACCATGGCTTGGTCCACCGCGCCTCCAGCCAGGAATACGCTTTGTGTCCATATCGGTGGTCAGGGAACGATTTGCGCCCAGCCCCGGGTGTAGCTGCTAAAGTTTTGGTGCATAGCAATGATCGACGCTGAAGAGATACAAGCACTGCAGGACGAGTGGACGGCTCGATGGCATGTGCCTGCATCGCCAAGTTCCACGCTGTCAGCCTGGGCAACGCTCATAATGCAGAATCACCGGTCGAACTTCGATCTTTGGCACGAGGAGGACAAGGCTCGTGACCCTGATGCCACAGACGCGGAGATCGCACGGGTAAAGAGATCCATCGACAAGCTGAATCAGCAGCGGAACGATATGGTGGAGAGGCTCGATGAGATAAGCTTGCAAGCCTGCCCCAACCCGAGAGCACACGCCCCATTACACTCCGAGACACCAGGCATGATGATCGACCGAATGTCCATTCTTGCGCTGAAGATCTTTCACACCGTAGAGCAGACGCAGCGGTCTGACGCCAAGGAGGCACACCGGTTGAAAAACACTGCCCGCCTGCTGGTGCTACAGGAGCAGCGAGGGGATCTGGTTGCTTGCCTTGCCAGCTTTTGGAGGGAGGCCATGAGCGGTGATTGCCGCTTCAAGATCTATCGGCAGATGAAGATGTATAACGATCCGGAGCTGAATCCGGCGATCTACAAAAGCCTTGGTCGCGGCAAGAGGGATTGACCGCAGGGCCGACTCTGCGTATAAAACCGAGACGAGAGCTGGTACGGGTACGCAGGCTGCCGTGAATCGGAGCTGGGCAGAGCACCCACCGGCGAGGATCCCATGGCGCAGATGAAGACCGCAACAACATCCACCACGAAAAAGTCACCGCGCATCCTTGCCGGTACAGTTCCTCCGGCAGCCGACAGCCAACGGAGCCATACCTTAGCCATGTACGAGGTGGCCGTCCGATTGATGCAAGAGGGCAAGTACGAGAAGGCGCACGCAGCCTTCGAGAAGATGCTGGCGTCGAGTCCGCCAGACCTGGCCGACCGGGTCCGTATGTATATCAATGCCTGTCTTTTGCAGGTATCTAAGGGAAAGGCGACCTTTACGAGCCATGAGGAGCATTACGACTATGCCATCTCGTTGCTCAATGATGGCCATTACGAGGATGCCCGGCAGCAGTTCCAGGCAATTTTGAAAGAAAACAACAAGGCCGACTATGCCTTCTACGGCCTGGCCGTTCTGGCGAGCATGACAAGTGACGCACATACATGTCTCGAACATCTGACGGAGGCTATCCGGCAGAATCCCCGTAACCGAATCCAGGCACGGGCCGATTCAGACTTCCAGGATATGGCGGATGATCCGCGATTCACGGAGTTGCTCTACCCTGAGGTATAGCTTTCCAGAGACTGTAGGCTTGTGAGCGGCAGACAAAGGGAATAACGACCTCCATGAGCTTCGCGAAGACGATCCAACAAGGCGAGCGTTCCCTTCGCATTGTCGCAATTGGCGGCGGCACAGGCCTATCGACGCTCCTTCGCGGCCTCAAAAGGTACGTCGCCACACCGGCATCCCAGGAGTCAGGTGAGTCTCCCTGCCCGGACACGCCGTGCCTGATCCGCGATCTCACCGCTGTCGTAACGGTGACGGATGATGGGGGCTCCTCGGGGCGGCTCCGGGAGGACTTCAAGATGCTGCCACCGGGCGACGTGCGGAACTGCATGGTGGCGCTCTCTGAAGACGAGCATCTCCTGTCAAAGCTGTTCCGCTACCGGTTTGAGCAGGGCGAACTCGAGGGACACAGCTTCGGAAACATCTTTCTAGCTGCACTCTCGCACATCACCGGGGACTTTGCGCAGGCGGTGCACATGTCGTCGCAAATCCTGGCCACCCGGGGACGCATCTTCCCGGCTACGAATACAAACGTCACGCTGGCCGCAATGATGGACGACGGCAGCCTGGTGCGGGGCGAAACAAACATCACCGCAAGCAAACAGCGAATTTCAGAGCTGATGCTCGAGCCGGCGACGGCCGACCCCTTGCCCGAGACGCTCGACGCGATCGCGAACGCCGACCTGATCACGATAGGACCGGGGTCGCTTTATACATCGCTAATAACCAACCTGCTGGTGCGCGGGATACCGGAGGCGCTGAAAGCTTCAAAGGCGACAAAGGTCTACGTATGCAATCTGATGACGCAGGCGAACGAATCTTTGGGGCTGAGTGCCTCCCAGCACATTGAGAAGCTCAGCGAACACGGGGGAAGCAGACGGCTCTTCGACTTCGCGTTGGTGAACACGGCCCCCATCTCGGCACGGCGCCTGGAGCAGTACGAGCGTGAAGGGCAGAGACCGATCCTGGCTGACCTCGAGCGCATCCAGGAGCTTGGAGTGGGGCCGGTTACGGGTAACTTTGTTCATGAAGGAGACGTGCTGCGGCACGACTATGATCAGGTCACCGAGAAGCTGCTGACAGTGGGATTCCGTGAGCGCAGGAAGGCGCCCCGGAAGAAGCCCCTGTTGCCTAGGGGGTGAGTGCCTCGATGCAGACGAGAGCCTTTGCCCCGGGGGAGACGACCGTCGACGACGAGTCGTCGACGGTGCGCTTGAGCTGCCCACAGGCGGCGTATATATCGCGGCCCCGAGGTCGGCGGATGTACGTGGGCATGCCGGCGGCCATAAGGGTCTTCTGAAAGCGAATCACATCGGCCAGTGCGGGCTGGGTATACGGGATGTCGGGGCCGGGATTCCAGACGATGAGGTTAACCTTAGCCCGCATGCCGTCAAGAAGAGCCAGCACCTCGCGAGCGTGTACCGGCTGGTCGTTGATGCTGCCGAGAAGGACGTACTCGAAAGTCACCCACTCGCGGGTGCGCAGGGGGATGGTGCGGACCGCGTCGAGGAGCTGCGCGATATTCCACTTGCGGGTGATGGGCATGATGCTCTCGCGCACGGTGTCGTTAGAGGCGTTGAGGCTGAGGGCGAGCTTGGGACGAATAGGCTCCTGGGCGAAGGCACGGATGGCGGGCTCGATGCCGGAGGTGGAGACGGTCATGCGGGATTCGGGGATGCCGACGCCTTCGACGAGGAGGCGCACGGCCTGCATGAAGGCGGCGAAGTTGAGGAAGGGTTCGCCCATGCCCATGAAGACGAGGTTGATGCGTGCCGGGCTTTGCTTTCCGCTGGCGCCCCCGAGTTTGACGTTGTGCCGGTTGAGGACGGCCGTTACCTGGCCGGCGATCTCGCCAGCGGTGAGGTTACGGCGAATGCCCAATTTCGCGGTGAGGCAGAACTGGCAGTTTACGGCGCAGCCAACCTGGCTGGAGACACAGATTGTCGAGCGGCGGAAGGTCGGGGCTGTCCCCTCATCTGCTTCTTCTTCAGAGGCGGCGAGGCTGCCATCCCCGCGCTCGCCACCGTCGCCGTCCGGCATCCAGACGGTCTCGACGGTCTCCCCGTCAGCCATCTGGACCAGGTAGCGCTCGGTGCCATCGACAGATTTCGCCGCCTGAATGATCTCGGGGACACCGACGGTGTGACGGGCGGCGATGGCGTCCCGGAGGCGCGCAGGGAGGACCGAGATCTCGTCCAGGGTGCGGACGCGTTGCCTGTAAAGGGCTTCGAAGACCTGACGGGCGCGGAAGGGCTTCTCCACCATGCCTGCCATGAGTTCGGTCAGTTGAGGGAGGCTCATGCCGAACAGGGGCTGGCGAACGGAGGAGGCTGCCGGTTTGGATTCTGTGTGATTCATGGAGAGTCAGAGCGGGAGGGGGCTGCCCACCTCCCCATTACTTATGCAAAGTATTGCAATGGCAAAACTTAAGCTTGGACCTAAGAGCCAGGGTTGAGCCAAGGTGGAGCTACACTCGTATTCTTCCTGCGTATCCATTTTAGAGGAGAATTTGGAGCGGCTGCGCCACCGCCCGCCGATCTTCCGAGCGCTCGGCCGCAGCGGCATCATTGCCGGCTCGGCTATAACCGGGAACGCCTTCAAGAGGATGGGGAGTGGCCGATATGGGAGAATAGCCGATATGGGAGAATAGAAGAGAAGGAGATGCATGTCCGCCACACTTATTCAGGAGCTACCGACCCGTCGTAACTTACCACGCAATATTCGCAAGACCACCCTGCCCAACGGGTTAATGGTTTTGACCGAGAGCATGCCGAATGTACGCAGCGTCTCGAT
>JAABUZ0100005830.1_pt1 | contig 15820 bp, 14 predicted proteins | sample 5562091 | NCBI WGS metagenome assembly JAABUZ01 (sample SAMN12813069, study PRJNA571459) | rock metagenome | isolation source: Antarctica rocks | place: Antarctica: Victoria Land, Linnaeus Terrace sud | collected 2015-12-21 | reverse complement strand
GCATCCACCGCGTGCACACGATGGCGGACCTGGCCGACGCCGGGCAGGTCTTCCAGTCCCCAGCTCGCCCGGCTGGGCGCCGCGCGACGATCGTCAGCGTCTCCGGCGGCACGGGCGTTCTGATGGCCGACGTGGCAGAGCTGGAGGGACTCGAGGTCCCCGGGCTGCCGACCGACGTCCGGGAGCGCCTGGACCGCCTGCTGCCACCGTTCGCGTCGACGCGGAACCCAGTCGATGTCACCGGTGCGGTCTTCGACGATCTGTCCGCCTTCGAGACCGTCCTGCGTGAGTGCCTGGAGGATCCGAGCACCGACATGCTGCTCGTCGCCGTGGGCAACGCCGCTGCCACCGAGCACCTGATCATCAAGGCGCTCGTCAGTGCTGCCGCCGATGCGGAGAAGCCGGTATACGTCGCGTGGGTTGGCGGGAGCGGCGACCCGGCTCGCCAGCTCGTCGACAACGGCATCCCGACGTTCGATGACCCCACTCGTGTGGTTCGCGCGGCCGCGATGGCTGCCAGTGCGGGCCGACGCGACTAGCACACTCCGACCTCAGTACCAGGAAGGCAACAGATGCCACTCGACAAGTCCGAGCTCCAGTCCGTCATCTCGTCCGTGCGGACGTTGGTGCGCGAGGTGGTTGTGCCCGCCGAGGACGAGATCGAGGACCAGGACTCGGTTCCCAGCAGGATCCGCGAGCAGGCGGCCGACATGGGGCTGTTTGGCTTCGCCCTTCCCGAGGAGTACGGCGGGCTGGGACTCAGTGCGGTCGAGGAGGCCCACCTCGCTTTCGAGATCGGCTGGACCACCCCCGCGTTCCGGTCGATGTTCGGCACCAACAACGCGATTGCGGGCCAGGTCATCGTCCAGAGCGGCACGGACGAGCAGCGAAAGGAGCACCTGCCTCGCATGGCGAGCGGCGAGGTCGTCGCCTCCTTCGCCCTGACGGAGGACGAGGCCGGCTCAGACGCTTCCGGGCTGCGGACGCGCGCTGTCTACGACGGCGAAGGCGGCTACGTCATCAACGGCTCCAAGCAGTACATCACCAACTCCCCCGTCGCCGGGCTCCTGGTGGTCTTCGCGCGCACCGAGTCCGACTCGGCGTCGCAGGTCTCGGCGTTCCTCGTCGACGCCCAGGTTCCGGGCGTCGAGGTCGGCCCGCGCGACAAGAAGATGGGGCAGTCGGGAGCCATCAGCGCCCCGATGACCTTCACCGACGTGCACGTCGGGCCCGAGGCCTTGCTGGGCGGGGTCGAGGGCCGGGGCCTGCAGCACGCGATGGGCGCTCTCAACCGCGGCCGCCTGCACGTCGCCGCGCTCTGTGTGGGCCTCGCTGACCGGCTCCTATACGAAAGTGTCGCCTATGCCGAGGGACGCCGCCAGTTCGGCCATCCCATCGCCGACTTCCAGCTCGTGCAGGCGATGCTGGCCCGCTCCGCGGCCACCCGGCACGCGTGCCGCGCGCTGGTCCTCGACGCCTGCGCCGCCTTTGACGCCGGCCTCCCAACGACGATCGAGCTCGCCTCGAGCGCGAAACTTCTCGCCACCGAGATGGTGGGCGAGGTGGCAGACCGCGCGGTTCAGATCCACGGCGGCATGGGCTACATGCGCGGCACCGCCGTCGAGCGGTTCTACCGCGACGCCCGGCTGTACCGGATCTACGAGGGGACGAGCGAGATTCAGCTTCTCGCCATCGCCAAGCAGGTCCGGCGGCGCCACCAGCTCCACGGCGCCGACTGATCACGGCACACCAGCAACGGAACACCCAGGAGCAACGATGCAACTCATCAGCGAAATGTTGGCCAGCAGTGCCAAGCGCTACAGCGCACGTGTCTTCCTCGACGACGGGGAGCACAGCGTGACTTACGGCGCGTTCGAGGAGGACGTGTGCCGGCTGGCGCACGTTCTGACCGACCTCGGTGCCCGGGCCGGCGAGCCGGTCGGTATCTACCTCCCGAGCAGCATCGACCTCGTGCTCGCCTACCACGCGTGCCAGCGGCTGGGCGCCGTGGCGATGCCGCTCAGCGCGATGAACAAGCACCGGGAGCTGGACCAGATCGCGCGCCAAACAGACCTGGAGATCTTGGTGACCGGCGCCGCGGGCGCCGCGGTGGCGGTGGAGACCAAGCACAACGCCCCCTCCCTGCGCGTGGTGGTCGACCTGCAGGGGTCTGCGCCGGACACGGAGGACGGACGCCTGCTCATGGACAAGGCGCCGGTGTCGTTCCCCCTGGTCGACCGCGACCCCGAGTCCCCGGCGACGTTGTTCTTCACCTCGGGCACTACCGGTGCCCCGAAGGGGATCGGGCAGTCCCACCGCAGCGTCTACTCGACGGTGCGGGACATGAACGTCTACAACCACTTCCGCGCGGGTCGAGAGGTGGTGCTCTCGGTCCTGCCGATGTTCAACAACTTCGGCGCGACGTCGGTGATGCTCACGGCGATGTTCGACGGCGCGACGCTGGTCGTGCACGAACGCTGGAACACCGAGCGGGTGCTCGACGCCATCAAGACGCACGGCGTCACGTTCTTCGCCGGGACCCCCACGATGCTGACCTACATGCTGCAGGCCTACGACCCGGCCGTGCACGACCTGAGCACCCTGCGCCTGACTGTCACCGGTGGCGCCCCGGTCCCGCCCGAGCTCATCTCGGCCTGCCACGAGACCATGGGCATGCGCGTGCGCCAGATCTACGGCTCCACCGAGAGCTGCGGCAACGTGGTCGGAGAGCCGGTCCACGGCATCCGCAAGCCTGGCTCCACCGGTACCGCCGTCGGCAGCTCCACCATCACGATCGTAGACGACGAGTACCGCGAGGTGCCCGCCGGCATTATCGGTGAGGTGGTGGTGGGGGGCGACACGATCTCGATCGGCTACTGGCGCGACCCGGAGACAACCGCCGAGATCTTTTCCGAGGAGGGGTGGCGCAGCGGGGACCTCGGCTACCTCGACGAGGACGGCTACCTGTTCATCGTGGACCGCAAGAAGGACCTGATCATCTCCGGCGGCTTCAACATCTACCCGATCGAGGTGGAGGGCGTGCTCTTCGACCACCCGGCGGTCACCATGGCGGCCGTCGTCGGGATCCCGGACGACGCCCGTGGTGAGATCCCGGTGGCCTTCGTGATCCCGTCGGGAGAGGTGGGCGAGGGCACCGCCGAGGAGCTCATCGCCTACGCGCGCGAGCACCTGGCGGTGTACAAGGCCCCGCGCAAGGTCGTCTTCGTCGACGAGTTCCCCCTCGGACCCTCGGGCAAGATCCTCAAGCGCGAGCTGCGCAAAGCCGACATCTCCGCCCACTGACACGAGGAACTCGACATGGAAGCCCCCGAGTACGACGACATCCTCGTCGACACGCGCGACGGGATCTGCACCGTCACCATCAACCGACCGCACCGCTACAACGCCTTCCGGGGGCGAACGGTCGAAGAGCTCATCGGCGCCTTCCGGGCTGCCTGGGCCGACCGCTCGGTGCGCGCCATCATCTTGACTGGTGCCGGGGACAAGGCCTTCTCCACCGGTGGTGACGTCAAGCAGCGCGTCGAGACCGGCGACTACGGCCCGACCAAGAGCGGCATGTTCGAGGTGGACTACTTCCACCGGCTGATCCGGGACATCCCGAAGCCGGTGATCGCTGCCGTGAACGGCCTGGCCATCGGCGGGGGCCACGTCTTTCACGTGTTGTGCGACATCAGCATCGCCAGCTCGACGGCACGCTTCGGGCAGGTGGGCCCTCGCGTCGGCTCCTTCGACGCCGGCTTCGGCACGACGTACCTCGCGCGCGTGATCGGCGAGAAGAGGGCCCGCGAGATGTGGTTCTTCTGCCGGCAGTACGACGCCGAGACCGCCGAGCGCATCGGACTGGTCAACGCCGTGGTGCCTCCGGAGCGGCTGATGGACGAGGCCCGCGACTGGGCCCTTCAGGTCACCGCGATGAGCCCGACGGCCATCCGGTACCTCAAGGCGTCGTTCAACACCGACACCGAACACCAGGCCGGTCTGGCCAATGTCGCCGCGGAGGCCCTGGCTCACTTTGTGACCTCGGAGGAAGGCATGGAAGGCGCTCGCGCGTTCGGCGAGAAGCGCCCGCCCAACTTCACCCCTTTTCCCTGACCCTGACCCACTAACGGCCGCGCACCGCCCGGCACGAAGGAGATCACGTTGAGCCTGGTTCCGAACAAGGTCGCAATCGTTACCGGCGGGGCCCGGGGGATCGGGTACGCGATCGCGGCCCGGTTGGTGGAGGAGGGTGCCCGCGTCGCCGTCCTCGACCTGGACCACCGGGAGGCGCAGGTGGCCGCCGGTTCGCTGCAGGATATCGCGAACGACGGACTGGGGCTCGGGATGCACCGTGGCGGACCGCGGAGCCGGGCCTACGAGTGCGACGTGTCGGACGGTGCCAGCGTCTCGCGGGCGGTGGGGCAGGTCGTCGAGGACTTCGGCCCGGTGGGCCTGCTCGTCAACAACGCAGGGGTGACGCGGGACGCCACCATGGCGAAGATGAGCGAGGAGGACTTCCGCACGGTCATCGAGGTCCACCTGTCGGGGGCATGGCTGTGCACGAGAGCGGTGATGCCGAGCATGAGGACGCAGCAGTCCGGCTCCATCGTCAACGTCTCGTCGATCTCCGGCAAGGTCGGCAACTTCGGGCAGACGAACTACAGCGCCGCGAAGGCTGCCCTGATCGGTCTCACCAAGGCCAGCGCCAAGGAGCTCGCGCGCCACGGCATCCGCGTCAACGCGATCCAGCCCGGGCTCATCGACACCCCCATGACTCGGGCGATGCCCGAGCAGGCCTGGGCCGACAAGCTGCGGGAGATCCCGCTCGGCCGCGCGGGAAGTCCCGACGAGGTCGCCGGTTGCGTGGCGTTCCTGTGCTCGGAGATGGCCAGCTACGTGACGGGCGGCGTCCTGGAAGTCGCCGGCGGCCGCCACATGTGACACCGATCTGCGGCCCACGCGGCCAGCCGCCGCCCGTGGTCGTGCTCCGAGGAAGTCGCATACAAGCACATGGTCGTCCGTCACCTCCGTGACGGACGACCATGTGTCGATGCGCGGCGGGTGGCTCAGACGCCGACCGCGATGACCTTGGACTCCAGGAACTCCTCGAAGCCCTCGCGGCCCGACTCACGGCCCAGACCGCTCTGCTTGAACCCGCCCGAGGGCAGGTCGTGACCGTAGTAGAAGCCCCCGTTGACGGCGATCATGCCCGTGCGGATGCGGCGCGCCACGCCGAGAGCGGACTCCTCGTCAGAGCTCCAGACCGAACCGGCGAGACCATAGGTGGAGTTATTCGCGATCCGCACCGCGTCGTCGACGTCCTTGTACGACATCATCGACAGCACCGGTCCGAAGATCTCGCGCTGGGCCAGTGTGGAGTTCTCATCCACGTCGGCGAACAGCGTCGGTTCGACAAAGTACCCCTTGTCGAACTGCTCCGGGACCCCGCCACCGGTGATGAGACGGGCGCCCTCGTCCACGCCTGCCTTGATCAGGCCGAGGATTCGGGAGCGCTGGAGCTCGCTGATCTGCGGTCCCTGGATGACCTTGGGGTCGCGGGGGTCGCCGTACGGCACGGACTGGTAAGCGATGGTGGCGAGCTCGACGGCCTCGTCATAACGGCTCTCCGGGACGAGCAGCCGGGTGGGCAGCACACACCCCTGGCCGGAGTTCATGCACACCATGCCGGCCGCCAGGGGGACGATCCCCTCGAAGTCGGCGTCGGGGAGCAGGATGTTGGCCGACTTGCCGCCGAGCTCCAGGGCCACCCGTGCGACACGGTCGGAGGCGGCGGCCATCAACTTCTTGCCCACCGCGGTGGACCCGGTGAAGTGGACCAGGTCGACGCGCGGGTCCGTGGCGAGCCGCTCGGCTACCGCGTTGTCCGACGGGGTGACGATGTTGACCACCCCGGCCGGGAAGTCCGTCTCCTCCGCGATCAGCTTGGCGATCAGCGTGGCGTACCACGGGGTCTGCACGGCGGGCTTGAGGATCACGGTCGCACCCGCGGCCAGGGCCGGCAGCAGCTTGGTCATCGCGGTTTGCAGCGGGAAGTTCCACGGCGTGATGGCGGCCACGACGCCGACCGCCTCCTGGCGGACGATGTGTCGCGAGCCGACGGACCAGGCCCGGTCCGGCATGACCTCCTCGTAGTCGAAGCTGGTGGCCATGTCGGCCCAGTAGGGGATGGAGGAGATGGGCCAGTCGGAGTGGAACGTGTACGTGGTGCGCACGGCGATGCCGGTCTCGGTCACCGCGATCGCCCGCAGGAGGTCGGCGTTGCACTCGAGCACGCTGTGGAGCTGCAGCAGGCACTGCCGGCGGAACTCCGGGTTGGTCGACCAGTCGGTCTCGTCGAAGGCGCGACGGGCAGCGGCGATTGCCCGCTCGACGTCGTCGGGGGACGCGTCGGCCACGGTCCCGAGGACCGTCTCGGTCGTCGGGTCGACGTTCTCGAAGGTCGCACCCGTGGACGAGCCGACGAGTTGGCCGTCGATGAGCATTCTCGTCTCGCCCACCACACCTTGGGCCAAGAGCTTGGTGGTGGAGTCGTACGGGTCGTGCGAACCCCAGAGTCCTCTGAGGCCCTCCTTCATGCTGTCGACGTCGATGTCAACGGTCATCGCTGCTCCTCTCGTTGGCGCTAGGGGTCTCCTGAGGCTTCACACCCCAATAATCACCCATACGTGATATCGTATCTTACATCTGAAAGGTGGCCATGGGTAGATGGGTAGAGACGTCGAGCTAGAGACCGGCTCCGCAGCCGAGGACGTGAAGGCGCCCTCGGCTGCCCTCGCGCTGCCCCTAGCCGGGATGCGCGTCGTCGAGATTTCCAGCTTCGTGGCGGCGCCTCTGGGCGGCATGACCCTCGCGCAGTTGGGCGCCGACGTCATCCGCATAGACCCTCCTGGCGGGGCGGCGGACCTCCACCGGTGGCCGATCACCCGCGACGGCACCAGCCTGTACTGGAACGGACTGAACAAGGGCAAGAGGTCGCTGTGCGTCGACGTGAGGTCGGCCGAGGGCCAGGACCTCGTTGCGCAGCTCGTCGCTGACTCCGGCCCGGACGGCGGGATCGTGCTGACGAACGCCGTCGGCAGTGACCGCCTAATGTACGAGCAGCTGCGCCGCCGCCGTCGTGACCTCATCTTCGTGCAGGTGCAGGGCCACCAAGACGGGCGACCGGCGGTCGACTACACCGTCAACGCGGGCGTGGGTTTCCCGATGGTGACCGGCCCCCAGGGTCACGCCGACCCGGTCAACCATGTGCTCCCCGCGTGGGACATCGCCTGCGGCTTGTACGCCGCCATCGCGATCTTGACGGCCGACCGTCGTCGCCGTACCGACGGAGTGGGCGGCGAGCTGGCCATCGCTCTGCACGACGTGGCTCTCGCCATGGCAGGCAACCTCGGCTTCCTTGCCGAGGCGCAGATCAACGGCGTCACCCGCACGCGGATCGGCAACTACCTCTACGGCGGGTTCGCTCGCGACTTCGTCTGCCGCGACGGAACACAGGTCATGGTGTGCGCCCTCACCAAGCGGCACTGGCGTGACCTCCTCGAGATCAGCGACATGCGGGGGCCGGTGCAGGCCCTCGAGGAGTCCCTCGGGGCGAACTTCGACCTGGAGGACGACCGTTTCGAGTTCCGCGAGGTCCTGGCCGGCCTGTTCAGCCACTGGTTCCAGGCCAACACCTACGTCACCGTGGCAGCCGCGCTGGAGCGCACTTCGCTCCTGTGGTCGAAGTACCAGACGTTCACCGAGCTGCTGGACGGGCAGCTTGATGGCAACGCCATCATGAGCAGCGTCCACCAGCCCGGCATCGGGCCGTTGCTGACCCCCGGTTCGCCGATCCGGATGAACCGGATTCCCATCGGTGCGCGACCCGCGCCGTTGCTGGGAGCCGACACGGCGGAGATCCTCACCTCCCTGCTGCATCGTTCCGCGAGCGACCTGGACGACCTGGTGTCCCGCGGCGTGGTTGCGTCGTCCGAGCCCACCTGAACCGCATCACCTCACCTACCCGGAAGGAACACCGCTCGCATGGCTCGACTTTGCCTGACCGAGGGTCTCGACGATCTCCAAGAGGAGTTCCTCACAACGGTGCGCCGGTTTGTGGAGGACCGGATCTTGCCGGTGGCCACGGAGCTGGAGCACGCCGACGAGTACCCGCAGGAGATCGTCGACGGGCTCAAGGAGCTCGGGGTCTTCGGTCTGATGATCCCGGAGGAGTACGGCGGCCTGGGGCAGTCGTTGCTGACCTACGCGCTCGTGGTGGAGGAGATCGCCCGCGGCTGGATGAGCGTGTCGGGGGTGATTAACACCCACTTCATCGTCGCCTACATGCTGGCGCAGCACGGCACGGACAAGCAGAAGAAGAACTATCTGCCGAAGATGGCCACGGGTGAGGTGCGGGGTTCCTTCTCGATGTCGGAGCCCGGTCTGGGGTCCGACGTCTCCGCGATCAGGACCAAGGCGGTCACGGTCACGATGGAGGACAACAGCGACGGCTACTCCATCACGGGCCAGAAGATGTGGCTGACCAACGGCGGCTCCTCGAACCTTGTGGCGGTGCTGGTGAGGACCGACGAGGGCTCGGACTCCGTCTACAAGAACATGACGACGTTCCTGGTGGAGAAAGAGCCGGGCTTCGGCGAGACCGCGCCCGGCCTGACGATCCCGGGCAAGATCGACAAGATGGGCTATAAGGGCGTCGACACCACCGAGGCCGTCTTCGATGACCACCGGGTCTCCGCTGCGCAGGTGCTGGGCGGTCGACCGGGCCACGGCTTCTACCAGATGATGGACGGTGTCGAGGTGGGCCGAGTCAACGTGGCGGCGCGAGCCGTCGGGGTGGCCAACCGGGCCTTCGAGCTCGGCATCGCCTACGCCCAGCAGCGGGAGACCTTCGGCAAGCCGATCGCGCAGCACCAGGCGATCTCGTTCCAGCTGGCCGAAATGGCCACCAAGGTCGAGGCTGCCCACCAGATGGTGGTGAAGGCCGCCCGGGTCAAAGACCACGGCCAGCGCAACGACGTCGAGGCCGGGATGGCGAAGTACCTCGCCGCGGAGTACTGCAACGAGGTCGTGCAGGCCTCGTTCCGCATCCACGGTGGCTACGGCTACTCGAAGGAGTACGAGATCGAGCGCCTCTACCGCGAGGCGGCGTTCCTCCTCATCGGTGAGGGCACCGCCGAGATCCAGAAGATGATCATCAGCCGCAGCCTTCTCCAGGACTACCGGTTGCGATGATGTCCGACCCCGACCGGATCGACAGCGCTGAACGGGCCGACGGCGCTGGCAGCGCGCTGGCCGACCGCATCGCCACGGCGCGATCGTTCCTGTTTGTGCCCGGGGACCGGCCGACGCGCTTCGGCTCCGCCCTCACGAGCACGGCCGACCTGGTCGTCGTCGACCTGGAGGACGCGGTCGCCGCCGAGGCGCGGGAGGAGGCCCGCACCCACGTGGTAGCGCTGCTGGAGCGGCGGAGCGACGTGCTCGTGCGCGTGAACGCTCCAGGCACCGCAGGGCGGCGCGCTGATCTCGCCGCCCTGCGGCGTGTGGACGCCGCCTTGGGCGTGATGGTGGCCAAGTGCGAGACCGAGGCCGACGTGGCCGAAGTGCGCACGGCATTGGGCCCCGAGGCCGTGGTGCTGCCGCTGCTGGAGACCGCCTCGGGCCTCCGCGGCATCGACGCCGTCGCGCGCTCCCGCGGAGTGGTGCGCCTCGCGTTCGGCTCAATCGACTACGCCGTGGACTGCGGGTGCGAGCACGACCGGGAGGCACTGCTTGTCGCCCGCTCGACGCTGGTCGCCGCGTCTCGGGCGGCTGGCCTGCCGCAGCCCGTGGACGGAGTCACCACCCAGCTGGGTGATCCGGAGCGCCTGGCCGACGACACCCGCTACGCTCGACAACTAGGGTTCGCTGGCAAGCTGTGCGTGCACCCAGGCCAGACGGACGCGGTCAACGACGGCTTCGCCCCGTCGGCCGACGAGCTGGCGTGGGCTCGACGCGTGCTCAGGACCACGACTGAGGGTGTCCGCGGCACCGTGCGCGTCGACGACGAGATGGTCGACGCGCCGGTGCGGCTGCGCGCTCGGCGCATCGTGCACTCCGCGCATGCCTCTCCCCCGCGGCCGGACCGTCCGGCCGCCACCACCCACAGGAGTGATCCGTGAACAGGTTCGAGTCCCAGAGGGCGATAATCGTCGGCGGCGGCAACATGGGCGGCGAGATCGCCCGCGTCCTGGCCGCCGAGGGCGCACGCGTCTTCGTCACCTACCACCGCAACCAGGAGGCGGCGCAGCAGCTCGCCGACGAGCTCGGAACCGGGCTGGCGGGCTCCGCCCAGCTCGACATCTCCGACCTGGCGGCGATCGAGTCCGTCGTCGCGCGCGCGGCCGAGGCTCTCGGTGGTGTGGACGTGCTCGTGGTGACGGCCGGCTACGTGCACAACATGGTCCCGATCCTGGACGTCGACTTCGCGTCCGTCACCAAGACCATCGACGTAGAGCTCGTCGGCGTCATCAAAGCGGCGACCGAGTCGCTGCCCCACATGCGCGCGGGCGGCTACGGCCGGATGGTGTTCGTCGGCTCGGACAGCGGCAAGGTCGGCTCCACGGGAGAAGCGGCCTCGTCAGCGGCGCGAGCCGGGGTCATCGGCTTCGCCAAGGCGCTCGCTCGAGAGACCGCCCGCGAGCAGGACATCTGCGTCAACGTCGTGTGTCCCGGCCCGACGGAGGGCCCCTTGCTCGAGGGCCAGATGGCCGACCCGGGCATCACCGGGAAGCTCGTCAATGCCATGATGCGGGCCATCCCAAAGGGCCGTGCGGCCAGCACCACGGAGATCGCCGCCGCCACGGTCTTCCTGGCGTCTCCGGATGCCGCTTTCATCACCGGTCAGGCCCTCAGCGTCAGCGGCGGGCTCACGATGTCCTAACGGTCGGGGCAACAGTCCCCGCCCCGACCGGCGTGGTCAGGTGGTGGCAGCAGAGGTGGCGTTGCGGGCCGAGCGCGCGGCCAGCATGTTGCGCAGGCCGGGAGCCTGGATGCCGGCGACGGCGGCGAGCAGGAGACCCAGGATGACGTCGGAGTAGTACACCTGGACCGATATCACCTGGAAGATGCCCTGGAGCAGGCTGAGCGAGATGGCGGCGGCGGTGATGCCCGTGATGGATCCCTTGCCACCGCTCAGCGACACTCCCCCGATCAGGGCCGCGGTGACGGCGTAGGTGAGGGGCTGAAACCCGATGGAGGCCTGTGCGCTCGCCAGGGCGAAGGCATTCATCCCTCCGGCCAGCGCCGAGAACGCGCCCGAGATGCAGAACACCGAGATGACGGTGCGGTCGACCGGGAGGCCGATCGACGCGCTGGCCGTGCGGTCGCCACCGACCGCACGGAGCAGACGCCCTGCAGCGGTGTAGGAGAGCACGAGACCCACAACAAGGCACACGGCCAGTGTGATCACGCCCCGCACGGAGATCACGCCACCGACGGCACTGTCGATGGCGAGCCCGAAGTCGATGTTCTCGAACGGCACGTCCTTGCCTTCACTGATGCGATAGGTCAGGCCGAGAAGGACGAGCAGGCCACCGAGGGTGACGGGGACCGAGCTCAGCTTGAGGCGGGTCATCAGCGTGGACTGCGCGAGACCGACGAGAAGACCCATCGCGACGGCGCAGCCCAGGCCAACTAGGGGGTTGTCGCCGCCAAGCTTCACGGCCACCAGGGCGCCGAAACCGTAGGACCCCAGCACCGACAGGTCGAACTCCCCGATGAGCATCGTGAGCGCGAGCGCCAACGCGACCAGTCCCATGGCGGAGAAGCCCTTGAGACCGTTGAAGACGTCGAAGTTGCCCACGACGATCCCGGACGCGAGGAACGGGACCAGCCAGAACAGCACGATCATGACGACGAGAAACGCCAGCGGCGGCGACACGCGACCGCGGATGGCCGCGAAGCGCCGGTCGGCGCGCTCGGCTGGGAAGACCGACAGGGTCACGACGACTCACCCCTGGTTCGCAGGTGCACGAGGACGACCACGACGACAACGAGGAGTCCTGTCGCGGTCATGCGGACCCCCTGCTCGTAGCCGCGGAGCAGAAGCACGTTGGAGATGATGGCGATCGCGGCGGCGCCGAGGAACGTCTGCAGCGCGGAGCCACGTCCGCCGGCGATCGCCGTACCGCCCACGAGGACGGCGGCGATGGCGTCGAAGGACAGCGTGCCGCCGATCTGGGTGGTGGCGTTGCCGGAGAACGCGGCGACGAAGACGCCGGCCGCGGCCGCCGACACGGATGCGACGGCGAAGGCGCCGGTCAATACCCGGCCGACCGGCAGACCGGCGGCGTACGCCGCCTCGCGGTTGTCGCCGATCAGGTAGATGTGGCGTCCCCAGGTCGTCCTCGTCAGCAGGAGGGTGAGCACCACGACGAGCCCGACCAGCGCGTAGACCGACACTGGCAGACCGAGTGGGGTGTCCGAGAGGACCTGCCACTGGGTCTGGCTGGCCGGCGGGTACATGGTCGCGTCTTTCGTGAACCAGCTTGCGAGCCCACCCTCGAGCGAGCCGGCTGCGATGGTCACGATGATCGGGTCGGCACCGAGATAGCCGACGAGCCAACCCTGGATGAGCCCGGCGACGAGTCCGAGGACCGAGGTGATCACCAGCGCGGCGAGGAACCCGAACTTTAGGGTGCCCACGAACAGCACTGCGCTCATGGCGACGGTCGTGCCGAGGGTCAGGGAGAACAGGCGGCCGCTCAGGGTGATCGGAGTCATCCCCACGGCGACGATGCCCACAAACGCCATGCTGGCGATCGTCGCGCGCAGGTTCGAGGCTTCGAGGAAGCCCTTCGTTGACAGCATCAAGAAGATGAGCGCGAGCACTCCGATGACCGTCAGGGTTTTGCCGATGTCCGGCAGGCGCCTCACGGCGGGCAGATCCGGGGACTTTCCACGCGTGATGTCCATGCTAGTCACGGTGTTCCTTCGACTTCTCCGAATGGGTCATTTGGTGCAGGATGGTGGCAGCATCCGTCTCGGACCGCGGCGCAATGTGAGCGGCACGGCCGGTCCGCATCGTCACCACTGTGGTGGCAAGATCGAGGACCTCGTCGAGCTCCGTCGAGGCAAACAGGACCGCGTTCCCTTCGGCCGCCGCGCGACGGACGAGGTCGTGGATCTCGGCACGGCCGCGCACGTCGACCCCACGCGTCGGCTCGTCGAGCAGAATCAGTCCAGAGACTTCTTGGCGCAGCACACGACCGACGAACACCTTTTGCTGGTTGCCGCCGCTGAAGTGAACGGCGGGGCTGCGGAGCCGCTTCTTGTCGAAGGCGACGTCCGAGGCCAGCTCGCGGGTCCGGGCCTGAACTTGACCGCGCCTGAGCACCCCGCAACGGCAAAGCCGATCCAGGCGAGTGGCGACCAGGTTGCTCCCGGCCGCGTGGGCAAGGAAGAGCCCCTCACCCTTGCGGTCGTTGGACACGAAGTGCACACCGGAGCGGAGCACACTACGGGGGTCGCCCAACCGCACCGGTCGGTCGTGCAGGGAGACCGTGCCCCGTGCATCGGGGTGCAGCCCGCCGATCGCGCGCAAGACGCTGCTGGAGCCGGCACCCACCTGGCCAGCCAGCGCCACGATCTCGCCGGCACGGATGTCGAGGTCGAAGGACTTCAGGAACCCGGGCACCTGCAGCCCGGCGATCTTGACGATGACCGACGCCGAGTCGTCGACGGGACCTTCCTCCAGAGTCGTCGTCTCGGCCTCACCCACCATCATCGAGATCAGCTCAGGACGCGTCAGCTCGCCGGTTGGCTGGGTGGCCACGAGGCGACCGTCCCGCATGACCGTGATCCGGTCGCACAGGGAGAAGACCTCGCCCAAGCGGTGCGAGACGAAGATGACCGCTGTGCCGTTGGCCGCCAGCCGGCGTACGACGTCGAAGACCCGCTCGATCTCGACGTCGCTCAACGTCGCCGTCGGCTCGTCCAGGATCAGCAGTCGCGCGTCGCGCCCGAGCGCGCGCGCGATCTCCACGAGCTGCCGCTCCCCCGCCGAGAGCGTCGCGGCGGACGCTCCGGGACGGAGGTGGTGCAGGCCGACCAGTTCGAGCAGGTGCCGGACTTGGCCACGCTGCGACTTCGAGCGGCTCAGGAACCGATCGTGCTGCCCGGCCAGGAGGACGTTCTCCTCGATGGAAAGTGTGGGCAGCACACTGAGCTCCTGCTGCACGAAAGCGATGCCCAGCCGCTCGGCATCACGCGGCGACCGCAGCTGGACCTCCTCCCCGTTGATGGAGATCTGCCCTTGGTCCGGCTGCTCGAGGCCCGCGATGAGCTTGACCAACGTGCTCTTGCCCGCACCATTGTGACCACACAGTGCATGGATCTCCCCCGCAGCGATGCCCAGGGTCAGGTCCCGCAACGCGTGCGTGGAGCCGTAGTCCTTGGCAAGGCGCTCCACGCGGAGGAAGTCCGTGGTCATGCGCTGCTGCATTCCGCTGCGTATTGGTTGACGTTGTCCGGGGTCACGCGGGCTTCCTGGTTGAGGGCTTGTTCGGGGATTTTTTGGCCGTCGACGAGCTTCGCGACGTACTCAGCGGCCCACACGCCCTCAGTGCCCGGCGCCTGGGTGGCAGTGCCGTATTGGGTGTCGGCCTTGATGGCGTCGATGCCGCTCTTGTAGCAGTTCGAGCCGGTCACGATGAGCCCGTCGGCACCGCCGAGAGCGACACCGGCCTGCTTGGCGGCCTGGATGATCCCGGCGGCCTGGTTGTCAGCCATCCCGTAGGCGCCGGCGATGCCGCCTTGGGACTTGTACTTGGCGAAGAGCTGTTGGGCCAACTGGGCGGTTTTGGTCTGGTCCCAGTTGGCGTCCTCGGTCGCGACCAGTTCGTACTGCGGGGTCGCAGCCAGCACTTCCTTGAACCCCTTCATCCGGTCCTGGACGGTGTTGGTGGCCGCGGTGCCGGTCAGCGCGATGATGTTGCCGCTCTTGCGACCTTGCTTCTGCAGCCCCTCGACGATGTTCTGGGCCGCGAACTTGCCCAGGGCGTAGTTGTCGGCCTCCAGTGAGGACGCCAACAACCCCACCGCACGCGGGTCGGGACGGCCATCGAGGCTGACCACCGGCACCTTCAGCTTCTTGGCCCGCTCCAGGGAGGGCAGCACTGCGGTGGTCGACAGCGCCATGAAGGCCACCGCCGCCGGACGACTAGCGATGGCCTGGTCCAGGTTGGAGACGTTCTTGTTCACGTCGAAGGGATCCTGAAGGTACTCCACCGTGAGGCCCTTGTCCTTCAGTGTGTTCATGAACGCCGAGTTGTAGCCGGCCTGCCATCCCGTGCCCACCGAGGAGACCAGATAGACCGTCTTGGAGCCCGACGCGGACCCTCCGCCGCTGGAGGACCCGCACGCCGAGACCGACGCCACGCTCATCAACGTCACCGCCACCACAACAGCACCTCGCACCGATTTGTTCACTGCTCCTCCGCACTCTCGACGAGTCACCAACCTTAGAAAGCCAGATTGATGTTTGATTCGATATTTGAGATCACCATAGTGGAGAAGTGTGATCGGCGCCATACCCTCGATCGAGAAGCGACCTGCGCAGTCCCGGCGGACAGCGGCAGTCGGGTGATCTCGGTGTTGAGGAGCTGGATGTGCGCGGTTGAGCCCTGCACGATCGAGGCAAGGATCGTTGGAGCGATTGGATTCGCGCTGGCGGGAGCCGCGCGGAGCCGACCCACGAGCTCGGCTGGGGACTTCCCACCGCGATAGCTGTGCCGGCGGCAGAACCGCGCCATCCGCCCCTCCC
>JAABUZ0100005829.1_pt1 | contig 15824 bp, 13 predicted proteins | sample 5562091 | NCBI WGS metagenome assembly JAABUZ01 (sample SAMN12813069, study PRJNA571459) | rock metagenome | isolation source: Antarctica rocks | place: Antarctica: Victoria Land, Linnaeus Terrace sud | collected 2015-12-21 | reverse complement strand
CGCGGAGAAAAACCAGTGATACGTTTTGAGAAAGCAGACCAGACGTTCCGGCCCATCTTTCGCTTTTATCCATTCCGATTGCGCGCTGTTGTCGCGGCCGGTATCGGCAAGAAAGCGCATATAGGAGATGGCGCAATCACGAAGGTCGCGAGCAAGAAAGAGCACTTTTACCGCACGCCGGCGGCAGGCTGCCTGTATCTCTTCTTCACACGGTAAGTGGCTGACCGCGTGAGTGCCGGGGCGCAAAGACGACAAAACATTTTTATAAGAAGCGGCTACCCGAAACTTTTCAGGATTTCCGCGATGCTCCTCACGCGGCCCATAGCTATAGTCGCTGTACTCATTTCGTGAGATATGAAAATGGGTTTTACAAGAGCCTAATTTTTCCATAACGTCACTCAGCAGGTAGGTTCCCGCTTTCGGAATCGAGCAAATTAACGCCGGTGGAAGCGCGACTTCCGCGTCAAATTGCATGCTGTTGTTTTGTGGTCTTTGTGCGTGAGGAACAGTCATGGCTCGATAGTACGGGCTTCGGCATGGCTCAGTGCTTGCGTTTTCTGCAATGCCGCTTGAAGACGTGCATATCATCAGCCGCTTTCGCGCCGAATAAGTATTCAATCACGGATAGTACTTTAGCGCAACTGATTTCTATTGTTTCCTGGTCGGTCTTACACTCAATATCCGGATTCAGCGGAGTTTCATAGGGCGCCGAAACGCCGGTGAAATCTTGAATGAGGCCGGCGCGCGCCCGCTGATAAAGCCCCTTGGGATCACGGTATTCACAAACCTCCAAGGGCGCATTAACAAATACTTCAAGAAAGCAGGCGTGACATCTACGGATTTCCGCGCGTATTGCTCCGTAAGGCGAGATGGCGGCAACCAAGACCAGCAAGCCGTCTTGACTTATCTGCTTTGCCAGCCTGCTAATACGTCTTAAATTTTCAGCCCGGTCCTCGGGCGTGTAGCCAAGATCTTTGGAGAGGTGCTGTCTTACAACGTCCGCGTCCAATACTGCAACGGGAATACGCCGTTTTTGCAATTCGCTCTGAACAGCATAGCAAAGGGTTGATTTACCCGCCCCACTAAGGCCTGTGAACCAAATAACCGGTGACACGATTTCCTCATGAATAACGTAATACGAGGAACAAAGATTACCGAAAATACAAATTTATTTCCAGTAACTTTGCTTGCTCATTCAACCTTCTTCCGGTTTACTGAACAAGTTTATGCTTCTGTTGCAGCAAGCGCAGGCGTTTTCGCGCCTTTTGCTCCGCATAAGAGTAGAAGCGGGCTTTCTCGAATTGGTGATTGGCGATAGCATGTTCCATTTGGTGCAAAATAGACTGAACCAGCCTTTGTGCTTTAACTACGTCGGCGGGTAAGGAAGCTTCACAGCCGGTTTGACCGGGAAGGCGCTGATTAGTGATGTAGCTGCCCTGAGTGAGTTTCGCGATCCATTCAGCCGCTGCTCCCTTTAACAGGCCGAAACTCTCCGTTACGATAAAGCGAACAGGCGCGCTCCATCCGCGCTGGCGTTTCTCGCGGGTTCTTTCTTCCAGCAAGGCCAGCATCTCAGGCGCGAACATCTTTTTGTGTTCCGGCGGATATAACAGCAGTAAAGCATGAAAGATTTGCATGAACATTGCTTTAAACTCCGCTTTTCGCCAGGCGCGAAGTCATCGCCCGCGTGAGTTGTCTCATACGGTCCAGTTCGAGCCGCAGTTGCGCGTGACCGGACGGAGTCAGCTTATAGGCTTGCTTATCCCTGGCGGTGTCTTTCCCCTCGAAGCGCTCAATCCAGCCGTCATCAAGCAAACGGCGCAGCGCTCCGTACAGCGTTCCCGTGCTTAAACGGACCCGGCCCTTGCTGATGGCTTCAATGTCTTTCAGCAAGGCGTAACCGTGGCGGGGCTGGTCCGCCAAACTCGTGAGAATCAGCAAGACCGGCTCGCTTAACGGCTTATTTTCCCTGATGTCCTGTTCTTCGGCGACCTGTCGCATAACGACATATTAAAGCTCGGCGGCGAACCTGTCAAGCCGCCGGTGAAAATTCGTCCGCTATTTAGCCGCGTTGGGGCCGAATTGCAGCGCGGGGCCGATGGCCAGTCGCACGGTGTTGCGGCCATCCTTTAAAAGATCGCTGAACAGATGATCGTGGACAAAATCCACGGATAGGCGCAGGCTGAAATGTTTTCTCAAATTGACGTCGACGCTTCCTCCCACGCCGTAGAAGGGCGTCCAATCCGTTTTCTGCCCGGACGGGGCGAGTTGCGCAACAACTAATTGCGCGATGGGGTCGGTTGCATGCGGCGTGGCGACTTCGTGAATGGCTCCAATCGACGGCCTTGCATAGAGCGTCACGAGCGGCCAGCGGCGGTAAGCCAGTTGCGGCCCGGCGGCGAAGGTTTGGGTTGTTGAATCGATGGGAACATTCAAGGAGTAACCGGGAGGAATCTTGCCAAGGGCCGCCAACTGCTGGAGTTGTGTTCCTAACTGCTGTTGCAACCCGGTTGTCAGCAGGCTGGGAGTGAGATTGGTGTGGCCCGTCTCAATGCTGTAATCGAAACCGAGCGAGTACCAGGTTGTCGGCCTGACGCCCGCCTGCATGTGAAACCCGCGTTCCGCCAAGTTAATATGCGGACTGTCCAAATACATAAAGCCGCCATAAACGTCGTAGCGGCCTACATACTGCTGGCCGAAAGCAAACGACGCCGCAAAGAGAAACCATCCGGCAAAAAGGGACCGCGCTAGGCGGATAGGTGAGAGCAAACTAAGCACCAAAGAATCATATCGAGTTCTCATTTGCTTGCGTTACCGTTAAACCATGCTTCCGGTGGCATTGACGATGGCGGGTTCTGATCCGAGCGGCGGGGCGGGCATTCAGGCCGATCTCAAAACGTTTCACCAGTTCGGTGTTTATGGCGAGGCTGTTATCACTCTTTTAACTGTTCAGAACACGCAAAGCGTTTTGCGAGTGGAAGCGCTTTCCGCCGCTTTTGTTCGCGAGCAGATCGAGGCGGTTCTTGTTGATATCCCGCCGGCGGCGGCGAAGACCGGGGCGCTGGGGAGCGCTGAGGTCGTTGAGACTGTTGCTGAACTTGCGCGGACCTTTGCGTTTCCTTTGGTGATTGATCCGGTGATGATCAGCAAGCATGGCGCTCGGCTTGTATCTCCGGAAGCGGAAACGGCGCTGCGGGAGAAATTACTGCGGCATGCGTTCGTGCTCACTCCGAATATTCCCGAAGCGGAAGCGCTGTCCGGCATGGCGATCCGTGATGAAGAGCAAATGGTTCGCGCCGGAGAGCGGTTGCGCGAGCTTGGCTGCGGGGCGGTGCTGGTGAAAGGCGGCCATAAGGAGGGCGAACCGGTTGATGTATTAGTCGGGTCCGGCTTTGTTGAGAGACTGCCGGGTACGCGCGTTGCCACCCGCCACACGCATGGAACCGGCTGCGCTTATTCGGCGGCGATCACGGCTTGTCTTGCCTCCGGCGAGGAACTGCTTCCCGCCGTGAAGCGAGCCAAACGGTTTATTCAATCCGCCCTTGAAAGCGCTCCCGGATTGGGCCAGGGCCATGGCCCTCTGAATCACTTTGCCGCGGTTGACGGCGAGCGGACTTCTTTTACTTTGAAGACATGGTCGGCGGGAACGTCGCGCAGCAGTTGAACCGCGCCGGAAGGCCAGCGAATTTCAATCTCGCTCGCGACGCGGTCAGGACCCAAGCCGAAGTGAACAGGTCCGGCGCTGGAAGAAGCATAGCCAACGCTGGTGGTCATGTGGTTGTATTGCGCGCCGGATAACGGGCTGACCAGTTTGATGCGTGCGCCGATACCGTCGCGATTGCTTTCCGTGCCTTCCAGCGCGATGTCGAGCCAATGGCCGCTCCCCACGCTGTTGTTCATCCAGATTTCGGCGGGGCTGCCGAGGGCGGTTACTACCGCGTCGATACGTCCATCTCCGTCAAGGTCGCCGAAGGCGCAGCCGCGATGACGCGCCGCCGGCGCGGCGGCGAGCCCGGCTTCTTCCGTGAGAGCCGTCCACTTGCCGCGCGCGCCAGGGTTATGAAATACGGTGTTGAACTGATTGATGTCCTGACCCGGCAAAGGCAGCGACTCAACATGGCCGCGACTAACGAATAAATCCTTCCAGCCGTCGTTGTCGAAGTCGTAGAGAGCGGCCCCGAAACCCGACATGCGATAACTGGCGGTTCGCATCCCGTTTTCGCCGGTGACTTCGCGGAAATCGGCTTTACCGGTGTTTACAAACAGCGGAAAGGTTTGATTATTCAACGCGACAAAGGCGATATCGGGCCATCCATCGTTGTTGAAGTCGCGGAAGTCGAGTCCCATTCCCGAGATGAAGTTGCCGTCTTCCGGCAAGCCGACACCGGCGTTGAGCGCTACTTCTTCGAATTTACCGCCCAGGTTATGGAAAAGCGAATTGTAGTAGGCATCATTCGGCACGAAAATGTCGGGGCGTCCATCGCCGTCATAGTCCGCAATGCCGGCGCCCATGCCTTTGCCGATGTGTTCCGTTAAGCCCCACTCGGCGGAAACATCAACAAAAACTCCGTTGCCTTTGTTTAGAAAAAGCTGGTTGGGTTGGCCCTTGTAGAACTTGGGGTGGCAATAATCGGCGACGTCGTTAATGGCGCAAAGCGGCTGGCTGCCGTAAGTCCAGTTGAGATAGTTAACAACAAATAAGTCGAGCAGTCCGTCGTTGTTGACATCCACCCAAGCGGCGGCGACGGCCCATGGCTTGCCGTTAGGCGTGTCCTGGGAAGTGTCGATCCCGGCTTTGGCGGTGACGTCCGTGAAGGTGCCGTTGCCGTTGTTGTGATACAAGCTGCTGCGGTGTACCCCGGCCACGAACAGATCGGGATGCCCGTCATTGTCGTAATCGCCGACAGCCACGCCGATGTCATATCCGGTACCCTCGAGGCCAGCAGCGGCGGTAACGTCGGTAAAGCGCCCTCCTCCGTCATTTCGGAACAGATGATTTGAGTACTTCGGCTCGTTCTTGCGGAGCGTGGCGATATCGGCTCCGTTGGTGAAGAAAATATCGGGGCGTCCGTCGCTGTTGTAATCGAAAACGGCGACACCGCCGGGCATGCTTTCGGGAGCGTTGCGGGCCGTTGTTTGGTCGTTCTCAAGCCGAAAAGGAATGTTTGCCGGCTTAAAGCGAATAGCTGCGGGCTGAGTGTTGGAAGCAAGCAAGTAAGCAGCACCGGCAATCAGACCGAGAGCGGCGCAAAGCGAGCAGACGCGTAACATGATGGACGGTTAATAAAAGAGGGGCGACCGAAGCCGCCCCTCCTCGTTATACCTCAATCTGCTTGAGGTGGTTTAGAAGTAGTACTTGATCGCGAGTTCAACCAGCCGGTTCCCTACGGTGTACCGGGGAATGCCATTGAACGTGCCGTTCGAATTGGTCGAACCGGGGTTCGTACCAGAGAAGGTGAGCCGCAGATCGTTGTGGCTCCCGCTCGGGTCAAACTGGAACAGCGGATGATTCAAGAAGTTAAAAGCAGCGGCCCGGAACTGGATGCTCTGATGTTCGCCGATCTTAAAGTTCTTGTAGAGCGAAAGATCGCTGTTGAAGTAAGCCGGTCCCTTGATATAGGGCCAGATGATCGGCCCATTGGTGCCGACCGCTGGAAGAGCGAAGCAACTGGGGTTGAAGTACTGTCCCGATTGCAAATTCGAGCGGGGATCGCAGGTAAGGGCGGGCTGTAACTGCAGCGCGTTGGTGCCGAAGTATACGGAGTTGCTCACGCCCGTTGGATAGCTGGCATACAGGTTACCGCCTGCATTGGGCTGAATCGGCGCACCGGACTGTAACTGTGTGGTGCCGGAAAGTTCCCAGCCATTAACGGTTCCCGCCAGGATGCGGTTGCCATGAAATGGACTGGGCATGTGCCAGACGTAGCCCGCATTGAAGATGTGCGTGTGATCATAGGCGAGAACACCATAGTTGTTGCTCAGGTTGAAGGAGTCAACTACGTTTCCGGCACCGGCACCATTGGACGTATTGCCGTCGCGGGTACCCATGACCTTGCTGAATGTGTAGTTAGTCAGGAACGTGATGGGACCGCTCTGCTTATGCCAGGCAAGCTGCAGCGAGTTGTAATTCGCATAGCTGCCGTGAGAAATCAGGTAGATGCTCTGGTAATTATGGAGCGGAAAGTAATCATTTTGCTGGAATCTTGAGTCGGTGGGCGAAATGACTTGGCCGTAATACTTCGAGCTTGGATTCGGGTCAGGGCCGAAGTAAGCGCCCATCGGAATAATATTCTGGTCCAAAAGGTGGGAGTTACCGCCCTGCAGAACACCATTGGCGCTGTGGTTGCCCACGTAGGAAATTTCAAAGACGCTGCGATAGGGCAAAGCTTGCGAAATGGTGAAATTGTAGTTCATCGTCCGGGGAACGCGTCCGTCATTCCACTGATACGGGTAAATCGTGCCGCCGTTTGCGCCCTGGCTGGTTGGCGGAGTCAAAGTTGCAATCTGCGACAGCGAAGTCAATGCATTGCTGGTGTAAGTAAAGGCTCCGCTCGCCGTATCGGCTGCGCCGCCGACAACGCCGATCTGGTAGCGATAAATGCCATAGCCGCCGCGAACCACGGTTCTGCCGTTGCCGAACACATCATAAGCAACGCTCACGCGAGGGTTGAAATAAGCCCAAGGCGACTTAAAGCCGGAACGCGGAACGCTGCTGTTAATGCTGTTCCAGGTTAGCCCGGTATTGGTAGGACCGTTCGGCGTATTGACATAGGTCGAAGGACTCCAAACAGCGAAACCGGTTGTCGTGTTGTACCACTGGCCAATATGATCCAGGCGGAATCCGTAGTTCAGGGTCAGGCGATTGCCGATCTTCCAGGAATCCTGCGCATAGGCCGAGTATTGGTGATAATAGAGATCCTGGTAAGGAATTGCGTTGGCTTGCCCATAGCTTGCGGCGCGTCCGAGCAGAAAATCAGCCACCGTGTTGCCGGTGCTGGTGGAGCCGTAACTTTCAAAGTCAAGTACGCCCTGATTGTAGTTACCGTTCGATTGCAGATTCTCCACTTGGTCCCAATAGAAGCCGAACTTCAAAGTATGGGCTCCATAGACTTTTGTGAGGTTGTCGTAAACTGCAGGCGTTGACTTCAGACCGCCGAAAGCACCGCCGTTCCACGCGCCACCAAAGGACTGCGCATAGAAACCAGCCAAGCCGCCGCCCCAACTAAGGACGTTGGGAATCTGCTTGGCGGTGGTGCCGAATAGGCCATTGACGTTATAGCCGACGGCGCTGCGGTCCGCCGCGCTCGAATTTGACAACGTGTTGGGATTAATGAAACGGGCATAAGTCGCCACTAACTCATTAGTCAGCGTGGGACTGAACACATGTGTCAGGTTGCCCGTGAGCTGGTTGGCCTTCTGGCTGGCGACAATCGGCGAGGGATATGGTAAAGCCGTGTTAGGCGCCCACCACACCGCCTGCGGGCTGGTTTGCACTTCCGACTGGTGCGAGTAAGAAACGGAAAGCTTAGTGTTATCGCTGATGGAGTAATCGATCTTTCCGGTCAATTCCCAACGGTTCCGGGGAAAGTTATCGACATATTGATAGTTATTGCCGCCATGCGACACCGGGTCCACATTGGGCTGCGGGTAAAGCTTGAGAAGAGCCAGGGAATTGGGATCAAAGGAGCTGGTCGGAATTTGTCCGCCGGGAAATGTGAGGCCGCCGCAGCTTGACTTCGGGGAAACCACCGGGCAGGGCGCGGCGGTTGCGTCTCCGGGAGTTCCGGCGGCTTTCAACGCGGCCAGAGCGGTCGGGTCGAAAATGCCGTTGCGCATATCCGCCGTAGGGACAAAATACTGATGGAGTGTGCCGGCAGGCTGCTGCCGCATGTATTCGTAGCCGGCGAAAAAGAAAAGCTTGTCGCGATTATGATTGAACTTAGTAAACGGCAGCAGCACAGGACCGCTGACGTTGCCGCCCGGATAGTAGTAATAATCATCCGGCTTTTTCACGCCCTGGTTTTTCTGATAAGAATCCTGCGAATTGAAGATCGAGTTGCGGGCATACAGATAGCCGGTGCCATGGAACTGGCTGCCGCCGCTCTTGCTGTAAGCCTGGAATACAACCGGGCCTTTGGCATATTCGGGGCTGTAACCGGAGGTAAGGAACTTCACCTCAGCCGTCATATCCTGATTGACATTGGCGATCTGGGTACCCTGATTGCCGGGATCGACAAGATTCGCGCCATCAAGCATATAAGCCATGGAGCCGTTAGGCTGCTGACCATTGGCGGAATAAGCCCCTACCGGACCGCTATTGGTTCCGACCACGCGGGAGTTAAAGCCGGAGCCCTGGGTCAAGCCGTTATTCAGCGCCATGCCAGGCATCAGCTTCACGAGTTCACCGGCGTCACGGCCCACGAGAGCCAGTTCCGTCACCATCTGCGTGTTCAGCACGGTGCTGACGTCTCCGTTATCGACAGGGACAATCGTGTCCGCCGCGCTGACAACGTCAACGGTGGAAGTCGTGTTGCCGACCTTCAGATTGATGTTCGGAACCGTCCGGTTATCGCCCTGGTTCATCACAATACCGCCTTCCTGCCAACTCGTAAAGCCGGGAGCGGAAACAGTCACCGTGTAGGAACCGGGCCGGACACCGGTAATGGTCCAGTTGCCCGTGGAATTGGATGTGGTTTGACGGGTATCGCCGCTTGCTTCGTTCTTTAAAGCGACCTGCGCGTTAGGAATAACAGCTCCCGATTGGTCGAGTGTAATTCCATTCAAGCTGCCAGTTAGCTGTTGGCTTCGGCAAACAGTAACAACTAAAAAACAAAGTACGAATAATCCCGGCAGAGTGCGCGGAATAAAATAATTGAGGCAGCTAAACACAGCAGCTCGCCTCATAGAACAACCAGATCTATACATCTAGACCTTCCCCTTGTGTAAATCTTACGAAGACTGACTGCTTGTTAGTATTCCATATGACCTTAGGTGTTACTAGATGCAATTAAAATTTCTGTAATATGGAAATTTACTGGTACTTTCCAACTTACTAGGTGTTTACCTAGGCCCTTGGCGCTGTTGTTCGGCCGTGAGTTGCTCGACGATTTTGCGCTCTCGCGCCCCATCGGCGGACCGATGCAGGCGGAAATAAAGAGCAGCTAACCGCACATGGGGCTCCAGCCATTTTGGGTCGGCTGCGGTTAACTTCTCCAAATCTTGAACGGCAGTTTCCGGCGAGCCTGTAGAACTTTCGAGTAAGGCCATTTCATACCGGGCGAGCGAAGAAGACGGGTCCAGCCGGAGAGCGCGTTCGAGATAGACCCGGCACTCGTCGAGTTTGCGATCTTTATACAGGATGGCGCCCAGGTAGAGATTGGCCGTGAAGTCATTGGGATCAAGGGAAAGCGCCTTCCTTAACAGGGTTTCCGCCCCTGCCGGGTCGCCGTCTTTCTCGCGCGCCACGCCGGTCAGGCGGTCGATGCCGGGCAGCTTGGGGTTGAGCGCGAGGGCCTGCTCCAGATAGTGTCGCGCTTTCTCAATCTCGTCCAAGTCAAGAAACGTGGAACCAGCCAGCAGGCAGGCATCGGCGCTGTTGCCGGTTTGGGCCACTTTTTCGATACGCGCCACGCCTTCCCGGCGGTGTCCGGTTTGGATCAGCGCCGAGCCGAGAACGTAGGCCAGGTCGAGATTATCCAGCGCCTGACTTTCGAACGGAAGCAGCAGCTCAACGGCCTTTTCCGGTTGTTTTAGTTGCCCGTAGCAGTCGGCCAGCAGGATGGCGATGCGGAGATCATCGGCTTTTGTTTTGCGGGCAATTTCGAGTTGTTCGCGGGCCTCGGCAAAGTGCTGTTCCTTGTAGAAGGCCAGGGCGAGGTTCAGCCGCACTGCGTCGTTGCCGCTATCCGCCTTGAGAACGGTTTGGTATTGGGCGATAGCCTCATCGAACTGGCGAAGTTGAACCAGCGCGGCGCCCAGGTTGATGCGGACCTCCGCCGAGTCCGGGTGAAGCTTGAGCAGCCGACGATAATCGCGAACGGCGGCGGCAAAGTCTCCCCGCTGCTGCGCCCTGACAGCCTGTTGAAAGATGCGATTGGGGTCGGCGTCCTGAGCGGTTACAGAGGCGGCCAGCAGAACCAAAGGCAAAACAACGCGCATCTGCCCCCAGCATAGCGGCAGCGGGTAATCTCTGAAAACTGCGTTGCCGGCAAACCAGCGAACGTTTGCCTGCCACTCACTGTTATTTCTTGTTCTTCCTGCGCGCACGCTTAAGTTCAGCTTTGGAGTTGACTTTGGCTTTTGCTGGCGCCCTGGACGAAACTAAATCATGAGACTCTGCCAGGAGTTCATCCCAATTACTTGGTGGATTCCCTCTCAGCAAACGCTTTTCAAAAACCTTGTAAGGGTCCGTTGTCGCTCCAGCCTTGCGTAACGTGTTTTCATCATTCACCCAGGCATAGATAATTATCTTGTGTTTGCTGCTGAATCGAAAGAACAAACGAAATCGCCTCAAAAATTTCGCTCGTTTCCAATGACGCTGATCTTTTCCTAGTGTGTTTCCTTGCTCAAACTCCGGCGAACTGGGATTTGCGGGAATTTCTTTCAGTATCAAATCACGTATGCGGGCAAGCAGCTTAGTCTTTGGATAATCTCCGAAGTTTTTTGGATCTTTGCTCGCAAGCAGTTCAACCTCATCGATCAGTTTCAAAAATGGTTGAGCAAAGGCAGGATGCGCCCACAATGTCCATTCATTGACTTGCACAGGAATACCTTGCGGCGCGCCCTTGGAATGAATTAGAAAGTGATATCGTCTGGAAGGATTTCGTTATCGTCGACAACAATATTTTTTGTCAGCTTCCGAGCACGGGAAGTAGCAGCTTGAGAAAGAGGGCCTATCCTCTTCGGATTAGATTGCATGTCTTTGGCGAGAAACCCGAGAAAGGCTTCTACAACAGGATCATCTGATTCTGGAGCGGTGGCTTCATCAACAACAGAAATTAACATTTGGCCGGGGCTAATCACATTAGCTCGCACTTTAGCTTTTTGATGGAATTCAGGAAAGCTGCGGAAGAGCGCGTTTTCCAAGCGAATAGCTTGAGACGTACCTACGGTAGTGATTGACCCAATAAAAGCAGTATTAGTCATACAACTCACCCCCATACGTATTGTTATACGTACATTGAAAGATTGCAAGAATTTTGCAGTACTTTGACAAAAATTAACCCATGCCTTCCAGTCTGATGCCACGGCGCGATAGACGAAGAGCGTTTACATCCGATCCGGCTTGTCGCCTCCTATCAAATTCAGTTATAGAATGAAGAGTATTCCTCGCCATGAAGTTTGTTTTCGTCAGCGGCAGCTTCCTGCTTCTGCTGTTTGCCGGTAGAAGTATCAGCGCACCGGCGCAAGCGTCCAGCCAAGATAATTTCGAGACGCTTTCACGGCGCGCGGCAGCGGCGCTCGATACGCAGCCCGGCGAAGCGGTCCAGCTTTACCAACGGGCTTTGAAATTGCATCCTGTTTGGCCGGAGGGATGGTTTTACCTGGGGGCCAGCGAGTATCAGTTGAAGCATTTTCCGCAGGCGACCATCGCGTTCAGCCAGGCGGTGGAACTTGCGCCGCAAAATGGACCGGCGCGGGCCTTTCTGGGCTTGGCCGAGTATCAGTTGCGGGAGTTCGACAAATCTTTAACGGATCTGCAACGGGGAACGTCGTTAGGAACCGAAGGCAACCCCCGGTTTTCGTCGGATGTGCATACGCATCTGGCTGTTTTGCTTTCGCGGCAGGCGCATTTTGGACCGGCACTGGAGCAGTTGGAGCCGCTGGCGAAGGCCGGCGATAACAGCGAGCCGGTAATCACCGCTTTCGGGCTTGCGGTTTTGCAGCAAAGCCTTTTGCCTCCCGATATTCCCGCCGATAAAAGAAGCGTGGTGGAAGGGGCGGGACGGGCCGTGTGGTCATTTTATGCCGAAAAGCCGGACGAAGCGCAGGCGCTCTTCGAGCAGCTAGTGAAGGAACATGGCAGTGAGCGGGGCGTACACTACGCTTACGCTATGTCCTTGGTGCCTCGAGACCCCGATTTGGCCTTGGGGGAGCTACGGCGCGAGTTGGGGATCAATCCTAACCATCTTTATGCCTGCGTAGAAGCCGCTCTGCTGGAGATGAAGCGGGGAGAGTTCGGGGAGTCTTTGAAGCTGGCGGCGCGCGGTGTTCAGCTCGGTCCTGATTACTCGCTGGCGCATGCGGCTCTTGGTCGGGCGCTACTGAAGGCGGGCCAGTCGGAAAAGGCGATGAGCGAGTTGGAAACCGCGATCCGGTTAGCGCCGCAGGATGCGCTGCTGCATTTTTATCTGGAACAGGCTTACCTCCGAGCGGGACGGAACGCTGACGCGGAAAAGGAAAAGGCGGAGTATTACCGGCTAAAAGCTTCCGCTACCGTGCCGCTCGGCGGCATGCAGCCTCAAATCGGCGGGGAGTTGTCTAGACCGCGGTGAAAGCAGCGCCCATCTTAACATTGCTGGCGACCTCCCTATGGGCGGCTCAGGACGCCGCGCCCACGTTCGATGATCTGGCGACGCGCGCGACAGCGGCGCGCAATACGAATGACGCGAAAACAGCTATCGGGCTCTACCGGCAAGCGCTTCAATTGAACCCGAATTGGGAGGAAGGCTGGTGGTTTCTTGGATCGCTGCAATACGAAGCCGATCAATATGCGAAAGGCGCGGAGTCGCTGTCTCGCCTGGTGAATCTCCGGCCCAGCGCTGGTCCAGGTTGGGCGCTGTTGGGGCTGTGTGAATATCAGACCGGCAATTACGGACCGGCGCTCGAACACATTCAGCGCAGTTTGGCGGCGGGCGTCGGGAATCAGGAACAAATGGCTGGCGTTCTGCGTTTTCACGAAGCGCTTCTGCTTACGCGCACGGGCGATTTTGATGGAGCGCTGCAAAAGTTCTCGGGGCTGATCACGCCGGGCATTTCGGACCCGCAGGTGCTTCTCGCCTTGGGTCTTGCGACTTTACGCCAGCCCATTACTCCGCGAGAGGTCCGAAAAGATCAGCAGGACGCGTTGCTGATTGCCGGAAAAGCCATGGCGTATCTGTTCGGAGGCGATCACGCGCGGGCGCAACAGGCTTTTCAGGAGCTGGTGAACCGTTATGGGACGGTTCCGAACGCGCATTATGCGTATGGCTTTTTTCTGTTTTCCTCGGACCCGAACGGCGCGGCGGAAGAGTGGAAGCGCGAACTCTCTGTTGATAGCGGGAACGCCGCTGCTCATGGCATGCTGGCTTGGATCTGTTTTCTGCGTGATGACTGGGACGGCGCGCTGAAGCATGCGGAAACCGCGTCGGCAAACGATCCCACGGTCACGGTGGCCCAGATTGTGCTGGGACGGGCGCTGGTCCGTAAAGGCGAGGTGCAAACCGGCCTTCTCCATCTGGAGAAGGCGGCGGCGCGTGAGCCCGCGAATCTTGAGGCTCATCTGGCGCTGGCGACCGCTTACTCGGAAGCCGGGCGTAAACAGGAGGCGCGGCGCGAGCGTCAACTGTGTTTGCAAATGAAGGCGGAAGCAGGTTCCATTGCAGCCCGTTAAACTGCTGGCTCTTTTGGCAGGTCTGAGTGTGGTGGCGCTGGGGCAGAAGCCTTACACCTGCGGAACATGCCACACCAAAGAAGCAGCCTCTCAGCCGAAAACGCCGATGGGCCGGGCGCTCCTGTCACCGGACGCCAATGCCGCTCTGCGGTCGCATCCTTCCTTGAACTTTACACTGGGCCGGTTCCGCTATCTGATTGAAACACGCGGGAACGGGAGCACTTACAGCGTTTCCGATGGAGAAAAGACCATCTCCGTTCCCATTGAATGGACGTTTGGGGCGGGCGCGCAGACATTCGTGATGAAGCGCGGCGAAGCCTTTGTCGAGGGACTGGTCAGCTATTATCCGGAGATCGGCGGTCTGGACGTGACGATTGGAGACCAGGCGCTAGCGCCAAAAAACTTGGAGGAAGCATTCGGCCGGCCGCTGGCTTCAGCGGAAGTGACGGCCTGTTTCGGCTGCCATGCAACGGGCGCGGTGTCGGACGGCAAGCTGAATCTGGCGTCGTTGCAGCGCGGCGTCACATGCGAACACTGCCATGCCGGGGCCGCCTCGCACCTGAACACGATTTCACAACCGGCTGCGCACCGGGACTGGAAAGCGACGATACCATCAAGGCTTGGAAAACAGTCCTCCGAATCTCTTTCCAATTTTTGCGGAGGGTGTCACCGTTCCTGGGAAACGGTGGTCCGCAATAATTGGAACGGCGAAATCAACGTGCGCTTTCAACCGTACCGGCTCGCCAACAGCAAGTGCTTCGATGGAACGGACTCGCGCATCAGTTGCGTCGGCTGTCATAATCCGCACGAAGATCTGGCGCGAAACGACAAGCAATACGACCCCAAGTGTCTGGCATGTCATTCATCTGCGGAAGAGCCGCACAACGCTGCGATGAAAACGGCAGGCAAATCGTGCCCGGTATCAAAGGAGAATTGCGTGAGCTGCCACATGCCGAAAGTGCGGTTGCCGGGAGGGCACCAGACCTTTACCGACCACCAGATCCGAGTCGTCAAAGCCGGAGAGCCGTATCCTAACTAGAATGTCCTTATGCCCCATAGCTAAATGCCTTTTCGCGCTGGCCGCTTTTGCGATGCCAGCCGCGACGCAATCGCTGACGCCCGAGCAAGGGAAAATTCTTGCTTCCGTTAATGCCAATCAGCCCGAATCGACGGCGCTGCTGAAGCAGCTTGTTGATATCAATAGCGGCACTCTGAATCCGGCTGGAGTGCGGCGCGTCGCGGATGTTTTGCGTCCACAGTTTGAAGCGCTTGGTTTTGCGTGCCGGTTCATTCCCATGGAGGAAGTGCATCGGGCCGGTCATCTCGTGTGCGGCAGAGCAGGCACGCACGGAAAACGCGTGCTGCTGATCGGCCATATGGACACGGTGTTTGAGCCGGACAGCCCGTTCCAAAAACTGGAAGAGCAGGGAGAGAAAACGGTTGGTCCGGGCGCTGCCGATATGAAAGGCGGCTTGGTGATTATGTTGAGCGCGCTGAAAGCGCTCCAGGAAAATCATGCTTTGGACGGCGCAAGCATTACGGTCTTCTTAACGGGTGACGAAGAGCGTCCGGGCGAACCGCTTTCCATTGCCCGGCGTGATTTGATCGAGGCGGGCAAAGAGAGCGACGCGGCGCTTGAATTCGAAGGCGGCGTGCAGATCGGCGGTCATGATGCCGCGAGCATTGCCCGGCGTAGCGCTTATCAGTGGGTTCTCAACGCTACCGGCAAGACGGCGCACTCCAGCGGAGTGTTCGGCAAGAGCGTGGGAGACGGCGCGATTTATGAAATGGCGCGTATTCTCGATCAATTTAACAAAGAACTGCGCGAGCCGGGTTTGACGTATAACGTGGGGCTGGTGGTGGGCGGCACGAAGGCGGCTTATGATCCCGCGACAGCTAGCGGCACGGCTGTTGGAAAGGTGAACGTGGTGCCCGCGCAGGCACAAGCCATCGGAGACATGCGCACCGTTACAGACGAACAGTACAAGCGGGTACAGGAGAAAATGCGCCGGATTGTCGCGCAACATTTATCCGGCACATCAGCGGAGATTGAATTTAAAGAGGGCTATCCGTCCATGCCCGATACAGCGGGAAACAAAGAACTGCTGCGGGAATTGAACAAAGTAAACCACGCTCTGGGTATGGACGTCATGGAACCTTTGGACCCAAGCAAACGCGGGGCCGGAGACTTGTCTTTTGTTGCTCCCTATGTGGCGGGCATTTCGGGGCTGGG
>JAABUZ0100005828.1_pt1 | contig 15825 bp, 12 predicted proteins | sample 5562091 | NCBI WGS metagenome assembly JAABUZ01 (sample SAMN12813069, study PRJNA571459) | rock metagenome | isolation source: Antarctica rocks | place: Antarctica: Victoria Land, Linnaeus Terrace sud | collected 2015-12-21 | reverse complement strand
TTGGCAAAAGCAATTGAAGAAGCTTTTAATAAAGTGTCTTTAAAAGATATTCAAAACTGGTTTACTCACTGTTGCTACTGTACCTCAGTAGATTAGGAAACGCTATATTGAGACAAAAAGGTAGCTGTCGTACTGGTAATGCCTCCTGATCGATACGACACAGGAGCAACAAATCTTGGACGAGTTGAGTCAGTTGACGACTCTGACGCTCGATAGTCTGTAGAGGATCGCTCTCCTCTAGTTTAGGTAGCTCATTCATCCTCAATGCGGCTTGGGCAGTCGCACGGATCGCTGCCACAGGGGTACGTAACTCATGAGCTGCATCAGCCGTGAACTGTTGCATTTGTTGATAGGAGCGATGAACGGGTTGCATTGCTAACCCAGCTAGCCACCAACTGGAAACGCTAATCAGGACAATTGCCATCAACAATCCCAGCAATAAAATTAATCTCAGAGAAGAAAAATAATCATCAAAGTCTTCGAGTGAGCGCGCTACCTGCATGGACCCCCAGGGAAGATTATTCTGGGTGTACAGTGACAGGGAGATGAGATGGTAAGGGTTGCCTTTGCGATCCTTTAAGGTCTGCCAAAATCCCTTTTCTAAACAAGGAGGTAACTCCTTAGATGGGAATCCTGACAGGGCAATCAAGCGGCCTGAACGATCCAATAAACGCATGCAGTAGCCGCCTTGGTAGATTATGTTCAAAATCCGGTGTTCAGCGCGGACGAGGTTCTCTTGCTCTTGCGCTGTTTGAGGCAAGCAGCTGGCTTCAGCTAGACAGAGCCCTGGCAAGAGTTGTTGGGCAGTTGACTCCAATTTCCCAGGCTGCTTCAAGGCCGGTTCGATATTTTCTTGCAGCGCTTGTGCTATAAACTCCATTTCTCGCTCTAGGGCCACCCAACGGACATCGACCATCAGCTTGTAGACGGTAAGTCCGCATAGGCTTAAAATTAAACCCATAACTCCGGTATACCAGCCTGCTAGTCGCCAACGGGTTAAATGAAACAACCTATTTTGCATAGCTCGGATTGAGACGATACCCGATCCTATAAACCGTTTCAATTAGGTCATTACAACCCCTCTGTTCCAATTTGCGTCGTAGCAGACGCATCTGAGCCTCCACTACATTACTGATTGGTTCTGAGCTGCTTTCCCAGAGCTGATTCAAAATTTGGTCGCGAGTAATCGTTTGGGTTGGGTGACTCATAAAGTACTCCAGCAGCTGGAATTCCTTATTTGTCAGCGGAATGACCTGCCTCTCACCATTCGGGTTCTGAGAATAAACGTTACGGGTGTTGTAGTCCAGAATCACGTTCCCAAACTGGAGTTGCGGAGATTGGACGTGAGGCGATCGCCGCTGTAGTGCCCGCAACCGTGCTAGCAGTTCTACCATATCAAACGGCTTGACTAGATAGTCATCCGCTCCAGCATCCAGACCAGTTACCTTATTTGAACTGTGGTCTAGAGCAGTCAGCATCAAGACAGGCAGAGGATTATTTTGGTCCCGTAGCCGTTTGCACAACTCTAATCCCGACATTCCTGGCAGTAACCAGTCAAAGATAGCCAGCGTATATTGCGTCCACTGATTTTCTAAGTATGCCCATGCCTCAGTACCGTCCATCACCCAGTCAACTACGTACTTTTCATGTTTTAAAGTTGACTTAATGGCAGCACCTAAATCTGGCTCATCTTCTACAAAGAGAACTCTCATATGAATTTGCTCGTTCGGCTAACAGCGCTATCTCTCAAACTTTAACAAATAGGTCAGAATCTCTAATTTGGTACTCAGTAGGTCTAAGACTTAATAAATTCCCCTCCGAAACACACCGATGACTGGGATATCTGCATCCAGGAAAACTAGAACAATAAGACTAGCAGAAACCAGGTAATACCAATTTAAGATGAAGCTGCATAGAATAGGGCTTCCAGAATAAAATTGTAAGATGACAACGAACAGATTTGAAGAGGGGTGATTTTTTCAATAACTTGTTGCAAGCGCTCTCGCAGTTGCGGAAGTGTTGTAAAAACGTATCCAGCAAGTTGCTGTTTGATATATTCCCAGACCCGTTCAATTGGATTCAGTTCTGGACTATGTGCGGGTTGACAGACAGGAATTAAATAGTCTTGCCACTTGAGTTCGTTGGTGACATGGGCACCAGCTTGATCCATTTGGATGAGAGCAATATCTTCACCCAATTGTAGAGAAAGCGCGTCAATAAATTGCTGGAAATCTTCTCCATTAAGGTGGGCATATTCTTGACAAAAATGCCAGCCACTTAAAGGTTCAACTACCCCATATAACCAAAAGTTTTCCCGCTGACACAGTATTGGAGCAACTGGTTTTACCCCAAAGGCTTCCAATGAATCTATGTAAATATGGTCAGCCCTCATTTTCGTTAACGTCTCGCCACACAACAAGGGTGTTGTTTCAGGGCTGACCATATTTACACAGGTTTTCCTCTCGGCTGTAATTAACTTTCCTGTTTCCGTTTTCAGCCCCAAGCGGGTTTCATCTTGACACAAATATCGTAATCGTTTACCTTTGCCAAAATGTTTTTGAAACATTAATAGTGCTTGAACAATGTTTTTTTAAAAAGCTGAACTGCTTCTATATCCTGTAGAGCACTTTGCGGACGCGGCACTTTCAACTTTGCCTTTAGGCGATAATGCACCCAGGAATAAACTGTTGCATAAGTCAGGTCTAAATTATACTCTGCCTTGAGCCATTCAACAATTTCTCCGTAGCTTTTGAAGGCTGTTCCTTTTTCTAGGCGTTCTTTAATTCCTGCTAGTGCCAAGGGAGTCAAGTGTGGTACTTGTCCTGGGGCTGTTTTCACTTCGAGCAATTCCAATAATCCACCCCGCCGATACTTTTGTAACCATCGCGTCACCGTGGATTTGTCTCGACCTAAGCGATGCGCTAATTCTTGATGTTGTTGTACCTGCTCTGTTTTTAGCCACCACAATATTTGTAATCTTTCTTTTTGGCTTGCAGTACGAGTCTGTTTTAGTTGCTTTTCTAAAAATTCTGCGCTTTCTTCAATCACGATTTTCAAACTACGAGCCATAAAACGCACCACCCTAACATCCATCTATTATATGCAACTTCACATAAAATTGGTATAAATTCAATGTAGCTCCTAAGAGCTGAGCATCTTTAATATCAACCCTGAGCCTAGACCAGGAGCAATTGCCTTGGGGAAAGCAATAATGATAGTTCTGTCATTCATAGGAATATTAGGATTATTTTTTGAGTAGAGTAACCAGCTTTTTTAGTTTACTTTTTTAAGTATACTGTTTGTCAAACTAACAAAAATTCATGATATAAAACTACTCCATCCAGGAATTCATTTCTGCTAGCGGTGATTTGTTAATCTGTTGTGGAGTTGATTCTGAACAGCCCCCAGGTACTCTTGGTCTGTTAGGACTTGAGCTGAGAGTCTGTTAGCCTTGACGGCGCTTTCGACAAGATCTTTAGCGTTAATTTCCCCTTCCCTGTAAGCTGAAATCAGAGCACTGTAACCGGGTATTCCCTGCGACCGAAAGTAACCTGAATAAGCTAAGGAAACGAGCTGAAAAGGCGTTAGCCCAAAAGTAGATTTGGAAGTGCTTTGCTGCATGGGGAGATTAATGGCAGTCGGCTCAGCTTTGACAGCAGGCGTCGTTGCCACAGAAGCAAACAAAATCGATAAGCCACCAATAATAAGTCGCTTCATGATAAAAAACTCACTCAATGGATGCATTATTCAGGGTAAATATAGCGAAGCTTAAACCAGCCGCAAAGTAGTTATTAAAACCCTGATTACACAGTAAAGGTTCCAGGCCCAGAAAAGGATTTGAGTTACGTGTTGTTTGGCTCAGACAGTTTCTGATATAGGACATAATTTATCCGAAATCTAGAGCTGTACAAGTGAGCTTTTGACCCTAAAACTACCTGCTTAATGCCCAAGATCTATTTCGGATAAATTTCGCAAGCGGCTCTTGAAAGCTTCGCTATATTTTTCCGTATTCAATAGGTTGGCAAATCCAAATGAAATTAAAATGAAATATTAGTTTTCTCAAGGAATCCGATTAGGACTTCCTACCAATTCTGGTTGTCTGGTAGACAAACTCCTTAACGAAGATTACCTGAAGACAAAGGGGCAGGGACACAATTGGCGACAGATCGAGAGGGTTACAAGGAACCCAGACATTATGGCCCGCGCCCTCAAGGGTCGCGACTTCTGAGACTCAACAATCAACTGTGTTGTATAGGGCTTGGCCATAATGTCAGGAGTTTTTTCGGGGGCACGACTTCGAAAGCATCGGCTCCGTCAAAGGATTTCCCCTGTCGCAACCCCACGCCCGCGAACCGGCATTCTGTGCTTAGGAACCAGAAATTTACTAAATTGGGCATAGGATGCGGGGATAACAAGCAACGTTAAAGCTGTGGAAGTAAAGAGCCCTCCGAGCACAACTACTGCCAACGGTTGCAGAATTTCTTTTCCCGCTCCACCCCCAATCACCAGTGGCACCATTCCCACTGCTGATGCTAGAGCCGTCATCAGGATTGCCGCTAGCCGCTCCAAAGATCCCTCAATCAGGACTTTACGCAGGGGCATGCCCGTTGCTAGTTTGTGGTTGTAGTTATCAACCAGCAGGAGACCGTTGCGAGTTGCAACTCCAAACAAGGTAATGAAACCGACCATCGACGCTACAGAGATAATGCCCCCACTTAGGGCAACGGAAATCACGCCGCCGATGAGTGCCAAGGGTAGATTGATCACGATCATCACAGTTGCCGGAATAGATTTGACAGCAAGGTAAACCAATACCGCGATGGCGATAAAAGCCAAGCCTCCGAAGAAAATTAGACTTTGGGTAGCCCGCTCTTCTGCTTCAAATTGCCCCCCATATTCAATGAAGTAACCAGTGGGCAATTGCACCTGCTGCTTGATTTTGTCTTGAAGTTCATTAATAACAGACCGCAGATCCCGCCCACTGGCATTGGCTGATACTAGAATCCGACGGGATACGTTCTCCCGATTAATGGTATTCGGACCGATACCATAGTCAATTTGAGCTACCTGAGCTAAGGGAATTTTGGGGCCGTTAGGAGTGTCAATTAGTAAATCCCGGATTGTTTGCAGGTCTTGACGGGCGCTTGGTTGTAGCCACACTAAGAGGTCGAACAGCTGTTGCTGCTCCAGGACTTGGGAGACGACGCGACCATTGAGAGCCGTGGCAATCGTATCTGAGAGCTCCCCGATTGTGAGGCCATAACGAGCCGCTGCTTCCCGGTCAAACTTGATTTGCACTTGTTTAATCGGCACCTGTGGTTCCAGTTGCAGGTCTATAACCCCCTCAATAGTGCTGACGACAGACTGAACCTGACGGCCTAAGCTGCGTAGCTGTTCTAGCTCAGGCCCATAAATTTTGATCGCAATTCCGGCACGCACCCCGGATAGCACTTCATCAAACCGATCAGAAATAAATCCACCGATGTTGGCAACCACACCCGGCAGTTTGCCAAATTCAGTCCGCAGGGTCTCAATAGCAGAATCTCGGTCAACGAGCCCCGCTTCACTCAGTTCCACATCCATTTCACCATAGTTAACCCCTCCTGCATCGGTATCTCCAGGGGCGCGACCAGCTCGGTGTTGGATGTCTTCAAACCTCCGGTCACCTTTCAAGGCTTCTTCAATCGCCAAGCCAACCCGAGTGGTAGTGTCCAAAGACACCCCAGGAGGGAGATTCGTTGCAATCACGAGTGATCGCTCTTGAAACTCTGGCAGGAAAACTCGGCCCAAAGTTGGTAAAACCACGATTGAAGCTACCAGAGCAAAACCAGCAGTCGCTAAGACGATTTGTGGGTAGCCCAGCGAGAACATCAAAGGTGGACGATAAAGCCGGTGAGCGAGTTTGGCGACCCAGGTTTCCGACTCTGGCAAGCGACAGTTAACCAGCAATATGGCGCACAGGGCAGGAGTCAGTGTCAGCGCTACAACTGTCGAAGCAATAATTGATAGCAGATAAGCCACACCCATGGGTGTAAAGATGCGGCCTTCCACCCCTAAGAGGGCAAAGATAGGTGCAAAGACCACGGCTATGATCACCGTTGAGAACAGGACACTGACGCGCACCTCAACTGAGCCATTAAACACAACCCGCAGCGGCGGCACTGGCGTTTCAGCCAGTTGATTTTCCCGCAGGCGGCGGTAAACATTCTCCATATCTACAATTGCGTCATCTACCACCGAACCAATGGCTACGGCTAGCCCTCCCAGCGTCATGGTGTTGATCCCCTGCCCAGTCCAGTTCAGGACCATCATTCCCAACAATAAGGACAAAGGCAGGGCGCTGAGACTAATGATCACCGTGCGCCAATTCATCAAAAATAGGATCAGGACGATGGAAACGATAATGACGCCATCGCGCAGAGCTGACTCAACATTCTTAATCGAGGACTCGATATAGTCTGCCTGGCGGAAAGTAACGGTAGCTTTGACATCTTTAGGTAAGAGCGGCTGAAGCTCTGCCATCGCTGCCTCAACTGCCTTAGTTACAGTAGGGGTATCAGCGGCGGGCTGCTTTTCAACGGTCAGAATAATAGCTTTCTGGCCGTTCAGACTGGCATCACCCCGCTTCAGAGCCGCACCAATTTGCACGTTTGCAACATTACTGAGCAAGACGGGCGTGCCATTTCTCTGTGCAATCACCGACTGCTTTAGTTGCTCAATGGACTTAATTCGCCCAATTCCCCGCACTAAAAGTTCCTGGCCTGGGCTAGTCAGAAATCCTCCAGGTGCGTTGGCATTAGACCCAGAAACAGCTTTAGAAACTTCTGTCAAAGATACATTAAAAGCCTGAAGTTTCGCTGGCTCGATTAGCACCTGATACTGGCGCACGTCACCGCCCAGCACGATCACTTGAGTGACGCCAGGCACAGCACGCAGGCGGTTCGTCACTTGCCAATCAATAATTTGCCGTACCTGCATCAGGGGAGTGGTTTGGGCAGTAAAGGCATATTTGATTACAGTTCCGATCGGCGAGCTGATGGGGGAAATGTGCGGCGGGCTGATACCATCAGGCAGCTTGCCTTGAGCCTGCTGCAATCGCTCTGTTACTAATTGTCGGGCTTGATAAATATCGGTTCCCCAGTTGAAGATAACTTTCACAACCGAAATGCTCACCGCCGAGGAGGAGCGTACAGTCGTCACTCCAGGGGTACCGTTGACCGCAGTTTCAATCGGTAAAGTGACCAGTGACTCCACTTCCTCAGGAGCCAAGCCAGGTGCCTCAGTTTGAATCTCCACCTGGGGCGGAGCAAAGTCAGGCAAAACATCCAGCGGCATCTGTGTCAGGGTGCGAAATCCCCAAAAGCTAATCAGGATAGCCGCAAGGACAACCAGCCATCGCTGGGCAATAGACCACTTGACAATGGAATTGAGCATAGTTTTTCAGTCCTGATCCGGTTGCTGGGAGTCGCTATGGCTTTTAACACGACTGCCTGGTGTATGAGGATAGTCCTCTAATTTATCAGCAGCCCCCTCGTATTCTGGGTCTCGCAACAGCACCATTCGGGGCCGACTGCGACGGCCTACCCAAAAAGTGCCCGCCATAGCTGCTCCTATTGGTAGGACTAACCACCAGTGCAACTGCGATTTGCCATTACTGGAAACATTACCTTGAGCTGCTTTTTTGTCATCATCTCCCGTGGACATGCTACTGCCACCTAGAGATTGGGCGTAAAGTAGCGTAGCTCCCTCAGTGACTACCCGCTCTGCGCCAATTAAGCCACTTTTGAGCTCAACCAAATTGCTGGACGTTCTACCCAAGGTGACTTCAACAGGGCGATAGGCATTGCCATTCTGCACATAGACAATTTTTTTGGCATTAGCATCAACCACAGCAGTGCGCGGAATCGCCAGGATAGCCTTTGGTGTCCGGTCGGTTAAAATCTCCAAGTCGGCAAACATCCCCGGTTTTAGTAGCCGATGAGAGTTATCTAGCTCTGCTTTCACCGGCACAGCGCGAGTTCCTCCTTCTACCACGGCTCCGATCAAGGTGATTTTTCCTTCAAAAGTGCGATTGGGCAGGCTGGCTGCTCTGACGCGTACCTGCTGAGTGCGCTCCACCTTGTCCAGATCTTTTTCGTAGATATTGGCCGTTGCCCAGACGCGATTGTCATTCAAGATGGTCATTAACGGTTTGCTACCTGCCTGAAGCGAAACCGTTTCTCCCAAAGTGATCTGCCTATCGGCAACTATGCCAGAGATGGGGGTTGCCACGGTGACGAGTCCTTTGGCATTGGCGCTGATTCCCAGTTGTTGCAACCGCGCCTGATAGGCGGCGCTACTGAGGCGAACCTTGGACTGAGCTACTTCAACGGCTGCCTGGGCGCGTTTAAGTTGAGCCAGTGCCTCTAAAACTGGCAAGCGGCTGGCAGTTTTGATCAGCGCTGCCTTAGCCTGTGCCAATTGAGTCTTCGATTCCAGCAACGGTCGGCGTGCCAGGGCTCCAGCAGCTGCCAACTCCCGATCGCGGTCATACTTTTCCTGAGCGTATGCCATCTGAGTCTGAGCCTGTTTTAGGTCAGCTGCCACCATAAGACGCTGGCGTTCATAGTTCTGTTGGGCTAGTCGCAAGTCCGCTAATGCCTGTTGGGCACCGGGCTCTGCCTCGGCGCGTTTCTGCACTGAGTCAACGCGCAGTTGTGCCAGTTCCGGACTCGATAAAACAGCGACGGTTTGCCCCTTGGTCACAAAGGCACCGGGGTTCACCAGCAGCTCCACTACTGTTCCGTCGATGGGAGCCGTTACGTCTACCTTTTGGTTGGGTAAGGTTTCAATCTGACCCGTGGTTTTGATGCCAACCGCCAGCTGCTGACGGGTAACCGGCTCAACTTTAATCCCCAGCCGTTTTGCTGTTTCTGCATCGACCTGGATAGCATCATCGGGCTGGCTGGCTTCGGGTCTCCCTTGGGGATTTTCCGCCTTTCCGCCCTTGGCTAGAACAGCGGCCGGAGTTGTCAGTAACAGTAGGCTTATTAGAGCGCTTGATAGGAAATGAAATATTGTAGCGGACTTATAGCTAACAGTAGGGAGCATGACTAAGCGATTGTTTAGGTATTGAACGGAATACTTTGGCTCTGAGTCAACTCTCTAGCAAGGGCAAGAATATCTACGTATTGAGTAACTAGCTGCGCTGAGTGGGCAGTGTTAAATCCCTCTTTAAAATTTCACAAAAAAATGAAATTAAAATGAAATTTTTTGGTTGTGTTGCCTCAACTTCTTAGAGGGTGTTTTAAAAATCGGTTGAGTAGTAAAAAATCTTACTCAGTGTAAGCTGCGAATATGTAGTACACAGCACTGAGAGAGCGTCATGAGTAAAGTTTACCCCAGTAACCTAACTCAAGCCCAATTTGAACTACTTAACGACTTGATTCCAAAACAAAACCCGGTGGCCGTCCGCATGAAGTTAATATGTGGAAGGTTATCAATGCCATTTTCGCGTGTTCTGGTTGAGGGCGTTCGGTGGCGAGCTTTACCGGGCGATTTTCCAGCTTGGCAAACGGTGTACACCTAACGCTCTTTAATAACTCTGGAGAAAGTAAAATAGGGTTCTGCCAAGAGTCGCTGTAACTACAGTCACCTTCGTGGATGAGTACTGTGCTGCTTACGCTCACCTAGCTAGGTTATAGTTCAAGTGACGATGTCTAAATTAACCTTTATAGGCTTGACCGCACATGGGACAAAAACGGTGCTTGAGAGAGGTAATTAGTTCATTACAATTAGCACAGCGCTCTTGTAATGTCTCTGGTTCTAGCGGATTTTGTGGTCTACTGTTTTCCAGGTCTTCGCCCATTCATGGAAGAAGCAATCAACAGGTTGTGAAGCCAGTTGTCGTGATACTGAAATCCATTTAGGTCTTGAAAGGGAGAAGACCGACTCGGATTGTTGAATTTGGTTCTGCTGCCATAGGGATGAAAATTCCAGATCAAAGCCATCGCACGCAGTTGCAAGCGGGCTGAGTGTTTAGTGCCATGAAAATACTGCATATTGTAGAGCAAACGGTCTTGATAGTTCATCAAGCGGTCGAGGGCATTGCTGGTCCGATAGGCGTCAGGGAAGTCATAAGCTACCTGGAACTTGGCTGATTTGGCTTTCAGGTTAAGCAACTTTTGCCGCACCGTTTCGGGCTCGACCTTGACTTGTGCCCATTCCCGGATGCGGCGTAAGCGTTGGGAAAACTGACGCTTAGTAGAAGCTTTATAGGTGTGCCAAAGCCTGCCTGTCACCTTTTGCAACAGGGCAGGTGTGCGACGGCAGCATTTGCGAATGCTAAGGACAGCATGTAGAAAACACAGGATGAGTTGGATGCTAGGAAACAGAGTTTGCCAAGCCGCTTGCGTATGCTCCCAGCCGTCCGTATTGACAGTTTCAGGACGATAGTTAGGGTTCAATGCCAGTGCCTCTGTTTGAAAGCTCTTGTAGCCCTCAACCAGAGCTTCAGTACCTGCCTGTTCGACAATGTCCACTCCCAGGAAGCATCCGGCTGCCACTGTTGTCGGGACGTAAATGCGCTCTCCCAAAAGCCAACTGTGCTTCTCATCTGCTACCAGATTGACTGGCATCATCTTTGGGTCTTTAATCGTGGTGCCGACAATGGAACACCGTCCTAATGCCTGACAAACTCGGTACCAGTAGCTAGCATCGCGCCCGAAAACGTAAGCTAAGGCATCAAACGGCACTCCATATCGCCGCAGGAACAGTCCTTTCTCGACTTCATCGGTTCGACCCACCATGTAGGGCATCACAAATTCTGGTCGCAGTTGGTACACTTGTCCCGTTGTCACCAACTCAATTCGACGCATCCTCAAACTCAACTTGCGGGAAGTGATAATGTCATGAAACCGAAAGCCATCTGCCATCTGCGATGGGAAGATTTCTGGATACTTGGCTATCCACAACTGCAAGTAGCGGCGAAAAGCGGGTGGGTCTGATATTAGTGTTTCATACACGGCTTCACTTAACACTGGCAAGCAAATGCTTTTGTTACCCATCCTGGCTGCGCCCATCTGATCCTAACCTGTATAGCTTCCCAACTCGGACACCATACCCCCTATCGGCAGCAACCACAAAATCCGCTAGAACCAGTGCGATACAGCCTTTCTGATAATCACGAAGTTGAAACGGCTGGTGTGCAGTTGGTAATAATATTGGTGCAAGCGCTAATGGCTGAACGGTGCGGTTTGCGTTTGTTAGCTGCGAAATTGATTCCATTACAGAAAATGCCTTGAGCGCAAGTTTAACTCAGACCCATCCGCTGCGCGCCATCCTGCTGAAAGTCGTGCACGATGACCTTTACGACCTCCTGTAACAGGCTGAGACTTACCTCAATTGACCGCACCCAGCCACCACCATCATCCTGGTAGCTGCCACCAGAATCATCAGATTCCGGCAATGGGGCGGTGTTATCAACTGTTGATATGTCTGCTGATGAAATATCAGCAGCCAGAGTGGTTGATAGCTCTGGATTTAATGATGGACTGCTGATGTGCTGATACGGCTTTTCATTAAGACTGGAAGAGAACGCTCCCCCAGGTTAAGAAACTTCACCGCCATACACACGATATTGTTGCCTGCTTGCTTGCTAGCTCAAATCAAATCCATTTGCTGCTGGTCACGATTATCGCTAGGCAGGACAGGTTTCACAACCTCCTGTAGTACGCTGAAACTTACGTCCATCGGTCGAGTCCACCCACTAGCCACGCCATTGAGCGCCCATACCGGCGCGTTATGAGCCGAAGCCCTCACTGGGGTGTGCGGATCTAAATACACTAGCGTCCCTGGCGTCAATCGCTCGGTTCCTTGCCTGATCTCATCACCCACATACTTATACACCTTTTGAGGCACCGCCAGCGCTGCGATCACATCAATCTGACTCTGCTCTTTTTCAGTCATGGAGCGGTAAGCTTTGCCAATCGTTTTCCTGTGCGTGCGCTTTAGTTGATTAAGCGCTGTCAGAGTATCGCATGCCAACAGCAGGGCTTTAAGTTCCTCCAGGGTTGGCTGTGGCTCTGACTCCACCTCTCCCTGTTCGCTGGCCACCAATAGATTTAGAACCTCTGGATATTTCACCTCACTCACCGGCTCTGGATTTGATCGCTTCAGCTCTAGCACCTCTGGCAAATTAAACAACCACGTCCAGCAAGTATCCGGTACGCTCGACTCAAACTGATTCCGCTGTGACAGGGGCAAGGCTTCCAGCTCCGTGTAAAAATCCGTTGCATCATCCAATGTTTGGCAAGCATTCATCCGGTCACGCCACTGAGCTATTTCAAGCGCGGTGAGCGGGACCCCACCAACGTTAGCAGATGGCTCAGTCACTCCAGCGTTGGCGATCGCTGATTCAGCTATCACCTCCAAGCCCCTATCACTATCGCCTTGAGGAAAATACGCGATCACTGCAGGGACATCCCCTGATGGGTCATCATCAGGATGATCGCCATTGTCGGCGGAAATACTGACCAATGTTGAGCTATCTACTGAGCTAGCTACTGATACCAAGTCAAGAGCTGGAACATTTGATTTATCTGGATTAGTTAGGGAACTACTGATCTGCTGATGCTGCTGATAGGGAGAGGAGTTGATAGAGCCAACTTCATCAGATGAACCCTCACCTGAAGATAAAATTGAACCAACATCAGTAATATCAGTAGTAAGTTTATCTACCGACTGAAACTCCCTTAGATCAAGGACTTCACACGCATCGGTACTATCAGTAGTTTTATCAGTAGTTGAATCAGCAGTATCAGTAGTTTTTTGGTTCCAGACCAATTTAAGCCGGTTCCCCTTGCCTACCAAGGTGCCGTAACCTAACTTAGCTAGTTCCATCAAATCCTGGCGTAATTTTGTCGGGCTGACTTTCCTTAGCCAACTTATAGCAGCCTGGAGCTTCCCGGCTGTGATTTCCCCAAACTGCTTGAGTTTCCCCAGAATTGCGCTGAGGCGAGTTGTGAGTCCGCCCTCACCCAGGGCAGCAGATCCCTCAGAGTGAATCAAGGTGACCTGCGAGAGGAAAAACTCAGTCAAACGTATAGCCTGCTGTACACGCTCTCTGGGAATGTAGGGCGCAGGCACCTGTCCTGCTTCTACTTCCCAAATTAGGTGTAGTGCCAGAGCAAGCCGAGCGGCATAACCCTCCATCTTGGCTAGAGCTGCTCTCATGCCCCGTTGCGGATGTGCTACACGCCGCTGTTCTAGCTGCCAATGGAAATCCTCATACAGCCGCTGAGCATCAAAGGCAAAGCGGTATTTTTGGGGCGAGAGCGATCGCACACGCTCAAATAGAGATTTGAGAAAAGCAAGTTGGAATGTGGTATCACTTTCAGGAAGTCGTAGAGCTTTAAGGGGAATCAATGCCCACAAAAACCGCCCCCAGTCCCCCTGGTCATCATCGAATGAACCCATCATCTGCTGAAGTTTGGAGTCCTGGATTGCTCCAAAAATGCTCATGGCATCGTAAAGGGTGCTGACGCGCTCACCACCCTTTAGGTTTTTTTTACGACCACGACCATTCCAGCCAGACAAAATTGCTTCTCTGTCCTCTCCCTTACCATTTTTATACGCACCGTAAGAGCCAAATAGTCCGCTCAATTCATCTTTGAGCAACACAAAAGCCGTATCGGGCTGCTGCCCTTTGAGTTTGTCAATCGCCTCCACAGTGGCGATATCAAGATAAAGTTCGCGCAGGGGAGGGGGTGGAGTTGGCTGTTCATCCTGCCATGCCCGAAAATCGGGGCTATCCTTCCCAGGACAGGAATCGGTCCACTCTTTCTGTTCGCGCTCGTATTCGATTGAACCCAGCCTAAAGCGCTCCTCTTCTTCGGCCTGAAGTTGTTTGATCGCATCAAAAACGGCGTTGACAGTTGGCGATTTTCTTTGCCCAGACTCAGTAACGAGTCCTCCGTAGATGATCAAAGGCTCGATAAAACCAATGGACTCCTTCACAATTATCCGAGTCTCTGGGTGAGCGCAGCTGGCAGCACCTACCAAGATCTCTAGCAGCAGGGCAGCACTGGGAACACCCAGCCATTCTGCCACCTTCTGCATGGGGTTGGCATAGGAACTAGGCAAATATCTGGATAGAGTCAAGGTGCGCCCCTTGTAATCCTCTAGCTGCTCGATTTCCTGTGTCCGTTCACTGCGGGATTCTTCTGCGTCAAGTTCAGACTCTACAATCTCGACTAGTTCGCGGCATTCCTTTGGGTTCCATCCACTGTCCTTGGCTAGTTTGTTGAATGCTTCTCTCTGCTCAGCCTCGCCCAGATTGCGTTCTAGAATTGAGATAATCAGCGATCGCATTGACTGATTGCTCAATCTCTCATCAGCAGAACGCATCAGCAGCAGTCGCTCGATCTCTGCATGCGCCTGATCCAAGGCAGTGTCAAGATCCTTCTCTAAGTTAATGCCGCTCAACCCCTCAGCCAGCATCCGACGCTGGTACGCTTCTCGGAGAAACTCAGCATTCTGCTTGAGGTGCAGCGTTGCAAAGGCATCCCGATCTAGCAATTGTGCCAGTTTATTTCTTCCACCAATTTCCTCCAATAAGCCATCCCTAGACAGTCTCAAGGCTACTGCCTGTAGATTAGGCTTTAGTCCTGATTGGTGGAGAGCGAGCATGCAAGCGTAAATTAGCCGGTGGCTCCGATGCCTGAAGGCAGCAGCTGAAGGCAACAGCTCGGAAACGTAGATCATTCCCAACGCTGTGTCGCCGCAAGCATTGGCATCATCGATAATCCCGGCTAACACAGACTCTTCCAGGTATGTGTTCTCCAGATCTGCTATGCGATCGTAGGCAGGGCGGAAATCAAAGTAAGTCCCATTTGGCGAATCTGCAAGAACCATCACAGCACCTCCCCGATTGTAGAGGTGAACTGGTCAGCGCGACGAGCAATTTCTCTACTGGCTATGCCCCACTCATCGAAGTGGGCTTGAGTGACGTGCGCCAGTGCGATGTTCGATTGATTTTCGTTTAAGAGCGTTTGGTCAACGGTCATTTACGGGCTCCGTGATTAGGGTTGACGGAGCCGAAGACAGACACACCTGTTAGCCACGATGACTTTTCTTGCGCTTTTCCACCTCAATGATGTAAAATCCATCAAGAATTGCTATACATGGTTTGGGACAGGTTATGGCCTCATGAACCTTCTGTCTGTCCCGGCTCCCGTGAGACTGAAGCGTCAGATACCTTTATCTATGAGGTGTCTGGCGCTTTGGAATATGATTGGCTAAGTGTTGTGGCGCATGTCTTTCTCTAGTTGATTGTGAAAAAATTGGGCTTTCTTATAAGAACCAGACTCTGTATTAAAAAAGCGTCAGCGGGCTCTGAACTGGACTACCTGGTGGTGTTCGGCTTTGTGGGAGTCTCCGTAGAGGTAAAAACTTTCCACGACCTTGAGGTAATGCAACTGGCGCGGTGAAAACCATTCCCGTCGCTGCAACATATCCAGCATTCCTTGTTCAAACTCATCCAGCTCTAATCTCCGCAGATATAGCACCCGCTCTACTACCGAACGCAATTCGCTATCGGGAGCATTAATCGGCTTAATGTCGCGCGGGAACAGTTGCAACGATTCGGAGCCCATGTCAACTTTCAGGCTACCCATCTCTCCAAGAAGCGTCACCTTACCCCAAAATCCATTCCACCTTCTTTGCTGAGTCGAGGCAGCTTCACGGGCGTCTATGCGTATAAAAACAATGTCCCCGACGTGGACTGAATTTGCGGGTGCGGATCTGACCAACAAGCTCAGCTCATGTGGGTCGAACCTGATTTTGTCG
>JAABUZ0100005827.1_pt1 | contig 15833 bp, 19 predicted proteins | sample 5562091 | NCBI WGS metagenome assembly JAABUZ01 (sample SAMN12813069, study PRJNA571459) | rock metagenome | isolation source: Antarctica rocks | place: Antarctica: Victoria Land, Linnaeus Terrace sud | collected 2015-12-21 | reverse complement strand
CCCCTGCGATCTTCGTTGGCAAGTACCTGACGGGGGTATGGTAGTAATGAGAGGGCGGCGGACGGATCCCGCGGCACAGGCAGAATTCAGGAGGCGCTGTGAACGGCTATACCGCGAACAAGGATGAGTACCTCAAGCGGCTGCGCCGCGTCGAGGGGCAGGTCCGGGGGCTGCAGAAGATGGTCGAGGACGACAAGTACTGCATCGACATCCTCACCCAGGTCAGTGCGGCCACCAAGGCGCTGCAGGCGGTAGCCCTCGGCTTGCTGGATGAGCACATGGCCGGCTGCATGGTGGAGGCCGCCAAGGCCGGGGGCCGCGAGGCGGACGAGAAGGTACGGGAGGCCTCCGACGCTATCGCGCGCCTCGTCCGTTCCTGAGCCCGCCACCCATCTGCAGAAGGAGACCACGGAAATGACTACAACGACCTACATCGTCGACGGCATGACCTGCGGCCACTGCGTCAATGCGGTGACCTCCGAGATCGGCATCCTGGCCGGGGTGACCGGCGTGGAGGTTGACCTGTCCACCGGGGCGGTGTCCGTCACCAGCACCGCACCGCTGACCGAGGCCGACGTCGCGGCGGCGGTCGATGAAGCGGGCTACATCCTGACCGCGGCCAGGGACCGACCCGAGCAATGAACGCACCCACCAAGCTGCTGGGACTTGTGCTGATGTTGTCCGCGGCGGGCTTCTCCGCCGCCGCGGGAGTGGGGCGGGCGGTCGGTCCCGTCTCCGCCGCCACCGAGATCGCACATACGCCCGACGCTGCGGGGCATGCCGACAGCGCGACGATGGCCGGCACGAGCCACGGCGCAGCAGCCACGCCAGGACTCGCGAGCGCCAGTGCGGGCTACACCCTGCAGCCGGCGACGAGCAGGCTGAGCACGGGAATGTACGTGTTCAGCTTCCGGATCGCGGGCCCGGATGGCACCCCGCTGACCCGCTACGCCGCCCAACATGACCGGGAGCTGCATTTCATCGTGGTGCGCCGTGACCTGTTCGGCTACCAACATCTGCACCCCACCCTGGCCGCCGACGGCACCTGGACAGTGCCCCTCACGCTGCCCGCCCCGGGGGTCTACAAGGCATTCGCCGACTTCCAGCCCGCGGGTGCGGCGTCGCCGTCGACCCTCGCCGTGGATCTCTTCGTCCCCGGTAACTTCCAGCCGGAGCCGTTGCCGCAACCGGCCCCGTCCGCGAACGTCGACGGCTACACCGTCGCCCTGACCGGCACGCTGCAAGCCGGCCGGGAGTCCGAACTGACCTTCACCGTGGCGAAGGAGGGCCGGCCGGTGACCAACCTGCAGCCCTACCTCGGGGCCTACGGCCATCTCGTGGCGTTGCGCGTCGGTGACCTGGCCTACGTCCACGTGCATCCTGAAGGCGCTCCGGGCGACGGGCACACCACCTCCGGGCCGCAGGTCAGCTTCCACGCCGAGCTGCCCACCGCCGGCGCCTACCGGCTGTTTCTCGACTTCCAGGTCGACGGCGTCGTGCACACAGCCGCCTTTTCCGCCACCGCAGGAGAGTGATCGCGATGACCGACACCGATACCCGCAGCCCAGGGGAGCCGCCGCAGCAGGTGGAGCTGGCGATTGGCGGCATGACCTGCGCATCCTGCGCGGCGCGGATCGAGAAGAAGCTGAACAAGCTGGATGGCGTCACCGCGAGGGTCAACTACGCCACCGAGCAGGCCCAGATCGCGTACCCGCCGACGCTGGACCCGAAGGAGCTCGTCGCCCAGGTGGAGGCCACCGGCTACTCCGCCCACCTGCCCGAACCGGCGAGAACTGCAACCGAGCAGGGTCCTGGCGAGCAACCCGATCCGAGCCACTCGCTGTGGCAGCGGCTCACCGTCTCCACCACATTGGCCGTCCCGGTCATCGCGCTGGCGATGGTGCCGGCGGCGCAGTTCCGCAACTGGCAATGGCTCGCCCTGATGCTGGCGTTCCCGGTGGTCGCCTGGGGCGCGTGGCCATTTCACCGGGCGGCGTGGATGAACCTCCGCCACGGAGCGGCAACTATGGACACTCTGGTGTCTCTTGGCGTGCTGGCCGCGTTCGGCTGGTCGCTCTACGCGCTGTTCGTCGGCGACGCGGGGACGCCTGGCATGCGAATGCCCTTCGCGCTGACCATCGGCCAGACCACCGGCCACGACGAGATCTACCTGGAGGCCGCCGCCGGGGTGACGGTTTTCCTGCTTGCCGGACGCTACTTCGAGGCCCGCGCCAAGCGCCGCTCCGGTGCCGCCCTCAAGGCGTTGCTGTCGCTGGGCGCGAAAGACGTCGCGCTGCTCCGTGCCGGTGTCGAGTCCCGGGTGCCGGTCGATCAACTCGGCGTCGGTGAGCTGTTCGTGGTGCGGCCCGGGGAGAAGATCGCCACCGACGGAGTCGTCGTCGACGGCAGCGGTGCGGTAGACGCCAGCCTGCTCACCGGTGAATCGGTCCCCGTCGAGGTCGGCCCCGGTGACCCGGTCACCGGCGCCACCGTGAACGCCGGTGGGCGTCTCATCGTTCGGGCAAGCAGGATCGGGATGGATACCCAGCTCGCGCAGATGGCCCGGCTGGTCACCGATGCGCAGAACGGCAAAGCCCCGGTCCAGCGCCTCGCCGACCGGATCGCCGCGGTGTTCGTCCCCGTCGTCATGGTGATCGCGATTGCCACCCTCGGGTTCTGGCTCGGCACCGGCAGCGGCATGACCGCCGCGTTCAGCGCCGCCGTGGCCGTCCTGATCATCGCCTGCCCGTGCGCACTGGGACTCGCTACTCCCACCGCACTATTGGTCGGCACCGGCCGCGGCGCGCAGCTGGGCATCCTCATCAAGGGCCCGGAGGTGCTGGAATCCACCCGACGGGTCGACACCGTCGTGCTCGACAAGACCGGGACCGTCACCACCGGGCAGATGGGCCTGCTCGACGTCGTGCCCGCCGCCGGCGAGACCGCCGAGGAGGTACTGCGGCTGGCCGGTGCGGCCGAGGAGGCCTCCGAGCACCCGATTGCCCGCGCTATTGCCGCCGCCGCCGCCGAACGCGTCGGCCCACTTCCCCGGGTAGCGGAGTTCACCAACCAAGAGGGGCTCGGTATCCGGGGCGTCGTCGACGACCGAGCGGTACTCGTCGGTCGGCCCGGATTACTGGAGCGGTCGAGTCAGCCCCTGCCCGCCGAGCTTGTCGCGGCCAGGCGCGCGGCCGAGGCCGACGGCCGCACCGCTGTCGCCGTCGGGTGGAACGGCGCGGCACGCGGCCTCCTGATTGTGGCCGACACCGTGAAACCCACCTCCGCCGAGGCGATCGCCGGACTGCGCGCGCTGGGACTGAACCCGGTGCTGCTCACCGGCGACAACGCCGATGCGGCTCGGGCCGTCGCGGACCAGGTCGGCATCCCCGCCGATGCGGTAATTGCTGAGGTCCTTCCCCAGGACAAGGTCGATGTCATTCGCCGGTTCCAGGCCGAGGGCAAGGTGGTCGCCATGGTCGGCGACGGAGTGAACGACGCCGCCGCACTGGCCCAGGCCGACCTCGGGCTGGCGATGGGCACCGGCACGGACGTCGCGATCGAAGCGTCCGACCTGACCCTGGTGCGAGGCGATCTGCGGGTCGCGGTGGACGCCATCCGGCTATCCAGACGCACGTTGAGCACCATCAAGGGCAACCTCTTCTGGGCCTTCGCCTACAACGTGGCCGCGATTCCCGTCGCCGCGGCGGGCTTGCTCAACCCGATGATCGCCGGGGCGGCGATGGCGTTCAGCTCGGTGTTCGTCGTCTCCAACAGCCTGCGACTGCGCCGCTTCGCTGCCGCCAGCAGTTAGGCGGGCGCCATCGCCCCGTACTGTGCGGCTTCGTTGTGAATGCGGCTTTCGCACAGTGAAGTGGCGTGAATGCGGCTTTCGCACAACCGCCTGGAGCCTCGTCATCGAACACACCGTGGAGGTCCCCACGTGGCGCATACCCATCAGTACCGATCGCAGCTGGCCTGGAGCGGCTCCACCGGCGCGGGATACGAGACGTACGACCGCACCCACCGGGTCGGAGTTCCGCCCGCACTCGCGGAGCTCGAACTGAGCAGTGATCCGGTGTTCGGTGGACACGATGAGTTGGCGAACCCCGAACAATTGCTGCTGGCCGCAGCGAGTTCGTGCCAGCTGCTGTCCTTCCTGGCGATCGCCGCCCAATCCCGCGTCGATGTCCTCGCCTATGCGGATGCGGCGGAGGCCGTCATGCCCGAGGACGCGAAGCCCATGCGGATCACTCGCATCGCGCTGCGTCCGCGAATTACCGTCGTTCCGGGCACGGACCTCGCCCGGGTGCACCGCTTGGTGCAGCGGGCGCACGAGGCCTGCTTCATTGCCAACACCCTCAACGCGGAGATGATCATTGAGCCCACCGTGGAACACGCTTCGGGATAGCTCCGGCGCGTTCGAGGTTCGGGAAGAAGAAACCTTTTCGACTATTACCCGAACGCCTCCAGTTGCACACCAGCCGCCGTGCCCGCCGCCAGCTTTTCCTTGTCGCCATTACCGCCGCGGGGTACCTTCAGCGAAGGTATCGAAGCCGCCACTCCTGGGTGGCTGACTACTGGTGGCGCCAGTTGGGCAGTGCATGACGGTCCATGAAGCGGTTGATCACGCCCACCGACATCGGCGGGCAACGGGGGTAATTGCTCACGCTGCCGTGCAGCCAGCGGCCGAGCAATGGGCTGGACATCACGGGCCCGGGAGGCACGAAGCCCGATCGCCGCGATCAAGACGGCTAGGCTTGCTCGCCGTCGCGGTGGCAGTCGCGACAGCTGCCTGGCTGGTCGTCGTGACAGAGCATGGGAATGGCCCGGAACCCGCGGCGGGGACGGCTGCGGTGCTCGCGCCCACCGGACAGGCCGCCGTCTCCTGGGTGCGGGCGAATCTCCCGGCATCGGCGCGAGTGCTGGGCGAAGGTCCTGTCGTCGCCGCGTTGGCCGCGGCCGGATTTCCGGCTGAGTCGATTGCCACCACGGGCGCGAACTGGCGCGACTTCAACTACGTCATCACGTCGTCCGCAGCCAATGCGCTCGGGCCGGCACGGCAGTCCTCGATCCCGGTCGCCGTGTTCGCCGGCCTCGAGGTGCGGCAGATCGTCACCCACGATCTCGTGGGCCTGCTGCAGGCCCGCTCAGCCGATCGTGCCGATCGGCTGATGGCAGGCGCGGCGCTGCTGCGCAATCCCGCCCTCGCCTCGGCTGAGCAGCCCAAGACGGTACTTGTCGACGGCGATCTCGACATGCGCCCGGCCGCGGTTCTGGTGGCGCTCGGCGCGCAGGCACGAGTGGATCTGGACGCGATCGACGTCGTGCCTGCGGAAGCAGCGGCCGCGCTGCCGGCCCGATCGATCAGCTTTCGATCATCGGATTCCGCAAGCACCACGAAGGTACTGACTGGCCTAAGCGTCACCTACCGGCCGAGCGTCGTCAGGGTCAACCAGGGCGGACAGTTCAACGTGCAATGGCCTGTCAGCCTTGCGCCCAACCCTTCCCTCAACTGAGATTGGAGGACCGATGCGTCGTCGAATTCCCGCTTTGTTGGTGGCCATGGGCTTCGTTGTTGTCTTGGGCGGCTTCAGCACCGCTGACGCCGCCGCTCAGCCTGCGCAGGCGGACACCGCGGCGATCGTTCGTGGTGGCCACTTCTCGCCAGACACGTCAGCTGTCGACGTGTACCTCACCAGCTTTTCCGGTGGCACCACAACGCTCTTCCTTTCGGGTGTCGGCTACGGCGCGGTCAGTGACTACCGACGCCTTCCGGCGGGGTTGTACTCCGTGGGGATGCGGCCCGCGGGCGCCGATCCGTCGACGCCGGTGTTACTGAGTTGGACGTTGGACGCAAAGGCAGGCGATGCCTTCACTGCCTGCGCGGTGGGGAAGAGCAAGGCCCTGCAGGGTGTGGTCCTCAAGGACGACCTCAGGCCACCGGCCCAGGGGCAGGGCCGGGTGCGGGTCGTCCAGGCCGCCAGCAACGCCGCCACTGTGGACGTCGTCACCGAGAACGGGCCGGTCATCACCAGGGCGGCGCCGTTCGCCTCGAGCACCAACTACACCGAGGTGCCCGCGGGCACGTGGCCGATCGCCGCCACCTCCTCCGTCAATCCCGGTGTCTCTGCACGCACGTCGTTGTCCATTGCCCCGGGCGCCGTAGCCACCATCGTTGTCCTGGACCTGCCCAGTGGCGGCATCACGATGCACACCGTCGCTGACGCCGCAGGGCCGGCAGCCATGCCGATCGGGTCGGTCGGTGCGGGCGGCGGAGCAACCGCGCGCTCGAGCCCGCATCTCGGCGAATGGCTCGCCCTGGGCCTGGCGGCAACGGCAGCGGTGGGGCTCGCCCTCGTCATCCGCAGGCGTCATTGACCAGACATCCACGGGCGGCGCTCGTTCTGGTGACGACGTTCGTCGTGACGCTGGGTGCATGGGCGTTGCTGTCCGCCAGCCGGCCGGCCGCGCCGCACCTCGACCCGTCGTCGCCCCCGGCGCCGTCGCCCACCGTGTCCGCCGGCGCTCCGGCTGGGGCCACTCCGGCAAGGAGCACTTCTGCTCCCTCCGGTCCTGTTGCCTCCGCGACGCCACCTCCGGTTCGGCTGGTCGTCCCCGCCATCGGGATCGACTCCGCGCTCGAGTCGCTGCACCTTGCGAAGGACGGCACCTTGCAGACACCCGGCGAATGGGGTCAGGCGGGTTGGTATGCGGACGGCGTGTTGCCCGGCGATCGTGGTCCGGCGATCGTCGTCGGGCATGTCGATTCGGCAGTCGACGGGCCAGCGGTGTTCTTCCGGCTGCGAGAGCTGCGCGTTGGCGACGCGGTCATGGTTCGGCAGGGCAACGGGGCGGTGCTCCGCTATGTGGTCGATGCAACGCAATCGTTCCCCAAGCGGGAGTTCCCGACCGAGCTGGTGTACGGGCCGTCTCCACTCGCTCAATTGCGGCTGATCACCTGTGGAGGAGACTTTGACTCCGGTGCCCGCAGCTACCTGGACAACCTGATCGTCACCGCCCACCTGATGTGAGCCCTTTTATCTGCTGGGTCTCATCCAGAGACCTTGTAGCCTCTGCCCATGAGGAGAACCTCTTTCGCCCAGTGGCCCTGTTCGGTAGCGCGGACCCTGGAGGTGCTCGGCGACTGGTGGACGCCGCTGGTGCTGCGGGAGGCCTTCTACGGCATCGCGCGGTTCGACGATTTCCAGCAGGGGTTGGGCATCGCCCGCAACACCCTCGCCGACCGGCTGCGTCGTTTGGTCGAGGAGGGCCTGTTGGAGAAGCGCGCTTATCAGACCGATCCGGTGCGCTACGACTACCTGCTCACCGAGAAGGGACGCGACTTCTTTGGCGTCCTTGCCGCGATGTCACGCTGGGGCGATCGTTGGCTGGCCGATGAGGCGGGTCCGCCTATCACGTTTCACCACGATCGATGCGGGCGAGACAGCCATGCCGAGGTGGTCTGCGCCGAGTGTCGGGAACCGCTGCGGTCGGCGGAGACGAGCATGCGGCTGGGGCCGGGTTACCCGCCGAAGGTGGCCGCGCGTCCGGATGTGCAGCGCCGCTTCGCCCGCTGAGCCTTTACGCGGATCTTCCTTGACACCTCAGTCTAATTACGCAACTGTCGTGTTCGTGGCGGGTGACGCCGTCCCCGACGACGAGGAGCCCGATCGCCATGGAATGGACCGGCGCACGGTATGCCGACAACCCGACAGTCGAGGCCGAGACCTGGATCGACGCCACCCCGGAGCAGGTGTGGCGGGTCGTCGCCGATGTGGAGCGCATGCCGACCTTCAGCGGCGAGCTGCAGTCGGCCCGGTGGCTGGGTGGGGCGAGCGGACCGGCGCTGGGCAACGCCTTCCTCGGGCACAACAAGCACGAGGCGCTCGGTGAATGGGACACCACCTCCTACGTCGTGGAGTGCGAGGAGCCGCGGGTGTTTGCCTGGGCGGTGGAGGATGCGGCCACGCCGACGGCGACCTGGCGATTCCGCCTCGAACCCCGAGACGGCGGCACGCTGCTGCGGCAGTGGATGCAGCTGGGGCCCGGCCGCTCGGGACTGAGCCTGGCCATCGACCGAATGCCGGACAAGGAGCAGACCATTGTGTTCGTCCGGCTGCGGGAGTTCGAACGCGCCATCACCGGCACGCTGGCCGCGATCAAGCAGCTGCTCGAAGGCAAGGGCCAGGCCTGATGCGCACCGCGACCACCATCGAGGCCGCCCAGCCCGGGGCGCTCGAGTTCGCCCTGGAAGCAGAGAAGCTCGGCCTCGACATCTGCTGGGTGGCGGAGGCCTGGGGCTCGGACGCGCCATCGGCCCTGGGCTACCTGGCCGCGCGTACCGACCGGATGCTGCTCGGTTCGGGGATCATCCAGCTCGGCACCCGCACGCCGGTCGCGATCGCGCAGGCGGCGCTGACCCTCGCGGACATGTCCGCTGGTCGGTTCCTGCTCGGCCTGGGCGCGTCTGGTCCCCAGGTGATGGAGGGACTGCACGGAGTGCCGTTCGCGAAGCCGCTCACCCGGATGCGGGAGACCGTCGAGATCGTCCGCCGGGCCTTTGCCGGCGAGAAGATCTCCTACTCCGGCAACCAATTCCAGATTCCGCTGCCCGGCGGCAAGGGCCGGCCGATGCGGCTGTCGAGCGCCCCTAATACCGATATCCCGATCTACCTGGCGACGTTGTCGCCGAAGATGTTGGAGCTGACCGGCCGGCTTGCCGACGGCTGGCTGGGCACCAGCTTCGTCCCGGAAGGCGCGGCGGCCTACTTCACCCCGCTCGACGCCGGACTCGCCGCAGCCGGCCGCTCCCGCACCGACCTGGATGTCTGCCAGGGCGCCGAGGTCGCCTTCGCCGAGGATGAGCAGGCGCTGCGGGGAATGGTCGCCGCCAGGAAGAAAGAGTTGGCCTTCAGCCTCGGCGGAATGGGCTCGGCAGACACCAACTTCTACAACAACGCCTACAGCCGTCAGGGCTGGGCCGACGTCGCCGCGGCGGTGCGGGAGCGTTGGCAGGCCGGGGACCGGGACGGAGCGGCCGAGCTGGTCACCGACGAGATGGTGCTCGGCACCACCCTGATCGGTACCGAGGACATGGTCCGGGCCCGGCTGGCCGTGTGGCGCGACGCCGGAGTCGACACCGTCCGGCTCTACCCGGCGGGGGACAGCCTGGATGCCCGGCTGAGCACCCTCGGCCGGGCCTTGGACCTGGTGCGCGCCATCGGCTGAACTCCGTTGGCGCTTGGGGCGACGCAACGGCAGAGGTGCTTGCTCAGCCAGAGCAGTTGTGTCAGTGTTCGGCGGTGCTCGGGCTGAAGCGTGACCAGGGGGTCGCGGGCCGGGGTGGGGGAAGGGCCAGGCCCATGAATCTTCGTTCGGTACGCCTCCATCGGGGACTGACAGCACTCGGTTGCCTCGCTGCGCTGGGCGCCGCGGGCTGTGGCAGCTCGACGGCGGGCACTGCGGTGCCGGTGTCGACCACGCCGAGCTCCACCACGTCCAGTGCGCCGGCGAGCTCATCGAGTGCCGCGCCGACCGAGGTGGACAGCGTGGGGGGTGACACCTTCCGTCCGCTTGCGTTGACGCAGACGGACCTGCCCACCGGATTTGCTGAGCAAAAGGTAACGGTCGCGCAGGCGTTGGCTGCACAGCAAAACGCCTTGCAGGGCGCCACCGTGACTCCGCCGGGGTGCGGGACCGTCGCGCCGGTCAACGAACAGTCCGCGAAGAACGGACTCGTCACGGCATTCGCGATGTCGGCGACGCAGGAGGTCCTCAGCGAGTTCCTCGCCCCCGCCGGCACCCCGTCGCTGGCAGCGCTGCAGGCCACGGCAGCGGGATGCGGCTCCGTCACGATCACGGTGCCCGCCAAGGGATTGAATATCACCGGAAGCGTCGAGGTCGTTCCCGCGCCACCGGTCACCGTGGACAAGACCCTGGGTTTGCGGACGACGACCACCACGGTGGTGGCGGGGAGCCCGCCGGTAAAGATTGTGCAGATCAACTACCTGGCCGAGGCGAAGGGAACCTTGGTCAGTATCAACGCCAAGGGTGGACCTTCGGGCAAGGCCGTCGAGCCCGCTGTCGTTGACGGCGTCTTCGCCAAGGCCGTGCAGAAAGTCGTCGCCGGCCGCTGACCGACACCGGTCAGCGGTGACTGACGATCGGACCGCGTCGCCCTAACTCCCGTGGTGCACGGCCTCCACGTTGTGCCCGTCGAGATCGCGGAGGAAGACGCCGTAGTAGCCCGGGTGGTACTCGGGCCACTCCCGCGGGGCGTGCAGCACCTCGACACCCGCAGCCACCGCCGCCTCGTGCACCGCATCAACGGTCTGGCGGCTCGGGGCCCGGAAGGCCAGGTGCAACTCCCGCGCCTCGGAGCCGGTAGCAGGGGAGAGCCAGAAGTTCGGGACCCCGTCCGGGCCGGACAGCCCCACCACGAAGGCGTCGCCGGCCGGGAACCGCAGCGCCTCGCGCATCCCGATCGCCGAGAACGTGCGTAGGTAGAAGTCGAGCGAGGCCGCGACGTCGCTCACCTGGACACCGATGTGATCAATCATGTCCGGAGGCTAGCGCCGCGGTACGACAAAAGGGGCGCGAATGAGGTCTGGGTCCCCCGCGCGACGGGTCAGCTGTCGACAGCCTCGGCACCGATGAGTTCCCTCCCGGCGGACGGTCTGTGCAGAGGAGACCGTACGTAGTAGGAAGTTGATCATGAGTGAGCCCATCGACGCCGACAGCACGGCGCGATCCCGGACTGTGCACGTCACCCTGGACAAGCAATTCACGGCCACCCTGGTGAAGAGTCCGAACAAGGGTGGCTGGACCTACGTCGTGATGTCTGATTCGGCGGAATTCTTCGGCACCCGCGGCCTGGTGAAGGTCCGGGGAACCATCGACGGCCACCCATTGCAGAGCTCCTTCATGGCCATGGGCGACGGGACCCACAAGCTGCCGGTGAAGGCGGACGTCCGCCGGGCGATCGGGAAGCAACCCGGCGACAACGTGACGGTCCGCCTGGAGGAGCGAATCAGCTAGCGTCCGGGAGGCTCGGGTCGCTGCGTTCGGTGGGTGTCAGGCCTGGTCGAGGCGGGGGAACAGCAATTCGTGGGCGAGTAGTTGTATGGCGGCGGCGACCGGGATCGCGATCAGCGCGCCGATGATTCCGAATACCGCACCGCCGAGCAGGACCGCCACCACGGTGACGAGGGCTGGTACTTGCACGGTGCGGCCGATGATGCGAGGGACGAGCACGTAGTCCTCGAACAGACGGAAGGCGATGAAGAACGCGATGGTGGCGAGGCACACCGGTAGCGACACGGCCAGCGCGATGGCGGCCACCACGATCCCGGCGACGGTGGAACCGACGATCGGAATGAGGTCAAAGACGGCGACGAAGATGGCCAACAGCAGCGGGTAGGGCACGCTGAACGCTTCCAGCCAGATGAAGGTGCCCACGGCGGTGATCACCGAGATGATGACGTTGCCCAGCACGTAGGCACTAACTTTGCCGAGTATTTCATCGCCGAGGAGGATCGCGCGGGGCCTCCGTGAGCCAGGAACAAACCGGTAGAACGTGGCCCGCAGCTGCGGCATGTCGGCGAGGAAGAAGATGGTGAGTACCGCGACGATGACCAGATCGGTGACTGCGGTGATCACCAGGGCCACCGCACCCACCAAACTCCCCAGCACCGAGGAGCCCCGCAGGGCGTCGGTGAGGTGCTGCTGCAGTTGGAAACGGTCGTTGAGCCGGCCCAGAGCCGAGGAGTGGTCCTGGGCCTGGCGGAGGTATTCAGGTGCCTGCGCTACCAGCTGGGAGGCCTGCTGCGCCAGCGGGGGGATGGCGATCGCCAACAGCCCAGCCACCAGGGCCAGCGCGATGAAAGAGACCGTGGTGACCGCAGCCCACCGGGGAAAGCGGTGTCGCACCAGCCAGGACACCACCGGATCCAGACCGATAGCCAGAAACAAGGCGACCCCGATCAGGGTAAGCGCTGACCGGGCATCAGTGAACGCCACGACCGCTGCGTAGGTGAGGGCCACCCCGGCCGCGGCCATCATCCCGACCAAGAAGGGGGAGCGCCGGTCGAGTCTGGCGCCCAGCCCGCCCAGCGGGCGATCGGTGGTCTTGATGGTCGCCGCTTCGGCCTCAGCCGCCGCAATTGAGTTCATCACCGCGCGCCTCTCCCAAACTTTAGGGCCCCAGAACAGAGACGCCCCTCCGACGGGATTCCTCACGGCCAGGTCGCTCGTGCGATGCCTCCGAACCGCGCCGTCGCCGACAGGTGCGCGCACAGGCACTGGACGCCGTCATCGACTGGTCGTCGGCAAGACTGATCGCCTACGTCCTGTTCACGGTGGTGTACCTCGCGGCGTGCAGGGCCGCGGCGCTAGATGGCCTGCGTGAGGTTGACGGCGTTGCCGTCCGGGTCGGCGATGTGTGCCACACGCTGCCCCCAGGGCATGTCGTTGGGTGGACCGAGCACCCGCCCGCCGAGGCCCTGCACCCGGTCGAGAAGACCATCGACGTCGGCGACGTCCAAGCTGAGCAGGATTCTGCCCGGCGTGCCGGTTTGGGCATCGGCCACCAGCCCGATCTGGGCGTCGCCGCCCTGGAGACCGACATAGAACGCCGGGCCGCCGTCCTCCGGCACCCGGAGGGTCTCGACCGCCCCGAGCAGCCCGCCATAGAACGCGATGAGCCGGTTCAGGTCAGCGGTGATGATCACCGGCTGCAGACTGTTCGTCATAGGTACTCCAGCATCAAGGAGCCCGGGACTCGGGCTCACGCGGTTCCTCGCTGGGTAGACGCTGGACGCGCCCGAAACTCATCGGCGACAATTCCGTCAACTCCGCCGGCGACGCTGCTTTCCGGCTTGCAGGAGGTCGGCAAAGGTGGAGAACTTGACGCGGGGTCTGCCGGTGTCCAGCCCGCGTTGCCGTTCGGCGTGTTCGATGGCCAGCATCTGCCGCCTACCGATCGCGTCCGGTTTGCGTCGACGCACCAAGGTGGCGAAATCCTTTGCGCTGCCAGTCGGGGCGGGTAGTTGATGCTCGGCGGCGTCTTCCATCAACGTATCGACGGTCTCCGCCGCGCACGTCCGGTTGGCGCCGATGCCGCCGGAGGGCCCGCGCTTGATCCATCCCGCCACGTAGGTCCCGGGCACCGCCTCGCCGCTGTCCGGGTCGATCACCCGCCCGGCCTCGTTGGGCACCGTGGCGGTGGTGGGGTCGAACGGCAGATCCGCGATGGGGCTCCCGCGGTAGCCCACGGACCGCAGGGCCAGGCCCGCGGCGAGGACGTCCTCTTCGCCGGTCGGATCCACGTACGGCACGCCGTCGTGCTCGCGCACCACGTTGCTGCCGATCCGGACCGAATCTACGTGGGCGTCGCCACCCAGCGCGATGGGGGAGGACAGGAAGCGCAGCACGATCCGTCGGCCCTCGGGCGGCGGGGCGCCGCCGTCGACCTTGGTGATCTCCAGGTCGCGGAGTAGCCCGGCCTTGGAACCGGCGGGAGCACTGGCGATCGTCTCTCGGACGTGGGCATGGTCGTCGACGACGACGTCGACGCCGGGCAGGTGTTTGAGGGCGAGGAACTCCGGCCGGCTGTACGCCGCGTGCTCCGGTCCTCTGCGGGCCAGCAGAACCACCTCGCGAATCGCACTGGTGCGCAGCGCCTCCAGCGCGTGATCGGCGATGTCGGTGGTGGACAGCGACTGCGGGTCGGAGACGAGAATGCGCGCGACGTCCAGGGCCACGTTGCCGTTGCCCACGATCACCGCCCGCTCGGCGGACAGGTCAATGGCGCCCGCCGACACGTCGGGGTGGCCGTTGTACCAGGCGACGAACTCGGTCGCCGAGATGCTGTTGGCCTTGCCCTCGCCGGGAATGCCCAGTGCGCGATCGGTGGCAGCACCGACGGCGTAGACCACCGCGTGGTGGTGCGCGGCGATCTCGGAGTGCCGGATGTCCTTGCCGACCTCCACGTTCATGTGCATCCGCATCTTCGGATGCCGGTAGAGCACCTCGAAGCTCTCGCCGATCTTCTTCGTCGCCGGATGGTCCGGCGCGACCCCGGAGCGGACGAGACCGCCGGGCACCGGAAGGCGATCGATCATGGTGACCTCGGCTCCGGCGCTCAAGAGCAGGGCCCGGGCGGTGTACCCGGCCGCGGGCCCGGTGCCGACCACGGCAACGCGCAGCGGTGCCACGTCCCGGGGCAGCGCCCGCGGAAAGTGCGGCGCGCTCCAGGTGTTGTCGATCTCGGGGTGCTCGCTGTAGTACCGCTTGTTGATATCGGCGTAGATGGCGTCCGAGCCGCGCAACCGGTCAACCGGGTAGATCGCGTCCACCGGGCAGGCGTCGGCACACGCACCGCAGTCGATGCACGTCTGTGGGTCCACGTGCAGCATCTCCGTCGTGCCGAACCCGGGCTCGTCGGGAGTGGGGTGGATGCAGTTGACCGGGCACACCGACACGCACGAGGCGTCGTTGCAGCAGGTTTGGGTGATTGCGAAAGCCATGACTGTGCTGCCCCTTACAGCATGTTGACGCGGCGGTAGACGGCCATCGCGGGGCGCGTCAACAGGCCGGCGTCGGACAGGAAGTCCATCAGGTGCACGCAGCTCAGTCGCATCATCGCCTTGTGGTGTGCGTTGTTGCGCACCTCTTCCAGCGCGCGCTTCGTGTCCAGGCCCGCCGCCGCGTACACCCCCTTGTTGACCATGTTGGTGACGATGACGTAGGCGCCCGCCGCGATGATGAGGCTGCTGGCGTTGCGCCGCACCGTACCCACACCGCGCATGCGCTCGACGATCTCCTGCCGGGCGAACTTCATGTGCCGCGACTCTTCGACGACGTGAATCTTGCTGGTGGTGCGCACCGTCGGCTGGACGTTCTCCCCCCGCATCCAGTCGCGTTGCATGACGTCGAGAATCTCTTCGGCGACGAGAATCCCGCCGTAGGCCGCCTCGGCGGAGGCCAGCGTCTTGAACGCCCGGCCGAGCTCCACGCTGTGCCGGTCGGGGAAATAGGCGGGCACGTCCATCTTCTCGCAGGCCCGGGCGAACATGATCGAGTGCCGGCACTCGTCGGCGATCTCGGTGAGGGCGAACTGGAACGCCGGATTCAGCGGATCCTTGACGTATTTGTCGCGGATGACCATCTGCTGCAGGATCATCTCGAACCAGATGCCCGTGCACATGATCGAACACACCTCGTGCTTGGTGAGCGTGATCCGCTGCTCGACGCTCATCTCATCCCGCAAGGGCGTGCCGTACAGCGTGCTCCACTCCGGGTTCAGCCCGTACTTGTCGGCCGGGATCGGCGCGTCCCAGTCGACCTCTTCGGCCGGGTCGTAGGACAGCTCGGCCGCCGACTCCAGCAATCGCCGGGAGACGTCCTCATCGGCGCTGCTGCGCTGCCGAAACTCGATCGCGCTGCTCATCGCTTTCACCCCATCCGGGTTGCTTGACTCATGCTTGCCGCGGTACCTGCTAATACCGGTAACAGTAAGACTCGTGCGCGCGGTCGTCAAGATCGTTGAGCCGATCGGTGCCCCCTTGACGGCCGCGGTTCGTCGGGAGCAGAATTCATTGTATGATGAATTCAGTAATTCAGGCACGCGGGCTCGCGGCCGACCGTGGTGGTCGACCGGTCCTGCGGGGCATTGACTTCGCCGTCCCGGCCGGCAGCATCTACGGGCTGCTGGGACCGAGCGGCTGTGGCAAATCCACGCTGATGCGTGCGCTGGTTGGCGTCCAGCGCTACGCGGGTGAGCTGCACGTGCTGGGCCAACCGGCCGGGGCGGCGGGACTGCGGGGTCAGATCGG
>JAABUZ0100005825.1_pt1 | contig 15837 bp, 13 predicted proteins | sample 5562091 | NCBI WGS metagenome assembly JAABUZ01 (sample SAMN12813069, study PRJNA571459) | rock metagenome | isolation source: Antarctica rocks | place: Antarctica: Victoria Land, Linnaeus Terrace sud | collected 2015-12-21 | reverse complement strand
TCGCGGTCAAGCATACAGCCGCATGAGGGGCACATCCACGCCCTGTCGGAGAGGGTCAACCCGTCGTGCTTGTACCCGCACTCAAAACACAGTTTGGATGAGGGGTAGAACCTATCGACGCCCACGATATGCCGCCGATACCATATGCCTTTGTATGCTAACTGACGCCGTATCGTGCCCATTGAGGCATCGAGAATGCTCTTGGCTAGCTTGGTTTTCGCCAACCCTTTTACATTCAAGTCCTCAATACATATCGCGTCGTGGTTTTTGACCAGGCGCGTCGTCAACTTGTGGCAGAAATCAGTGCGCTTGGCCGCGATGCGTTGGTGGACACGCGCCACTCTCTGACGTGCCTTTGCCCGATTCTTAGAACCCTTGACCTTGCGCGATTGGCTGCGTTGCGTGCGCCTGAGCGTCCGTTGCGCGGTCCGATAGAAGCGCGGGGCCACTAGACGCTCCCCGTCGCTTGTGACCACCGCATCCTTCAAGCCCACATCGACACCCACCGTCCTATCCTCGTCAGGCGGAGACAGTGCGACCGTCGGCATCTCCATCTCGGCCACGAGCGACACAAACCAGTAGCCGCAGGCGTCACGCTTGAACGTCGCGCTCTTCGTGACGCCCTCAACGGGCTGTGATTGGCGTACCTTGACGCGCCCGATCTTCGGGACCGTCAGATAGCCAGCGGCCAAGGTGACGCGTTGGGGGATGCGGAAGCGCGCCATATCCCTCTTCTTAGACCTGAAGCGCGGGTACTTGGCGCGCCGCTCGAAGAAATGGCCGAACGCTCGTTTGAGGTCGGCCAACACCTGCTGTAACAACTGGCTGTCCATCTCCCGCAACCACGCCGTATCGGCGTCGCCCTTGAGCGCCGTCAGCCGCGTCGATAGTTCTTTCTCGGATAGGCCCTTGCCGGTCGCGTGGTAGTGTTCCCGCTTCTGCTGGAGCGCCCAGTTCCAGATGAACCGTCGCGCGCCCGCGTAGCGTCTGAACCCTTCTTCCTGCGTAGGATTGGGTTCTAAGCGGAAGCGATAGACGCGACGCAGAAAGGGTGTCTCCATGCTCTAAGTATACTATCTATACTACGGGTATGAACGCTATCAAAAAGATATCACGAGAACACCAGATACCGATGCGGCTCAACGATGAAGAACGGGCGAAACTGGAAACGATAGCGGTGATGTGGGGGCTGTCGCTATCGGCGGCGATGAGGCGGTTAATCCGCGAAAAAAGGTGCGTGACGACCAAGCGCGCTGACGCGCGCGAAGGACACCGCTTCATCCACACGGCTACAGCCGTGGGCTTTCTCGGTGAGAATCTGTAACACGTCGGGGCCACGGGGACGCGGGCGGATATATCCGCCCGCGTCCCCGTGGCCCCCCGTTTACGCCGGGGGAAGGCCGCACACTACGCCGTGGGGAGCCCACTCACTACGCCGCGGGGAGTTCGCCCAGTTGCGCCCGCACGGTCATGTTGCTTCCGTTGCGGTCGATCGTGAGCGTCAGCGTCGAGCCGGGCTTGGCGTGGGCCAGCGCCGCGAGCAGGTCGTCCTGGCCGGAGACCGTCGCCCCGTTGGCCGCCGTGATGACGTCGCCTTGCCGCACGCCCGCGCGGTCGGCGGGACTACCGGACCCGACGCTTTGCACCACGGCCCCCGTGACGGTCGGCGTGGTCTGGCCGCCGCCGAAGCCGCCGCCCTGCCCTTGCGCCCCTGGATTGCTCGCGGAGACGCCCAGGTAGGCCCGGCCCGTGTGCTCGACACGCCCCGTCGAGATGATCTGGTGCGCGATGTACGTTACCCGCGTGCTAGGGACGGCGAAGCCGATGCCCTGCGCGGCCCCGCCGTTGTTGTTCTGTGGGTCGGTCGCCTCGAGCGTCGGGATGCCGACGACCGCGCCGTCGAGCGTCACCAGCGCCCCACCCGAATTACCCGGATTGATGGGGGCGGAGGTTTGGATGGCGTTGGGCAGGTAGGCGCCGTTGCCCTCTTGCACGGTGCGGTTGAGGGCGCTGATCAGGCCCGAGGTCACGGTTTGTTGCAGTCCGAGCGGATTGCCGATGGCCAGGACGGTCTGCGCCACGCCGAACGCGCCGGACGAGGCGAAGCGCGCCGCGGGCAAGCCCGAGGCGTTGACATGGATGATGGCCAGGTCGTCGGCGGTGTCGGTCCCGACGAGGCGCGCGGTGTAGGTCTTGCCGGTGCTGAGGGTGACGCGCAGCGACTGGGCGCCCGCGACGACGTGGGCGTTAGTGACGATGTCACCCGACCCGTCGTAGATGACGCCCGAGCCGGATCCGACGCCGACGTTGTTGACGTAGACGACCGAGGGGCTGGCCGTGGCGAAGGCGCGCTCGGTCGCCGCGTCGGACGCGGTCAGCGCCGTCCCGGCGCGGGCGCCGCTCGCGCTGGCGGCGCTACCCGTTATCGTGCCGGCGGTGTTCGACGCGACTCTGGTCGCGGCGGCGGCGGGGGGATTGACGGTCGTCGTCAGCGCGTGGTCGGCCGCGGCGCCGCCGGCGATCAGCGCGGCGGCGATGAGCGGGCTGGTTATCCTCTTCATGGCTACGTTCCTACATTCTTTCATCTTGTTGTCGGTCTGCTTGAACCGTTCATCTTCAGGATAGGAGCGCCGGGTAAGAGCGGTCTAAGCCGCGCATAAGAGGATGGATAGAAGATGCTAAGAGTTTGCTAAGAGCCCGTGCGGGAGGCCGGGGCCGGCTCGGCCGCGACCCGAGGGCTGCTCGACGGCGCGCCGCCGGCGGCCGTGGCTCGCGGGAGGGTCACCGTGAACACACTGCCCTGGTTCGGGCGGCTCTCCGCCGTGAGCGCGCCGCCCTGCCCCTCGACCAGCGCGCGCGCGATGGCCAGGCCCAGCCCGGTTCCCTCACCCGCGCGCGCGGCGTCGCCCTGATAAAACCGCTCGAAGATGTGCGGCAGGACCGTCGGGTCGATGCCGGGGCCGGTGTCGTGGATCGCGATGCGGACGCTTTTGTCGTCCGCCGCGGTCGTTAGTGTGATCGTCCCGTCGGCGGGAGTGAATTTGAGCGCGTTGTCGAGCAGGATCAGGAGTACCTGCTTGAGCGCGTCGCGGTCGCCGACGACGGCCACGTCGGGGGCGGCGTCGCCGTCGGCGCCGTCGGCGCCGTGGTAGACGACCGGTCGATCCGGATTGAGCAGCGTCGCCTGGCGCCGCAGGTCCGCGACGAGCGGGGCGACCGGCACGGGCTCGTGGCGCGGCGCGCGCCCGGCGTCGGCGCGCGCCAGGGTGAGGAGGTCCGCGACGAGGCGGCTCAGCCGGTCGGTCTCGCCGACGAGGTCGGTCAGGACGGCGGCGCGGTCGGCGTCCGTGATGGGGGGCACGCGCTCGAGCAGGCCGAGGTTGCCGCGGATACTGGTCAGCGGGGTGCGCAATTCGTGTGAGGCGTCGGCGACGAAGCGGCGCTGCGTCTGATAGGCGCTGCCGAGGCGCGCCAGCATCGCGTTGAACGTCGTCGCCAGGCGGCCCACTTCGTCGGGAGGCCCGGCGTAATCGACGCGGCGATCGAAGTCCTGGGCGGCGCCGATTTCTTGCGCCGTCCGCGTGATGCGGTTGATCGGGCGCAACGCCGTCCCCGCGAGCAGCCACCCGGCCCCGAACGCGAGCAGCGTCGCGATCCCGCCGCCCAGCAATAGGATGCGCGTGAGCGCGGCGAGCTCCTGGTCCTGCTCCTGGAGCGAGCGGGCGACCTGCAGGATACCGACAACCTGGCCGTCGTGCGACGCGATCGGTTTGCTGTAGAGGAGCAGAGGTTTCTTGTTCACGTAGACGACACTCGGCCCGAACGCCCCCTGCTGCTCGATCGTATCGATCGACGCCGGTAGGGGAAGGGTTGTCTTGGATGCCCGCAAGTTGTCCGTCTGGTCGGCGACGGTCCCGTCGAGGGCGCGGACCTGCGCGTACGTTGCGGCTCCGGTGAACGTCTGCGGAAGAGCGAGCTTCAGCTTGAAGCCCTCGAACAGGTTGCCCGCGCGCACCACGGCGATGCTGCCCGCCTGAGCCGTCAGGTCGCTCCGAGTGACGCTATAGATAACTTGCGACACGGTGACGTAGAGCACGACGCCGAACAGGAGCAGCGTCAGGGCCAGGATCGCGCTATAGAGGAGCGTCAGGCGCAGGCGAATAGACATAAATATCAGGGAGGCTGTTACTGGTCGCGCAGCACGTAGCCGACGCCGCGCACGGTCTGGATCAGGCGCGGCTCACCCCCTGCCTCCGTTTTCGCGCGCAGGTAGCCGATGTACACGTCGAGCACGTTGTCCTCGCGGCCGAAATCGTAGCCCCACACCTCTTCGAGGATGCGCTCACGCGGCAGGACGTGGCGGGGGTTACGCAGCAGGTACGCCAGAAGGTCGAACTCTTTGGGGCTCAGGTTAAAGGCGCGCGCGCCGCGTCGGGTCTCGCGCGTGACGGGGTCAAGTGAGAGATCGGCGTAGGCGAGCGCGGCCTCGGCCTCCGGGCGCTCGGCGCGGCGCAGGAGGGCGCGCACACGGGCCAGGAGCTCGGCGGGCGCGAAGGGCTTGACGAGGTAGTCGTCCGCGCCGCTGTCCAGACCTTCCACGCGGTCCTCGACGGCGTCGCGCGCGGTGAGCATCAGGATGGGCATGTCGTCGGCCGCGCGCAAACGCCGGGCGACCTCCAGGCCGTCGAGCCCCGGCATCATCCAGTCGAGCACGACGAGATCGGGGCGATGCGCCCGCGCCTGGGCCAGGGTCTCGTGCCCGTCCGCCGCCGTCACGACCTGGTAGCCCTCGTAGGCCAGGGTCCGCCGCAGCATATCGGTGATCTTGCGATCGTCGTCGGCCACCAGAACCGTCGGCATGATGCTCTTCCTCGGTTGGACATGGGCGAATTGGCGGGCGCTTACGCCGGGTTGCCAGCGGCGCGCCAGTGGATCTCCGCGTCGATCCAGTGGACGACGATGGGCGCCGTGTCCGCGGACGCCCGCCGCAGCGCCACACGCGCGTCGGCGTAGCGGCCGAGCTCTAGGTCGTCCCAGGCGAGGCTGGCGTAGCGGTAGTACGCGGCCTCGGCGCGGCTGTAGGTGGGCGCCGGGACGCCGGGCGGGAGCGTGCGCCGGTGCGACCATTGGGATAGCGCGTGCCGGTAGGCCCGCGTCTTGTCCCACCCCGCCGCCGCAAGCGTCGCCGTGAGCAGAGGCGCCCGCGCGGGCGGATAGAGGACGACGAAGCGGGCGCCCCGACTCCACAGCCGCGCGAAGTCGGGGTAGGTGATGGCGTGGCCCTGCCCCAGGTAGGGGTCGCTCGACACGAACACGCCCTGCCGATCGTCGTAGGCGTCGATCGGCCGGTAATGGGCATCGTGGTCGGCGAGGCTAACGGGTTGGTTGACGATGACCGGGAAGCCGTTGCTCACGAGCGCCTTCAGGAGTGGCTGCGTCCCCCCCACCCCGATCAGGGCGCGCAGGCCCAGACCGCGCGCGTAGGCCGGCAGACCGAACGTGGACATCCCATACGCCGTGCTCCCCGGCGGAGTGTAGTCGTCGGCCCGCAGCACGGCCGCGGTCTGGTACTGCGTGCGCTGGACGCCCCAATAGGCCAGCACCTCGGCGACCGACGTCGGGCCGCAGTTGTTGTACGCCTGGGGTATGTTGATCAAGGGGCCGAGGCTCCCACTCGCGCGGCTCGGCGCGACGGCGACGTGGGCCGTCGGCCCGGCCGTCGCGGCGTGCGCCGTCCGCGTGCGGCCAGGGTTGGCCGCCAGCGCCGCCAGCGTCCCCAGGACACATAGCGCGACCACCGTCTTGCGGGCCAGGATACATGCATGCCTCACCGTTGTTCGTCTCCCCCTGATGTGTCGCCGTGCGCATTCCGCGCCGTCCGCTCTTCTCTGGCGCCGGGACGCGCGTCCCGGAGGCTGGACGCCTACAGTCTAATATAACGATACCCGATAGCGTAACGATACTTGCCAGCGGTAAGAGGGCGCTGAGAGGAGGGTAAGAATTTGTTAAGAGCGTGGGAGGACGCGCTAGAGATTCAACGCGAGCGTGGCGGCGGCGAGGGCGGCCGTCTCGGTGCGGAGAATGAGCGGACCCAGTCCGGCTAGCGGGACGCCCAGGCGCCGCGCCAGCGCGACCTCATCGGGGTGGAACCCGCCCTCGGGTCCGACGACGAGATGGACGTCGCCCCCAACTCCTGCCCATGCGTGTCCCGGACCGAGCGCCGCCGCCAGATCCTCTTCCGGCCGGCCCTCCCATAGCAGGACGGTGGAGGCGTTGGGGGCATGGACGGCCGCGTCGAGGGCGGCCCCGAACGGGCGCGGGTCCGCGATCGTGGGGACCAGGAGTCGGCGGCACTGCTCCGTGGCTTCGCGCACGATCTCGCGGTGACGCGGCTTGACGACGGCGGTTCCGGGCTGCGAGTAGCGCGCGACGAGCGGGACGAAGCGCGCCACGCCGATCTCGGTCCCCTTTTGCAGCAGCCACTTCCAACGGTCGCCCTTGGGCGGCGCCACGAGGAGCGTCACGCGGCGCGCGGGCTCGCGGCAGGCGTCGTCGGGCTCGCCCGTGATCTCGCCCCGCGCCTGCCGTCCCTCGACGACGAGCCGCGCCACGACCTGCCGCCCCACCCCGTCGAGCGCGACCACCTCATCGCCGTCGCGCAGCCGCAGCACACGCGTCATCTGCCGCGCTTGCGCCGGGGAGAAGTGGACGGTGTGCCCCTGGATATTTTCAGGGGGGACGACGAAGTGGCGCATGGAGTATTATATCGCGCCGTAAAGGGCCCCGCGACGACGCGCGCCGGGCATTAGTGGCGCGCGACCAGCGCCACCCACTCGTCGCGCGCCTCGCGCCGCGCGACCGTGAAACCGGCCGCCGCCAGGGCGGCGCGGACGTCGTCCTCGCGGTCGCGGATGATCCCCGACGCGATGAGCGTCCCCCCCGGCTTCAAGGCGGCGGCGAAGCCGGGGGCGAGGGCGATGATGACGTTGGCGATGATGTTGGCGATGACGACGTCATACGCGCCCATCCTCGGCAGCGGCCGATCCTCTTGCCACGCGAGGCCGGACGTGCCGGTCGGGTCGTCCGGGGCGCTCCCACCGGGGCGCGTCGTGGTCTCGCGCCAGGCCTGGCTGCCGGGGATCGCTTCACCCCACAACGCCTCGACGCGGCCGGCGAGCCCGTTGCGCGCGGCGTTGTCGCGCGTCGCCTGGGCGGCGACCTCGCTGCTGTCGACGGCGACGACGCGCGACGCGCCGAGCCGGGCGGCGGCGATGGCGAGGATCCCCGACCCGGTCCCCTGGTCGAGGACGTGCATGCCCGGTCCGCTCGGTCCGCTCGGCTCGCCCGCCGCGGCGGGAGCGATATAGTCCTCCAGCAGGGCCAGACACAGCGCGGTGGTCTGGTGCAGCCCGGTTCCGAAGGCCATGCCGGGGTCGAGTTCGATCACGATGTCGTCGGGCTCCGGCGTGTAGTCGCGCCAGGAGGGCTTGATGACCAGGCGGCGCCCGAAGCGCATGGGGTGATAGAAGCGCTTCCAGGCGTTGGCCCAATCCTCCTCGTCGACGGCGCGGGTGCGCACGGGGCCGATGTGGGCGAGGTTGAAGGCGGTCAGGTGGCCGAGGGCGACGGCGATGGCGTCGCGCCTGCGCTCACCGTCGGGCGTCGCCGGCGCGTACGTCGTCACCGTCGTCGGGCGCGTCGTGTCGTAGTGGTAGGCGGCGTCCTCGTCGTCGGGCACGACATCCTGGTAGACGGCGACGCCGCCCTCCCCGTATTCGTGGAGGATGCCGCTCACCGTCTCGACCGCCGCCGCCTCGGTCTCGACCGAAATCTCAAGCCATTTCATAGCTGACGGCTAAATGCCCAGCGAATCCTTTACTTTGCCGAAGAAGCCCCGCTCGTGGGGCTTGATCTGGTGTTCTTCGAGCGCGGCCATCTCTTCCAGAAGCTCCCGCTCACGATTCGAGAGGGTCGTGGGGGTGCGGACGGTCACGGTGACGTGCTCGTCGCCGCGTCCCATCCCGCGCAGGTGCGGAACCCCCTTCTCACGCAGGCGGAACGTCTTGCCGGTCTGCGTCCCGGCCGGGATGACCAGACTCTCCTCGCCGTCGATCGTCGGCGCCTTGATCTCATCGCCCAGCGCGGCCTGCGCGAAGCTGATCGGCAACTCGTAGAATATGTCGCTGCCCTCGCGCTTGAAGAGAGGGTGCGGCCTGACCTCGAGCACGACGTAGAGGTTGCCCGCCGGACCGCCCTTCGGTCCGGCCTCACCCTCGCCGGTCAACCGGATCTGCTGGCCTTTGTCGACCCCGGCCGGGATCTTGACCGTGAGCGCGTGCGTCTTGCGCAGCGTGCCCTTGCCGCGGCACTCGTGGCACGGCGTACTGACGACGCGGCCCTCGCCCTGGCACTTCGAGCACATCGTGACGTTGACGAACTGGCCGAAGACGCTCTGCTGCACACGGCGCATCTCGCCGCTGCCCCCGCACTGCGGGCACACGACCGGCGCGCTGCCCGGCTCGGCCCCGCTGCCCTTGCACACCTCGCACTGTTCCGAGCGCGGGATCTCCAGGACCTTCTCGGTCCCGAAGGCGGCCTCCTCGAAGGTGAGCTCGAGGTCGTAGCGCAGGTCGGCCCCGCGCTGCGGTCCGCGCCGCGCCCCACCTCGGCCGCCCGCGCCGCCGAACATCGTGTCGAACTGCTCGAAGATGTCTGCGAACGAGCCGAAGCCCTCGAAGCCGCCCTGGAACCCGCCGTAGCCGCCGCCGTTGAGCCCGGCGTGGCCGAGTTGGTCGTAGACGCGCCGCTTCTCGGGGTCGGAGAGAATTTCGTAGGCCTCGCCGACCTCCTTGAACATCGCCTCGGCCTCGGACGACTTGTTGACGTCGGGGTGATACTGCCGCGCCAGCTTGCGGAAAGCCTTCTTGAGCTCGTCGTCGCCGGCCCCGCGCGCGACCCCCAATACCTCGTAATAGTCTCGTTTCGTGGTAGCCACGGTTCATCCTTGTGTTGTCAGTAGCCGGTAGCCGGTAGCCGGTGGTACGCCGCCGCCGCACGTCGAGGTGGCTACAATATCCGCCTCATCATATCCACCGCCCTATAGCCCGTCAATGAGGAGAACATCCCCTGTCCCTACGCGGGAAAGGGAAAAAGGGACGCGGCGGGGACGCGTCCGTGGACGTGTTTCCCGCCGCCGCCACCTTAAGCCCCGGCGCCCTCCAGAGGGCGCCGCTTACACGAGTAGGTTTTTTGTGTGGAGGGGTGAGCAGCGTCGCTGCTCACCCCTCCACACGAGAGGTAATACGGAGGGCTTTGCCCTCGGCGCCTCCCTCTCTTGTGAAAAACCTACCCCTAAGAGAGGGGGCGCCGGGGCTAACGGGTGGGAGGACTAGACTTCCTTGTACTCACCCTCGACGGTGTTCTCGTCGGCGGGGGCGCCGGTGTGGCCCGCGCCCGCTTCTGGTCCGGCCCCGTCGGCGCCGGGCGCGCCGGCCCCGTCGCCGTACATGGCCGCGCCGATCCCCTGCATCGCCGTCAGCAACTCCTCGGTCGCGTGCTTGATGCGCTCGACGTCGTCGGTGCCCTTGGCGGCGTTGACGTCGGAGATCTTGGATTCGACGCTGCTCTTGACGTCGCCGCTCACCTTATCGCCGTAGTCGCGCAGCGACTTCTCGGCGGTAAAGACGGCGGCGTCGGCGTTGTTGCGGACCTCGACCTCGTCGCGGCGCTTGCGGTCCTCCTCGGCGTGCGCCTCGGCGTCGCGCAGCATGCGGTCGACCTCGTCCTTGGACAGGCCGGACGACGCCGTGATCGTGATCTTCTGCTCGCGGCCCGTGCCCTTGTCCTTGGCGGAGACGTGGACCACGCCGTTGGCGTCGATGTCGAACGTCACTTCGATCTGCGGCAGGCCGCGCGCCGCCGGCGGGAGCCCGTCGAGGATGAACTTGCCGAGGGTCGTGTTGCCGGCGGCCATGTCGCGCTCGCCCTGCAGTACGTTGATCTCCACGCTGGGCTGGTTATCGGTCGCGGTCGAGAAGACCTGACTGCGGCTCGTCGGGATCGTCGTGTTGCGCTCGATCAGGCGAGTGAACACGCCGCCGAGCGTCTCGATGCCGAGCGAGAGCGGGGTCACGTCGAGCAGTAGGACATCCTTGACGTCGCCCTGCAGCACGCCGGCCTGGATAGCGGCGCCGATGGCCACGACCTCGTCGGGGTTGACGCCCTTATTAGGCTCCTTGCCGAAGAGCTTCTTGACCATCTCCTGCACGGCCGGCATACGGGTCTGGCCGCCGACGAGGACGACCTCGTCGATCTCGTTGGGCTGCACCCCGGCGTCCTTGAGCGCCGCCGTCACCGGGCCGCGCGTGCCCTCGACCAGATCGCCCACCAATTGCTCGAGCTTGGCGCGCGAGAGGGTGACGGTGAGGTGCTTGGGGCCGGAGGCGTCGGCGGTGATGAAGGGGAGGTTGATCTCCGTGCTCATCGTGCTGGAGAGCTCGATCTTGGCGCGCTCCGCCGCCTCTTTGAGGCGTTGCAGGGCCATGCGGTCGGTCCGCAGGTCGATCCCGTTCTCGCGCTTGAACTCGTCGGCCAGCCAGTTGATGATGCGCTGGTCGAAGTCGTCGCCGCCGAGGTGGGTGTCGCCGTTGGTCGACTTGACCTCGAAGACGCCGTCGCCGAGCTCGAGGATCGAGACGTCGAAGGTGCCGCCGCCGAGGTCGTAGACGGCGATCTTCTCGTCCTTCTTCTTGTCGAGGCCGTAGGCCAGGGAGGCCGCCGTCGGCTCGTTGATGATGCGGAGCACCTCGAGGCCGGCGATGCGCCCGGCGTCCTTCGTCGCCTCGCGCTGCGCGTTGTTGAAGTAGGCCGGGACAGTGATGACGGCCTGCGTCACCTTCTCGCCCAGGTAGGCCTCGGCGTCGCTCTTGAGCTTTTGCAGGATCATGGCCGAGATTTGCGGGGGGGCGTACTTGTCGCCCGTCGCCTCGACCTGCACGTCGCCGTTGGGGGCCTGCGCGATCCGGTAGGGGACGAGCCGCTTGTCGCGGTCGACCTCGGGGTCGCTGAACTTGCGGCCCATGAAGCGCTTGATCGAGAAAATCGTATTATCGGGGTTCGTGATCGCCTGCCGCTTCGCGACCTGGCCCACGAGGCGCTCCCCGGTCTTCGTGAAGGCGACGACGGAGGGAGTCGTGCGATTCCCCTCGCTGTTCGGGATGACGACGGGCTCGCCGCCCTCCATGACCGCCATGCACGAGTTTGTCGTACCCAGGTCGATGCCGATGACCTTTGCCACTTTATCCTCTCCTCAAATATATGGACTAACTACCCTTAGCAACCTTGACCATCGCCGGGCGCAACACGCGATCGTGCAGCTTGTAGCCGCCCTGTAGCACGCCGGTGACCGTTCCCTCCGGCAGATCGCTCTCCTCGTGCATCAACGCCTCGTGCTCCGTCGGGTCGAAGGCCTTGCCCTCGGCCTCGATCGGCGTCACGCCGTTGCGCTCGAGCGCCGAGCGCAGCTGCCGCTCGACCATCGCGACGCCGTCGACCCAGGGGGCCTGGCGCAACTCGGTCGGGACCAGGGCCAGCGCGCGATCGAACGAATCGAGCACGGGCAGCAGGTCGCCGATGATGCGGGCGTTGGCCTGCCTGGTGATCTCTTGCCGATCCTGCTCGTGCCGGCGGCGCATATTGGACATATCGGCCGCGGCGCGCTGCCACTTGCCGAGGTAGTCCTCGGCCTTGGCCTGCTCGCCGGCCAGCCGCGCCTCGAGGCCGCCGTCCTGCTCATCTTGCTCCTCGAACCCCGCCGTCGCGGCCGCCTCGGCGGCGCCGGACGGCCCGCTGTCCCGCTTGCGCCAGCGCGCGCCGGGCTCGTCGATCGCGCCGTCCGACGGCGCGATCGCCTGCCCTGTCGGGTCTCCCCCTGTCGACATAGTACCTCCCGTTTATCCCTTGTCAGGCGCCGGTTGTCAGTAGCCGGTTCATCACCGGCCGATCACTCACCGGCGCCTGATAACCGGGCGCCGGCTACTCCGTCAGTATCCGCCCAGCTCGGTCGTCATCTCGCCAAGGATCCCGCCGACGTAGCGGACCACCGAGACGGCGCGGCCGTAGTGCATGCGCGTGGGGCCGAGCACGCCGAGGATCCCGCCGACCGCGGGGCTACCGTAGCGCGACAGGACGATGCTGACCTGCCGCAGATCCTCGCGCTGGCCGTAGCCTCCGATGATGATTTGCAGCCCTTCCACGTCGGAGAGCTGCCGGATCATTTCGTTGAGCACCAGGCCCTGCTGCATGAGTTGCACGACCTGTAGCGCGCCCCCCTCGCCCTGACCGCCGCGCGGCCCGAACGAGAACTCGGGCTGGCTCAGGATCTCGTCGAGCCCGTCGACGACGACGTCGGCGGTCGCCTGCTCATCTAAATCACGCATCATACGTGCCACCAGATCGAGCACCTGACGCTCGAGACTCGCCTCCTCCGGCAGAGCGCCGCCCGCCGCGACGAGGGCGTGCCCCTCCAGCAGACGGTTGACGCGCCCCGCCACCACGCCCAGCTCTTCTTGCGACGCCGGGATGACCGGCGCGAACATCTGCTGCTGGACGGCGCCGCCCTCGAAGACGGCGACGAGGAGCGCGATCGACTCCTGGATCCCGATGAGCTCGAGGTGCTTGAAGCGCGTTTGCTGCGCGCGCGGCGCCGTGACGACCGCCGCGTTGCGCACGCCGCGGGCCAGCACGGCGGCGGCGAGGCGCAGCCACTGCCCCAACTCCAGGTTGACCTGGTGGAACTGGTGCGCGATCAAGCCCTGCTCGTCGGCGGTGAGCCCCGGCTCCTCCATGAGATGCTCCACGTAGAAGCGGTAGCCCTCTTCGGAGGGGACGCGGCCGGCCGACGTGTGCAGGTGGTGAATGTAGCCCATCTCCTCCAGGGCGGCCATCTCATTGCGGATGGTGGCCGAACTCACGCCCAGGTCATAGACCTGGGCGATCGTCGCGCTGGCGACCGGGCGCGCGGTGCGGGTGTACTCCTGCACGATCGCGCGCAGGATGGCGCGCCGTCGCTCGGTCAGGGCGGGAGAAAGAGAGCCGTTCATCGTGCGTGCGTGCTAACCTCTTCGTCTTCGTCCAAAGTGTACTAGCACTCGCCGTAGCCGACTGCTAGCTCCCCAAATATACCACGTTGCGCGTCATGCTGTCAAGGTTTATGATAGAGAAACCGCACCTCGGCCGGGGAACGGAATACGTAGGCCCGGTTTTACGGGAGTGTCAGCGCCGCCCCTCCACCCCGACCTGCCGGCACATATTCAGGACCGGGCAGGTCGAGCAGCGCGGGAGCGCGCCGGTGCAGACGTGCTTGCCGAAGGGGACGAGGAGCCGGTTGATCTCGACCCAATAGGCGCGCGGCAGGACGGTCTCAAGTTCTCCCATCGTCTTCTCTGGCGTGGCGGCGTGGACGAAGCCCCAGCGGTTGGTGACGCGGTGGACGTGGATGTCCACGCCGATCCAGGCCTGGCCGCAGGCGACGCCGAGCGTCAGGTTGGCGCACTTCGGCCCGACGCCGGCGAACGACAGGAGGACGTCGCGCTCGCAGGGGACCTCCCCGCCATACTCGTCGAGGACGCGCCGCGCGATGGCCCCGATCTGGACCGCCTTGGTCTCGTGGAAGGTACACGCGCCGATCAGCGCGTCGAGTTCCGCCGGAGCGAGCGCCGCGACCGCGGCCGGGGTGCGCGCCCGCGCGAAGAGCCCTTGCGCGACGGGCAGCATCGTTTCGTCGTGTGTTCTGATGGACAGGATACAGGCCACGAGTTGCTCGAAGGGCGAGGAATACCCCGCGTCGGCCAGCTCGAACAGCGCCGCCGGACGGAACGGCCGCACCGCCTCCCGCACGCGCGCCAGCGCGGTGTCGATGTCGAAGGGTCTCTTATCCACTATGTATTCTACGTATTCAGCAGGCCGCCCAGATTAAGGCCGCTGGAGCGCTGGCCGTTGTTGGCGGCGATCGGCTCGTGGTAGGTCATGCTCTGGATGCCGAGGCGGCCGGGTCCCACGAAGCGGTTAAGCGTGAACGACGTGCCGCCGAAGATGCCCGTGGAGAGGTTCGTCACGTTCGTGGTGAACTGCACGCTGGCGTCCTTCCACAAGAACGCGCCGGGCTCGACGTCGATCTGCTCGCCGGGGGCCAGCACCTTCGTGAAAACGTTGCCGTAGCCGTGCAGCAGCAGGAGCCCCGCGCCGCCCTGGTTGACGAAGCGGTCGATGAAGAAGCCCGTCCCACCGAACAGGATGTTGGCGACGCCGCGCACGCGGAAGAAGTCGTAGGCCACGCCGTCCGTCGCGAGCAGGAACTGGTGCTCGCGCACGTGGATCTCCTCGCCCGCCTGCATCTGTAGCGCCACGATCTGGCCGGGGGCGTCGCGCGAGAAAGAGATATTGCCGGGGCCGGCCGCCTGCGTCACGAAGATCTGCAGGCCGGCGAAGACGCGCTTGACCGCGCCCTTGAGCGCCTTGAGCCCGATGTTGACCCCGGTGTCCTTCCACAGCAGGACGTGGTGCTCGAAGTAGATGTTCTCGCGCCCGCCCAGCTCGACGTCGACCACCGGGACGAGTTCGCCCTCGATGCGCACCGCCACGTCGCCCGAGCGAATGATGCCCCGCGGGTCGCCCTGCTGCGGGACGGGCTCGTTGTAGCCGCCCACCCCGTAGTCCTGCTGGCCGCCGTCCGTCCCGCCCGTTCCGCCGCTTCCGTAGCTCATCCTTCCCCCTCCAGCCTCGACGCCTGCTCCGGCCCGCGCCCCGGCCCGAACCGGCGCTCCGCGGGTCGAACAGATCGTCGACCGCTCTTTTTACTCACCCTCACGCCGCGCCCATGATAACACGAGCGCGGCAAAGTCCGCGACCGTGGCACGGTCTTCCGCCGCCCACGACTACCCACCCCGCATCATCACCCTACATGATCGCCTTGAACTGCCGGGCGTACTGCGTGGAGGTGAGCGGGCTGGAGACGGCGTAGGCGATGCGGCCGGCGCGGTCGACGAAGACGTTGGTGGGGGTGGAATTGACGCCGTAGAGCACGGCCGCGGCAAGCGGCACGTCGACGAGGACGCGCGCCGGCAGGCGGTGGCTAGCCTGCCAGTCGTGCAGCAGAGGGGCGGAGTCGTGCCACGCGTCGACCATCAAGACGTCGACCCCGCGCGGCGCGTAGTCCCGCACGGAGCGTGAGAAGTCGGGGTACTCGGCCCGGCAGGTCGTGCAGGGGATGCCCCAGAAGTGCAGCAGGACCGGGTGGCCGCGCAAGGAGGACAGGCTGACTTGCCGCCCCTGGCTATCGGCGAGCGTGAAGTTCGGGGCGCACTGTCCCGCCAAGACCCCTGTCTTGGCCCCCGGACCGCAGGCCAGCGCCGTCGTCGTGGCGGGATGCGCCACCAGCGCCGTCGCGGCCAGCGCCGCGACCACGACGGCTCCGACCGCCAGCGTGAGCGGCCGCCGTCTCGAGCGCGTCCCCCCTCGTTCCGTCGTCTTCGATCCGTCTCGTCCGGATGCCGCTTGTCGTCCCGTCGCCATCGTCGTCAACCTCCGCGTTACCATAAGCCCTGTCACCCTTATGGTAACGCGGAGATCTTACAAGCGCATAACGGCGACGCTCTCTAATCTTCTCTCTTGTTGCAATGTAGCCCTATGAATCGGCAAGACGTAGCTGCGGCGGTATCTTACTGAAAAGTCGGGGGCTACGCGGCGGCGAGGGCCACGGTGAAGCCAGAGTGGGCCTCAGCCGCGCGTTGGGTGATGAGGGCGGCTAGGGAGGGCATCCGATAGGCGCCAGACAGACGG